>Ga0316197_10001456_pt1 | contig 16875 bp, 17 predicted proteins | sample OudBiesiAoxic_MG_FD_204939 | JGI IMG/M metagenome (GOLD analysis project Ga0316197, IMG submission 204939) | Coastal sediment microbial communities from Oude Bieten Haven, Netherlands - site A oxic | ecosystem: Environmental > Aquatic > Marine > Coastal > Sediment | place: Netherlands... | reverse complement strand
TTGGAAATTAATTCTCTTAAAAAAATTTCTTTGTGTGTGTAGATAGAATGGATCATTAGGTTTAATAGTTCTTTAGTTTCAGTTTGAAAGTTTAACGTTTCTTTATGCATAGTAAATCCTCCTAAAAAAAATTAGCACTCATTGTTCTTGTGTGCTAATTAATTTTTAACATATTTAAGTGGTCTTGTCAATCTCTCTCTGAAAAGAATGACTTTGTTTATAAAAACTATAGAATTTTAGAAGACACTTTACCCTTCATTATCAAAAATTTCTTTAAACTGATTATGGTTTTTTAGAAAAATTCTGACTATATAGGGATCAAAATGTTTTCCATTCTCAGAACTTATTATTTCTACTGATTTTTCATGGGTAAACGCCTTCTTATACACCCTCTCCTGCCGCAGTGCATCGTATACATCTGCCAGTGCTACTATTCTGGCTTCTAATGGAATTTCAGTACCCTTAAGACCTTTTCCGTAACCATTTCCATCCCATTTTTCATGGTGGTATCTTATAATGTTTAAAGCTACTTCATTTACTTCTAAATCTTTTATGATGTTATAACCTATTTCTGCATGTGTTTTCATTGTTTCAAACTCTTCTTCTGTTAATTTCCCTGGTTTTTTTAAAACTGCATCGGATATACCTATCTTACCTATATCATGCAGGGAAGCATAAAGACCTATTTCCTTTACAAATTTATTTGACATCTTCATCTCAGATGCTATAAACTCAGAATATCTGCTTATTCTCTTTACATGATCTCCGGTATCTTCGTCATTATATGTATTGGCATTTTCCAGAGCTTCTACTACTCCGAGGGTTATATTAGTTAATTTTGAATAGAGTTTCTTAAAATTTCTAAAATTAATATATACTATCAAAAACCCTATAAGCGAAATCAAAGTTATAATTATTGATACTTTAAAATCTTTTGTAACTTCTATTTTTTTTTCTAGAAAAAATTTCTTTCGAGATTCTATACTAGATGTAAAATCTTTTGTATATGAATTTATTAAAAAATAAAGGATTTCATTATCTTTAGGGATACCAAATTTTAATCCTATTTTATCTGGTGTAATCCCTGCCATCTTTACATTTTTAATATTATGTTTTTGCAATAAATAGTGGATCTTTCTAACTTCTCCTATGATAATCTCTGCACCTTTATTCTCTAAAGATTCTAGAACTTCTTTGTCTGAATCAAATAAAACTAAATTTTCTTTAAAACCTTTTTTTAAAAGATAATCTTCTTCGATACTTCCTTTCTTTACTGCAATTTTATATTTTTTCAAAGATTGGAGACTAGATATATAGTTATTCCCCTCTCTATTGAAAATAAAAAATTGAAATTCAAAATAAGGATTAGTAGTGAGAAAATCATCGTTATAGAAATCTTTTCCATTTATAGAAATAACGCAAGGATTGATGTCAAATCCTTCTACAGAATCAGATTCTTCAAATATTAATTTTATTCCCAAAATCTGTTCGATTTCATAAAAATAATTTAAAAGAAACCCATTCTGTTTTCCGAGACTATCTTTATAGTATGCTGGATAAATATTCATAGTTTTGGGGATAAAAACTTTTAAATTTTTATTGTTATTAATGTAAATTTTTATTTCTTTAGATATATCAAGGTTATCCCTTGTATAATTTAAAATTTCATTATAAACAGTTTTATTATTCAGGTCAAAGGTGTCTGATATCCTACCTATAATTTTTACCAAAGTTTGATATTTGTAAAGACCTCCAATATAGTAATTTGTTTCCAATGAAGCGGAGGAATAGTTGATTTTTATTTCAGGGTTATTATTTTCTAGTAAAAATGTCAAACTATCTTCAAGATCTTCAGCATATAGATCTGCTTCTCCAGAGAGGAGACTCTCTATAGCTTCTTTTGGATTAGGTTTAGAAATAAAAATGACCTTGTCTCCATATTTATTAATTACTTTATTGATGATCCTATCATTTTTAATGTAGACCACTTTTTTTCCAGACAGGTCAGTATTGGAATCGGTGATAGGATAATCTTTTTTTGTTAGGAAAACTCCATTCAATGTGATAGAATCATTTAGATAATAGTATTTGCTACCATTTCTTTTGAAATCTTCTACTCCCATGACTATGTCAGGTTCTCCTTGATCTATTTTTTTTTCAAAAGAATCCTCAGTTTTTTTTATTATCTGAAAATTGATTCCAGTACTGTTTTCTAAAATTTTAATAATTTTAGGATATACACCATTATTTTTATTCTTACTATAGTAATTTAATATTCCTAAATTATTATCTAAATAGATTTTAATTTCTTTTTTTTCTAGTGATCTAACCCATTCTTGTTCTTTTTGAGTTAATGGAATACTCACTAATTTTTTACCAAAAGCTGAGATGGAAAAAAAGAATAAAAATATCCATATAAACTTTTTCATGGAACCTCCTTAATTCTATTAAAATAATTTTATTTTAAATAAAAAACATATAAAAAGAGAGGCTAAACTGCATTTTGCAGATAGCAACTCTCTAAAAAAGTCTTGGCAACTGGCTGTCATATTCTTAAATTTAGACCCTGTAGTTTTGCGTCACAAAATTTCTTCTGTTTTGCCTTTTTCATAATTATTTTTTATATTTTAAAATACTCTAAAATATAATATCAAAGATGAGATTAAGTTTCAAATTAATTAATATTAATGTTATTTTTTTTCATGGGATCCCATGAAAATTTCAATTAATAATCTATAATGTCTTTTAAATATTCCCTAAAGCACATTCCACTGCCTAATTCATCTCTAAATTCATTTATATCATTTCCATCTATTTTTATTGAATATAAACCTTTGTCTTTTCTATATTTAAAAATTTCATTTGGAGAAGAATATTTTTCTTTAGGAATTTCAAATAGATATAACTTATTTACTTTTCTATCATTTAAAAGTAAATTCAATGTTGTTTTAAATTTTTTTGGAGTTGGTTCAAGCCACCATTCTCCAGTTGTTTTATTTTTATTTGAAAAAATAACATCTCTAGATTTCAATTTTTTATTTTTTTCTCTATTAACTATTTCTATAGCTTTACATTTTTTTATTTTTTTATCTGATTTTTCAATATTTAAATTTTCCATATCAGTTAATTCTTTCAATTTTTCTATTTTTATTTCAACTGTTTCTATTTTATTCTTTAATTGAATAAATCGCCTTTCTATTCTTTTAAGTTCGTTTTTTTTTGTTTTTAATCTTTCCTTTAATTCTTCTATTTCTTCTGTAAACATATTTCCTCCCTAAGAATTTTTTTTTCATAATTATTATATCACAATAATTAAATTAAAATTAAATTTTGACTAAAAATTAATTTTAAAGATGTTACTGTTTTTATAATAATAATTTTATTTTTTAATATCTTTAATTCTTTGGGTTATGTTTTTACTTCTATTTTTTCTTTAATTGATCCATAAAATATTGAAATAATTTTTTCATATCCCCACTATCTCCTTGGGAATACATCATCTCAGGATGCCATTGAACTCCTAATAGAAAGTGGTTGTCATCAATATATTCAATAGCTTCGATAACGTTGTCAGTAGATTTAGCAGATATTTTTAGATTGTTTCCTATTTTTTTGATACTTTGATGATGAAATGAATTAACCCATAGATCATTGGGGAATAATTTATCTAAGAATGAGTCTTCAATTGGGATAACCTTATGTATAGGAATATGAGGATTTTTATCACCTTGAAGGTGCTTTAGATAGGCCTCTTTATTGTATTTTAAATCTTGATAGAGGGACCCACCAAAATATATATTTAAAAGCTGCATCCCCCGGCAGACCCCCAAAATAGGAATATTTTTCTGAATTGCATATTGAATAAGAAGTATATCAAAAGAATCTCTTTTAAGATCAGGAATCTGAGCTTCTGGGAGGGATTCTTCTTGAAATAGTTGAGGATTAACATCATCTCCTCCGGTTAAAATTAAACCATCTATAAGATCTATATACTTAGAAATTGTTTGCTCATCATCAGTTAAGGATAAAATAAAAGGAGTCCCACCAATCTTTATTATAGAATCGGAATAATGTTTATTTACATAATCCCTAATAAATCCTGTATTATCAAAATCACACTGAGAGCCACTGAGACCTACTATCATATTTTTCATAAAATCCTCCTCAAACCTAAATAAACTCAGTATTTATATATACTATGGAAAGAAAAGGATGTCAATTCTATCAATGAATAAAAGTACTGTTAAAATTGACAAGAGGAATAGAAAAAACTATATAATATACTAAGATATCTAGTGAGAGTAAAGGTTATTAAATTATATAGTCATATAAAAGACTAAGTATTGATTTGATATAGGAATTATAAATATAAATTTTCTAAAGAGAAAAAGCACAAATATTTTTTTAGGGCAAAAAAAATTAAAAATAAGATTGAAAAAAATCAAGGAATATGATAAATTTATTCGAATATAAATTATTAGGAGAGTGAAATGAAATGGATTATGTGATTCAAATATTTATCAATGCTATGACAATGATTGCTATATTGAACCCATTTGGGAATGTGCCATTGTTTATAGGGTTGACAGAGGATATGGGGAAAATCACCAGAAAAAAGTTATTTAAAGTGATCGTTATTACAGGATTTTCAATAATGGCATTATTTGGAGTTATAGGAACATTTATGATGCACAATTTTTTTAGAGTAGAGATGAAAGAAGTTAGGATAGCAGGAGGAATAATTTTAGTTATTGTAGCTCTAAAGAATCTATTGTTTCCAAAGAAAAATAAGAAGAAAGATGAACCTCAAGAAGAATTAACAGAGGAGGAGGAGATTAAGCAAGGGTTAGTTCCCATGGCTTTTCCCATGTTAGTTGGTCCAGGATCATTGGCAGGAGTACTTCTTATAAGGCAAGAAGCAGGAGTGATATCTAGTACTCTTTCTTGTGTAGTGGTGTTTGTGATAATCCATTTTATGTTTTGTACAGCAGATTTTATAGAAAAAATATTTGGAGAATTGGTTTTATTTGTACTATCGAGAGTAATGCAGCTTTTCATAATGGCTGTTGGAATAAAAACTATTATCAGTGGTGTAACTATGGTTATTCAGGAGATAGGAGGTTAGGATGAAAAAGGTCGCGTTATATTTAGCTGAAGGATTCGAGGAAATAGAGGCACTGGTTACCGCTGATGTTTTGAGAAGAGCAGATATTGAAGTCGATTTAGTAGCTGTAGAGGGGGAGATAAAGGTAACAGGAGCTCACAATATAACGGTAATAGCAGATACTCTTATAGGAGAGATAAGTCATGAAAAATATGATATGATGATCTTACCAGGAGGAATGCCGGGAACGTTAAATTTAGATTCATCTAAGGTATTAAAAAGACAGATTATAGATTTTGATTTAGAAGGTAAATATATAGGAGCTATTTGTGCTGCCCCCCTTGTAATTGGAAAGATGGGGTTTTTAGAAGACAGGCAGGCGACTTGTTATCCAGGTGTTGAAGCTCAACTATTTGGAGCTACATACAGAGATGATTTAGACGTTATAGTAGATGGAAATTTCATAACGTCTAGAGGGCCTGGAACAGCTATACCATTTGCATTAAAATTAGTGGAGCTTTTAAAGGGAGAAGAAATAAGCGAAAACTTATCTTCTGATCTTTTAGTTTAAGTACTTAATAAATGGTTAGATATTACGTCTTTATGATTAAAGATTAAAACTTTTTTAATCTTTAAAAAATCATAAAGATATAGTATAATTATCGTACTGGGAAAGATTTATATTAGTAGGAGGATTTAAAATGGGATTATTTGATTTTTTTAAAAAAAATAAAGAGGAAAAGTATATTGAAATATACTCACCGTTAAATGGTAGAGTTATCGACTTATCAGAGGTACCTGATGAAGCGTTTGCACAAAAGATGATAGGGGATGGATGTGCTATAGAACCTACAGAAGGATCTGTTCATGCTATAGCTGATGCTGAAATCGATATTTTTGATACTAATCATGCCGTTAGTTTTGATCTTGAATGTGGATTAGAAATGATAGTACATTTTGGAATTGATACAGTAAAATTAGACGGACAAGGGTTTGAAAGACTAGTTACTCCTGGAGATGTAAAAGTAGGAGACGAATTAGTTAAATACAACCTTGAATATATTAAAGAAAATGCAAAATCTGCAAGAACTCCTATAATCATATCTAATATGGATGAAGTTGCTGAGTTAAAAGTAGTGGCTACAGGAGATGTAAAAGTAGGAGATCTACTAATGAAGGTAAAATTAAATAAATAATAAAGTTTAAGGGATGAGAAATCATCCCTATTTTTATATGAAAAAATATATAATAAAATTAGGAGTTTAATAGATTATCTACTAAACTCCTAATTTTATTATATATACTTTTTAAATACTTCCTTTAATTTTATAACCCCGTCTTCAATACTTTCGATCATAACTTCATCTTGATAGCTATGACTATTTAAACTTTTGTTATACATAGGGTCATAGTACTCTATCATCATTTGACGAGCAGCTTCTCTTATCTCACCTTTTTCTACTAAATCAATAAATTTAGTATGGGCACTGCCATCCATATATCTTTTTAATTTTTCTGCTACTTCTAACAGGTTCTTTTTTAATTCATTGATACCAGTGTAATCATCCATGATGATATCTAATCTCATCTCTATAGGAGCCTCTACTAAGATTTTTATTCCTTTTTTCATCGTATCCCAAAATGGATCTGGAATATGAATAGGACCTATTTTTCTACTTTCGCCTTCAATTATTATCACATTACTTTTTCTATGTTTAACAGCATCATATAATATAGATTCAAAAGTTTTTTGACTTCTATCTTGAGGTATTCCGATATGACCAAAGTGAGAGCCTCTATTTTTTGCCATACCCTCTAGGTCGATAGTTTCAACACCTATTTTTTGTAGTTCATTCAATATTTTTGTTTTTCCTGTACCGGTTTTCCCGTGGAGAGTTATTAGTTTTACTCCTTGGACTATACTTTGGAAATCTTCCATAACGAAAGATCTATAAGATTTATATCCTCCACTGAGTCTTGCAGTTTGATATCCCATAGATTTAAAAAATGAAGTCATAGATCCACTTCTCATTCCACCTCTAGCACAGAAAAATACGATACTATCGTATTTTTCTGAAAGTTCACTTATCTGCTTAGTAATATCTCCCAATCTTTTAGAAATAGCTTCGATTCCCAGTTGTTTTGCTTTTTCTTGAGATTCTTTTTTATATGCAGTTCCTACCATTACTCTCTCTTCATCTAGTAATACTGGTATATTAATGGCTCCTGGAATTGTTGATTCCTGATATTCCTTGGGAGTTCTTACATCTATTAAGATATAATTATTTTTTTCTAATAATACCTTATAACTTATTTCATTTTTGTTCATGTCATCGTATATATTGGTTTTCAAAAAATTCACCTTCCTTCCCCATATTATAACATAGTAGAGGTTAAAAGTTGATATGAAATAATCGTAATATATATAATTTTTTTATTTTTTCTCTTCCTTTACTCCACATTGAGATATGGTGCAAGATTTTCCATTACATTTCATCGTACCAGCTACTCCTACAATAGTAGAATTTTCATAACTGTCCTTTAAAACTACTGTATTTCCACCGATCTTAGTTCCCTTGGCAATGGTAATATTTCCTAAAACCTTTGCCCCGGCACCGATAATTACATTGTCTTCAATAGTTGGATGTCTTTTCCCAGAATCTTTACCAGTTCCCCCTAGAGTAACTTGGTGGTAGATAGTTACATTATTTCCTATTATAGCTGTTTCTCCTATGACTACACCCATTCCATGATCGATAAAGAGTCCTTTACCTATAGTTGCTCCAGGATGAATCTCTATTCCTGTAAAGAATCTAGAAATTTGAGATAATAGTCTAGCTAAAAAGAAAAATTTTCTTTTAAATAATCCATGAGCTATTCTGTAGATAAAGATGGCATGGATAGATGGATATAGTAGGAAAACCTCTATATTAGATTTTGCAGCAGGGTCTATATTTCTTATATTTTCTATATCATGCTTTAAATTTTTGAACATTATTCCTCCGTATACTACATAATTATTTGCTTATATACTAATGTATTTCCATTGAGATGTCAAGAGAAATAAGTTTAGATTCATTTTTCTATACTATTTTTGTAAATACTCCTGTAGATATATACTTTTCTCCACCATCTGGAGATACTGTTACTATAGTTTTTCCTTCTCCTAATTTCTTAGCTAATATTTTAGCAGCAGCAATATTTGATCCACTAGAGATCCCTAAATAAAGGCCATCACTATCCAATATATTTCTAGTCACTTTATAAGCTGTTTCATCGTCTATGGTAATAACTTCATCGATGATAGATGTATCCAGTATTTGAGGTATAAATCCTGCTCCAATCCCTTGGATTTTATGAGGTCCACCATTACCACCAGATAAAACTGGGGAATTAGATGGTTCCACTGCTACAATTTTTATATTTTTGTTACGTTCTTTTAAGTATTTACCAGTTCCACCAAGGGTTCCGCCAGTACCTACCCCTGCAACAAAACAATCGATTTTTGGAAGTTTATCATATATTTCTATTCCAGTAGAAATATAGTGGGCTTTTATATTAGATTTATTTTCAAATTGATTTGGGATATAGTATCTACTATCAGCTTCTGCCATCTCATAAGCTTTATTGATAGCTCCTGTCATTCCCTTTGTGGGCTCGGTTAATACTAAATTTGCCCTATAAGAACTTATTATATCCTTTCTTTCTTGACTCATACTAGAAGGCATAACCAAAGTTACTTCATATCCCATGGCTTTTCCAATCATAGCTAGAGCTACTCCTGTATTTCCACTAGTAGGTTCTAAAATAATATCCTCTTGTTTTAATTTACCGTCTGTTTCGGCATCTACTATCATTTGGTATGCTGCTCTATCCTTTATAGACCCACTAGGGTTAAATTTTTCTAATTTTACATATATATCGGCCAGGCCTTTTTCTTTTTTTAATTTAACCATTGGAGTATTTCCTATTAATTCAACAATATTGTTATACATCTGACTCCCTCCTGTTTTCTTAAATAAATACGTTAAATATTATTCTAAAATCATCTTATCATTAACATAGTCTAGTAGTCAAGAATTGAAAAAACTAATTCTTAAAAGAATATCTTGACTTGGTGTGTCATATTTGATAGACTGGCTTTTGTTAATGTTATAAAAATCAAATTAAATATAAAGGCGGTAAAAAATTATGAAAAATTACGTATGTGAGATATGTGGATATGTTTATGATCCAAAAGTTGGAGATGTAGAAAATGGAATAGAAGTAGGAACTAGTTTTGATAACTTACCTGAAGAATGGATCTGCCCTCCATGTGGAATGGGTAAAGACGTATTCGTAGAAGAAAACTAAAATTTAATCCCCTCTAGAATTTTCTAGGGGGGATTTTTTTTTAGTTATAATTAAGTTCTATATAGATTCAGAGAGTTCCTTTAAAATTTCAATTGTTTTTAGGATCTCCTCCATTGTGTTATAGTGGGAAAAGCTAAATCTTACCATTCCAGTTTCATTGGTTTTAAAATCATTGTGCATTAATGGAGCACAATGGATTCCAGATCTTGTGGCGATTCCATAATCATAGGATAAGACTTCAGCAAGGTCGCTAGAAGGAACTCCTTCTAAGTTTATAGTAACAATAGGAGAACGATAAAAAGTATTAAAATCTCCATATATTTTCACCTTTGGTAGATCTTTGATCCCTTCATAAAAAGTCTTAGCTAAAGTAAGTTCCTTTTCACGGATGACATCTATCCCTAAATTAGCGATATATTTTAAACTGGCATTTAATCCAGCTATCCCATGAATATTAGGTGTACCAGCTTCTAATTTGTCTGGCATGGTTTTAGGGTGTTCCTCTGAAAATGAATGAGATCCACTTCCTCCTACAAGATATGCATCTAGATCTACTTTAGGAGATACATATATCCCTCCTACTCCTGCAGGACCCATAAGTCCCTTGTGTCCAGTAAAACATAGGATATCAATATTATTTTTTATCACATCTACAGGAAATACTCCTAAACTCTGTGATGCATCTACAATAAAGATAAGGTTGTTTTTATGTGCGATTTTTCCTATTCTATCTATATCTACTAAGTTTCCTGTCAAATTAGAAGCATGAGTTGTTACAATGACCTTGATATTTTCATCGATGCTTTCTTCTAATTCATCATAGTCTATATTTCCTACATTGTCTGAACCAATAAATTTTACTTTAACTCCATTTTTTTTTAGTTTATATATTGGACGGAGTACAGAGTTATGCTCTAGAGTTGTAGTGATTATCTCATCTCCCTCTTTGAGGCCTAATCCTAGTATTGCCATATTTAAAGACATAGTAGAGTTACTTGTAAATGCAATATTTAATGGATCTTCTACACCAATGAGTTTGGCTAATAATTCTCTCGTCTCGTAAAGCACTCTAGATGAATGAAGAGAATACTCGTGTCCTCCCCTGCTTGGATTTCCGAAAGTATTTAGTGCCTTTACCATGGCTTCACCAACGGCTTTTGGTTTTGGTAGTGTAGTTGCAGCGTTATCAAAATAAATCATAATTTTCCCACCTTTTCATTTAATTTTATCTAATTCATTCTATCTTATTTTGATTTAAAGGTAAAATGTTAATTTAATTTATTTTTTAGTGATTTTTAAAATAAGTGATTTTTTCAATAAATTTAGTGTGAAATGAGAAGAATAAGTGTTTTATTTTTGAATAAAATATTTTTTCAATATAAAGGGATTATATACTTTATCAAATTTTAATGATTAGAATAAATATAAATTTATATTTAATTTTAAATATTAAAGGAATCTCCAATTATATGGATAACTTTTTTCAAACAAAAAGTCTTATTAATCCACTTAAACGGTTATTTGTAAACTGATGTTGATTTTTTATTAGAAATTGATTTTTATGATTAAATTATAATAATATAGGTTTCACATTAATTGTTATGAAAGATTTATATGATAAATAGGTAACTTATATTTTGTATATTTTTTGTATTTAATCCTAACTAAATTATATGGTATAACTTCATAGTAATAAATTAAATATACGGTATTTAATTATTTTTTTAGTAGAAGACGGAGGAAAAAAATGAAAGAATCAATAGAAAAATTTAAGAGTGATTTTGGTGGATTAAGAGTTAGAGCAAAGGCTTCAATTATAGGAGGAGCTTTAATAATGGCCTCTATTGGGTTTGTTAACTTATCATTTCGTTTTCATATATAGAAACAGTTGGTTAATTAAAAAGATAAAGTTACAATAGTTAGATAAAAAATAAGCGAAGGAATATTCCTTCGCTTATTTTTTATCTAAAAATTTTGAACAAATTTTCAAGATATTAAATTGAATTCGTTTAAATAATAATATCCTTATTTTGGTTTAATCTATCAAAGATTATGATATAACAATAGTATAATTTATGATTAAAATCAAATTAAATTATGCTTTTGGTGTAATTTTTTTTATAAAAAAAAATTAATTTTAATAGTATTTAATCTTTAAAAAAATAACTAAATTGATAGAAAATGATAAAAATTTGGTATTTTTTATAAATATAAGTTTTTTTTAATAAACTAATATTTTTAATTATATTGACATTTTTCTTATGATGTTGTAACATCTATCTGATTGAACAGATATAAAACAAACTTAGGAGGAAACATGAAGAATTTTCAATGAAAGTGACAATTGATTAAAACTTCCGGTGGAAGTTATGAGATCTACTGCAAATGGATAACATGAATAAAACTAGTTTAGATAAATTAATATCTTTCTTTTCCTGTAGTTTTAAAACTGCACCTATTCATTCTTTTTATTGTACAGATCATTTTTTACATTTTTAAATAAATTTCAACTTTTTACGAACCAAATCCCAAAGGGAACAACATTTTTATGCCACTAGTTATGGGGCTTTTTCAGATGGGAAATTATCAAATATAAAGGCGGAGAACCTTCTTTTTTTATTATCTAAGAAATAATTTATCGATACATTAAAGTCTTTAAAAGTTTAGGTTATGCCTAACTGGATGAAATGTCATGGTCCTTTTTGTTGTGTCATTTTTTAAAAATAAAGAAAAATTAAATAATATCAGGAACTAAAATTTTTGTAAAACTAAAAAAATATATAAGGAGTATTGAACAATGATTAGATACGTAATAAAAAGACTATTCATGCTTATACCGGTAATAATTGTGGTGATGATCCTATCTTTTTTAATTACCCACATAATGCCTGGAGATCCCGTTAGAATGATGATGGGAGATTTTGCAACAGAAAAACAGGTATCTGCAATGAAGCATCATCTAGGATATGATAGATCATTTTTTGTACAGTTTGGAGAGTGGTTTTCAAGAATAATAAGAGGAGATTTAGGAGAATCCTTATTTTTGCATGAAAAAGTTTCAACGTCTATTTTTTCAAGATTGGAACCAACATTTATGTTAGCTCTTGTAGGTGAAAGTATAGGACTATTGATAGGGATACCCCTTGGAGTAATAGCAGCAGTAAAACATAGAAGCTGGATGGATCAGTCAGCAATAGGAATATCTCTAGCAGGAGTTTCAATCCCTAGTTTTTGGCTCTCTATTATGCTTATATATTTATTTTCTGTCAAACTTCACTGGTTTCCTGTACAGGGTTATGTTTCTATAGAAGAATCAGGGATAGGAGTTATAAAATACCTTGTTCTGCCAGGATTAACTCTTGGGTTTATGCAAGGAGGAATAATAGCTAGGATGACAAGGAGTGCAATGTTAGATGTACTTAGACAAGATTATATAAGAACTGCCATGGCAAAGGGAGTATCAGAAAAATTTGTAATTATAAGACATGCTTTAAAAAATGCCATGATACCTGTTGTAACAGTTCTAGGTTTTAGTATGGCTGTACTTTTAGGAGGGACATGGATTGTAGAAACTGTATTTAATATCCCAGGAACAGGGAGTCTTGCAATCAATTCTATAATGAAGAGAGATTATCCTGTAATACAGGGAAGTATGATATTTACAGCTTTGGTTTATGTAGTTATAAATATAGTCGTAGATGTGAGTTACGCAGTTTTAAATCCAAAGATTAAATATAAATAAAAGGAGTGTTAACAGTGAGTAAAGATATAAAAGAAATGATTTTTGAAATAAAAAAACATCCTTATATAGCCATAGGGGGAGTAGTAATAATAGTAGTTTTTTTAGCTGCTGTGGCGGCTCCTCTCCTAACAAAATTTAATCCTTTAGAAGTAAACGGAAAAGATAGACTTTTACCTCCTTCATTGGTACATCCCATGGGAACAGATCATTTTGGAAGAGATGTTATGAGCCGATTGGTTTATGGAGCAAGGATATCTATGGAAGTTGGGATTTCAGTAGTAATACTGAGTACATTTATGGGTGGATTAATAGGGTTAGTAGCAGGATACTATCATAAAGTAGATAATTTTATTATGAGGATTTTAGATGGATTCATGGCATTTCCAGGGATAATAATAGCAATAATTTTAGCTGCCGTTTGGGGAGCTGGAAAATCAAATATAATACTGGCACTTTCATTTGCTTATTTTCCTCAGATGGCAAGAGTTGTGAGAGGCTGTGTTCTTACTGGAAAGGAATGGGAATGTGTTGAATCTGCCAAATCTTCAGGAGCTAAAGATGGACATATACTTTTTAAGTATATATTGCTCAATTCATTGTCGCCAATAATCGTTCAGGCTACATTTACTTTTGCTGTAGCAATATTAGATGAGGCAGCACTAAGTTTTTTAGGGCTAGGAATTGAACCACCATTTCCAAGTTGGGGAGGGATGATTACTGAAGGAAGATCCTTTATGAGTATAGCTCCTTGGGAAATGATATTTCCTGGAGCGGCTATAATGGTTACTGTTTTGGGACTTAATCTTTTAGGAGACGGACTGAGAGATTATTTAGATCCGAGACTTGATGTATAGATCGATTGAATATCTATAATTAAAAAATAAGAGGGGATAAGTATGAAAGGCGACATCAAAAACTTAAATAGTAGAAAAAATAAAAATAATGCAGAGATGAAGGATGTTTTCGTCCTTGCAGCTGCGGCATTTTCAATAATAGCTCCCATTGTTATCTTCTCTATGTTGGGAGTAATGGCAGTTTTCATGTTACTAAGTGTTTTATTTTAAGAAAAGACGTAGAAATTAAAGGAGAAAAAATGGAAAAGTTATTGGAAATAAAAAACTTAAAGACCTATTTTTATAAAAATCAAGAGGTTATACCTGCAGTAGATGGGATTAGTTTTTCTGTGGGAAAAGGAGAAACTGTAGCAATAGTAGGAGAATCAGGAAGTGGAAAGAGTATTACAGCCTTGAGTATCTTAGGATGTATCCCGACTCCTTCAGGGAAGGTAGAAGACGGAGAAATAATTTTTGAAGGAAAGAATTTATTTGAAAAATCCAAAAAAGAAATGAGAAAGATAAGAGGAAATGAAATATCCATGATATTTCAAGAACCTATGACATCTTTAAATCCAGTTTATACAGTTGGGAGACAACTCAGTGAGGTGTTTGAACTTCATCAAGGAACAAAGAGAAAAGAAGGGTTTAAAAAAGCCATTGAATTACTTCGGATAGTGGGGATACCTTCTCCTGAAGAACGGGCAAAACAATATCCACATCAAATGTCTGGTGGGATGAGGCAAAGGATAATAATAGCCATGGCTCTAGCTTGTAGGCCTAAATTAATAATTGCAGATGAACCGACTACAGCCTTGGACGTGACAGTACAGGCACAAATTCTTGATCTTATAAAAAATCTAAAAGAAGAGATAGGAACATCGATGCTTTTGATAACCCATGATTTAGGTGTAGTAGCTGAAATGGCAGAAGAAGTTATAGTGATGTATGCAGGAAAAGTAGTAGAATCAGCAAGGGTTAAAGATCTTTTTAAAGACCCTAAGCATCCTTATACCAGAGGATTATTAGCATCTATGCCATCTTTAAACAGTGCAAATAAAAGATTAAATACAATAGAGGGAACTGTACCAAAACCTACAGAATTTCCTAAAGGATGCCGATTTAGTCCTAGGTGTGAATTTGCAAAAAAAATATGTAAGGATTTAGAACCACCTCTTTGTGATAAGGGAGATCGGTCTCTTAGTTGCTGGATGGAAACTAAGGAATATACTGAGGAGGTTAAGAATGAATACTCTGCTTAAGATAGAAAATGTTTCTAAATGTTTTCCAGCATCAGAAGGGTTGTTTTTTAAAACAAATAAAAAAGTAACCGCTCTAGATGGTGTGACTTTTGATATTAAAAAAGGCGAAATTTTGGGGATAGTAGGAGAATCTGGATGTGGAAAATCAACTTTAGGTAGGGTTATACTCCGGCTTTTAGAAGCTGATTCAGGAAAAATTTGTTTTGATGGAAAGGATATACTATCACTTTCAAAAACAGAGATGAGAGAGGCAAGAAGAGATATGCAGATAGTATTTCAGGATCCCTTTGCATCACTAAATCCTAGGATGAGAGTAGCAGAACTCATAGGGGAACCTCTTAGGCTACATGGAATGAAAGACGTTCATGAGATAAATAGAAGGATAGAAGAAATAACTGAACTGGTTGGGTTAGATAAATATCATTTAAAAAAGTATCCCCATGAATTCTCTGGGGGACAAAGGCAAAGAATATGTATTGCTAGAGCATTGATTTTAAAACCAAAATTAGTTATATGTGATGAGGCGGTCTCTGCTTTGGATGTATCTATACAGAGTCAGATAATAAATTTATTGAATGATTTGAAAGATGAGTTAGGTCTTACATATATGTTTATATCTCATGATCTTTCAGTAGTAAAACATATAAGTGACAGAGTAGGAGTTATGTATTTGGGAAAAATAGTAGAGATAACATCTGTAGAAAATATCTTTAATGAACCTAGGCATCCCTATACACAGGCTTTGATTTCTGCAATTCCAATTCCTGATCCAGATATAAAGAAAGAAAGAATAATATTAAAGGGAGATATGCCAGACCCTCTAAATATTCCAGAAGGATGCAGATTTCATATGAGATGTATCCATGCAAAAGAAAGGTGTAAAAAGATAGAACCAGAATTGAAAATAAATAAAAAAGGTCATTTTGTAGCCTGTCATTTGACAGATAAAATTTAAAAAATATAAGGGGGAAAAGGAAAGATGATGAACAAAAAAATTAAAACAATTTTAAATCTTGTTTTAACACTAATTATTGCTGCAGTTTTTGTAGCATGCTCTTCAGAAAAAGACGACAAACAAGAAAAGCAGGGTGTAGTTAAAAATAGTAAATTTGGTGGAACCATAGTGGTGGCACAAAAAATGACACCTCCTCATCTTGATAGTGATAAATCTACTGATTGGGCAATATCTTCAATAATGAACCATGTCTATGAAGGTCTATTTGAATTTGATGCAAATTTTGAGCCTCAGCCTTACTTGGCCGAAAGTTATGAGATTAAAGATGGAGGAAAAGTTTATGATGTAAAGCTTAGAAAGGGAGTTCTTTTCCATAATGGAAAGGAGATGACTACTGAAGATGTAGTGGCTTCATTCAACAGATGGATGAAAAATAACGATGCAGGGAATATGATAGCTCCTTATTTTGACAAAGTAGAAGTAGCTGGTCCATATGAACTTAAGTTTATATTTAAGAATGCCTATGCTCCTTTTATTAGTATAATAGGATCTCATGTTTCAAATCAAAAACTTGTTATAAGACCAAAGGAACTTATAGAAAAATATGGTGATAATATAATGAGTGA
>Ga0316197_10001454_pt1 | contig 16895 bp, 12 predicted proteins | sample OudBiesiAoxic_MG_FD_204939 | JGI IMG/M metagenome (GOLD analysis project Ga0316197, IMG submission 204939) | Coastal sediment microbial communities from Oude Bieten Haven, Netherlands - site A oxic | ecosystem: Environmental > Aquatic > Marine > Coastal > Sediment | place: Netherlands... | reverse complement strand
CATGAAAACGCCCCAGGTAATCGTGAACGCCGCTGGCGGTGTGACCCGAAAGAACAGAGCCAGATACCACGCGAGAACAACCCGGTTTGATTTCGTCTTTAACTATCGCACTTAACTCGGCGCCCAGTTGGGTACGAATAAGGCGAGGGTTGAGTACGTCAGGGCCCGCAAGCGCCACGACGCGGTCGGTATAGAGCTCACCCGTCAGGAACAACTTGCCGTAGGCAATGACATCCTGATAACCGATATGCCAAACAGGACGCTCGACGCTAGCCGGTAAAACAAAGTGAATGTGAGTACCGACTAACCCGGCGGGATGTACACCACCGAAGCGATGCGTCTCAACCTGTGATAGTTCATGACCCGGTAATGCTTCGCCCTCGCCGTGACAAAGGTACACCTTGCCATCGGTCAAGCGAGTCAGGGCCGACATACCCACTGCAAATGCTTGTTCATTTTCGGCAATAATCAGACGAGGCTCAGCGGCCAACGGATTGGTATCCATGGCGGTCACGAAAATACCGGCAGCCGTGCTGTCGAGCCCGGGCACGCGCGAGAAAGGGCGGGTGCGAAGTGCGGTCCACAGACCACTCTTAACCAAGTTATCCTGCACTGCCTGTCGACTCATCGACGATACATCGCCGCTGGTCTCAAACATCTCTTGCTCATCGCCTTCGCAGGTGATGACCACAGATTGCAATACGCGGCGTTCGCCACGATTGATCGCGGTCACCTCACCGCTGGCTGGCGCGGTAAAGAGCACACCCGGTGTCTTCTTGTCTTCAAAAAGTGGTTGGCCTTTTTTGACCCTATCACCGACTTCCACCATCATGGTGGGCTTTAGGCCGACATATTCTTCACCGAGAAGGGCCACATGCGATGGCCTTGCGGCGTTATCGAGTTCTTGCCGAGGTTCCCCGGCAATGGGCACATCTAAGCCCTTTTTTACTATTCTAATCTGGTCTGAGAAACCTGCCATCACAACATCAACCGTTAAAATTTTGGATAGTTAATAGTATATCTTTGTTAACTGAAGTTCAGCTATTGGCGTCACATTACTCAGCCATTTTGTAACTTAGTAACATTATTTAGCCCAATTTTGTGATCCAGCTTCACTATTCGATCTACCACGTGTTACCAATGTAGTTTTATAACAATAAAAGTAGAAATCAATCATCGCTGATTTAGACACGACTAAATCTATAAAAAAACTACGATTTGTCACAAAGAATAGCTGAAGATACGAGAGTAATTTTATTTATTCGTGAAAATCATTCAAATGAGTGTAATAAGGCGTCTAAGACTACAAGTCTTCCCAATAATATTGGTTCACCAGCTCCACCAGATTGAAGCAAGATGCGACCAAGGGCTTAAACAGAGGTCATTGCTAAAGCAGATACTAAAGCAGATACTAAAGCACATGCTAGAATGATAATAACATTTATAAGAAGTGTTACTGTTTGAAAGTTAATACTTTAATCTAATTAGCAACCTAATCTATAATTATCGGCACCAAAGCCTATTTTAATCGCCCTTGCAAGCATATCAGCGGTAAAGCACGGCGACACGACTCAATTGGAATGAAATCTGTGTTTAAAAAAATGCTCTCTATGACCAGCTCAAGTCAGATGTTGGTAGCCATGTTTGTCGGTTTTGCTATTGGTATATTCTTCGGTGAGTCTGTTGGCTGGCTGAGATCCATCGGTACCAGTGTGATCTTATTGATGCAGATGACAGTTCTCCCCTATATCGTGGTCTCACTGGTGGGTGGTATTGGGAAACTGCAAAAAAGTACCGCCATGTTGATCTTCAGCAGAGCCGGGGTCATCATGTTACTGCTATGGCTGATCGGACTCATCACCGTCGCCTTAATGCCACTGTCATTCCCCTTCGTAGAGTCTGCCTCTTTCTTCAGTACCAGTACCATAGAGCCGGTTGCGGCAATCGATTACTTTAAACTCTATATCCCCTCAAACCCGTTCGAGTCGATGGCGGCAGGTTATGTGCCTGCCATGGTGGTATTCAGCATCGCCATGGGACTGGCTCTTATCGGCATGGAGGGAGAACATAAACAACATATACTCATATTCATGCACACCACCAGTGAGGTCTTTTCCCGTATTACACAGGGTCTAGTCAAAGTATTGCCTATCGGCATCTTCGCGATGTCGGCGTCTGCGGCGGGAACCATGGGAGTCGATGAGTTTGCCAGCATGCAAGTTTACCTGATCAGCTACTTTGTACTTTGTCTGTTACTCACCTTCTGGATTCTGCCCTGGATTATCGCCTCTATCACTCCTGTCACTTTCGCGCAGGCATTAAGGGTCTCCAAGGCCAGTTTAATCACCGCCTTTGCAACAGGTAACATCTTTATTGTGATCCCTGTGATTGTCGAGGAGTGTAAGCAGATCATGCGAGAGCACGACAACCTCAGTGAAGATGGCGCGACCCTGATAGAGATTCTGGTTCCCATCGCTTTTACCTTTCCCAACATTGGCAAGCTTACGGTTATCCTGTTTGTCTTCTTTGCGGGCTGGTTTAATGGTACCCCGGTCGATTTAACCAGTATCCCTTCGCTGTCAGTCAGCGGCCTGCTGTCACTGTTTGGCAGTGTCTATGTCGCCATACCCTTTATGCTGGACCTGGTACATCTGCCCTCAGATCTGTTCCAGTTATTCGTGATGGCCGGATTTATCACGGGAAAATTCGGCTCCATTACCGCTGTGATGAACCTGTTTGCCCTGACGCTGCTAACCACGGCCCTGTTTCAAAAGAGCCTCAGACTCAGACCACCACAACTGATAAAGATGGGACTGGGTATCGTCAGTGGGGTCTTACTGACACTGGTTGTCTGTCGTGTTGGCATGGGGCTGTTTATCAGCAGTCCTGCAATTACCAGTGACGTAATAGCCAATATGCAGGTGGCCGATAAGGTACCGACTAAGGTGAAGAAACAGTTTCCGATTCCCGGAAAAACGCCCTCCTCGCCAGTCGCCGACATTCAGGCTATTCGCGCTCGAGGAGTATTAAGAGTCGGCTACATCCCAAGTAACGTCCCCTTCAGCTATTACAATAATGCCGGACAGTTAGTTGGATTCGACAGTGCTATGGCCACTAAACTAGCCGAAGACCTAGATGTCGAGGTGGAATTTATTCCGTTTCGTAAGGCTGAATTAGCCCGCTCTCTTGAGGCTGGTTTTTTTGATATTGCCATGTCCGGGCTGGCCATGGATATCAAACAGATGGACCAACTTAGCTACTGCGAACCCGTGCTGGAACTTAACCTTGCCATCGCAACAAAAGATCACTTAGTGAACAGCTTCAAGAGTCGCCAGAGCATCTTAGAGATGGAACAGGTCACCATTGCTTACGCCGAACATGCTGATGCCATCGAGGATGTGGCAGCAAGCTATCCTAATATCGAGTTTGTTAAAATCGAGGGATATAAAAACTTCTTCAGACAGAAAGATGATAAGTACGATGCTATGGTTATCAGCGCCCAGGCAGGTTCAGCCTGGACCCTGTTCTTCCCAGGATATGGCATAGCCCTGCTCGAAAGCAAAGCGCGCTATCCGGTTGCCTATGCCGTTGCACAGAACAACCAACCCCTGCTCAACTACGTCAACAACTGGCAACGCCTGCGCAAGGTCGATGGCCACCAAGACCAATTCTATAGCTACTGGATGCTGGGTCAGGGTGCTACCGAGTCAAAGCCTCGATGGTCGATTATCCGGGATGTATTACATTGGGTAGATTGAGGTTTGAGGTTTGAGGTTTGAGGTTTGAGGTTTGAGTCTGATATGACCCCGGCAAAGTGGACACGGGGTTTAAATTCTTGATTCAAAGGCTATGGGGCTCACTCCATGTAAAGTCCCATGCCTTCTCACCATATTATAATAATCATCGATATAAAATCGACATTGAGCAGTCATCTCACTTCTGCTCAATTCTTCCAGGTTAGAGAACCACTCTTTTTTTAACTGCGCAAAGAAGCTTTCCGAGCACGCATTATCCCAGCAGTTTCCTTTTCTGGACATGCTAACCGTGACCTCACGTTTCGTTAGCCACTTCAGTACCTCAAAGCTTCTGTACTGGACGCCTTGGTCAGAGTGAAACATTAACTTAGAGCCATCTGGCCTGCGTGCTGACCATGCTTGTTTGAGTGACCTCATCACCAGTTCGCTCGAGTTTATGTAGCTGGTTGCCCAGCTCACTACCTTTCGTGAGTACAGGTCGATAATGACACACAGATACTGCCAGCCCTCTTTGCACCTAACTTGAGTGATATCAGACACCCAAACAGTGTTAGGCTTAGCGACTTCAAACTCCCTGTTTAAGTAGTTAGGAGCTCTGGTCTCTATCTGCTTAGGTTTCACTACGCCAAACTTTCTCTTACATGCCTTAGAGCGGTAACCAAACGTCTGTAGCAAGCGCTGTACGCGCTTCTTATTGCAGAAAAAACCATTGGCCACAGCATCTAACCATAGCTTTCGATAGCCTGCTATACCGTTGTGTTGGTCTATCTTTTCTTTGAGAAAATCAGATAATACTTTGTTATCTTCATCTCGTTTAGAAGGCTCACGGTCAAGCCAGTTGTAATAGCCTGAGCGTGAAACATTAAGCAACTCACAAAGCATTTTTATCGTTCTTCGAGTTGAGCAATAACCTTTGATAAAATTAAACTTTATCCCTGGTGTTTGTCGAAGAACTCCTTCGCCTTTTTTAGGATATCGTTCTCCAACTCTGCACGCTCTAGCTTCTTACGAAGTTCACGAATCTCTCTTTCGAGTTCAGTAATACTCTTATCAGGCCCTTGGTTTGGAATGGGCTTCTTAGAATGCTTTGAGGACGTCAATTGGGCTCTCCATTTACTGAGCAAAGCTGGGTGGATACCTAATTTACCAGCTAAAGCTTTCACTGTATCGGGAGAATCTAAAGATTGTTGAACGGCAGCCAATTTGAAGGCTTCTGTATGGGCTCTTTTTGATTTAATTTTCATGACACCTTATCGCTTATATTAAGGTGTCCACTTTTAGGGGGTCACATCAGTCAGAACCTTAAACCTTGAGGTACGTGCGTTATTGCTGGAGTGAGAGATTCTCAACTTAGGCGCAGCCTAACTAACAGTCTTCAATTTCGACTATCACAACAGGTTCCCAGCCTGACTCTGGGTTGCTATATCGTATATGGCAATTAAAATTAACGCTTTTCAAAGAGAGATCTTCCGAATAAAAGATATAAATGATATTTGAGCGACTATTTTTATCGATAAAAAATGGAGCAGCATTATTATCGGCTTGGATTGCCCTGAGCGAGACAGAATCTATCTCTAGCCAAGCTTTAACCTGAGCATTGAGCTGATCAAAGCTATCACTACCATCAACGGCAGGATAACCATTAAAGAGAGGTACCGTTACACCTGCAATGGTAATCTGACCAACACCTTTATCCTGACTATCTATCGCGGCGCGACTTCGCACTAGGTCTAAACCGCTCTCCATAGCACCACCAATATTTTCGAGTACAGCAGCTTTTGAAGCTGAACCCAAGCTAAGAAACTTAGGCGCAGCGACTACGGCTAAAACCCCTAAAATGACGATAACGACAACCAACTCAATTAGCGTATAACCTGCCAATCTATTTCTCATCATTCTCATATAAGCTTCCATCTCTCAATTAAGTCATGTTGCTAACGACAAATTTTACAGGAAAAGTCACCAGAACAAGCATAAATGATAAGGAAAGATGATTCCATCGAAACTAAACATGAACCACGTTGGTCGATAATACGCGATTTTTTACATTGGGTAGATTGAAGGCTAGGGGCGAGTTTTAAGCGATAAGCTACAAAATACGAGGTTCGGAGAGCTAGGTACTAGCACTTATTTAGGAGCGGCTTTAGCCGCGAATGTTTTGGGGCTAGAAACTAGAAACTAGAAACTAGAAACTAGAAACTAGAAACTAGAAACTAGAAACTAGAAACTAGGCATATCATCACACGTCATTCCGGCATGCTGTTAGCCGGAATCCAGCTTTTCGTTGCTCGTGACTCGCTACTAGTGACTTTCTTGGTTTTTTTCTTGAACTTCGAATTACAAGCTCATATATAGGCGCGACCCTGTACTACGATGGCTTGTCTGTTCCATCTTTCCCGGCTAAAGCCGGTCCTACAAGGTCTTGCGCTGAACCGTTCTGCTGAAGCGCTTCATCTAGCTTTGGCTTTTCGCTGCTCGTCGCTCGTCGCTCGTTACTCGTTACTCGCAACTTTCTTTGCCCTATCTTTAGCTTACAACTTACAACTTACAGCTCCGAACTCTGAAAACAAAAAAGCCGGGGATTAACCCGGCTTCTTAACTAACGCAACTAACTAGCGTATTTTAACTGCTGTATTAACGTGTCTTCACATACGGTACACCGATAGACTTAGGTCCGACTGCACGGCCGATAAAGCCTGCCAGCAGGAGGACGGTCAGGATGTAAGGTAAGACTTCAATTGCCTGTACCGGAATTTCACCGACTATCGGCAATTCGGCGCCCTGCAGACGAATAGCCACCGCATCGAGGAAACCAAACAACAGACAACCAAACAATACTGGCACAGGTTTCCACTTACCGAATATCAATGCGGCCAAGGCGATAAAGCCTTTACCGGCACTCATATTCGCCACAAAACCTGCACTGTGCGCAGTAGACAGGTAAGCACCAGCAATACCACACAAAATACCTGCACAGATCAGCGCGCGATAACGGATCCAGGCAACCGAGATACCCGCTGTATCAACTGCATGTGGGTTTTCACCCGCCGCACGAAGACGCAACCCGAAACGGGTTCTAAATACTACCCACCAAACAAAAGGAACCATAAGTAAGGCAAGATAGACCAGAATATTATGTCCGGAAATAAGTTCACTATAGAGCGGACCTATTACAGGTACATCTGCAACGGCATCGGCGCCAGGCAGCGTAATAGGCGTAAAGCGCGCACTGTCAGGCAGAGCAGGAGTCTGCCCGCCTAATCCAAACCAGAAACGTCCCAGCGTCACAGTAAGACCCACAGCCAGCATATTAATCGCCACACCCGAGACGATCTGATCGCCTCTGTGTGTGATAGAGGCAAAACCATGGATCAATGACAGACAAACAGACACGCCGATGGCGGCAAGTAAACCCAACCAAACATTTCCGGTGACTGAAGCCGTAGCGGCAGCGGCAAACGCCGCCGACAACATCTTACCTTCCAGGGCAATGTTCACAATTCCCGAACGCTCCGAGAACAGGCCAGCCAGCGCAGCAAGAATAAGCGGCGCCGACACCCTAAGTGTCGCATCTAAGATTAAAATCAGATTCTCATACATAACTTAGGCCTCCGCTTGTGCTTTGCCGAGGGACTTTTTCTTTCGATCCCATAGCACAAAAATACGCTCAGTTGGCTTCACTAACATCAAGGCCAACGCACCACTGAACAGTACCACTAAGGCCTGCACAACCTGGATCATCTCACGGTCAATATTCGGAAAATCAAACGCTAATTCAGCCCCGCCCTGATACAGGACACCAAAGAGCAAGCTTGCCAATATGATACCGACAGGATGGTTACGACCAATCAAACACACGGCAATACCGGTGAAACCATAACCAGCCACGAAGTCCAGCTTCAACTGCTGGCCATAACCTTGTACTTCGTTCAGACCTAACATACCTGATAATGCACCAGATATAAGCATCACTATGATGATCAGTTTCTTATGGTTAATACCGCCATACTCGGCAGCGGATGGGCTAGACCCCATGGCTCTGATGGCATAACCCCAGCGAGTACGCCAGAGTAATATCCAAACCAGGACGCAACATGCCAGTGCGATAAAGAAGCTGAGGTTCATCGGTGACTCAGAGAAAGACCAGCCAAACCAGCCCGCTATCTCATGGAACATCGGCATCACTGCAGATTGCTCAAACACCCGAGATACCGGTGCCATCTGACCATCCAACTTAAGCACGTTCACCATCAGGTAAACCATCAGCGCCGAGGCGATAAAGTTAAACATGATAGTCGTAATAACAATATGGCTGCCACGATAAGCCTGCAGATACGCAGGTATCAGCGCCCACAAGGCACCAAACAACATACTGGTGACCATAGTGATAGGCAACAGTGCCCAGAATGGCAAGGCTTGGTCTAAACCCAAACAGGCAAGTCCCACACCTAAACCACCGAGGTAAGCCTGACCTTCGCCACCGATATTAAACAGACCAGCAGAGAAAGCGACCGCAACCGCTAAACCGGTAAAGATAAAGTTGGTCGCATAGTAGAGGGTATAACCAACACCTTCCTGATAGCCCAGAGCTCCCTTCACCATCACCATCGCCGCCTCGAGAGGGTTTACATCCACAGCAACGAAAATAATTGCGGAAAATGCAAAAGCGAAAAAGATATTCAGCATTGGCAATACAATGATATTGACCCACGCCGGAATTTTTGAGTCGTTCACGCCTGACCTCCGTTAGTCGCTTGTCCTGCATCCGACTCGCTAAGCTCGTCGGGTAATATGTTGGCCATCATCATTCCAAGAATTTTTTCATTCGCCTGTTCGGCGCTCACTTCTCCAACGATATTGCCATCGAACATCACGATGATCCTATCGGAAAGAGCCATGATCTCATCGAGCTCCACCGACACAAGGAGAATACCTTTGCCCTGGTCTCTGAGTTCGATAATACGCTTATGAATAAATTCGATGGCACCAATGTCCACGCCTCGGGTAGGCTGACCAATCAGGAGTACATCCGGATTCTTATCCACTTCGCGGGCAATAATCAACTTCTGCTGGTTACCACCGGAAAATAGCGAGCTTCTAAGCTTAGGATCTTGAGGTCGGACGTCCCACTCTTCCATAAGGCGTACACATTCAGAGGTGATAGCCTTAGGCTTGTTCATCACCCTACCATTGTAATTTGGCTGATTTTGGTGTCCAAGGATGGCAGATTCTTCGGCGCTAAAGGCCTTAATCAGCCCCATGTCCAACCTGTCTTCCGGCACATGACCCACACTGAGTTGGCGAACGCCATCCGGCGAGCTTGGATTCTCGGCAGAGATGCATGTGTCGCCGATGGTGATTGACCCGCTGGTAGGAGTAAGCAGTCCAGCAAGGGCGTTGATCAACTGAGACTGGCCGTTACCTGAGACGCCGGCAACCCCAACGACCTCACCCGCCTTAATATCCATGCAGACCTTTTTAAGACGGTCGACGCCCATCTCATCGGTATAAGTCAGATCTTGAGTCGATAATACAACCTGAGCAGGTTTAGCTAGATTCTTATCGACTTTCAGGCGTACTTTTCGACCGACCATAAGTTCGGCCAGCTCTTCCTTATTTGTTTCTGCCGTCTTTCTGTGAGCAACCATCGCCCCTTGGCGCATGATGGACACGTTATCAGTAGCGGCCAGAATCTCTCTGAGTTTGTGGGTGATCAATAAAATTGTGACGCCCTGTTCACGCAGCGCATCGAAAATATGAAAGAGGTGGTCGGTTTCCTGAGGAGTCAGCACGCCCGTAGGCTCATCAAGAATGAGGATCTTAGCGCCACGGTACAGGGCTTTTAAGATCTCGACCCTCTGTTGCAGGCCTACCGGCAAGTCTTCAATTAAGGCATCGAGTGGCACATCGAGTTGGTAATCTTTCGCTAACCGCTCTAATTCTATGCGGGCATCACCAAGGCTGGATTTTAGCAACGGGCCATTTTCGGCACCTAAAATCACATTTTCAAGAACGGTGAAGTTATCGACCAACATGAAGTGTTGGTGAACCATACCGATACCATGACTGATGGCCTCTTTCGAGTTGGCAAGCTTCTGGACTTCACCGCCAATCAGAATATCTCCGGCGTCTGCGGTATAAAAACCATAGATGATATTCATCAGGGTTGATTTACCCGCTCCGTTTTCACCGATAATGCCATGAATCGTGCCGGGAGGAACTTGCAGATCGATATTTCGGTTAGCATGTACTGCGCCGAATCGTTTATCGATACCGCGTAGTTCGAGTGCAAAAGGTTTGTCGCTAGGGAGTGTAGACATAAATTATGTTTCTCTTTGCCGCCCCATGGGTACTTCTCAAAAAGCTCTCCTGCGTGAGGCAGGAGAGCGAACTTTCACTTCTTACAGATGTGAGCACTAATGTTAGTGCTCACATCAGTACTTAACAATAAGCACTTAACTTTAGTACTTACAGCTATTATCAGCCATGTAATCGTGAACCTTGATATCTCCGGCTACGATTTTAGCTGAAATTTCACCTAGCTTAGTTTCCATTTCCGCAGTCACTAAGTCACGGTTATATTCATCGATAGTCCAGCCGACACCATTTTCTTTAAGACCACGGGCATCGATACCAGGAGTAAAACTACCACCTTCGGCAGCTTTGAATACTTCAAATGTCGCCAAGCCTACACGCTTAACCATAGAGGTCAGCATTACGCCTGGATGTAGGTAGTTTTGGTTTGAATCAACACCGATAGCAAACTTGCCTTCATCTTTCGCGGCCTGATAAACACCAACGCCAGTACCACCGGCAGCGGCGAAGACTACGTCGGCACCTTTAGTGAACTGACTCTTAGTCAACTCGGCGCCACGGGCAGGATCTGACCATGCAGCGTTAGTCGAACCAGTCATGTTCTGGAATACTTCAGTCTCTTTACTGATGTACTTAGCACCTTGCTCATAACCACAAGCAAACTTACGGATCAATGGAATATCCATGCCGCCAACGAAGCCCACTTTGTGGCTTTCTGACTTCATAGCAGCCAATGCGCCGACAAGGAACGAACCTTCATGCTCTTTAAACACAAGAGACTTAACATTCGGCAGATCAACAACAGCATCAATAATCACAAACTGACTATCAGGGTGCTTTTTAGCCACCTTTTCTAATGCTGAACCATACATGAAGCCAACAACAACGATTGGGTTGAAACCACGACGTGCAAGACGCTCAAGGCCTTGCTCACGCTGTGCATCGTTTGCAGGTACAAATTCACGTACATCAATCTTAGTTTGTTCGGTAAATTTAATTACGCCGTTCTGATAAACCGCCTGGCTGAAAGATTTATCAAACTTACCCGATGAATCATAGGCTACGGCAGGTTTAAAATCAGCAGCGTTTGCGACGAACGAGCATAGTGCTAAAGACACAGCTGTCGCAGTAGTTGTTAGGATTTTCTTCATGATTGTCCTCGTTGTAGGTATATAAGTATGTATATAGATATGTATATGGGCAGTAACTTTATAATTTTCGATTCAGTATTTTTTTTGCCCCTAAGCTCAGTTTGCTTTGTTGCAAAATTACTGGCTCAGATACTGACTTTGTACATTAACGAAGATAGAGCTTACAGCAGTGAAGTATAGAATTGCTAGGGCTAATTGCACCTTAGTACCCGCTCAAGCTAAGTATCCGGCATGATTAGCATTCATGTAATTTTAGAACGAAAAAGCAGGCTATTTACGGCTAAATGGAGACGTCAGTCAGATATTATCCTAACTTTACCACTGACCAGTAATTAAACAGCAGCATAAACAGAGCATCTGTTCGTAATATGGGAAGGAAAAAATGTGGAATATGAAGATTACACACATGTACAACCGCCAGACTAACAAACAAATGATTAACACCCCCACAACACCCTCTCCATACTCACTCTAGTTTGTTCTTAAATCGAGACAATCCCCCTAAATGTAACAAAACAACATTTCAGCCAAATTTTCGCCATATTTGTAGCGCTAAACGTCCATGACTAGTGGATTCTCCCCTATTGGGCCCATTTAAATGCCCTAAAAAAGCATAAATATCCAATTCGATTTTTTTGAAGAAATGAGATACAGATCCGGCCTGAACGCGCCAAATGTCTTCTAAGAAACTCTCTTCAACAATTATAAGCAGCCATTTCAACAGTTATAAGAAACAATCTTAAACTTAGTCAAAACTTATGCCCTCCTTGAAACAGATGATCTACTCTGCCGGACGTACTTTCCTATTTAAGGCTTTGGTTATCTGCAACAATCCACGTCATAAAAAAAGGCACCCTAGGGTGCCTTTGACATTGCAGGAAAACTTTTTACATAAACACTTTACTTTGGAACTTTACTTACCACATAAGCTCCCGGAATAAATGCAGGGATTGTACCTTCCGGGAGCTTAATTTTTAAAGAGAATGACCGTGATGCTCCATGATCTTCTCAGGGCTGTGACAGGTTGCACAAGCTTCTTTTGCATCTTTAGCCATCTGCTTATCTGGGCCAAAGTATGCACCATTGCTCTCGAAGTGGCTCATAGCCGCATCAGACAGATACTTCTGATGACAACTCATACATGCAGCCGCATCAGGAGAGGCGTAGTAAGTCAGCACAGGGTCTGTATTACCTTCGCTGGCGATAAAGCTAGGCACAGTATGAGCAGAACCAGCGTTACGGCCTAATTCGAAACCGTAGTCCTTACCACTCCAGCCATCGACTTCAGCATGACAAGTCATACAGTCAGTCTTCAGGATAGTACCGCTACCGCCATGGCCATTATCATGTCCTTGTGCCTTGTGTGCCTTATACATGAAGCTAGAAGACTTCATCTGCCCCCAAGGTACAGGTGCATAGCCGACTTCAACAGCGCCCAACTTCTTGTCATTAGTATGACAGGCAATACAGTTCACACCGTTAGCATCATGGTATAGCTCTTGGCTATGGCAACCCATACAAGTAGCTTCATCGATGATAGGACGACGCATCTCTGGTCCGTAAGCACCCATCCGGTATACACGGTAGGGCTCGGTTTGAACGTATGCAGGATATGCATCGTCTGCAGTACAATCTGTACGTACGTTAGTACCTTCAGTGAAGCAGACCTTAACTAATGGCAGGATTTCTAACGATCGGTCAGTTAGAATATCTACTGGTACATCAGTACGATATATCTTGCTACCTTTCACTTTTTCAGTGGTAACATGGAACACTTTAGTTGTAGCATCGTAGGTTGTTGAACCATCACCCTTCAAGCTGAAACGTCTATGATCGTAGGTTGTTCCGACAGTCAGGTTATCTGTATCTGAAGACACAAGCTGCTCAGGGTAATCATCTTCGATATCCCAGCTCACAACCATGTATGGGTTGCTGTAGCCCTGCTTATAGATCTCATCTTCAGTGACCAGTGCACCAGCACTATCCATAACCTTAACGTCAAACTCAAGTAAGCCGTCAACGTTTAAGACAAGATTGCTAACTTCAACACTGTAGTCTTGTGCTGCATCATATGGCTTCTTGTGGTCTGAGTGAACCGCTGCACTATGACAGTCTGTACAGGTCAGGGAAGGGTTTTTATCCGACTTGTGCTGAGCAGGAGAGTCAGTATGACAACCGGTACAGGCATTGGCATTGGCGTTCACTAACCACAGATCTTTATCCGCTAAGTTCTCATCTTCAACGTGACAAGCGGCACAGTCCATAAATGGTTTAGTAGGGAATGCCGGGTAATCGAATGCATGATCGCCACCGTAACCCGCGATGGTGTAAGGCATTGGAACAACATTACCCTCAGCATCTTTGCCTTCACGGTTCGGACCCATATGGATAGCGTGCACCATATGTCCAAGCTCAACTGAGACATCATTTGGATCGCTGACAACACCATTATGACAAGACTGACAGTTTTCCAGATCCAGACGACGCCCACCATGAGCCTTTAAGCTATCTGGCTGGTGACAGGTATAACAGGTTTCCAGTGTAACCAGATCACGGGTCCCTATGCCCTCTTGTGCATTGGTCGATGGGATCCAGTCGTAGTGAGCATTTTCCGCCAGCTCATGACCCGAGTCATATTCGAACTGCATCTCAATGGCGATACGCTGAGTCAGCCCGGCATCAAACACGATACCCGCAACGTCTTCGGCGGTCGTAAGATTAGTGTTGAACGTATAGGTGTAGGTACCATCATTATGGTCGACTAAACACTCGGGGCAATCATTCAACTTTTCGAAGCCTTGCTCGAATGTCGTCCCAGCATCATTGGTTGTTTCGTTAAGCAGTGACATCCACTGCTTAAGCTCAGAGCCTGTGTTAGTTTGCAGTTGAGCTAATGAGAAGCGGAAATCATGGAATTCATTTTCTCCGGTCAGTCCAAATAGGCCGACCCCCTCCTTATTTGCCAGATCGAAATCGACTGTAATAATACCGTCAGCATAAGCTGCGTTAGTAATATTTGCAGTCGCTTCGGCAGCCATGTCGATATGAAGACCGGAAGTACCGGGCTGACCATTCTCGCCATTATCACCATTTGAACCATCTGCACCGTTTTGCCCATCTTTGCCATCATCACCACAAGCCGTCACCATCATTGCAGATGCAATTAACAGTGCGAGTGATGTTTTTCTTTTAGTTATAATCATTTTATCTCCCTAATATGTAACCACCATGTGGTTCATAGGAAATGCTAAAGATATTTCAAATGAATAAATTTGAAGCACATCACTTTGCCATACAGCTAAAAGGCCGGCATTAAACGCCAAAATAAACAAGATAAACAAAACAACCTGCAGCTCGCTCCCTGTTGTTACAACATTTGATATTAACAATATTATATTTAACAGATGTTCCCGCTAATATTCGCTAACTGGAATTGCGAACAACGAATAATAGAAATGAGAGGCGTAGATATAATTTACAGATAAACTAAGCCGAGGCTCAAGATCACAAAAACGTAACCATAATTACATTTCATTCATTTTCTTGATATCAATCCTCGCATTGCAACTTCTTTATCCCTAAATTAGAGGGGTGTGTTTTATCTAAATAAGATAATAATGAGTAAGTTCAAGCAAAATAATCTCTTTGATATCCAGGTGTTTGTACTAATTTATGAGTCATTAAACTCAACATTAGTGGGTCAGGCCCTGAATGTCCCCGCCTCCAAGATAAGCCGAAGTTTAAAGGCCTTACGCCACTCTCTCGATGCGCCGCTGTTTATCCGTAAGCAGCACGGTTTCGAACGCAGCCAGTTTGCCGATGAGCTCTATCCATCGATGAAAAAAATCATTCAGATTGCGGAGAATTGTAGTCGCCTCAATATTGAATCGGACAATACCCATAAGAAAGAAATTGTTATCGCCTGTCCGCCACTACTTTCATTGAACCTGAGTCGTCTGTTACAAGATAAGGCGACCGAGCATCAGAAAAAATACCTCTTTAATATTAAACCCTGTACCGGCGATGTCGACAGCTTAATAAAACAGAAAGAGATTGATCTGGCCATCACCCACAGGGCTTATAATACCGAGCAGTTACAATCAGATTTTATTGCTGAGGGAGAGTCCTTATACCTTGTCGGTAACACGAGCCACCCTATCTGGGAAACCGTCAACCCTACGGCTTTAGATAATATTATCAAGCAAGCCTCTATCGTTATCGACATGCCTGAATTTAGTGATCCCAGAGATCCGTTAGAGTTCTACGCAAAAGATCAGGGAGTGGAGCTCAATATTGAGGCGAAGGTCAGTGGTTTGGCCGATCTCAGTGCCCTGTTAGAAACCAGCAAGGCTTTGGCATTGGTGAGTCCTTTAAATGCAATAACCTTTCTAAATAAAAATAGCGATTTACGTTCGATGAAGTTATCAAAAGAGCAACAACTCGCACTTTGCCAGAGAAGCGGCCTTCCTCGTCATTATTTGACCAAACGAAAACACAACCATCAAATGCCCAGTTGGTTACAGCTAGCGATAACACAATTTGTATACGACAACGTTACACTAATCGCCCTGAATAAAAGGAAAGATAAATGTCCATAGATAAGTTGCTGAATCTCAACTTACTAAGCATTGAAATATTTTGCCAAGTCTATCTGAAGCAATCAGTGATTGATGTGGCCGATCATTTAGCTCTATCTCAACCTAAGGTCAGTCGCGAGTTAAACGCACTGAGAAAGGCATTTTCAGATCCACTTTTTATCAGGCAAAATAACCGCCTTGAGGCCACTGAGCTTGCTCATAACCTCTACCCTCAGTTGCAAGAGATGCTTAAGGCAAGCACTCAAGCCCAGCAATATTTACACAATATTCAGCACCAGCACGATCCCAGCTTCACCATTGCCACCGTGCCACAACTTGAGATCAACTTACCTCAAACCATTCTTAAGACGGCGGAAAAGAATAGTACCAAGATAGATGTCACCCTCTGTCCCTGGACAAAAACCAGCATTGAAGAGTTCCAAAATGGAGAGCTCGACGCAGCTATCTGCTTCGAACCAGCAGATAGAAAGGGAATATTGTCAAAGCCCATAATTCAACACCGAGGCGGCCACCTCATTGCACGTGAAGGGCACCCGATTTGGCACAACCCAGTTATCGATGAAATGATTAACTACCCGATAGTGAAACTGATCACCATGCCCTTCCCCGCCAACAAATCCCCCTTGGTCAACTATGCGAAGAGACAGGGGAAAAAATTAGAGGTATTTGCCACAGTCTCAGATCTGGGCAGTGCCGCCAATACCCTATTGAACTCAAATGCCATCATCATTGTGGGTGTCAGGGCCGCGGTTACCTTTTTGCAAAACATCAAAGGGCTTCACGCTGAGATACTCGATTACCAACAAGATAGAGACATACTGAAAAACTTTAGTTATCCAACGACCTATTTATGGTTAAAGCACAATCAGGAAAGTCAGGTAAGCGCACCTCAATGGCTGCAACAAGCGCTGGAAAGGTTCATCACAGAGGCGCATAAGTAAAGGATTAACGAGGGTCGAGGGTCGAGGGTCGAGGGTCGAGGGTCGAGGGTCGAGGGTCGAGGGTCGAGGGTCGAGGGTCGAGGGTCGAGGGTCGAGGGTCGAGGGTCGAGGGTCGAGGGTCGAGGGTCGAGGGTC
>Ga0316197_10001453_pt1 | contig 16898 bp, 19 predicted proteins | sample OudBiesiAoxic_MG_FD_204939 | JGI IMG/M metagenome (GOLD analysis project Ga0316197, IMG submission 204939) | Coastal sediment microbial communities from Oude Bieten Haven, Netherlands - site A oxic | ecosystem: Environmental > Aquatic > Marine > Coastal > Sediment | place: Netherlands... | reverse complement strand
CTCGTCAGGGCCTCAGAGAATGCCGACGTGGCGATCTGTCCGTCGGGGACCAGTCCGGTGTACAGGATCGTCAGCACCGGATAGATGAAGAAGTAGCCGAGGAATACCGCCGGAATCGCGCCGATCAGGAGAAGGGAGCGCTTCGATCTCATCGAACGATCGTCGCCCATTCAGCGAGCCAGCGATCACGGTTCTCTTCGATGGCTGCCGGGTCCATGGTGACCGGGTTCGCCGGAACCGTGGCGTATTCAACGAAGACATCTGGGAGCACCGCATCTTCGTTTGCCGGGAAGACGAACATGTTGAGCGGGATGTCTTCCTGGAACGTTCGCGCGAGGAGGAAATCGACGAGTTGCCGTGCTGTCGATTCGGCCTCAGTCCCGCTGAGGATTCCCGCGTATTCGATCTGGCGAAAGCAGCCGTCCTCGATGATTGACGTCGGTGCAGCGTCGAGATCGCTGTAGTAGACCTCGGCCACCGGCGATGTTGCGTACGACACGACGGCCGGCCGCTCGCCTTCCCCCGACCCCCCCGAGAAGTCGCCGTAGTACGCCTGCTCCCATCCGGGAACGATCTGGACGTCGTTCGCCACGAGGTCGCCCCAGTAGGCCTGCCAGGGGTATTCGCCTTCCTCGCCGAACACGCTGATCGTCGCAAGGAGGAATGCCAGTCCCGGCGACGAAGTCGACGGATCCTCGACCACGAAGAGGCCGCGGTAGGCGGGGTCGGCAAGGTCGGCGAGGCTTTCCGGCAGCCCGAGCCCGCGGTCTTCGAGCCCCACCGGATCGAGGTTGACACAGACGTCGCCGAAATCGATTGGCGTGACCTGGTCCCCGGATACTCGGAGCGGCTCCGGAGCTACCTCGATGTTCGTTGCCTGGTAGGGGAGGAACAGGTCTTCAGCGATCGCTCTCGAGAGGAACGTGTTGTCGATCCCATAGAGGACGTCGGCGATCGGATTGTCCTTGGTGAGGATCGCCTGGTTGACCATGGTCCCGGCATCGGCAGACTGGAGCACGGTTACGGGTACCCCGGTCTCCTCGGTGAACGCCTCGAGAACACCCTCGGAGACCACAAACGAGCCGTGGGTCATCAACACGACCTCGTCCGGTGTTGAGCTGGCCGCTCCGCACGCAGCGCCGACCAGCGCAACAACCGTGATCGTCAGCGTCAGCCGGAGTCGTCTCATGGGTTGTTCCTTTTGTGAATGATGAGCAAGGTTCCTTCCTCGACCTCGATAGAAGCGAGTGCGGCGTCCATCACGTTGCTGACGCCCCGGGTGGAACCGGCCGACAGTGTCTCGGTGGTGAGGCTCCATCGGAGGCCCTCGGTGGTGATTCCGACGACGTCGGTGCCGGCCGGCACGAGTGAGAGCCGGTCGCCGGGACTGCCGTTGATAGCTGCGGCGTGGCATGGCGTGCACACGGTGACGATGGCGTGTCCGTCCGTCCAAACAATCTCATCTACGAGCTGAGCCGTCGCGGCAAGGAGGCCCATGGAGCCGAGGAGATGGTCGAGGCGGCCGGTGTGGGATCCAACGACGAGAATCCGCTCAGCTCCCATGGCGAGTGCCGCCTCGAATGCGAGCTCGAGATCCGTGGAGTCCTTGGCGGTCGGGTGTTGTTGCAGCGACGAGCCATTCTGGACCGCATCGTCGAGTACGGCGGTGTCCACCGAGTCCATGTCGCCGATCACGAGATCAACGGCGAGGCCGAGTTCCTTGGCATGGTGCAGGCCGCTGTCTGCAGCGATCACGTAGGCGTCGTCTGGAAGATCGAAGCTGCTGTTGTTGGCGATCGGTTCGCCGCCCGATAGGACGATCACCTGGTTGGTGTGGCTCTCCACGTGCTTCCTCCGCTGGCATGACCCAGTTCAGGTTCCGCGGGTCGGAGGCGTTCGCAGCTGCGCTGCACCGGCCGCCCTCTCAGTTCGGCGTTCCCGAACTCCCCGGAGTGGTCGAACCCATCGTAGGCCGGTTCGGGATCGTGCGGGGAGAGACAAGGGGTTGACAACGTGACATCTCGATGACATCATAATGATGTCACCCTGACGAACGGACCCAAGGAGAGGAACACCATGTTGTGCTACACCAATCTCGAGGCGGAACGAGTCATGGTCGAGATGACGTATGGTTCAGACGATCAGAAGCGGCGTCGTTCGATGCTGCGCCTCACCGGCCGCACCGACGGGCGCTGAACAGGGAGATCGAGATGGACGCACGTGTCGTCATGACCGAAATCGAGGAATCGCTCAGCGCTCAGTTGAGCCTCGCCGGCGATGATCCTCAAATTGTGGAAGCCGGCGAGGCGATCATGGCCGGTCTTGAACCGGCCATCGACCGCGCCGTCATGCATCTGGCGGAACAGGCGGCGAGCGAGATCGACGCGCAGCTGCCGAATCAACGCGTCGGTGTCGAACTGCGAGAGGGCGCGCCGGTGCTCGTCGTTCATGGAAACGAAGACACGGTGAGAATCGACACCGACGATCTCGAGGCACGGATCACGCTGCGGCTCTCGGAGAAGCTCAAGGGTGTTCTCGAGGATGCTGCGGGCGAGGCGGGAGAGTCCGTCAACACGTTCGTCGTCAAGACCCTGGCGGGCAAAGCCAAAGAACGCGGCACCGGCCGTCGATACAGCGGGACGATCGAGACATGAGCACCTTGACGCGCGAGTTCGCAGTCGGCGACCACCCCGAGGTCGCCGTGACGGTCTCCTCTGCCGGCGTGTCGGTCCTCGAGGGCGACTCGGAGACGATCGTCCTCGAAGCTGAAGGCTCGGAGAGCGGACTCGAACAACTCACCGCGATGCAGACCGGTGACGTCATCACCGTGAGCACGCGCAAGGGCGGCCGGAGCTGGGGACGCGGCAGGCTGAAGATCAAGCTCACTGTTCCCGCCGGCACCGCGATCGGAGTGCGAGCCGCTTCCGGCGACATCAGGATTCTCGGGCCGGTGTCCGATGTGACCATCGAGGGTGCCTCCGGGGATGTCCACCTCGCGTCGTTTGACGGCCGTGCCCGGGTCAAGACGGCGAGCGGAGCCCTCACGGTCGGCAGCGCGGCGGGTGGGCTGCAGGCCGCGACCGCTTCCGGTGACGTCCGAGTTGACTCCCTCGACGGAGACCTTGTCGCTGCCACGGCATCCGGAGATGTCTCGATCGGATCGGCGGAAGGATCAGTCTCGGTCAAGACCGCGAGCGGTGATGTCGCCGTCCGTCGCTTCTCCGGTGTGCACTTCGACGGCGCGACGATGTCGGGCGACATCGCTATCGGACTCGTCCCCGGCATGTCGATCGACGCCGATTTCCAGACCCTGTCTGGGAGCATCCGCAACCTCGCTCCCGCAGGGACGGGTGAACGAACCATCAACGCGACGATGCGGATCAAGACGATGTCCGGAGACATCACGCTCCGCTGACCGAAGTTGGCGCCGCATCGTCGGCTCGCAGGTTCTAGGATCGACCGTATGGCGTTCGACCTCGCATCCCGGTTTGATCACGCGGCTGCATGGCCCCACGGCGAGGAGGAAGAACATCCGCTCGTCATCGGTATTGCGGGTGGTTCCGGCTCCGGCAAGACGACCATCGTGCAGAGTGTTGTCGACATCGTTGGACCTGAATTCGTCATCCAGCTTCCGCACGACGCCTACTACCGGGACCAGGATCACCTCACGTATGAGGAACGGACCGAGATCAACTACGACCATCCGGACTCGCTCGAGAACGAGTTGATGATTGAGCACATCTCCGTGCTTCGGTCTGGACGCTCCGTCGACCGACCCGTCTACGACTTTGGCACACATACACGCTCGGCCGAAACGTTGCGCGTGGAACCGCAGGCCGTAGTCATCGTTGACGGCATTCTGGTTCTCGCCGACCCGGAGTTGCGCGAGTTGATGGATCTCCGCATCTACATCGACACCGACGCCGATCTTCGGCTCATGCGGCGTCTGCAACGCGATATCGTCGAACGCGGGCGCACCGTCGATTCAGTGCTGAACCAATACGAGAAGACCGTTCGTCCGATGCATCTGCAGTTCGTTGAACCTTCGAAGCGTTATGCCGACATCATCGTTCCCGAGGGCTACAACCCCGGAGCGATCGGGACGGTTACGTCGATGATTCGTCACTTCATGACGGAGCGAAACGCGCCCGTCTGAGGGCTTCATCGACGAGCGGGTTCGCAGCGTCGGCATACATGGCGTGGCCCTCTCCCGATGCGTGGAAGAGGTCGCCGGCCCACACCGCCGGATCGTATTCGAAAGGGGCAAACTCCGGACCCCACGCTCTGGACTTGGGGACGCCGTACTTGAACGCAACGCGGCCGATGGCATGGTCGACTGAGCGACCGCGTACCCGAGCAACCCCTTGAGCGAGGGCCGGGAGACGCGGAATCGCGCCGAGGTCGCCGACGCCGCACACGGCGACGGCCGGGAATGCTTCGATCATCGTCCGAATGACCTGGTCGTAGGAGGCTTCGAATCGACTCACGGGAGTTCCGCGCAACGCGTCGTTCCCACCCACCGACAGCACCGCCAAGTCTGCACCAAGGACAATCGCTCGATGGACCTGGCCGTCGCGGACGTCGCTGATCCTTGATCCACCGATCGCGACCGAGATGAGTTCGACGTAGTACCGATCCGTGAGATGGTTGGCCGTTCTGCGGATCCACGCGTCGTCGAGCGGCTCAACACCGGGAGCGGTGATGGTGCTGTCGCCGAGGGCGATCATCCGCAGCGGCGGGAGGGAGGGGTCGCCAAACGTTCCTGAAGGGTCCTGATCGGTGAGGCTCTCGAGGTCGGGGCGCTGGATCGCCTGCACCATCTGGGCGGCGAGAACACCACCGATCGCCATCGGTCGTCGCACGGTCTTCCAGAACTTCTTGGCCATGAGCACAGGCTACCGGGGACCCACATTCACGTGGTCGACCGACCGCAGAAGCCTGCGAACCCAGGGTTCTCCACCCTGTATGCGGCGCCGCGGGCCCACAGAATCAAACGACTCGCGTACCGCGGGCTGGTTGCGCCGCATACGATGCGGAGAACCCAGGGTACGCGGCTCTACATGTCGGCGGGTTTCATCCACTCCGGGGCGGCGGATCGGTAGCCGCGGCGTAGGAGCTCCCCCATGGCTGCGGAATTCCGCCGCATGGCGTCGGCGTCCCACCGCGCCGGGTAGCCGTTGTGTGACTGAGGTGTCAAAGCCGATTCAAAGGTTCGGTCGTACTCGCTGATCAGCTCTTCATCCGTCAGAATCCTGACCGGCAGCTCCTGAACGCTGCGGGCTCCCATAGCGCCTCCATCGCTCGGCATACCCTCCGCGTCGGCATTTACGCCTCGAATCTTGAGCCGCCAGGCACGTGTGCCAACCGGCCACTGCGGTTGCCATATGGGCTGGAATGATGCGGGCGGGGGGCACCTGCTCGACCGTCTCGGTCCGAGCGGCACATCTGCTCCTCGCAGCCGGACGCTAGACGTCGTCGGCGCCGTTCGCGTGGACCTCCCGCCACACGCCTTCGTCGATACGCCGCAGGACCATTTCCCTGCCGCCGAGGCACTCCGGCTCCTGCCACCACTTTGCGTTCGCCGCGTTGATCCAGTGCGGCCAGAGCGAACCATGTTCACACGGCTGGGCGTGATCCCGCACACTGATCGTGTCGTTCCTGTCCACCCGCACGTGTCTCCCGCTCGAGAGCTTCGAGTCTGCAAAGCATGCTACGTCAGGGAAGCTCTCGCTGACCACAAGAGCGAAGCCACTCCGGTGCCGGGAGTCAGTCGTTGCACTTCGGCGCGTGCTACTCGTATGTGAGTTCTGAGATGTGCTGGGCGGGCACGTCTCCCGACGACCGTGTCGAACATCCCGTTGCCACGTTGTCGAGCGGGTGCGCACCGCGGCCACGTCATGCCCTGTCCTTTGAGGAGCCGGCCCGGCCGGCGGAGCTACCGCCCCGGAGGTACATCGATCCTCGGAACCAGAGGATCCTGCTCGGCTTCATGATCGTCCCCTCTGATGCGGCCTACACCTGGGTCGCCGAGTCCTGACGTTGAGCTGGCGGGCAGCCATGTCGCCATCCTTCGCCCGCTGCAATCACGGTGGCTTGCGAGGGGGGCGCTCGTCTGACGGGAGCTCGACCTTCAGAGCAGAAGGGACGACGGCGATGCTGCTCGAGATCGGAGAAAAGGTCCACGTGATAGAGCGGCGGATGTTCGATTCCGACGTTCGACGCCATTTCTTTGGGACCGTTGAGCGGGTTGACGCCTCAGCGATCCGGATCACCGGCTACGTCTATGTCTATGACTCCAGTTCGACAGAATATGTCCGCGGCAAGGAGCAACGGACTCGGATCATCCCGCTGGCGGCGAATGGCTATGTCATCAACGTCGCTCCAAGCGCCACCGACGTCGAAGAAGTCCGCTACGTGGAACAGAACGGGCGGCTCATGGTGACCGACGGCGCATCGTTCGGCCTCGACATCAATGAGTTCGGCCGCCTGCGCTGAGCAGGCCCGCATCGGTTGGGCACGACCTGGCGTGTCGCTGAACCTCGGATCGCGTTCCGGGTCCTTTCGCTGCCACAACCCCGCCAAGTGGGCGACCGCAAGATCGCGGCAAGACCTTTGGGAGGTGGGGGCTTCCCACGGGCTCTCTTCGTAGTGGGGGCAGGGCTTGGAACGCGAGCATCGGGCCATGAGTCGAACGATCCAGCTGAATCCGGCAACCGGCTGGAGCGCTCTCCCTGTCGCGAGTCTCCATGGGCTGCTGCCTCGCGGCGTCTCGCCATGCTTCGTGCCGTCCCGCGGACCAGATGGGTACCTGGGCACCGCTCGTCGAGCTTCCAACCGATGCGACGATCGGGCCGCCGATGAGGGCACTCATGGGCGGCTTGAACGCGGAGGTCGGATCGCGCGCGTTGCCGGCTGTGTGCGACAGGGTGGTCCGAGACATCGTGGTGTCAATTGGTTCAGCGGATAGTGTTTGGCGTTCGGCGATGGGCGATCCTGCTCATTGCGGCTAGACGGTCAGATCAGATCTCGCTGAACTCGCGGTGCACGACTACAACACGAACGTCGAAGCCATCGAGATCATCCGAGAAATCCACGATCTGACAGCCGATATCCAAGCTCGAGTCGCCAGCGTCGACTGATTCGTCAGACGTTGAAGCGGAAGAAGATCAGGTCGCCTTCCTTGACGACGTAGTCGCGGCCTTCGAGGCGCCACTTGCCGGCATCCTTGGCGCCCAACTCGCCGCCGTGCTCGACGAAGTCGTCATACGAGATCACCTCGGCCCGGATGAAACCCTTCTCGAAGTCGGTGTGGATCTCTCCCGCGGCCTGCGGGGCGGTCGCGCCCTGCTTCACCGTCCACGCCCGAGCCTCCTTGTCTCCAGCGGTGAAGAACGTCCGCAGTCCGAGCAGGTGGTACGCCGCGCGAATCACCTTGTTCAGGCCCGGCTCGTCGAGGCCGTATTCCACCAGCATCTCGTCGTGGTCGTCGTCATCGAGCAGCGCAAGTTCCGCCTCGAGGTTGCCCGAGATCACAACAACGTCCGCACCCTCGTGCGCCGCGTACTCGTGAACCGCGTCGACGTAGGGGTTCTCGCCGAGGCCCGCCTCGTCGACATTGGCGATGTACATGGCGGGCTTCGCCGTCAGGAGGAACAGATCGCGCACGATGAGGCGCTCGGCGTCGGTGAACGTCATCGACCGGACCGGCCGACCCTCCGACAGATGGTCTTGAAGGCGCTCGTACACCGCGAGCATCGCGGCGGCGTCCTTCTCCCCGGCTCGTGCTTTGCGCTCCGCCTTCTCGATGGCTCGCTCCACACCCTCGAGGTCGGCGAGAGCCAATTCCGTGTCGATCGTCTCGAGATCCGAGATCGGATCGATGTCACCCGACACGTGCACCACGTTCGGATCGTCGAAACAGCGCACTACCTGCGCAATCGCGTCGGTCTCTCGAATGTGATGGAGGAACTGGTTGCCGAGGCCCTCACCCTGGGAGGCACCTTCGACGAGTCCGGCGATGTCCACGAACTCGACCGCTGTTGGCACGATCTCCTCGGGATTGACCAGCGCCGCGATCTTGGCAAGACGTTCGTCGGGTACGAGCGCCACGCCGAGGTTCGGTTCAATCGTGCAGAACGGGTAGTTCTCCGCTTGGATCTCACCCCGGGTGAGCGCGTTGAACAGCGTCGACTTGCCGACATTCGGGAGTCCAACGATGCCACAGAGGATGCCCACGGGAGCCTTTCGGGAGGGGGATCGGAAGACTAGGACGACTCGGATGGCATCACGCTTCCCAGGCTCGGTGCCTTCTCGTTGTTTCGCCTAACGTCTTCGTGTGCAAGACGATGCGTTGACCGCGCTCATCGAATCGAGCGACCTCGACGGCCTCGTCCGGTTCGTCGACGGCCTCGTGACCGCCCGCGACTGGGGCGGCATCGAGACCATGAGGGACCGGTGCCGCGAGGCGGTGGAGCGAGGGAAACAGGTATGGGGCCCCGCAGAGTACGCGGAATACCGGCTCGCGCTCGACGGCCCGGCGGACCGGTCCGTTGCGGTGCTGGGGGACGGGAAGGGACGTTATGGCCCGGGACCGTTGTGGGAGGTCGCAGCGTCGCGCCACTCGTGGAGTGAGCTGGAGACCCTCGTGACCGTCCCCACATTGCGGGCGTTGATCGGCCATGAACGCTCGATCTGTGGAGACGTGGTGGCTCCGGATTCGATCGACGATCGCATCCTCGAGATACCGCCGACCATCGAACCGTGGGAGCCGACCTACCCCACCGCGGTGTACCGAGCAGACGGGGCAGACTTCCCCGAAGGCGACCGGAGCCCGCTCTTCTGGGTCGACCTTCCCGGCACGTTCGAGGTTGTCGACGATGAAGGCGCGGGTGAAGCCCTGCTGGCGCTGGTCCGTCCCTGGTGGGACGAGTCGAGCGGGCACGCGGATGTCATCCAGGTGGAGGGTGACGCGCTCGGTGCGATCCGAGCCCTTGGACCCCATCGCGCCCGTGTTGCCGACGTAGGCCTCGCCGAGGCGCTCTCGGCAATGGTTTGGACCGGCGCAAGTGGCGGTGCGTTCGGGAGCAGGCGCGGCACGCCGGTTGGCCGGACGCTGGCGTGGTGGGTCCTCGCGGCGCTCCTCGGCTATGACGAGATCCCAGAGAATCCGTCGGTGCTCGAGGAGGCTTCCGAGCTTCGGTGGGTGCTTTGGGACCCGGGAGACGCCGTCGGCGGGTGGGCGCTGCACCTCGCCGTGGAGGATCCGCAGGACGGGATGGCATGGGCCATCAGCGCCGTCGACATGGTGTGATTGTCCACCCGCCTGTGCAGACATCGGAAACGCGGCGTAACGTCTGGGTATGACCGGAGGGCGCACGGTGGGAGGTGGGTCAGGGCGATCGCCGATCGCCGCAGCAGTGATGTCCGCCGTTCTCCCCGGTGCGGGACAGTGTTACGTCGGCCGTCGCCTCCGCTCACTGATCTTCCTCATTCCGATCGTGCTCGTGCTCGTCGGAATCGTGGTCGGTGTAGCGACCGATTCACTCGGGCTCCGTTCGCTTCTCGGTTTGGTTGTCCAGCCGACCCTGCTTCGGATGTCGCTCGCAGCGAACGCCGCCGTGCTCGCGTGGCGTGTTGTGGCCGTCATCGATGCATACGTGGTCGCGGGAGGGCGCCGTCCCTCTCTCGGCTTGGCTGCCTCGCTGGTCGCCATCCTGTTCGCCGTGGTGGCGGCGCCCCAGGTCGCCGCCGCGTCGTACACGGTCCGCAGCATCACGCTCCTCGAATCGGTGTTCGTGGCCGCGGAAGAACCGATCCAGGAGGTCTTGACCGTCGAGATGATCCGGGAGCCCGAGCCGCCCGAGAAGCGTTCGGAACCGGCCGAGCCGGTGGTCTTCGAATCCAGTCGATCGGCACGCAACCTCGTATTCCGTCCGGGCATCGGCGATCCTGAAGCGGTTGAAGTGTGGGTCGACATCGTCGCCCCACCAGTGCCGGAGGCGCCTCTCCTCCCGTATGAAGAGCGAGTGGCAGGGGACCGGCTCACCATGCTTCTGGTCGGTGCCGATGAAGGCCCCGGCAGGGAGGGGTTGCGGACCGATTCCATGATCGTGGCCACTTTCGACATCGAGAGTGGCGAAGCTGCGTTGTTCGGCCTCCCGCGCAACTTCAAGCGAGTGCCACTGCCGCCGGAGTTCCAGAGCTCGTTCGTCAAACTCGAAAAGGAAGCCATCGAGAAAGAGGCGGTCGACGACGACGGCGACGGCTTCCCCGACACGTGGACCGACCGCAACGGCGACGGAATCCCAGACAAACCACGGTTCAAGTCGTGTCGCTGTTTCCCGGAGATGCTCAACCGAGTTCACGAGAACACCATGGACTGGACGGATACCTACCCGGACACACCGGATCCCGGTCTCGCCGCTCTGCGCGATGTCGTCGCCCACCTCATCGACCTGCGTATCGACTACTACGTCATGGTCAACATGGAGGGCTTCGTCGAGGTCGTCGACGCGATCGGCGGTGTTGATGTGATGGTCACAGAGCCTTATCACGTCGCAGTGTCCGCCCCGTCGGAGGGATCCCCGAAGGCGCGCGTGAATGTGGAACCGGGGATGAATCACCTCACGGGCCTCGAGGCTCTCGCCTACTCACGCTGGAGGATTGGTTCGTCCGACTACGACCGGATGCAGCGCCAGCGGTGCCTGGTTCGGGCAGCCACCGATCAGCTGGATCCGTTGACGCTTGCCCGCTCGTTCCACACACTCGCCGACGTTGTCGAGCGCTCTGTCGTCACCGATATCCCCGTAGCCTTCCTCCCGGATCTCGTCGACATCTTGGGCGGCGTCAATCTCGAGCAGGTTTCCACCGTCGGCCTGGTACCACCCACGTACAACAGCGGTCGCACACCCGGGGGCTACCCCATTCCCAACGTGAACCGAATCCGGGCAAAGGTCGCCGAGGTGCTCGAAGGCGGGACGGTTGAAGCGAGTGATGGCGATTCCGACGAATGCGGGATGTAGCCAGACCGCGACCGTACGGGTGCGTTCGGTTCAGCGTCCGGTGACGTTCGGCAACCGGGTAGCTAGCCGAGGTTGGCGCGTGCCGCCTGGGGGTCGTCCACGGTTACCGCGAAGTGGAGGCCCTCCGCATTCGAGTGGAGGAGGTACATCGAGTCGATGTTGACACCCGCGTCGGCGAGTCGCTGCGCGACTTCGGCGAGGGCCCCGGGTTCGTCCGGGAGGAAGGTGTCGAGCACAAGCCGCTCTTCGAAGTGGAGTCCGGCCGTCTGGAGGACCCTGCGCGTGGCATCCGCGTCGTCGGGCATCAGGCGGACGAGGCTCTCGTTGTCGGAACCTATCGCCGCGAGCGATTGGATGTGGACCCCGGCATCCGCGAGACGTCGGGCGAGGGTGGCGAGTTGGCCCGGCTGATTTGCGAGGGTGACGGAGAACTCTTTCATGGCCCCATCCTACGCCAAAAGACCTCTGCGTGGATCGCGATAACGGTGTCGGGGGCGCGCGTCGGGCGCACGATCCGAACGATGACGGGGAAGAGGAGCGTGGCCACCATTGCGACGACCACGACAACAACGATCACGGAGCGGACGATGCGCCGCCTCCGGATCTCCTCGATCTCCTCTGGTGTCAGGTCGTCGTCCACCCCCTGATTCTTGCGTACTTGTGAAGCCCATGTGAATCGAACGTATGTTCGATTAGGGTGGCGCTGTGGCACGGTACGCAGAGCTTCATGCACATACGAACTACAGCTTCCTCGACGGCGCTTCCCATCCGTACGATCTCGTCGCTCGCGCCGCTGAGCTGGGTTACACGGCGCTCGCGGTCACCGACCACGACGGCTTCCGCGGTGCCGCCAAGGTTCACGTCGCCGCACGTGAGATCGGCCTCCCGATTGTGTACGGAACGGAAGTGGGCTTCGATGATTCCTCCCCCTCAGGGGGAGGTGGCGCCCGCCAGGGCGACGGAGGGGGTCAAGCGGCGGATGCTGACGACCATTCCGCCTCCCCTGCCGGCCGAAGGCCGCGGCGGGGGAGGATTCGGCGGATGCATGGGAGCAAACCGACGGATCATCCGGAGACCGACCATCTCGTTCTCCTGGCCCCAGACCCGGCGGGTTACGTCGCTCTGAGCCGTTTCGTCACACGGGGGCAGTTCCGTGGGCAGAAGGACCGGCCCCGCTACGACTACGCCGATCTCGACATCGCGTCCCGAGACGGGAAGTTGGTAGCGCTCACCGGATGCCGCGACGGCGCCGTGCCGCGTGCTGCGCAGGCCGGTGACCTCGCCGAGGCGATGGCGGCCGCATCGAGACTGCGGGACATCTTCCCCGGCCGTCTCTTCATCGAACTCACCCACCACGGGATGCCGGACGATGACGAGCGCAACGATCTCCTCTTCGAGGTCTCCCGCAGGCTTCACATCCCGTACGTTGCAACGAACAACGTGCACTACGCACATCGGCACGACGCCGACCTCGCCGAGGTGCTTGCCGCCATCGGTGGGAGACGTGATCTCGATACGGCCGACGGTTTCCGTCCCGCGACCGACCTGCGCCACCTCCGTTCACCCGATGAGATGGTTGCCCGGTTCTCCCGGTATCCGGGCGCGGTCGATCGCGCGGCAGACCTCGGAGCATCACTCGCCTTCGATCTCGATCTCCTGGCTCCGGAACTCCCCGACTTCCCGAAGCCGGGTTCGTTCACGACCGAAGACGAATACCTGCGACACCTCGTCGAAGAAGGGGCTCGCGAGGTGTACCCGGGGCGAGCAGACGGTATCGACGCTGCCGCCCGTCGCAGGCTCGATCATGAACTCGAGGTGATCGGCGAGCTCGGTTTCTCAGGCTTCTTCCTTGTGGCGTGGGACATTGTCACCTTCGCCCGTTCACAGAACATCTACTGCCAGATCCGCGGATCGGGAGCCGACTCGGCGGTGTGCCGGTGCATCGGGCTCACACGCGTCGATCCGATCCGCCTGAACCTTCCGTTCGAGCGATTCCTCTCGGAAGAGCGCGGCCGCCCGCCCGATATCGACATCGACTTCGAAGCCGAGCGGCGTGAGGAGGTCATCCAGTACTGCTATCGCCGCTACGGCAGGGAGCGGGCAGCGATGGTCGCGAACGTCATCACCTACCGTGCGAAGTCCGTGCTCCAGGATGTCGGGAAGGCATTCGGCCTCACCCAGGCACAAGTGAACGGTCTCACGCGTTATCTCGATACCCGCGACCCCACGTCGATCGGCGGTGCGGTTGATCTGCCAGACGGGCTGACGAGTGATCTCATCGTCGACGTGTGCAGCCGTCTCGACGGGTTCCCGCGTCACCTCGGCATCCATTCCGGTGGGATGGTCGTCGCCCGGCGGCCTTTGTGGGAGACGGTCCCGATGGAGTGGGGGAGGATGGAGGATCGTTCGGTGCTCCAGTGGGACAAGGACGATTGTGCAACGATGGGCATCGTCAAGTTCGACTTGCTCGCGCTCGGTGCTTTGAACGCCATGCACCTGACCGTCGACCTCATCGAGGAGATGCACGGTCTCGATATCGATCTCGCGACGATCGCGCAGGAACCCATCGTGTACGACCTGCTGACCCGCGCCGACACGGTCGGGATATTCCAGGTGGAGTCACGGGCGCAGATGGCAACACTTCCGAAGCTGAAGCCCCGGAGCTTCTACGACCTTGCGATCGAAGTGGCGCTGATCCGTCCCGGCCCGATTCAGGGACAATCCGTTCACCCGTTCCTCCGCCGTCGCAACGGACAGGAAGAGGTTCGGTATCCACATCCGTCTGCCGAGCCGATCCTGAGGAAGACACTCGGCGTCCCGATATTCCAGGAGCAGCTGATGGAGCTTGCCAGGATCTGCGCAGGCTTCACCCCTGGCCAGTCAGATCGGCTGCGTCAGGCGATGACGCACAAGCGGGCAACCGAGGCCATGGACCGGCTGCGCGATGAAGTGTTCACCGGAATGGCGAAGAACGGCATCGTTGGCGCATCGGCGGACGAGATCTGGGAGAAGCTCCAGGGGTTCGCCTCGTTCGGCTTCCCGGAGAGCCACTCCGTCTCGTTTGCGTACATCGTCTACGCCGCCGCTTGGTTGAAGTATCACTGGCCGACCGAGTTCTTTGCGGGGTTGCTCAATGCACAGCCGATGGGTTTCTATACCCCCAACTCGCTGGTTCAAGATGCCCAGCATCACGGGGTTGTCGTGCTGATTCCCGATGTGAACCGATCGGCGTTCGACTGCACGATCGAACCGATCGAAGCGAACGTGCACGACACGGTGGAGTACCTCAGGGGTGAGTGGAGGCGGGGGAGAGGGCCAATCGACGATCCTGTGCGACCGGCCGTGGCGCTCCGCATCGGGCTTCGGTACGTCAGGAATCTCGGCGAGGGTGAGATCGCCCGGATCGAGGCTGCCCGGATGACGGGTGGTGCTTTCGCCAGCCCGGAGGATCTTGCACAGCGGACGGGTCTTGCGCTCGACGCGTATGAGGGCCTTGCCGCCTCCGGGTCACTCGCTCCGGTTGGCCTTGATCGGCGAGATGGGATGTGGGCAGCGGGTGTGTTGACCGAACTTGGGCCCGATCGGTTGTCGCTTCCCCCCGGTGACGACACCCCACCGCTTCCGGAGATGACAACATCGGAACGAGTCCAGGCCGACCTGTGGTCGACCGGCATTTCGACAACACACCCCGTCTCACTTGCGAGAGACACGTTGCAAACCCACGGGTGTGTTCCGATCGACGCGGTCCTTGCCGACCGGCGGCATGGCACCAGGGCCCGGGTCGGTGGAATCATCACTCACCGCCAGCGTCCCTCGACGGCGCGGGGTGTTCGTTTCCTGAATCTCGAGGACGAGACAGGTCTACTCAACGTGGTCGTGCTCCCTCAGGTGTGGGAGACCCACTACGAAGTTGCGAGGAAGGCGGTTGGGGTGGTGATCGACGGTGTCGTCGAACATGTCGACGGTGTGACGAACTTCGTTGCTCACCGTTTCGAGCGCTGGTCGGTTGACGGGGTCCGCTCCCGAGATTTTCGATAATGCACTTCATATTCGACGGTTGATCTGCCGATGAAGACCTGTAGTCGTACATGGAGGACCGATGACCAAGACGTTCACCGGAGCGGTGATGCTCCCAGGAGAGGCAGGCAACGGCCTCGAGGCCACGCTGAGCCTCGACCCTGAGCGCGTGACCCTCACGGCCGGCGACAGTCAGCTTGGGTCCTGGGATCGGGCCGACTACCTGATCACGCCGGAATCCAACGGATCGTTCGGCTTGACCCTCGGCGGAGAGACCCTTGTCTTCCGCCCGGATTCACCGTCCGAGTTCTCGAGTACCTCCGCCGTCCCCATGGCCGAGCCGCTCGCCGTCAAGGCCGAGTCCAAGTCCAAGTCCAAGTCCAAGTCCAAGTCCAAGTCCAAGTCGAAGTCGAAAGCCCCGGCGGCCGTGAACGAGGATTCCTACATAAATTCCGCGATTGCGAATATCCGTCCGCTCAGTGATCCGAACGACGACGGCGGACTCTCGAAGGGGTTCGTCACGATCATGACACTGCTCGCAGTGGCAATCTGCATCGCCGCCGTTGTGACCGCCGCCCTGGTCTAGAAGACGTACCAACTCCAAAGGCCGACGTCCTTGTGGCCGGTGTTCCTCCTCCGGCAACCAGAACGTCGGCCGAGTCGCGAACCCCGAGACAATCCCTTGCTGGTAGCCCGCGGCTCGTAGCTCGGCTACGTCCCGCTTCTGAGTGCTTCGATGGGTTCGAGGGACGCGGCACGCCAGGATGGGTAGAGACCGGCGACAAGTCCGATGGCCGCGCCGACCAGCGGTGCGGCAAGCGGGACCCACGCGTCGAGTATCGGTGTCCACTGCGGGACGGCGGACACCACAACGATCACCAGGACACCGATCGACGCCCCGATGATTCCCCCGACGAATCCCATCGCAGCGGACTCTCCGAGGAATTGGGCAGCGACCTGGCGCCGTGTGGCACCAACGGAACGTCGGAGGCCGATCTCTCCAACACGCTCGAGCACCGAAACGAGTGTCACATTCGCAATCCCAATCGCTCCGACGAGGAGGGCAACGCCGCCGAGGACGAGGAACAGGGTGTTGACATCCGACGCGACCTGTTCCTTCACGGCTTTCGGCTCGGGCGGCAATGAGACACGAAGCAGCGACGGGTCGTTGGGGGAGAGGGCGACGGCCGCTTGTTCGCCGATGAGGCGCGTTGCTCCGATCTCGGTGCGGATCTGAACCTCCGCGGGGGCAAGAAGGCCGAAGAGGCCCCGGGCGGCGCCATTGGGGATGATGATCGCGTCGAGAAGAACCGGCTCTCGTTCCGTGTCGTCGAGGATGCCGATGACAACAAGTGTCGTGTCGCCGACGAAGACTGCCGGCTGCTGATCCACGCAAGAGATGTTGAGTCGCCTCGCCGCCCCGGACCGAGCACCGCCACCGGTTCGCGCCGCAGGTCGTGACCCGCGTCGAAGAACCGTCCGGTGTGGAGTGTGGTGCCGATCGCCCCGAACAGGCCGGGCGAAGCCGCATATACGTCAACGGAGAACTCGGACTGGCCGAGCGGATCGTTGATCGGCACCGAGCGGACGAGCTCCCCTGCGGTATCCACGATGCTCTGGGTTCCAGCGGCGACTACCCCGTTGAGGCGCGTGAGGCGGTCCTCGGCGTCCCACGGGATGTGCGACTCCCGGGGTTCTTCAGAGAACGAGAATCCCTGGCTGCGATTCGAGACGGTCACCGAGGTCGCGGCGAGAGCGTCGAACCGGGTGACAATCTGGTTGCCAGCGGTTTTTGCCAGCCCAAGGGTCGCCACCAACGCCGCGATGCCGAGCACCGTGCCGAGAACCGTGAGGACGGTC
>Ga0316197_10001452_pt1 | contig 16899 bp, 16 predicted proteins | sample OudBiesiAoxic_MG_FD_204939 | JGI IMG/M metagenome (GOLD analysis project Ga0316197, IMG submission 204939) | Coastal sediment microbial communities from Oude Bieten Haven, Netherlands - site A oxic | ecosystem: Environmental > Aquatic > Marine > Coastal > Sediment | place: Netherlands... | reverse complement strand
CTGGATCATGGTGAACTATTTTTAAACAGGTAAGGTTATAATCTAAAATGACTCGGCTCAGAGCAGAGTTATTAATTTTCAATCAGAGTGAGACGAGGTTATTGTGGCTGAATTCTTTACACCCAAGTTGCTGATATTATATTTCTTCATCCTTTCTGCAATTTATGTGCATTATCGTGGCAAGGTGCGCCACAGTTTTTTCAGACAACTCGGTGACCATTCGACAATCATGGCTCCTGTTAACAGCATTATGTACATGTTTTCCAGTGTCCCGAACAAACCCTATATCGATAGTTCTTATTTTCCTGATATCCAGATTTTCAAAGATAACTGGGAGACTATCCGCGACGAAGCCATTAACGCTTCACGTGCAGGCCAGGTAAAAAAGTCTGAAAAACTCGATGACCTGGCTTTCAACTCTTTCTTTAGGACCGGCTGGAAACGATTTTATATCAAGTGGTATAAAGACTATCTTCCTTCAGCACAGGAACTGTGCCCAAAAACTGTCGAACTTCTGAAGCAGGCGCCATCAGTCAAGGCAGCCATGTTTACTATGCTCCCACCTGGTGCCACGCTGGTCCGTCATCGCGATCCGTATGCCGGCTCCATCCGCTACCACCTGGGGCTGTCGACACCCAACTCGGACGAATGTTTTATCCGTGTTGATGGTGAAGATTATTCGTGGCGAGACGGTGAAGGTGTACTGTTTGATGAAACATTTATTCATCACGCCGAGAACAATACTGACGTAGACCGCCTGATCTTTTTCTGTGATATTGAACGCCCGATGAACAACCCGCTTGCACGCTGGTTTAACCGGTTTTTTGGTCGATTTTTTGTATCAGCCGCGGCAACAAAAAATACCGATAGCGACAAGGTTGGCATCCTCAATCGTGCATTTCACTATGTCTACCAGGTCAGGCTGGTAGGAAAACGCTTGAAGAAGTACAACAAAAACCTTTACTACACGATTAAGTACATCCTTTTTGGATTAATCATTTACCTGATCTTTTTCTAGAATGTCGTTGGCAGGAAAGACGCGGTAACAGATTACTTTTTTATCTTACTTTTGATCTCTTCATGCAAAGCGGCGTATTTCCTTTCCACTTTAAATTCTGTTAAGAGCATTCCGCATACCTTGCACCTGGGGGTTGCGGCTGGATTATTGATATCGGCTTTACTAAAATAATGACGATGCTCGCCACGCAATGCAAAATCCACTTTTGAGCGGAACATCTTTGCTTTTTTTCCTACACGCTGACTTATGCTGCTTTGTTCAGAAAGGCTTTTCCCGAACAATCCCAATGATTTCTTTTTCATTCGATACCCGAACAGCGTTAGTATTAATTCTTACGCGATGTATTCTACTATAGATAACCACCTTGATTCAGAACACAGATGGCATACATATATACAAATTTAAGTCTAGATGACACTTAGCGGATGTGTAGTTCACTTCATCGGCCTGAGTTGACCACTCATCGACTATTCTGACGACTTAAAACCTGACAACAACAGTGATTAATGACTAACTTTTCAAACTATATTTCCCATCGCACAGGACTAAACAAAGAGAACAGACAAGATCATGCAATTAAAAATTAAAAAACTGATGAGAAGAATGCTTTCTATACTCGCCTATACACTCACCGGGGCAGTGTTCGGCATCCTCATAATTTATGTTTATATAATGCAAAGTCGTCCCGACCTGTACCCCTGGCATAGCATTAGCATGGAAGAAGAGTTCACTGTCAGGAACTCTTCGGCAGTAACATCATTCTCTGCGTACCTGGCACTGGAAGACAGGCTTTTCGAGGAACTGCAACAGCGAATCTATGATAACTGGACTGACAAACGTGAACGGCAGCTAATCCGCTATGATCCCAATAGCATTGCCAACCCTTCCCTTTATAAGATTAACTGGAACCGCAGTTTTGAATTAACCCAGGACAAGCCGGCAGGCGGGGTGCTGCTGCTGCATGGCTTATCCGACTCGCCATATAGTCTGCGCACTCTGGCCCTGACATTACATCAGCAAGGCTACTACGTACTCGGTCTGAGGATGCCCGGCCATGGCACGATTCCTTCAGGTCTTGTAGACACCAGCTGGCAGGACATGGCAGCAGCGGTAAAAATAGCGGCCAGGCACGTTAACCAGAAAAGCAGTTCAAGCCCTTTTCATATCATTGGCTATTCAATGGGAGCAGCACAGGCGGTAAACTATTCACTGGATGCGCTGCAGGACAAATCCTTGCCAGGGGCAGAATCCCTGGTCCTTATCTCCCCTGCTATCGGTGTATCAGCTGTCGCTGCACTGGCCATCTGGCAATCACGACTGTCTGCTATACCGGGTCTGGAGAAGTTGGCCTGGAATTCGATCGGGCCAGAGTATGACCCCTATAAATATACCTCTTTCGCTGTAAATGCTGGCGACCTGATGTACCGATTAACACTGGCAATTAATGATAAATTACAGCTATTGCAAAACCAGGACAGAACCAGTGAATTCCCCAAAGTACAGGCTATTATTTCAGCTGTTGATGCCACGGTAACTGTCTCTGCGGTCATCAGCCATTTACTCGACAAACTGAATAATGCTGGCAATGAACTTGTACTGTTTGACATAAACAGGAATGAAAACATCATCCCGTTTGTGAATAATGATCCATATGAAGGGCTGAAAAATTTGTTCAGCCGTGCAGACATGCGATTCCGGCTTACATTATTGACCAATGTTGCAGCGGATAACTTAGCCGTCCACGAGATCAATAGAGAAAGGGATAACACAATTAACAACAGACAACTTGAGCTGGCATGGCCCGGCAACATCTATTCCCTGTCTCATGTCGCCCTGCCATTTTCAGTAACGGATTCTTTGTACGGCGCAAAACCTCAAAATAAAGCAGGGCTGCATATCGGTATGATGTCGCCCCGCGGTGAACGTAATGTACTCAGTGTTCCTGCAAGTGACTCTTTACGCTTGCGATACAATCCGTTTTACCTCTATTTGCAGCAGCGCATTGTTAATTTCTTATCTGAATGAGCCATCAACATGATCAAGCTGGCATTAGCCTGAATGGATTCATTGTTTTCCTGCTGGTCTTTATTGTGGTTGCATTTGGCGCAGGCTGGTTAGCCAATAAATACTATTCCAATCGCCTCTTCCTGGTAAACGGTACAGCAGCAGATTTTCCATCCTTGCTCAACATTGATGCCAGGCCGGATGGACTGGCCTGGAATGGGCAGAGCCTGGTATTCAGTAACCGGACTACTCCCTGGGGGCTAGTGCGCATCACCCCATTGGAGAATGGACAATATAATAAAACCTCCATCCCTGTCGTAGATACCGAGTACCATCAACAGGTCAGTTTACAGGGCGTTACCTGGAATGGATCCGCATTTATTGCACTGACCAGCGGCGACGGGTTTCAATCTGACCACCGCACGGTATTTGTAGAACTCGATCCGCTGACATTACAAATCAGCAAAGTCATTGGAGAAGCGCCTGACTTTGCTCACTGCGTGGCCTGGGACGGACAAAATTACTGGGCCGGTACACGCTTTCATACAGAAGATCAGAAAGGAGATGCTGCTCTTTACAAGTTTGACCAGAATCTAAATCTCGTAGAGCAGTTCAAAGGAGCTGGAAAAGGATGCCAGGGCATGACCTGGGATGGAAAATTCCTCTGGTGGGGTGACGTATTCGCAAACACCATCACACTATTCGATATCTACAATTCAACAAACGTGTCTCCGGTTATTGTCCATCAGTACATCACCTCGATAAAGCAACTCAGCGGAATTGCCTTTGATGGTAAGGATGTCTGGGTAGGGGATGACAAGAACGCAAAACTTAACCGTCTTAATCAGGATCTCTATTTTGACTGGCTGGGTGGACATTATGAAATCAGTGACCCTGCTCAATTAATCATGCTTGAACGATTTGACAACTACCAGGCAGGTGAAATACAACTTGATGATCTCATCAAACCCCTGCTGCAGGCTAAGGTAAAAGCGACTGACATCCCTGCCTATGTTGAGACACTGCGATCCCGTTACAGTAATGAAGAAATCAGGCAGATATTGCAATTGGCACGAGAAAAAGTCTCACCGGGTGCAGTCTCCAGCGCTCTGCAAGACGAACTCAGCGGCCTTGTTGATAGCGGTGAAATTGATTATGTCGATAATGATCCGGTTGCAGCAGATTCAGTTAAAATCCAATACTTCAACGCGACTATAGAGAATGGAAATCTGCTTGCTAACTGGAAAGTTATTGCAGGCAATGAAATTGTTGCGGGAATAGATGCCCCACGACCACAGCAGATCCCGGATGACTATGACTTCTACACCTTCATCCAGTATACAATTATCATCAGGGACCTGCAGACTGGAACTGAACTGGAGCAGGAGTTTGATATATTTGGCGACGAAGAAGTAAAAAATGATGTTGTATTGATGCAGAATATCAAGCCTGGTGAATATCTAATCGATATTGCTATGAGAGCGCAATTCTATACAGAATCAACAGCCAGCCATTACAACAGCAAGCTGGAAATCAATATCACTTATTAAGGTATATTCAGAAGCGCGACGTCTTCAGGATTTATCAGATTCGTCGATGAATTCTTTCAGAACCCTTGCCGCTTCTTCCGGCGACACACTTGACTGAGCAACGTTATTTTCTGCGAACTGATTACCCTTATCATGATTCAGCTGTAATTTTATTGCTTCAATAACATAGTTAGACAATGTAATGCCCTTGTAGGAAGCCATTTTGATAAGCTCCTTACGCAACCCGTCATTTATGTCTATTGTTAACGTGATAGGCTTTTCCAAAAACTATAACCTCGCGAGAGAGTGTATTTGTAATTATTATGGTGAAGAACATTTCTATGTTGCCAGATAGCTTCCCTGCATTGCAAGTGTACTGTTATCCTGTTCGGGCTCCCGGTAGAAAATCCAGACTTCAGTTCATGATGCTACAAATACAGAAGTTTTGCCTTTTCCTGTTAGTACCTGCCCTGTTTAGTGGCTGCGCCAAACCCTACATTTTTCCAGTTGAGCCCACACAGGAGAGCACACAATTATATGACGATTTTGCATTGATGAACGATGGTTACAGACTGCCGTTACATCGCTGGGGTGATCCTGCTTCCGACAACGCAATCGTACTCGCGATTCACGGACTGAATGATTACGGCCTTGGTTTTGAATCGACCGGTAAATATCTGGCCGGCAGAGAGATTTCGCTGATCAGCTATGACCAGCGGGGATTTGGCAATACCCAGGGACACGGACAGTGGCACGGCAGCCAGCGTCTGATTGATGACAGTCATAGCATGCTGCGGCTATTGCGTGATCGTTATCCTGATAAAACGCTTTTTCTCCTCGGCGAAAGCATGGGAGGTGCAGTGGCACTGACAGCATTGAAGCAGGAAAAGAATGACATTTACGGCACCATACTGATTGCCCCCGCCATCTGGTCAAGACAATCGATGCCCTGGTATCAGCGCTCCCTGTTGTGGTTCGCGGCCCACACAGTACCGGCAAAAAAACTGACGGGCGAAGGGCTGGATCTGATGCCATCTGATAACATTGAAATGTTACGCGCCCTTGGTCGGGACCCATTAGTCATCAAGGCGACAAGGGTGGATGTATTATATGGTGTGACTAATCTTATGGACCTTGCCGCCGAGGCATCGTCAAACTTAAATGGTAAAACACTTATCCTGTATGGAAAACACGATCAGATCGTCCCTCGCAAACCAACATGTGCCTGGTTAGAGGCACTTCCAGACACTAGCAAGAATGCAAGAGAAGTCATTATTTATGAACATGGTTACCACATGCTGAACCGCGATTTACAGGCTCAGCGTGTACTTGATGATATCGCTGACTGGATAGAAGTCAGGTCTGTCATGGGTGAAGGGCCAGCAAGCAAAATGCCCGGTCAGACAGGCATAACCACTGGCGGCGAATCATTGACTACATTCTGTAATGATTGAAGGCAATCCCTAACTGGTGCAGAATGAGACCATGACTGTAAATTCACTTGAAGCAAATACTTCAGATAAAAAACAGGGTCTGCGCTGGTCGCAAGTTCTCTGGATCATTCTTGCAACGATTTTATTAACTGCAGGAGCCACCTATTGGGCTGTGCGCACCTATGTGTTCGCTAAAGATTTTGAACCGGTTGTTCTGAAACAGAAAGAAGTTGCCGTTCTTAACCAAAAACTTGAGCAGCTTGGGTTCTCACCGGAATCGATTCCGCCTGCTAGCGATGGCAAGGGAGCCGCGCAGGCAAACGAATTCAATGCCGAGGGCAACCTGGCTCCGCAGCCATACAGTGAAGTTGGCGCAAAACGGGAAGTCAGCCTTACTGAACGGGAACTCAATTCCCTGCTGGCAAAGAATACTGACCTGGCCAGAAAACTGGCGATTGATCTGTCTGACAACCTGATGAGCGCCAAATTGCTGGTACCCGTGGATCAGGACTTTCCAGTACTGGGAGGAAAAACTCTTCGCGTTACAGGTGGACTGGAAGTAGCTTATGAAAATAGCAAGCCCATTGTTGTTCTACGTGGCGTTAGTATCATGGGTATTCCGATACCCAATGCCTGGCTGGGCGGCATGAAGAACATCGACCTGGTAAAAGAGTTCAGTACCAGTGAGGGTTTCTGGAAAGCCTTTGCGGACGGTGTTGACGATATTCATGTCGAAGATGGACGCTTGAAAATCAATCTGAAAGAATAAAGTCATTGAGATAGCACTATATCGGCGCTGCTCTCCAGATATTCCCCGATGCACCAGTCTTTAATAACTCTCATTTTACTAATTGCTCTCGGTGTTGTTTCAGCTGCGGGAAACTGCTCCGGCCTGCCATCAATGTTGGCGACGAATTCTCCCAATACGAATCAACAATGGCATGCCGTCCCTCTGCTGACAGTTGGCGATCAATTTGAAGCCTATATGCCCCCGGGGCGTCTTGACGGTATCGGTGCATTGCCACAAAAAGAAGGTGTAGTACGTATCTTTGTTAACCACGAGATGGCAAGCAATAAAGGCTATGCCTACAAATTAGCTAACGGTACAGACCTTACGGGTGCTCGCATCAGCTTTTTTGATATCCGTACAGATAACTTAAACATCATCAACGCAGGACTTGCCTACGACACTATATATGACCGCGAAGCTAAACCTGTTTCTGAAGCCTCACAGATCAATGAAAAGAATGATAGCTCTAAAGGTCTAACCAAATTCTGCTCAGGCCGAAGTATTCAGGCCGGAAATTTTGCTTTCGTTGATGATATTTTTTTTACTGGGGAGGAAGCGAAAAAAAATAAACATCCGCACGGTGGCACAATTTGGGCACTCGACGTACGGGACAGGACATTGCATGCTGCACCCGCACTTGGAAGGGGTTCATGGGAAAATGTTACGCCCTTAGAAACCGGAAATAATAAAACGGTAGCTCTGCTAATGGGAGACGACAAGGCACCTGCCCCGCTATATCTGTATGTAGGTAAAAAAAACCTTGAGCATAGCGCTGGCTTTCTTCAGCGAAACGGGCTGACTGAAGGGCAGTTATATTGCTGGAAATCGGATATTGGTCACATAAACCCGCAAAATTTCAATAAAAGTAAAAACAGGTCGCACGGGCGCTTCGTTCCGTTAGATGTGCGCCAGGCTGAAAAAGCGGGTCACTACGGTTATGACAGTCAAGGGTATCTGGATAGTAATCGACTACGGCAAGCAGGCTTTAACAAGGGTTGTTTTCAATTCTCACGTCCAGAGGACCTGCATAATGACCCGGCCAATCCGACTCGTGCAGTGTTTTCATCTACAGGCCACGGCGGTATACATCCAGCGGATGACTGGGGAACGCTTTATTTCATTTCTTTCAACTTTGGTAGTCTTACCGCTATCCACAGCAATAGCATCGCCGCAGAGTTAATGATTGCCTATGATTCAGACGAGGATGGACGCAGGGATATGGGTATCCGCAGCCCTGATAACCTGACCTGGGCAGATAACGGTTTGATCTATGTGCAGGAAGATCCGGCAACACGTCTTAACACCTTTGGCGCCAATGGCATCGAATCCTCAATTTGGCAATTCGACCCAAAAACACTCACCGCAGTGCGGATTGCTGAAATTAATAGAAAAGCAGTCCTACCCGTTGGTGCAACAGATAAGAAACTGAGAACAACAGGTACATGGGAAAGCTCTGGAATCGTTGATGTCACAGCTTACCTTGGCAGTCATGCTGGAGAAACTTTGCTGCTCACCACGGTGCAGGCACATAAAGTTAATGGTGGGCCTGTGATCGGCGGTGCAAAGCGTCTGGTCGAGTCAGGTCAACTGATATTGTTAACGAACAAGCAAAAGCGCCAGTGACACTAACGCTTTAACTCACCTTTTCTGTCTTTCCTGTTTATATTTAATCTCTATGTATACAATATTTTCCTGCCCACACTTCATTGCTTCATATAATTCTCGTAGCCGGAAAAAAATATATAACAATAATTAACAATAAGTTAATACCTCTTCGTTATAACCTAGCTTATTGGTCAGATAAATTCCCTATATCCCTTAAGTGATATATAGCTCTATCGCCCCCCCCCCTTTAGTAGGATTCTTTAGCGGTGCAATTCTAATTTAAAATGGATACGTTTTGATAGTTAAGGCTATGTGCCGCTGAACAAATTTGTTTTGCTCAACTTAATTAACATAGTTGACACATATTCAATCTCACCGAGATTTAAATATTTTGCCACGCATAGGGTGGCTTCGATTCTGAAGGAGATCGTAAATGGCTGATAATAAACATTTTGATACCCCAATGCTGGATGAGCTGGAAAATGGCCCATGGCCTAGCTTCATCAGCGGCTTCAAGCGCTTGCGTGATGACCACGATAGTGAAACGATTCGCGGCATGGCTAACAGTCTGCTGGGACAGCTTGAGCATTCATACGAAACACGTAAAGGCTACTGGAAAGGTGGTACTGTCAGTGTATACGGTTATGGCGGTGGTATTATCCCGCGCTTCTCAGAAGTCGGTGACCAGTTTGTCGAATCAAAAGAATTCCACACCCTGCGCGTACAACCACCTGCAGGTAACTACTACACCACTGACATGCTGCGTCAGCTGGGTGATAGCTGGGAAAAATACGGTTCAGGCCTGGTAACTTTCCACGGTCAGACAGGCAACATCATGTTTATCGGCACAACAACCGAAAACACCCAACACTTTTTTGATGATATTAATGAGTACGGCTGGGACCTTGGTGGTGCCGGCCCATGTGTACGAACAGGCATGTCATGTATCGGCATGGCACGTTGTGAACAGTCCTGCTGTAACGAACAGGCTATTCACCGTCACCTGATGAATAACTTCACCGATGACGTTCATCGTCCTGCGCTGCCTTACAAATTCAAGTTTAAAGTTTCAGGCTGTCCAAATGATTGCCAGAATGCTATCGAGCGTTCTGATTTCGCGATTATCGGCACCTGGCGTGATGACATGAAGATCGACCAGGAAGAAGTTAAAGCCTTTGTTGCTAAAAAAGGCCGCCAGTATGTTATCGATAATGTCACCACACGTTGCCCTAGCGACTGCATGACACTCAATGACGACGACACCCTGACTGTAGACAACGGCAACTGCGTACGTTGCATGCACTGTTTGAACGTCATGAACAAGGCACTGACCCCTGGTGATGACCGTGGCGTAACCATTCTTGTCGGTGGTAAGCGCACGCTGAAGATTGGTGACCTGATGGGTACCGTACTTATCCCGTTCAAGAAGCTTGACACCATGGATGACTACGAAGAACTGATCGAACTGGCTGAAGAAATTATTGACTTCTGGGCTGAAAACGGTCTTGAGCACGAACGTTGCGGTGAAATGATCGAGCGTATCGGCCTGGTTAACTTCCTCGAAGGTATCGGTGTTGAGGTCGATCCAAACATGGTCGCCCTGCCTCGCCAGAGTTCTTACGTCCGCATGGACGGCTGGAACGAGGAAGCAGTGAAATGGTTTGAGCGTAAAGCAGAAGAAGCTAGCGCCTGATCATCATCAGCCCCAATAAAAACACTGGCCATGATTTTTCATGGCCAGAATTCAAAGATTTATAGAAAATTCAGGAGATAGACATGGCGCAAGAAATGCGTAGTCCGATTGAATCAGGTTGCCCAGACGGTTTCCAGTACATGCATCCTACGATGCGCAGAAATTACGGCCTGTGGAGTCATCATGACCATCCTCGTCCAGGCGTACTTGTACACTATGCACATAGTGGTGATGAGATCTGGACAGTAAAATGTGGTACCCAGCGTATCCTTGATGTATACACTCTACGTACGCTTTGTGATATTGGCGATAAATTTGCTGATGGCTATATCCACTTCACAATTCGCTCTAATGTTGAGTATGTTGTCGATGCTGAAGAGAAAGTTCAGCCGCTTATAGACGCGATTGAAGAAGCAGGCTTTATCGTTGGCGGTACCGCTAACTCAGTAGCCACTCTTTCTCACACCCAGGGCTGGCTGCATTGCGACATACCTGGCACTGACGCATCCGGCGTTGTTAAATCAATGATGGATGAGCTGATCACGGAATTTAAAGAGTGTAATATGCCTAACCGTGTGCATATCACTACTTCCTGTTGCCAGATTAACTGTGGTGGCCAGGGTGATATCGCCATCAACGTTCAGCATACCAAGCCACCACGTATCGACCATACACAGGTAGGCAACGTCTGCGAACGTCCTTCAGTTGTTGCACGCTGCCCTGTTGCGGCAATTCGCCCGGCAATGGTCGATGGCAAACCATCACTCGAAGTAGATGAAAAGAAATGTATCTGCTGTGGTGCCTGCTTCCCTCCTTGCCCGCCCATGCAAATCAACGACGCAGTACATTCCAAGCTGGCTATATGGGTTGGTGGTAATCACTCTAACGCACGTAGCAAACCAACCTTCCAGCGTCTGGTTGCAGCCGGTGTGCCGAACAATCCTCCACGCTGGCCTGAAGCTACTGCCATCGTTAAAAAGATTCTCAATACATACAAGGCAGATGCCAAAGATTGGGAGCGCATTAATGACTGGATTGAGCGTATTGGCTGGCCACAGTTCTTTGAAAAGACTGGTCTTCCTTTCACCAAGTACCACATCGACAACTGGCGTGGTGCGCGCAACAGTCTGAACGCTTCGACTCATATCCGTTTCTAATCTGTACTCAGGACTTTTTATATTATGAAACTTTCAATACAGATAAATGAAGGGCCTTACCAGCACCAGGCAGCTGATTCAGCCTATCAGTTTGTTAAAGCTGCTCTGGCAAAGGGGCATGAGATATTTCGCGTTTTCTTCTACCACGATGGCGTCAATAACGCGACGCGTCTGGGCGTACCGCCGCAGGATGATAGAAATATCACTCAGCAGTGGACTGAACTTCAGAAAGAACATGAACTTGACCTGGTCGTCTGCATCGCAGCTGCCCAGCGTCGCGGTCTGCTTGATGAAGATGAAGCCAAGCGTCAGGGTAAAGATGCTAACAATATTGCAGAAGGTTTCCGCATTTCCGGTCTCGGTCAATTGATCGAGGCAGGTATTGAGGCAGACCGACTGGTCGTATTCGGCGACTGAACAGGGAGAATTCAAAATGGCTAAAAAATTCATGTTCGTAAACCGTAGACCGCCTTACGGAACGATATACGCGCTGGAATCACTGGAAGTTGTCCTTATCAGTGCGGCTTTCGAGCAGGAAGTTGCACTGGTCTTTATGGATGACGGTGTTTATGAATTGACCAAAGGTCAGAAGACAGATGGCATAGGAATGAAAAATTTCTCGCCAACCTATGCTGCCCTGGGTGATTACGAAGTCAAGAATATCTACATAGAGAAAGAATCTCTGGAAGAACGTGGATTAACACTTGATGACCTTCAGCACCTGGTCTGGGAAGACGAAGATGATGACTGGGCTGAAAAAGACTCTATTCATCTGGTTTCCAGTAAAGAACTTGCAGCTGTTATGGCTGACCAAGAAGTCGTCCTCAGTTTCTAACGGAGATTATTATGTCTACACTTCACACTATTAATAAATCGCCGTTTGATCGTAACAGTTTTGGCAGTTGCATGAGAGTTATCAGCGACGGCGATGCGATTCTGTTCATTGAAGACGGTATATATGCTGCAACAGCAAGCACCAGTTTTTCTGATGCTGTTAAAGCTGCCGCTAATTCACATGCAGTCTTTGTCCTCGGCCCTGACCTCAGTGCTCGCGGCATGAAAGAAGACGGCATTGTTGAAGGAGTCAATGTTGTTGATTACGACGGTTTTGTTGATCTTGTCACCGAGCATGACAAAACTAACAGTTGGCTTTGATCTAGAACTAATTATCAATTCATTATTCAGGAGGCTAAAATGCCTATAGAAGTAAACGGAACATCCTACGAAACAGATGAAGAAGGTTACCTGGTAAACTTGGGTGAGTGGAACCCGGAACTGGGTGAAGCACTGGCTGCAACTGATGACTGTGAACTCACTGAGTCTCACTGGGAAGTAATCAACTTTCTTCGCGAATATTACGAAGAATACCAGATCGCTCCGGCTGTTCGTGTGTTGACAAAAGCCATTGGCAAACGCCTGGGCAAAGATAAGGGTAACAGCAAATACCTGTATGAACTGTTCCCATATGGTCCAGCTAAACAGGCCTGTAAATACGCAGGTCTGCCAAAGCCAACAGGTTGCGTGTAACACAGTACCTGTAATGGAAGGGGACACTAGTCCCCTTCTCTTTCATTGATCTATTTCTTGGGGGCTTCAGAGACATGTCATTTCTGACAATACTCTTCGCTGCACTGTTTTATTTTGCCACTGCTGTAATTCTTTTCGGCGTTGGCTTTAAAATCTGGCAGTACGCGACTACACCGGCACCACTAAAAATCCCTACTATGCCAGCACCGGTGACAAGACCAGGTGTTGTATTGCGCATGGCTGAGGAAGTAGTCCTCTTTAAGAGCCTGTATAGAGGCAGCAAATGGACCTGGATATTTGGCTGGATGTTCCATTTTGCACTGCTGCTGGTTACTTTGCGCCACCTGCGTTATTTCCAGGAGCCTGTCTGGTGGTGGGTGAATGTGATTCAACCCTTCGGCAAATATGCAGGATATGCCATGGTCATTGGCCTACTTGGCTTACTTGCCCGTCGTATTTTTGTTGCACGAGTTAAATATATCTCTGCACCGTCTGATTATCTGATGTTAGTACTGATTCTCGCTATCGGCCTTACCGGTCTGGCAATGAAATACATTACTCATACTGACATTATCGCCGTTAAAGAATTTATGCTGGGGCTTATGTATCTTGATATCCAGCCTATGCCGACCGATGTCCTGTTTATCGCCCATCTGTCGCTGGTAATTTCATTGATGCTGGTTTTCCCCTTTAGCAAACTGCTGCATGCACCGGGGCTTTTCTTCAGCCCATCGCGTAACCAGGTCGATAATCCACGTGAAAAGCGCCACGTTGCTGACTGGGCAGTAAAATTCGACGCAACGAGAAAGAGCTAAATTAAGGAAAGAGTTAAGTTAAAGAAAGAGTTAAGTTCAGACTGTAACTAACCGATATTTTATTGAATTAAGGATAATCAAGTGGCAGATTTTGAAATTCCAGTATTAAAAGACTACGTCGAGGTTCCACTACCTCAGATCGGGGTAATGAAAAGCGACGGGCCATTCATTGCAAAGCCTGATCACCAGGAAGCACTGGGTTTTCCCGGTGAACTGGTTGACGACTGGGAAAATGTCGCCGTCAACAAGCTTGGTGATCTGGCCAATAGATATCGTGGTCTCAGGGTCTTTCTTGATTCCTGTGTGAAATGCGGCGCCTGTACTGATAAGTGTCACTACTATCTTGGTACGACTGACGCAAATAACATGCCTGTCGCCCGACAGGACCTGCTACGCAGCGTCTACCGCTACTATCACACACCGGCCGGTAAAGTTCTGTCAAAGCTGGGCATGGAAAAACTGATCGGTGCACGCAAGCTGACCGAAGAGGTCATCAACGAATGGTATAACTACTTCCATCAGTGTTCACAGTGCCGTCGCTGTTCCGTGTTCTGCCCTTTCGGCATTGATACCGCTGAAATATCAATGGCCGCCCGTGAAGTTCTTGATCATATCGGTATCGGTCAGAAATACTGTAATGAAATCATTGGCAAGGTCTATAAAATCGGCAACAACCTCGGCCTGCCAGAACCGGCACTGGCAGATACGCTGGAAGGTCTGGAAGAAGAAATAGAAGAAGATATAGGGGTAGCAGTTAAGATGCCGCTCAACCAGAAAGGTAAAGACATTCTGCTGGTTACCCCTTCTGCTGACTTTTTTGCCGAACCGCATGTCGATGGACTGATCGGTTACGCCAAGGTTTTCCACCAGGCAGGCCTGAGCTGGACTCTCAGCTCCCACGCCTCTGAAGCGGGCAACTTTGGCATGTTTATCGGCAGCTATGAAAATATGCAGCGCGTTACCATGCGTATTCGTGAAGCAGCTCTCGAACTGGGTGTTAAGCGCATAGTATTCGGCGAGTGTGGCCATGCCTGGCGTGTTGCCTACAGCTTCCTTAACACCCTCGCAGGTCCATTTGATTTCCTGGATCCGAACTACCCGGTTCCACAGCACATACTTGAAGTGACACACGACCTAATCCAGCGCGGAAAATTAAATATTGACGCGTCTGAAAATGATCACATGACGCTGACATTCCATGATTCATGCAATGTCGCACGTGCTACCCGCATGGGTCCAAAACCAGGTGGTCAATTTACCATCCCAAGGGAAGTCATCAAGGCCGTCTGTAACAACTACTATGACATGCCAGCCGGAACGACTGAAGATGCCACTTATTGCTGTGGTGGTGGCGGCGGTCTGCTGACCGATGACCTGATGGAGATTCGCGTCAAGGGTGCGATGCCAAGAATGCAGGCATTGAAAACGGTGGTTGAAGAAAACGGTGTAACTCATATGGCCGCTATCTGCGCCATCTGTAAATCACAGTTCTCCAAAGTCATCCCCTACTACGGATTTACTATGGATCAGATCATTAGTGTACACCAGCTAGTCGGTGATGCGCTGGTATTTGAACCAGATGAAACTGAAAAAACTGAACAACCTGAAACTGAGTAAAAATAACTATTCGATTTTAACTGAAGCAAGTTGAGACACGAGGATTAACAAAATGGCTACATCAAGCGAAGAGATGAAAAAAGACCACAACTTCCGTCGTTATGAAGATGGTGATTACATAGATGATGACATGCATGGATATATCTTCCAGGCTAGCTGGTCGCACAAGTGTCCCACCTATATTCAGCGGACACCACCTTGTCAGGGCAGCTGCCCGGCCGGTGAAGATATTCGTGGCTGGCTTGATATTGTTCGTGGCATAGAAAAGCCATCTGGCGATATGAGCATGCAGGAATATGCCTTCCGTCGTGCCACTGACGCCAACCCTTTCCCTTCAATGATGGGTCGTGTATGCCCGGCTCCATGCGAAGAAGGCTGTAACCGCAATCACGTTGATGATTTTGTCGGCATTAATTCTGTTGAACAGTATATTGGTGATACGGCTATCGAGAACGGTTTCAGCTACGAAGCCGGTGCAAGTACAGGTAAAAGAGTTGCAATTATTGGCGGCGGCCCTGCTGGCATGGCGGCTGCCTACCAGCTTCGTCGCATGGGTCATGATGCGACTGTCTTTGAAGAAAGAGCAGAACTTGGCGGCATGATGCGTTACGGCATCCCGGGTTACCGTATTCCTCGTGAAAAACTCGCAGCCGAGATCAACCGGATTGTTGATATGGGTGTTGAAGTTAAAACTAACACACGTGTCGGCAAAGACATCAGTGCTGATCAGCTGGAGAAAGATTTCGATGCCGTTCTCTGGGCACTGGGCTGCTGGACTGGACGTGGTCTGCCGGTCGATGGCTGGGAATCTGCATCAAACTGTGTTGACGGACTTACATTCCTCGAAGCCTTCAACAACGGCCGTATGAAAGTTACTGGTGAGAAACTAATATGTATTGGTGGTGGTGATACCTCTATCGACGTTGTCTCTGTTGCCCGCCGAATCGGTTTTAATGCTGATGCCGGCCTGCCTGAAGATATTCTTAGCAATAACGAATCACAAGATCAGTCACTGGCTGATAACGCAGTACCGTGTGATGCAACGCTGACCTCGCTGTTTACCAAAGACAAAATGATGGCCGCAGAACATGAAATCACTGATGCTACTGAAGAAGGCGTTACAATTTATGACGGTGTGATGCCATTGGAAGTGATTCTTGGTGATGATGGCAGGGCAACCGGCCTGAAAGTATGTGACTGTACTATGGACGGCATGACACCTATACCCACTGAAGGCACTGAGCGCATACTTGATGCAGATATCATTGTTGCCGCTATTGGTCAGGGTGGTGACATGGAAGGTGTTGAAGATTTCGCCAATGAGCGCAACCTCATCAATGCCGACAAAAACTACCAGGTAGTGGATAAGCCTGGACATTTTGTCGCCGGTGATATTGTTCGCCCTCACCTGCTGACAACCGCTATCGGCCAGGCATCAGTCGCTGCAGAAAGTATTAATTCATTCCTGATGGCTGAAAAACTGACCCGTCGCCCAAAGGTTGACAAGCATCACTTCAGTCTTTCCGACAAGCTCATTGAAGTCGGCCTGGAACCAGATGCCTATGATAAAAAGTCATCTACTGGTACATCAGAAGAAAACTACGCCGTACACAACTTCGATGACCGTTCAGAACATGAAATCATTAACTATGATGCCCTGTTCCTCGGACATTTTGAGCAGGTGGAAAGAAATCACCGCTCTGAAGACGTA
>Ga0316197_10001451_pt1 | contig 16903 bp, 13 predicted proteins | sample OudBiesiAoxic_MG_FD_204939 | JGI IMG/M metagenome (GOLD analysis project Ga0316197, IMG submission 204939) | Coastal sediment microbial communities from Oude Bieten Haven, Netherlands - site A oxic | ecosystem: Environmental > Aquatic > Marine > Coastal > Sediment | place: Netherlands... | reverse complement strand
TTATTTATATGGAGTTTTTTTTATTATAGGAGGATGAAATGAAACAGAATAGTATAGTTATTTTAGATTTTGGTTCTCAATATAACCAATTGATTGCAAGAAGAGTAAGGGAAATGGGTGTTTATGCTGAAGTCGTTCCTTATTTTGAAGATTTAGAAAAGATAAAAGCTAGAAATCCAAAAGGAATTATTTTATCTGGAGGACCTGCATCTGTATATTTAGAGGGAGCTCCTACAGTAGATAAAGCAATGTTTGACCTTGATATACCTATCCTTGGAATTTGTTATGGAATGCAACTTACTCAACATCTATTAGGTGGAGAAGTAGCTAGAGCAGATAAACAAGAATTTGGAAAAGCAAAAGTAATAATTGATGGAACAGAAAATCCTTTCTTTAAAGGAGTATCAAAAGAAACTGAAGTATGGATGTCACATGGAGACCATGTTACAAAAATAGCTCCAGGATTTGAAAAATTAGCTCATACAGATTCTTCTACAGCTACTTTATATAATGCAGAGAAAAAGATTTATAACGTACAATTCCATCCTGAAGTAACTCATTCAGCTGAAGGAACTAAGATGTTAGGAAACTTTGTATTAGAAGTATGTAAGTGTGAAAAAAACTGGTCAATGGGTAACTACATTGAAGAAACAGTACAAGGAATAAGAGAAACTGTAGGAGATAAGAAAGTAATCTTAGCTCTATCTGGTGGGGTAGATTCATCGGTAGCCGCAGTACTTATCCATAAAGCTATTGGAGATCAACTTAGTTGTTTCTTCGTAGATACAGGTCTTATGAGAAAAAATGAGGCTGAAAAAGTAATGAAAACTTATGGGGAACACTACCATATGAATATAGAGTGTGTAGAAGCAGAAGAAAGATTCCTAAGTAAATTAGAGGGAGTTTCAGATCCTGAAACTAAGAGAAAGATAATTGGTCATGAATTTATTGCAATTTTTGATGAACAAAAACAAAAAATGAAAGATGCAGAATTCTTAGCTCAAGGTACTATATACCCAGATGTTATCGAATCTCAATCTGTAAAAGGACCATCTGCTACAATCAAATCTCACCATAATGTAGGTGGATTACCAGAAGAGATGGATTTCAAATTATTAGAGCCATTAAGAGAATTATTTAAAGATGAAGTAAGAAAAGTTGGAAGAGAATTGGGTATCCCTGATCATATGATCGACAGACATCCATTCCCAGGACCTGGATTAGGAATCAGAATCATAGGAGCTGTAGATAAGGAAAAAGCTGATATATTAAGAGAAGCAGACGATATCTTTATCTCAGAATTAAGAGCTGCTAACTTATATCAAGAAGTAAGTCAGGCTTTCGTAGTATTATTACCTGTGAAATCTGTAGGAGTAATGGGAGACGAAAGAACTTATGAATATACAGCGGTACTCCGATCTGCTGATACAATAGACTTCATGACTGCTACATGGTCACACCTTCCATATGAATTCTTAGGAAAAGTATCTAATAGAATCATAAATGAAGTTAAAGGAATCAATAGATTAGCTTATGATATATCTTCTAAACCACCAGCAACGATAGAGTGGGAATAATTTTTCGTTAATTTATTCCAATCTAATCAAATCTAAAAACTTGAAAAACCTTGATTTTTAAGGGTTTAAAGCTTAAAGCAACATCTTAACAGTTCTAATTAAATCTAATAAATGTGACTAAATGTGTGACTATAAAAAATATAGTCACATTTTTTTATCTTGTACCCCATAGAAAAAGTCTACCAATTAAGGTAGACTTTTTTTTGAGTATTTAAATTATTGTAGGGGCACACGTTAGAGCCTATGCTCTCAAAAGTAATTAAAAAAGATCCTATATTTTTAGGATCTTTTATTATTTTATTTATGGACATATCCCCTAGTAGCTTGTGCTAGTGGTTCTAATTTCTATCTGTTCATAGAATTGTACAGCAACAAAAAGACAACTAAACTTAGTTCATTTAATAATATGCTTCATAAATTCATTTAACAATGGTGATAACCATTTGTTTTTATGATGTGATAGTTGAATTGAAAATTTAATTTTATCCTCATTTTCGTTAATAATTCTAATCTTTTTAGCTTCTATTAAATCTTCTACACAAAATTGAGGTACTAAGCTTATTCCAAGATTATTTACCACACATTGCTTTATGGCTTCAATACTTGAAAACTCTAATTTTCTTAATGGCGAAACATCTATATTGTAGAGATAGTTTTGAAAAAATTGTCTTAAAGCACATTCTTTTTCTGTAAAAATAAAACACTCTTTCTCTATATCACCTTTATTTTCTCTGTTAATATTCTTAACGTCAAACTCTTTACCACTAACAAATACAAGTCTTTCTTCACTAATTTTATGAGTTATTAAATCTTCAAAATCTCTTTCAGGTCCTAATGTAATAGTAAGATCAAGCTCACCAGTATATAATTTTTCTCTAAGCTTAGAACAGTTATCACTTACAAGTTTTAAATTAACATTTGGATAGGCATGATTAAATTGAGACAATCCTGAATTTAAACGGTATATGACCAACGACTCCGAAATACCGATATTTAACTTTCCTTTTACGTCCATTTTATCTACTGAAATATTCTTAATCATATCATAAATATTTAGTAACTTAACTACATATGTGTATAATTCATTTCCTGTATCTGTTACATTTATTGTTTTTCCAAGACGATCAAAGAGAGGTGCTCCTACCTTTCTTTCAAGGGATTGTATGTGCTCAGTAACAGTTGATTTCCCATAATATAAACTCTCCGCTGCTTTAGAAAAACTTTTAAGTTCAACTACTTTTTTAAACGTTTTAAATTTACGAATTTCCATTTACTTAATCTCCTTTTATTTGATGGGTTCGTATTTTCCGAACTTTAAGTTCTATTATTTTGATTTTACTGAATTTATGATACATGTTATTGTAACATAAGTATGTTATTTTATTTGTAAATATATTTATATGTCGGAATTAAAAAATGGCAAACAATTAAAAATGTTGGGATGCAAAGCTTTAGGATCTTTAAAACTCCAGCCAGTTGCCTGGAGTTTAAGCATTTTAGTTAATTTTAACTTTAATGCATAACTTATAATAAAATGTGTTATTTTATTTTTTATTTGAATGGAGGATAGTGTGAAAAGAGTAATTAAGATAGTTGTTTTAAATTTAGTTTTGCTTACCTATAGCTATGCCGGTTTTTCTGTTATAAAACCATCAAATTGGCTGAATGGGTAGGTTATAAATAAATATCTATAGATCTAAATCTAGATAAGTTACCAAGCCATCGAAAAGAAGTTAGATAAATAATAATAACAAGGAGTGTTTATGAAAGTTAAATCAAAAGAGTCATTAAAAATAGTTGGATGTTATTTTTTCATTAGTCTTTTATGGATATTGTTTTCTGATGAAATTCTGTATCAGATGAAAAAAGGTACAGATTTATATGAACCCTTTCAAACCTATAAAGGGTTCTTTTTCGTCCTTTTAACGTCCATTTTATTATTTAAGTTTATTGAAAATAGTTACTCCAAAGTTCAAGCCCTGGGCAGCCAGCTTCAAAATAGTCTCTCAGAGGTAAACGATATGAATAATACCATAGATAAACTATTTAATATTTCATTGAAGGTGCTTGACCTAAATAATTATAGCGAAAAAACATTTATAAAAAAAATATTTAGAATTGCTTTCAATTTAATCTCGGAAAGTGATCTTGGGAGTGCTTTTGTTGTCAGAGAGGGAAAAGTAAAGTTTATAGACTCTATAGGGTTTAGTCTAGATGAATTAAATGAAATGTTTACAGATATCGATCTTTATTCTTTCTCCTCAGAAAGTGTAATCGTTAACAGAAATTGTGAAAAAGAAATAGAAAAGAAACGAAGGAATAAAAATTCCTCATTGAAAGATGTAAAAGAATCTATATATATAGGAATATATGCAGATAAAAATATTATCGGGGGGGTTAACTTGGATATAAGTAAGGGTTCTAATGAGTCTTTTACAAAAGAAACCATCAATAAAATTCAGCTGATTCAAAAACTTTCCAATAAATTTTACAATCTAAAAAAGGATAGTGATTATAGGTTTGAAATACAAAATGATGTTGTCCAATCTTTTATAACAGCTTTGGAATTCCACGACGAGTATACAAAAGGACATTCAGAATCGGTGTCATCATATAGCCTTAAACTAGGAAAAACAATGGGTTTGGATGAAAAACAATTGGATGATCTATACTGGGCTGCTATTCTGCATGATATTGGAAAAATCATCATACCCGGCGAGACACTGAATAAAAAAGGGAAATTAACTGACATAGAATATGAAATAGTAAAAAAACACCCGAAAGTAGGAGCTGAAATAGTTAGAAAGAGTAGCAGTTTAGAAGAGGTCTCTCAATATATATTATATCACCATGAACGTTGGGATGGGATGGGATATCCTGAGGGGTTAAAAGGAGATGAAATCCCATTAATATCCCAAATCATATCTGTAGCCGATGTGTGGCATGCCATGACATCGGATAGGTCGTATAAAAAAAAGCTATCCTATGATGAAGGAATAGAGGAACTAATAAGAAACAGAGGTACCCAGTTATCACCTGAGGTTGTAGATGTCTTTATGAAAAATAAGGACTGTTTTACCAGTTAGAATCTAATTTTAAAAATAAAAAGGAGAATATTGAATGAAAAACAATAAAACAATTAATTTTTTATCTTTGTCAATTATAATTATTCCTATGTTTCTTACTTACTATTTTTTAAATTCTAAAGAAATCATATGGAAAAATACCAGCTTTCATTACTATTATGTCATTTTAAGTTCTTTAATAGCTTTAGTAGTGAGTGCTGCTGCATATATAGAATTTAAAAAAATGAGATCTAAAAGAATTTTTTTAATTTCTTTAGGGTTTGTAGGAGTAGGAGTGCTTTATACTTTTCATGCCTTCATAACACCTGGAAAATCACTCTTTATATTTTCAGATATTCAGACTCAGATCAAAGCATTTATTTTTTTTGGAGACTCAAGCAGATTATGGTTAGCTCTAATGCTTTTTTCTCCTGAAATACTTAATGAGAAGGATGATAAAGAAAATTATAGTTTCAAAGTATTGGTTGTAAGTGGAATAATATTGATATTGTTTTCAGTAATTGTATCATTAAACCCGGGACTTATTCCGAATTATAAAACTAGTGATGGGAAAGATACCGTTTATTCAGTTTTATTTAAAGTAGTTACATTAATACTTTTGGGAATAACTGCTTTAAAGTATTTTTATTCATATAAAATAAAACCTAATTTATCGGTTTTATCTCTATTCATCGGTGTTTTACTGATAATGGAAACAGTGATAATATTTATGGTTTCTAAACCATGGGGATCAATCTGGTGGCTGGCTCATAACATATTTTTACTTAGCTATATAAGTATTGGAAGTGGTATCTTATATAATCTATTAACCAATGAAAAGTTTGAATATTTTGATGTTTTAAGAAAGGTGGAGGAATACGTTAAAAATTTAAAAGTTACAAATAAAGAGTTAAATATTTTAGCAAATATTGATCTATTAACAGATCTGCCAAACAGAAGTTTTTTTATGAACATACTGAAGAAGTACATTGCTAAATCAAAGAAAGAAAATAATACATTTGCTGTACTTTTTATGGATTTAGACGGCTTTAAAAAAATCAATGATACTTACGGCCATGATACAGGAGATAAAGTACTCAAGCTGGCTGCTAAAAGAATAAAGGGTTCTATAAAGAAAGAAGATATAGTGGCTAGACTAGGTGGAGATGAGTTTGTTGTGATACTTAAAGACATAGAGAGGGCCCATGTATCTAAAGCTGCAGATAGAATACTGAGTGCAGTTAATAATTCCATGAATATAGAGGGTAATATATGTGATATAAGCGTAAGTATAGGGATATCATTATTCCCTTATGATGGTAGTAATATCAGTGTACTGATGAGTAAAAGTGATAAGGCTATGTATCGAGTTAAAAAAAAATCTAAAAATGACTATATATTTTATAGTGAATCTTCTAGTTCCTCTACAGTTTAGTAACATTTTAAAATTAGAAATTACAACTGCTTGGCAGGAGTCATATGAGAGTTCTAAAAAAGAGAAAGTTAACTTGTGAAGTTTAAAAAAATAAATAATACATGGAGATAATCATGGCAAAATTAAACTATCAAAAGATAAAATACAAATTAAAATATATATTAATTATCTTTATTCCTATAATTGTTACTGGGTTTTTGATCCTATTTATAATCAAGTCTAAAAGTAGCGAAGGTAATTTGAAAAAAATTAAAAGTATTGAAAAAGTAGAAGTAGAAAAAATACATAATATTTTACTAAGTGACGTATTAAGTGTCACATCGGATTTAATGTATTTATCTCAAAATTATCAGTTAAATAAATATTTCAGGGGTCAGATAAAAGATTTAAATGATATAGAGGAAGATTTTTTATTGTTCTCAAAGAATAAAAAACTATATGATCAAATTAGATATATAGATGAAAGCGGTATGGAAAAAATTAGAATTAATTACAACAAGGGAAATCCCTACATAGTAAAAAGAGAAAACCTACAAAATAAAGTTAGTAGATACTATTTCAAAGATACCATGATATTAGATAAAAAAGACATTTTTTTATCTAAATTTGACCTAAATATGGAAAATGACAGGGTAGAGATCCCCCATAATCCTACTCTAAGGTTTGCAACACCTGTGTTTGATCCAGATGGAAGAAAGAAAGGGATCGTTATCATCAATTATTTTGGGGAAGAATTATTGAGTAACATTAATGAAAAACTTAAAAACCAGGAAGGAGCATCATCTTTTTTAGTAGATGATTACTCCTATTATTTGAAATCGGTTGAAAAATACAAGGAATGGGGATTTATGTTTGAAGGAAAACAAGATCTTAATTTTAAGAATGATTTCCCAGAAATATGGAAACAAAGTCAAAAAAATAATTCCGGTAGTATCTATCAAAAAAATATTTTATTTACTTATAATAAGATCTATCCCAATGGAAACAGTGATAAAAATTATTATTGGATAATCTTTACAAAATCAGATATTTCAGGATATGAATATAAAAATAATTTGATTTTTTTTCAAAGAATATTATTTTTAGCAATTGCAACTTTACTATTATCTGTTATATATTCAAACTCTAGATATGTTGAATATGAGTATTCTAGAATACTACTGGAAAAAAATAAAGAATTAAATAATAAAAATAAACAATTATTTTATAGTTCAACAATGGACAAACTAACTGGTATTTACAATAGAAACTATCTTATAGAGTTATTCAACAAAGAATTTTCAAAATGTTTGAGGCATAATGTTGATCTGATTTGTTTAATTATTGATTTAGATCAGTTTAAAGAGGTTAACGATACTTATGGACATTTAGCTGGTGATTACGTCTTAAAAACTGTTTCCCAACTTATAAAAAAAGAGATTAGGAATGAAGATATTTTTGGCAGATATGGCGGTGATGAATTTTTGTTGATATTACCATGTATAAGCTTAGATGATGGAAATAAAGTAACAGAAAAAATAAAAAATAAGATAAAAAAGAATCAATTTAAAAATAAAGGAATAAACTTTCATGTAACCTTTAGTGTGGGAATTTCAAAATTAGACCAGTCAATGAAAAGTATAGATGACCTAATTGAAAAGGCTGATATTTCACTTTATAAATCCAAAAGAGCAAAAGATTAACATTTTAAAATTTTATTATCATCATTAGTATTATTCTCAATCACTGTGTCATTAAATCAAGAAAAGGTAATAGTACATTTAATGATTCCATGATCATAGATAGGAATGTTAGGAGTTATTATTATGAAGGTGCATAATGAATCAAATAATAATTCTTTCATTTTCCACTCTCCTTATAATTCTTTATATGTTTCACGATAATTTTTAGGAATGCTTTTTATAATTGGATCTGTTCTTAGCTAATTAATATTATGTAGAGTACATCTTACTAAAATGATTTTTCGTATGAAGAATAGATTTTAATAAAAATTATATATTATGTTAGAATAAATTAAACTAGCGAAGGAGGTTATATGAAAATAGATAGATTATTTCAAATTGTATATATATTATTGGATAAAAAATTTACAACTGCTCAATATCTAGCAGAACATTTCCAAGTATCTTCAAGGACAATTTATAGAGATATAGATGTATTGACTTTAGCAGGAATTCCTATTTATACTAATAAAGGTAAAGGTGGCGGCATTGGTCTTCTTGACCACTATGTTTTATCCAAATCTTTACTTAATAATAAAGAGAGACAACAATTGTTAGTAGGATTACAATCAGTAGAAGCGACTGGTTATGAAGAAGTTAATGATGTAATGATGAAGCTAAGAGGTATCTTTAAAGAAGATAGTGATAGCTGGATTGAAATAGATTTTTCTAACTGGAGCACCACTGATAAAGGCAAAGAAAGTTTTGATCAACTTAAAAAATCTATGATCAATTCAGAACAAATTAGTTTTAATTATATTAATAGTAATGGTAAAAATAGTCATAGAAGGGTATTACCTTTAAAGTTAATCTTTAAGAAGAAGGATTGGTATTTACAAGCTTATTGCACTGAGAAAGAGGAGAATAGATTCTTTAAAGCTAAACGTATTAAGAATATTGAATTTTCGGGTAATCACTTTGATAGAAAAAAGTATATCAACAAAATCAATCTTTACCCAGTTAATAGGACTAATGAAATAGATTTGAATATTAATATCAGCAAATTATTAACTCATAGAGTTTATGATGAATTTGATAGAGACAATATCGGAATTACTGGAACAGGTGATTACAATATAAAGATTACGATAGAAGAGAATCAGTGGTTATACCACTATTTATTATCTTTTGAAGAACATTTAAAAATTATTTCGCCGTTGCATTTAAATGATAAAATAAAGAATATATTACAAAAAACTTTAAAAAATTATCAATAATATGACAGACAGGTGTCATATTACCTCTGATAGAATGATGTTAAATCAATTGAGGAGGAAATTATGAATTACGAAATTATTAGATTAGATCAGAAAAAAATAATAGGCCAAAAAATAAGAACGATTAACGAACATGGACTTCAAGCAATAGGTAATGCATGGAGGCAGTTCTATGAAACTGGGGTTACTTTTCAAATTAAAAATAAATTAAATGATAAGATCATTGGCCTTTATACCGATTACGAAAAAGATTATACAGCAGAATATACATTTTTATGTGGCTGTGAAGTAGAAAAGGAAGAATCATCAGAATTTGAAGTTAAAAATATTCTGGCAGGTAAATATGCTAAATTTAGTGTAAAGGGAGATGTCATGACTTGCGTAGGTCCAGTATGGAAATATATCTGGCAATCAGATTTAAAGCGAACTTATATCAGTGATTTTGAAGAATATCACAATGATAGGGATAAAAATGGTCATCAAACAATTGATATTTTTATTGGTATTAAGTAGGAATAAAGGAAATAGTATGAAACCAATGATATATAATTAAGGTGGAGGAATTAACATGAGAACAATCTTAAAACAAAAAATTATTTCTGTTTGTAATGAAAAAATAGCGAAAAAAGGGGCCAATGTTGGGCTGTCTTTTTATGCATTTTTTGCTAATAAAAATGATGATCCAGCGCTATTAATGGAAGTTGCCAAATGGTGGATAATGACTCATAAGTTAGATCATTTTGAGAAAGCAATAAAAATCAAAGGAATGGTTGAGGAGTATTAATTAGATTATTCTTTATATCCCAAAATAACTCCCTTATAGAACCAGCCCTCCAAACCCAGTGACACCTTCTAGACAACAAAAAAAGTGGTAGAATTTCTACCACTTTGAATATGCAAAATTATATATAATTATACAGTTTCGATCTTTGAAGCTTGAGGACCTTTATCACCTTGAGTGATTTCGAAAGTTACTTCTTCTCCCTCTTGTAAAGTTTTGAATCCTTCTTTGTTGATTTGAGAAAAGTGTGCGAAATAATCGTTCCCGTCTTCTGCTGAAATAAATCCAAATCCTTTATCATCATTAAACCATTTAACTTTCTACCCTATAGAAGGGTTTCCTACTTAATTAAACTCTTGTCTGACTCTCTGTTACTATTAATATAATATCGCAAACGTTATAAAAAGTAAAGTTTTATATTATAATAATATAATTTATACTTATAAATTGTACAAAAAAAGGATATCCGAGACCGCTTATCTCTGCCATACTCCAAGGATCGCTTCTTCAGGGAATGAACTTCGTGCTCTTCTATCTAGAGGTTCTATAGGTGGCAGAGATGGGTTATACTCAAAAATGAAGGAAGAATATATATTTATAGTTTACAATGTGGTAAAATTTTATAAAAATTACAAAAGGAGTTATGTTATGAAAATTGGTGAGTTTTCTAAAAAATTTAATTTAACTACTGATACGGTTAGATATTATATTAATCTAGGGCTTATTTTTCCTAAAAAATATGGAAAACAAAATATTTTTGACCTCGATAATGAAAATGAACTACAAAATATTATAGAGTTAAAAAAAGTGCATTTTTCTTTAGAAAAAATAAAAGAAATCATATATTTTAAAAAAATTATTAAGAATCCAACAAAAGAGGATAGTTTGAGACATCAAAATATTATAAAAACCAAAATCAATGAGGTTAATATAGAAATTAAAAACCTAAAAAAAGTTACAAAACTTCTATCTAGCCAATTAGAAAAAGAAACTTCTTCTAATTCTAATTATAGTAAAAGAGGACTTCCTATTGAAGGGTTAAGCCTGCTTCAATGTCCTAAGTGTTCTTCACAATTAAATTTATCAGCTACACAGATTGAAAATTCTGAAATTTTAGAAGGTTCTCTTTCTTGTAAGTGTAAAAAACAATATTTGATAAAAGGTGGGGTTATATTTGATAACGATTTTATAAATTGGGAAGAAGAATATATGAAAGAGGAATTTAATAAAAATAATTACTTGGAAAACACTCCTACTAGCCATATTGAATTTACTTTAAAAAATAAAAATATAGTAGATAGCATTCTTACAAAAGAGTTTTTAGAAGGTAAAAACATTCTAAACTTAAAATGTGGTGGATTAGATTTATTATCTTCTCTTTTGGAAAATGTGGATAAAAAGAAAATTCATTTTTTTATGGATACACCTATTGATTACCCATTTTTTAAAAATTTAAAAGACGAATATGACAAAATGAATTTGGATAAAAAAATTATATTTTTTATAGGAGATTTCAGTGAATTACCTTTAAAAAAAAGAAAATTTAATATTTTAGTAGATATTTTTGCTACTAGTAATTACAGTAAATTTATTTATTCTTTAGTGGATGATTTTTTGCAAAAAGAAAGTAATCTGATAAGTTTATTTGCGGTTTCAGAACGTTTACTACACAGATCCCCTACTGATGATTTTAATAAAATCAAAAATCAAATAATAAACCTAGGTTTTAGAATATTGTTTGAACACTTAAGTGAATTTAACTTTGATGGTGGAAAATATAGTAACTCCTTCTCTAAAAAAAATAAAACTAGACTCTTAACAGTTCAAGCAAAAAAAAAGTAACGTTTCATCCAACCTATATCACAGGACAAAAACCGAAGTCAACTTCGGTTTTTAACTTTTTTTCTTTATTTTAAGTAAATTTTCTCTATTGCTATGGAGTTAACTCCATAATTTATACTTTATTATAGAATATTTTAGAAGATTATTTACTAAAATACTTCTATTAGCATTTAGAAAAATATGGAGGGGATAGAAAATGTTAAATAAATATTTACTTTTAGAAAAGAAAAAAATAATATTATTGATTTTTATTATGATGATACACGCACTTTTTCAAACTTTATCTGCTTATGGATTTCAAAGGATAGTAGATTCAATTTTAGAAAGAAATAGCTCAAGCATCGTAGCTTCCTTTATTTTAATAATATCAATAAGTTTATTCTCAATAATAGCTTTCGTTCTTAAAAGTATAGTTTTTCATCAATATCTATCTAGAAGCCTTCTTTTAGTTAAAAATAGGATTTTTAAAAATATTTTAGCTAGGCATGTTGTTGAATTTAATGAAAGGAATATAGGAGAATACAACTCAAATTTAGTCAATAATATAAACGAACTTAAATATAGGTTGTTTATTCCCAGTTATAACCTTGTCTATAGCATAGTATTAATACTTGCTTCTTCTATTTACCTTTTGACTATTGATTATAGAGTTCTTTTATTAGTCATGGTTATTGTGGCATTTAACATAAGGTTATCCCTTAGTTTTGGAAATAAGATTGAAAGAAAAAATCAAAATTATATTCAATCTTCTAATATTTTTTCTAGTAAAATAAATAATTTTTTGCTTGGATTTGAAGTTTTAAAATCGTTTAATATAGATGATAAGATCAAGAATGATTTTCAAATAATAAACGAGGATGTTGAAAAAAATAGGCTTGATGTTGAAGTTATTAAAAATTTTGTAGATGGAATCGTTAGTTTTTCTTCTTCTTTTACTATTTTTACCCCTTGGATGGTAGGTGCCTATCTTTATTATACAAATAAGATTAGTATTGGAGAAATAATGGCAATTTCTCAACTTACAAATTTAATAGCATCTCCTTTGAGAGGTTTACTTCAAAATTATAATGAAGCTAAAACAGGGATAGGGATAGTTAAAGAAATTGAAAAATTATCTACTGTTAAGCCTGCAAAAGAACGATTACAGACATTAGATTCTCTTGAAAAAGCAATAGAATTGAAAAACTTTTCATTTAGTTACGGAACTGAACTTGCACTTGATGATATCAGCTATTCTTTTAACAAAAATAAAAAATATGCAATTGTAGGATCTAGTGGTAGTGGGAAAACAACCTTAATGAAATTAATCCTGCAATATTACGATAATTATGAAGGTAATTTATTCTTTGATAACAAGGAAGCTAAAGAATTAAAGATTGAGGATATTAATGACATTGTTAGTGTTATTCATCAAAATGTATATTTATTTAATGATACTATTAGAAATAACATTATTTTAGATGAAAGTTATTCAGATAAAGAGCTATTAGATGCCATTAAACTAAGTGGAATAAATGATTTTATAAATAGTTTGGAAAATGGATTAGATACTATTATTAATGAAAATTCAAACAATATCAGTGGAGGTCAGAAACAAAGAATTGCAATTGCTAGGTCTGTTATTAAAAATAACAATGTTATTATTGTAGATGAGGGGACCTCTTCTTTAGATAATAATTCTAGCTTCTATATTGAAAATGCCTTATTAAATAAGGCAGATGTTACTTTAATTTCAATCACTCATAAATTAAATTCTAAATTATTAGAGCAATATGATGAAATTTTGGTTTTAAATCATGGAAGATTGGTTGAAGTGGGAAGTTTTAAAGAACTTTTAGAATTAAAGGAATATTTTTATAACTTGTATTACTTTGGAAGATAATTTATCTCATTTTGAAGTTAATAAGTGAATGAAGATCAAAGTCTAAAGGCGCAGCGACCTTTTCACTTTAAACATAGGTTTTTAAATTTAAAAGTGAAAAAAGAGTAGATACTATCTTCATTCATTTGCTCTTTTTGTTTTCTACCACCATATGAATTTGATCTGTTATTTCACTTATTCTTTTTTGAGATACCCCTAGTGCATTTTCAAATTTTCCCCCAGGTGTTTCAAAAAATACCTCATTCGGATTTATTATCTCAATAAATTCTCTGAATTTTTCAATATTTTCATCTGTATCTGAAATATTTTTTAAGACTGTTATATCCAAAATAAATTTCCCATTATATTGATCATTAAATTTTTTCATATTAGAGATATACTCTTTTAAAGAATAACCTGCTAAAGGTCTTTCAATTTTTTGAAATTTTTCTTCAGAGGTTACGGCTAATTCACCGACTACTTCATCACATTCATTCAATATTTCTTTATATTTATTCATTAAATACCCATTGGCTAAAAGTTTTACCTCACTATCATAACTTTTAATTAGCCTGATAATATCTAAAATATTTTCATTCGCCAAAGCCTCTCCATCAGGGTTAATAAAAACATGTTGTATTTTATCTTCTTTCAAGACTTTTTCCAGTTTAACTAAAAATTTTTTTGTTTCCTCAAAATTAAAACTTTCATCAGTTTTTACTTCTGTTCTTCCGAGGGGACAAAACACACAGTCAAAACTGCAATAATTTTTTGGTAATGGATTTATATCAACACTTTTTTTCCCGACATCATTTAAATATATTTTACTTATAGAAAATGGTTTCATGATTACACTCCTTTTTTTTAATTATTTATAGACATAAAAGCTTTTATTTCAAGAATCTGAATCAATTTTATACTAACATAATTTTAGTTTGATTTGAATTAAAACTTTGCAAACGGAAGGGATGAAGTAAGCTCCCCAAGGCTGGAGATTCTCTAAGTCCGTCTCCAATAAGGAGGTCGGACGAAAGCGGATATCTGGTCTTGCAGAAGCTGATCTCCAGCCGAACATTCGAAGGGTCGCCTAGAATTATTTAGATTAAAAAAATTATTTTTCCAACCTTATAATATACTTTATGGATATTACATTTAATAAAATACATGTGTTATGATATAATAGAAAAGGTTAGTTTGATACAACCAATATACATTAGGGAGGAAGAATGAATTATATAACTTTAAAAAACAATAAAAAATTTGCGTATACATCTGAGGGAGAGGGGGAAGTATTAGTTTTCATTCACTCATTTTTATGGGACAAAGAGATGTGGAGACCCCAAATAGATTTCTTTAAAGATAATTTTAAATGCATCTCTATCGATTTATTAGGACACGGTGATTCGTCAAACCTGTCTGAGAATAGTGAAATTTATTCATTGGAAGAGATATCTCAAGATATTATAGAAATATTAAATGAATTAGGTATAGATAAATATCATTATATAGGTCTATCTGTAGGAGGAATGTTAGCTCCTTATATTGCAGAAGATAAAAGAGCTCAAAGTATGACTATAATGGATTCATACGTAGGAAATGAACCTTTAGAAGCTCAAGAAGGATATTTCCAAATGCTTAATAGTATAAGAAAATTAAAATTTATACCAGAACCAATGGTCGATGTGATAGCACCAATGTTTTTTTCTCCTAAAACAACACAGGAAAAAACAAAATTATACTTAAATTTTTATAACCATCTACTGAATTTACCAAAAGAAAAAATAGATACCATAGTAGCTACTGGATTTGGAATATTTGGAAGAGAGGATGCTCTAGAGAGATTAGAAAAAATAACTATTCCTACTTTATATTTATCTGGAGAATTTGATATTCCTAGACCTACTAGGGAATCTAAAGAGATGAGTAATTTAACCAAAAACTCTAACTTCGAAGTTATTGAAGGAGCAGGACATATCTCAAATTTAGAAAACCCTATGAGAGTAAATCATTGTATAAAAGAATTTTTAGATACAATAAGATAACCATTACACTAAAAAAATATTAATAAAAACGGTTCAAAGTTTGATAAGAATGAGTAAAAAAAGGCCTCTAGATTTAATTCTAGAGGCCTTTTTTACTTTTTCTATACTAATTCTTTAGCGATCTTTAATGCTTTATCATAATCAGGATGATTTGTAATTTCTTGTACATATTCTACATGTTGTATAATTCCATCTTTATCTATAACTAAAATACCTCTAGATAAAAGTCTTAATTCTTCTAAAATAAATCCATATTTTGTTCCAAAATCTAAATCTTTATGATCTGAAAGAGTTACTGCTGTCTCTATTCCTTTACTTGCACAAAATTTACCTAATGCAAATGGTAAATCTGCCGAGATAGTAACCACATTAATAGCTCCTTCCTCAGAAGCTTCTTTATTAAATCTAATTGTCTGTAATTCACATACTGGTGTATCTACTGATGGCATAACTGATATTATAACTACTTCACCTTTTAATTCTTCTAAATTAAATGGTGATAAGTCTGTTTTTAAAGCTGTAAAATTTGGTGCTTTTGTTCCTACTTCTATTCCTTTACCTACTAATGTTAATGGATTTCCTCCAAATGTAATCTTGTTATTCAAACTAAACACCTCCGTTTTGATATTTATAATAATACAGTAGTAATGAATACAATTCAAGAACAACTTTAATTTTATTATAATTACAATAATGAATAACTATTTCTATTAAAATAAAAGAATGTTTGAAAATAAGTGTTAAATCACAAAAAGGTTAAAAAATAACAAAAAAAATTAAAAAAAAATTAAAATAATAATTTTTTTTTATAACAAAATTAAGTTTTATTAGAATTGATATTATGTTAAAATACATCTGTAATAATATATTGAAACTTAATATGTTAGAGACATTAATAAAGTCGAAACAAAAAAATAAAAAACGGCAAACCGTAAGAAATTATGGGACGCAAAACTACAGGGTCTTTTAAGAAGATAGCCAGCTATAATTAATTTTATAGCTTTTTTTTTTGAAAATTTTTAAGACGGGACATTTTTATGAAAGCGGCAAATCTTAGAGGACAGTTAAAATATATTTTGATATTAATATCATTATGTATAAATATTATAATAGAGGAGATGATTAATTTGGATTTAAAATGGTTTAGAGTACCAAAAGATATTATATTTGGAGAAGGTACGTTAGAGTATTTATCAACTATAGAGGGAAAGAAGGCAGTTTTAGTAACTGGTGGTAATTCTATGAAAAAATTTGGTTTCTTAGATGAAGCTAAAAAACAACTTGAAAAAACAGGTATGGAAGTAATGATAATAGATGGTGTAGAACCAAATCCTTCAATAGATACTGTTATTGATGGTGGAA
>Ga0316197_10001449_pt1 | contig 16907 bp, 8 predicted proteins | sample OudBiesiAoxic_MG_FD_204939 | JGI IMG/M metagenome (GOLD analysis project Ga0316197, IMG submission 204939) | Coastal sediment microbial communities from Oude Bieten Haven, Netherlands - site A oxic | ecosystem: Environmental > Aquatic > Marine > Coastal > Sediment | place: Netherlands... | reverse complement strand
CCCAGGCAGGGCGCCGGTCTTTCGGCTGCAGGCGGATCGTCATCTCGCCCGAGCGCGAGCGCTTCTTGGCCATCTCGTTCGACAGCTCCTGGGTGCGCGCGATCTCCTCCAGCGAGAGGCAGTCCTCAATGTGCATTTTACGTAGCTCAGCACGGGAGTACCCGAGCAGCTTCTCCTGCGCTGGGTTCGCATCGAAGATGTTGCCAGTCTTGTCGACCAGCGCCATGCCGACCCCAGAGTCGTAGAAGATCGAACGGAATTTCACCTCGCTCGCCCGCAGCGCCTCTTCGGCCCGCAGCGAATCGGTCATGTCGACGATCGTGAGCAGCACCTGACCATCCGCCAGCAGCTTCGACTTGAGTTCGAGCTCGCGCAGCCCCTCGTCAGTCTGCATCGAGACGACCTTGGTGCCATCGTGCCGCCAGATCCCACCACGCCACAGCTTGAGCAGTCGCTCCTGCTCTTCCTCATCGTCCGATGGCGCCTGCTGCTTCAACCAATCCTCGGCCTTTGCGAACTGATTGAACTCGACACCCACGATCTTGTCCGTCGCCGGGTTCGAATACAAAACGTCCCCATCCCTTGCAATCAACACCATGCCGAAGGGCGCATTTTCGGGTAGGATCTCGAGCCGATCACGCTCGGCGCTGGCTGTATCCAGATCCTTGTGCACCGCATCGATCTCTTTGCGCAGTTTGACCAGCTCGGCCTCGCGCGCCGACAGGCGCTCTTTCTCTTCTGCCACCTCGGCAGCGAGCTTCTCCCGCTCCGCCGCCGCACTCTCGAAGTCGGCTTTGAGGGATGCGATGCCCTGCGCATGCTGCACCCCCTGTTCGGCGTGCGCGCCCGCCAACTCCTCGAGCTCACGCTTCGAGCTGTCGCGCAGCTGGATGAGCTCTGCCCGAGTCGCCTCCAATTTGCCCCTCAGCGCCTCTTCGCGCCCCGCCAGCTCGCCCTGCTTCTCCTCGTGCAGCCGGCCGAACTCAGCCTCCTTCGCCTCGAGCTCGCGCCCGAACTCGTGCTGCTTCTCCTCCAGCAGGCGTGCTAGTTCCTCCCCCTTCTCCTCCAGAGCCTCTGCCAACTGCAGGTCCTTGCGCTGCTCGAGCTTGGCCAGCGCCTCCTCGTGCTCACGCCCGAGCCTGACTTTCTCATCCTCGAGCTCTGCTAGCAATTTCGCGCTCTCGGCAGCTTGCTCCTCGAGCTCCGCGGCGAGTTTCGCCACCGCCTCCTCGCGCTCAGCCTCGATCCTCGAGATCTGATCGGTCGCCCTGGCCAACAGTTTCTCTTTGCCTCGCTCGGCCTCCGCAAGCTGTTGTGCGACACCCGTAACTGCCTCCTCACGCTCGGCGGATAGCCGTTCGGTCTCCGCCGTCAGCTCGCCCTCGAGCTCCGAGATCCGCGCCTCGAGCGAGTGCTTCGAGCGGAATGCCGATGTCGAATCTTCGAGAAGTTCATCATACCTCGATCTCGCCGCCGAGAGCTCGTTCTCGAGGCGGATCGTCCGACCGAGATCTTCGCAGTAGCCGATGAAGCCGTCGCTGGCACCTTCTAGGTCAGAGAAATCGCGCGCACTGATAAACCGCAACCAGCGATACTGCCCGTCGCCGCCCAGTATCCGGGCTACGTGGTTGACGCGCGCACCCGTTTTTGCCGCTGTATCGAAGGCGTGCACGAGCGAGTCGTAGTCCTCCTCGTGGAGGCCATCCATCCAACCGTTGTCGCATTCCTCCAAGGCACTCCGGCCGCGGAAATCGAGCCACTGGCGGTTGAAAAATTTGATCTTTCCGCGCGAGTTCGTGCGCCAGCACATCAGCGGGAACGAGTCCATCCACTCGGCCTGCAACTCCCCGATCTTCTCCTCATCGAGCGGGCTATCCGCCGGCGCCTCTGGCGCTGGCAAATCCTCGTCACGTATCTCAACCCCAACCCGCACCAATCCAGTGATGACTCCGCCCTCCCCGATGCGCGGCGTATTCGTCCACGCGACCCGGCGCTCGCCGCCATCATCGCGGCGCACCGCTTCGACACTCACTGGCGGGAAGGTGAACTCGCCATCCTCCTGCATGGCTCCCGAATACCCATGGAAGCTCTCACGCACCGCCTGGCGGCTCTCCGCCGGCACGAACGCATCCCAGAAATTGCGGTCATCACCGCTCGTCGCCCCCCAGTCACCCCAGCGCTTCGCAATCCGGTTGCAGCGCACCACCCGACCATCAAAATCGAGCACCACGAGAGGTGTCACTCCACTATTCATCAGCGACTCCGCCAATCCAGACTCGAACTGGTGGTCGTTCCGTCGGCTCCGCTCGTCGGTGATCACGCCACACGACACCACTAGCCCAGCCGCGTCACCATCCTGATCCTCCCACGGGCGCATCGTCCACCGCACCCAGTCCGAACTCCCATCCGGCCACTCCACAAACTCCTCACCCACCACCTCGCGCTCCTCACGCTGCGCACGATCGAGCAACATCTGCCAACGCTCGGAGACCTCAGAGAAAATTTCGAAATGTCCACGACCGATCAAGTCGCTCTGCACGAGGTCGAAACTCCGCCGCCAGAGCCCGTTCGCGATCAGGTAGCGCATGTCTTTGTCAAACATCGCCATCGCCAGCGGTGCATTCTCGATCAGCAGGTCATACTGGTACTTCGTCGTTTTCTTCTTGGTCATGGACCTTTCTTTTGGGTTGGGGTCGCTCTCCGGCTCCGGCCGGCTCAGCGCGTTGCCGCGACGGATCGAAATCGCCGAGCCTGAATCGCCCCCCTCGTCTGGCTGCACAGCACCTTCAGTCGCTTCACTCACATTCGCTGTTTCGTCGATTTCAATATTCACGGTCGGATCACTGGGGTTGGTCTTCAATGTTTCAGGCTCGGACCTGTTGGTAGGGCCGCTGGAAATGATTTCAATCTCGGTTCCACCCTCCTCACCCGAACCACGCCGCTCAAGCCACTCGTCTGCCTTGCGAAATTTCTCCTCCAACACCTCAAGCTCGAGCTCCGGCCCAATCACATCATCCACCGCCCATCCACCTAGCTCCTCCTCCGACTGGGCGTCGCTGCTCAGCCGGATCAGATACCCAGCCTCATCCCCCGCCGTCGAACGCACAAAATCCACAAACCCCGCAAACTCCCCCTCCTCCTCACTCGATCCCGCCACCACGATCGGATGCGAACGAAAAAATTTCCTCCCCTCGATCAAAGAATCACAGGCGCTAACCTCATACCCCTTCTTCGCCAGCACATCGCAGATCTGACGCCGGTTCGACGGATTGCTGTCGACCACAAGAGCACGTCGAACGTTGGAGAGTCCCATAGGTGGCATGTTTATTATTACTTTTGAGAAAATAATCGGAATTGATACAAATAACCGAGAATACTTCTTTAAGCAAGGTTAAACACTTGAAAAGTTTTAAAAACTTCGTGTGCCCGGGATCCGCCGCTGCCCCCTGTCACCTTAGAGCCACCTGCGAATTCGCGAGTGGTTCAGACTATCAGGCATACCGAAGCAAGCGCATCGGAGCGTGACGTGGGAGTCGACTAGTCTTTGGGAAGCTTGACGACGCTGAGCCAGAACTTCTTCAGAACGGCCGCGAGACTCATGAATTCTTCCAGGTCGACCGGCTTGGTGATGTAGCAGCTGGCACTGTTCTGGTAGACATCCGCGATGTCTTCCTCTGCCTCGGAGCTGGTCATGACGATGACCGGAATGCGGCACAGATCCTCATCCGCCTTCATTTCCCGCAATACCTCCCGACCGTGCTTGCGCGGCAGGTTCAGGTCGAGAAACACCAGATCCGGGCGCGGTTTCCCGCTGTATTCCCCATCTTTCCGCAAAAACCGGAGTGCCTCGACCCCATCGGTCACCACGTGAAAATCGTTGGCCATCTCCCCCTCGCGGAAGATTTCGAGCATCAGGCGGATATCCGCTGGATTGTCCTCCACCAGTAGGATATTCAATTCATCCTCAACTGCGGATTCGGTAGGGGTTTCGACGGACATCTTGTGTGTGGAATGAGGATCGGGCTCGATGAGCCAGATTCATTGTCGTGAGTTTTGTCCAACCTGTCAATGAACAACAGCCTGCGACAGGAATGAAATTCCAATCACAGCTTGCGCTCTCCAGAAAGCGCGACTACGCCTCACCGGATAAAGTGGATCGACGCATGGAATCCGGTGAGACCCCGGGACAGTTTGCGCTGCTGTAACTGGTTACGATTCCCCAACAGCCAATCCCCAGGAAATGGGGGTGAAGGCGGGGAAGAGGCTTGAAACTAGGAGTCAGAATACTTGCACGATCCGCCTCACTCGCCAGACAGGCCTGGCGCAAAACTTCTTCGCTGAAAAGGAGACTGAGAACCTATGAATGAAAATCTCTCGCCGTTGCGCATCGCCGTCGCGGCATCCCTCGTGCACCTTCTGCCTGCCGCGAGCGCGTGGGCAGAGACGGTGGTGGACTACCACCCCGGGATCACTGCTAGCGCCCTAACGAACCCCTATGTCACTCTCGGCAGCCCCGGCGGGATCGTCGGCGCGGGAACAGGATCCGACTCGGTCTACAGCCCCTTCAGCCCGCACTATGAGGCAGATCAGGTCGTGCAGATTGGCGAGGGCGGCGCGCTCACGCTGCGCCTGGAATCGCTGGTGTCGGTCGCCCCCGGCGCCCCGGAGATCGGATTGCTTACCAATGTGGGCCTGATCGATGGCGACTACCCGAATGGCCTGAACAACATCGGGGCATTCGGTGCTGATGCGGTGCACATCGATGTGTCGGAGGACGGGATCGACTGGGTAGAGCTCGGCGAGGTCGTCTGCGACTTCCCCGGCAACGCCTTCACCGATGCCCCCGGCCCGTTCCACCCCGACGGCGATGGGCTGAGCGCATCCGACTTTTCGAAACCGCACGATCTGCAGGCGGCTGACCTCGCTGGCCTTACATTCATCCAAATCCTTAGCCTGCTCGATGGCTCTGGTGGCGGCACCTGGATCGATCTCGATACTAGCGGTCTATCATCTGTCGCCTACATCCGCCTGCGCGTCCCAGACGACGGCGACCCCGGGACGCAGAATACCTTCGAACTGTGCGGCATCGCTCCCAACCGGGATCTGGATACCGGCATCGCCCCCGCCGCAGTCAATTTCGTCGAGGGCTTCGGCGACGATCCGATCGGCACGCGCGCAGGCGGCGACCCCGGCCACGCGAGCTATGCCAATGGGGGCTTGGAGGTCCGCTTCGACCTCGCCTCCGCCCCGAGGCGCACCACCTGGCCACTCGGGGCGACCCTCTCGGACCGGGACAGCTTTAGCTACCGTGTCGAGTTCAGCATCGCTTCGATCGATTTCGACACCAGCCACTTCGGCCAGCTGTCGTTCGGGCTGATCAACTCGGCGACCACCGGGGAGAGGCGCACGACCTCCCCGAGCGATGCCTGGGATCTGATGACGGTCGACTACTTCCCGAACCCGGACTTCGCCACCCTCACGCCTACTGTCATCGGTAGCCAGGGAGAAGGAGATACCGATGCCTTCTCCCAGCTCGGGTTCCCGACCGGCTCGGCCAGCATCATCAACGAACCGGGGGAGATCGGCGCACTGCCAACGGCGACGCGGCTGGTCGCAGAGCTAGGATACGAGGCGGCGACACGAGTCCTCACCTTGCGGTTACAGGATCAGAACATCAACGCCTTCGGCCCGGACCCCGATGGCGATGACACGACGATCCAATACACGCTCCCAGGGCGGATCAGCTTCGAGGTCGATACCTTCGCCCTGCTCTGCTGGCAGGAGTCGAGCGGCGGAAGTGCGGGACTAACATTCCACCACCTCTCACTCTCCACCGCGTCGCCACCGCCCAACTACTTCTCGTGGGCGGATGCGACCATCGCCGAACCGCTCGCCCGCGGCCCATATCTCGACGCGGATGCGGATGGCCTGAATAACCTGCTCGCCTACGCCCTCGGCGGTGTCCATCCCAGCGCCAGCTTTGGCGCGACAGGCGTCAGCCTGGCCTGGCAGGAGATCGTCGCGCGGGGTGACGTCAGCGTCTCGCCGCGCTCGAGCGGCGACCTGCAGGAATGGACTGACGCCCCCGACTCGATCATCGGCGCCGGACCGGGCAGCGAGCTGCACCGGTCCACGATCCCGACCGATGGCGAGCAACACTACCTGCGCCTGCAGGCAACCCGACCATGAGCGATCCCGATGGCCAGCGCAGTGGATTTACCCTGATCGAGCTGATCGTCTCGATCGCGATCGTCGGCGTGCTGGCGAGCCTCGCTGTCAACCTCACCCGGGGAGCCCGCAGTGCGGCGCACAAGGCCAGCTGCGCGTCGAACCTCCGCCAGCTGGGGATCGCCGTCAGCCTCTACCTCAACGACCACCATCAGAACTTCCCCCCCTATGTCGAGCGCACCGAGCAGGGACCGATCTGGTACTTCGGCAAAGAGAGTGGCGGCGGCGGCCCCGAGGGAGAGCGAGATCTCGACCGTGAGGCGGGTCCGCTCTACCCCTACATCCAGCAGGTCGGTGGCATCGAGGTCTGCCCGGCGTTCAACTATGGCAACGCGATCTACAAACCGAAGTTCAAGGGCGCGAGTTGGGCGTATGGCTACAACTGGCGGCTTGGCGGGCTCTGGACCGGGCGCAATCCAATGAACATCGCACAGCTGAGCAACCGGTCGCGGGTGATCGTGTTCGGCGACTGCGCCCAAGCAAACACCTTCCAGGCTCCCGCCAGCCCCAACAACCCGATGCTGGAGGAGTTCTACATCATCGACGAGACCTTCAAGACGATCCACTTCCGCCACGGCCACCGCGCCAACTTTCTCTTCGCCGACGGCCATGTCGAATCCAAGAAGATGCTCGAGGGGACACGCGACGAGCGGCTCGAGTCGGAGGCGCTCGGCCGCATCACCAAGGAGGGGAGCCTGGAGTTTCTCGAGTGACCCACCGCCGATTGATAGGCAGTGAGATTTTCCTCTAGAAATGCGTATAAGAGTAGGGCATAGACCCGTGCCGACCCGCTGGCTCAACCACCATAATCCTCATAAACCTTTCATAATCATGACGAAACAAAGAATCCAAGACTGTGGCGGAACTGATCACATCCGCCCCAGCCTCTCCTCGCGGCGGGAATTCATGCAAGTTGGACTCATCGGAGGCCTCGGGCTCAGTCTGCCCAATTTCCTCCGCATGGAGGCCGGCGCCGCCCAGAAACATTACGAGTCGAAGGAGGGCGTGGCCAAATCCATCATCCACATCTTCCTCCCGGGCGGGATGGCCCAGCAGGAGTCGTGGGATCCCAAGCCCTACGCCCCGACCGAATACCGTGGCCCGCTCGGCACGATCAAGACGAAGGTCGCCGGCCAACGCTTTGGCCAACACTTCAAGAACCTCGCCCAGATCTCAGACAAGATCACCATCATCAATTCGATGACGCACGGCGAGGCGGCACACGAGCGCGGTGTCCACAACATGTTCACCGGCTACCGCCCGAGCCCCGCCCTCAGCTACCCGAGCCTGGGTAGCGTCGTCTCGCACGAGTTCGGTCCGCGCCGCAACCTGCCGCCCTACGTCGCCATCCCGAGCGTGGCCAACGAGTTCGCCGGCAGCGGCTACCTCAGCTCGGCCTTCGGCCCCTTCAGCCTCGGCAACGATCCCGCCAACAAGGGATTCTCGGTGCGCGACCTCTCTTTGCCAAAGGGCATCGATGACAAGCGCTTCGACCGCCGCCGCTCGCTGCTGCAGACGGTCGATGACCACTTCAAATCCCTCGAGGAGTCCGACGCGCTGGATGCGATGGATACCTTCTACCAGCGCGCCTACGGCCTGATCAGCTCGCAGGAAGCACGCGAGGCTTTCAATATCGACGCGGAAGACAACAAGCTGCGCGACGAGTACGGTCGCAACCAGGCCGGCCAGCGCATGCTGCTCTCACGCCGCCTGGTCGAAGCCGGCGTCCGCTTCGTCTCGATGACCTACGGCGGCTGGGATCACCACGACAATGTCAAAGGCGGATTCGACAGACAGGTGCCAAGCTTCGATATCGCTCTCGCACGCCTGATCCGCGACCTCGATGACCGTGGCCTGCTCGACTCCACACTCGTCATGGTCAGCTCAGAATTCGGACGCACACCAAAGATCAACAAGACCGCCGGCCGCGATCACTGGCCAAAGGTGTTCAGTGTGATGCTCGCCGGTGGCGGCATCAAGAGGGGCTCGATTTACGGGCTCTCCGACTCGCTTGCGGCGGAACCAGAGGAGAACCCGGTTGGCCCAGAGGATCTCGCCACCACCATCTACGGCCAGCTCGGTATCAATGCCGATAAGGAACTGATGGCTCCCGGCGGCCGCCCGATCGAAATCGTTGACGGCGGTAAGGTCATCACAGATCTGCTAGCTTGAGCCTAGCTCTCTTTTCCAGAGCACGAACCCCGCCATCTCCGCCTGCATCCACGACTCAGTAGCTTCCCATAACCAAGCCCGCATGAAGACCCTGCTCATCCACCTCAGCGTGGCGCTGCTAGCCATTCAGGCTGCGGACTGCGCATCCCCCACCCTGAACTCCGTCTTGCCCAAAGGCGGCCAGCGCGGCACCGAGGTCGAGCTGACATTCAATGGCGATCGCCTCTCGGATGTCGAGGAGATCATTCTCTACCGCGACGGGATCACGGCGAAGACACTTGAGGTGGTCGATGCAAAGAAGGTCACTGCCACCATCAGCATCGCCCCCGACTGCCCGCTCGGCGAGCACCAGCTCAGGCTCCGCGCCAGATCCGGTATCTCACACATCCGCACCTTCTGGGTAGGCCAGTTCCCGACCCTCGCCGAGACCGAGCCGAACAATGATTTCGAGGCGCCACAGGCAATCGTGCCAGACCACACCGTCGCCGGTGTGCTCGAGAACGAAGACGTCGATTACTTCTCCATCGAGGCGAAGAAGGGCGAGCGCCTCACGGTGGAGATCGAGGGGATGCGGCTCGGCAACGCCTTCTTCGACCCCTACGTCGCGATCCTGAACCAGGAGCGCTTCGAACTCGTCACCTCGGACGACACCTCGCTACTCCTCCAGGACAGCGTTGCCAGTATCATCGTCCCGGAGGACGGCACCTACATCATCCAGGCTCGCGAGAGCTCCTACACCGGAAACGGGAACTGCCACTACCGCATGCATGTCGGGCATTTCCCGCGCCCGACCATCCCCTTCCCAGCTGGCGGGCAGACCGGCCAAGAGCTCGAGATCAAGCTGCTCGGCGACGAGTCTGGCGAGATCAACCAGAGGGTGAAACTTCCCGATTCCGCGACCGCTGAGTTCCCGATCTATGCCGAGGAGGCCGGCCTGCTCTCCCCCTCGCCAAACCTGCTCCGCGTCAGCCCCTACCCGAACGTATTCGAGGTGGAGCCGAACGCGAATCAGGGCCAGGCCACCCCGACCAAGCTCCCGCTGCCCCTGGCATTCAATGGCGTCATCTCAGAGCCAGGCGACGAGGACTGGTATGCCTTCGATGCGAAGAAAGGCCAGAAGTTCACGTTCCGCGTCCACGCCCGCTCGATCCGCTCGCCGCTCGACCCGATCTTCAACCTATGGGGGCACGACAAAAAGTATGTCGGTGGCAACGACGATGCCGACAACCGCGCAGACAGCAAATACGACTTCACCGCGGCCGAAGACGGCACCTACACGATCCGGATCAGGGACCACCTCAAGAATGGTGGCTCAGAGTACGTCTACCGGGTCGAGGCAGAGACAGCTCCCCCCGCGCTGGCCCTCAACATCCCGCCATTTGCACGCAACGATTTCCAGAGCCGGCAGATGATCTATGTCGCGCGCGGCAACCGCTTCGCCACCGTCATCAATGCCACCCGCAGCAACTGCACGGGCGACCTCACCATCTCGGCCGGGAACTTACCTGTCGGCGTCACCCTCAGCGCCGAGACCATGCCAGGCAACATCAATTCCTTCCCGATCGTCTTCGAGGCCGCAGCCGATGCACCCATTGCAGGCACGCTCGCCGACCTGAACGTCGCACTAGCAGATCCAAAATTCCAGGTGGCGGGCAGTTTCTTTCACAAGCTCGACCTGGTGGTGGGCCGCCCGAACAACACCGTCTACTACCAGAGCGAAGTGCAGAAGCTAGCCGTCGCGGTCGTCGAGGAGATACCATTTTCCATCGAGATCGAGAAGCCGAGCGTGCCGCTTGTCCAGAACGGGACGCTCAGCCTGAAGGTCAAAGCCACCCGCAAGGAGGGCTTCGACGCACCGATCACCGTCCGCATGCTCTGGAACCCACCAGGCATCGGTTCCCAACCGACGATGAAAATCGACAAGGGCAAGAGCGAGATCTACTACACGATCAATGCCAACGCAGGTGCCGAGACACGCGAGTGGAAGCTGGCAATGATGGCGGAATCGGACGCCGGCCAGGGGCAGATCCTCGCCGCCACCGCCCTCACGCCGATCACCGTCGCCCCCCCCTATGTCAGCACCAAGATCGAGATGGCCGCCGTCGAGCAAGGCAAGCCGGGCGTCGTCCTCTGCACGCTCGAGAATCTCAAACCATTCGAGGGCAGCGCGAAGGTACAGCTCTACGGGCTCCCCGCCAAGACCACCACCGTCGAACAGGAAATTACCAAGGAGACCACCGAGATCCGCTTTCCCATCACAACCGCGGACGATAGCCCCAAAGGCCAGCACAAAAACCTGTTCTGCCACATCGAGATCCCCGAAGCCGGCACCACCATCCCACACAATACTGGGCACGGCGGCGTCCTGCGCATCGACCCTCCACCGCCAGCCCCGAAGAAGACCCCAGAACCTAAGCAGGAAACCCCGCAAGTCGCCGAGGCGAAACCGGCCGAAGCAAAACCGCTATCACGACTCGAAAAACTCCGCCAGGAAGCCGGCAGACAATAAACAATAGCCAGCTCAGCAGGCTCCCCAATCGCTGCGATCCAGCAAGCGCGCGCCCGACCAATCCGATGAGATTCCCGATCATCCTACTCCCAATCCTCGCCCTCCTGAGCCACGCCAACGCGGCGGGGCTCGCTCCGGATTTCTCCAAGGACATCCGCCCTGTGCTCGAGACCAATTGCATCAAATGCCATGGCCTGGAGAAACAGAAGGGCGACCTGCAACTCCACACCCGCGCCGCCATGTTGGCCGGCGGCGACTCTGGTCCAGCGATCGACATCGGCAAGCCCCACGAGTCGCTCCTCCTCCAGCGCTCCCTGCTGCCCGCAGACCACGACGATGTGATGCCGCCCAAGGGAGATCGACTAAGCATCGCACAGACCGACCTGATCCGCTCCTGGATCGCTGCCGGCGCCCAGTGGCCAGAGGATCTCGAACTGGTGTCGCGCGAACCGATCAGAGCGCTCGTCCCCACCAGCGCAGAAGATGCCGACGGGCTCGCCTCGATCGCGATCTACCCGCCCGCAGCCGAGCTCACCACCGTCAAGGATTACCAGGAGCTGGTGGCAATCGCGACATACGCCGACGGCACGAAGCGCGACATCACTCCAAAAGTCGCCTTCGCCCCGAAGGCGACAGGACTGGTCGATGTCTCGGCGAACCGCCTCACCCCCAAGGCCGATGGACAGTCTACCATCGCGGTCGATTTCCACGGCAAGACCGCGGAGATCCCACTCACCGTGAAGGATGCGACCACCCAGCGGCCGATCAGCTTCAATCTCGATGTCATGCCCGTGTTCCTGCGCTCCGGTTGCAACACCGGATCCTGCCACGGCGCTGCGAGGGGCCAGGACGGATTCAGGCTCTCGCTATTCGGCTTCGACCCGGCAGGCGACCACCACCGGCTCACGCGCGAGATGGGCAGCCGGCGCGTCAACCTCGCCCTGCCCGCCGAATCGCTGATGATGGAGAAGGCGCTCGAGAAGGTCCCTCACGCAGGGGGCAAACGCTTCGAGGCGGGCAGCCCCTACGACAAGACACTCGTGGAGTGGCTCAGCGCCGGCGCCCCCGCCGACCCGGAGGAGATCGCGCGAGCGGTGAGCCTCGAGATCTACCCGAAGAATGCGGTCCTCGAAGGCGCCGGCCGCACACTGCAGATCACCGCGCTCGCCAAGTATTCCGACGGCACCGACCGCGACGTCACCTCGCTCGCCGTCTTCGCTTCGAACAACTCACCGACCGCCTCGGTCACCGCCGACGGCCTCGTCACGGCGGCCGCCCGCGGCGAGGCGTTCGTCACCGCGCGCTTCGACACCTTCACGGTCGGCTCGCAGATCATCGTCATCCCAGAGGGCCTCGAATACTCGCGCCCAGATACCCCGGAGAACAACTACATCGACACGCTCGTCCACGAAAAACTCCACAAGCTACGCATCTTTCCGAGCGGGCTCTGCAGCGACGAGGCTTTCATCCGGCGCGCGAGCATCGACATCACCGGCATGCTCCCGAGCGAGGAGGAGTTCACCGCCTTCATGTCAGACGCCAGCCCTGACAAACGCACCAAACTGGTCGACGAGCTGCTCTCGCGCAAGGCCTTCACCGAGCTCTGGGTGATGAAGTGGGCAGAGCTCCTGCAGATCCGCACCAACGACAACAACCAGGTCAGCTACAAATCCACCCTGCTCTACTACAACTGGCTGCAGGAGAAGATCGCCAACAACGTCCCCTTCAACCTCATCGTGCAGGAGCTGCTCAGCTCGACCGGCGGCACCTTCAAGGTCCCGGCGACCAATTACTACCAGATCGAAAAAGAGAACCTCAAGACGGCAGAGAATGTCGCCCAGGTCTTTATGGGGATGCGCCTCCAATGTGCGCAGTGTCACAACCACCCATTCGATCGCTGGACGATGGACGACTACTACGGATTCGCCGCCTTCTTCCGCCAGATCGCCCGCAAGCGCGCCGAGGACCCGCGCGAGATGATCATCTACAACAGCGGCGGCGGGGAACTGCAACACCCGGTCGACAAACGGGACATGGCGCCAAAATTCCTCGGGGCAGCGACCCCAGAGATCAAAAATGGCACCGACCGCCGCGCCGTCCTAGCCAAATGGCTCGCCTCGGATGAGAACCCATACTTCTCACGCAACCTTGCCAACCTCATCTGGTCGCACTTCCTCGGAGTCGGCATCATCGACCCGGTCGACGACGTGCGGATCTCCAACCCGGCCTCCAACCCGGAACTGCTCGACACCCTCGCGAAGAAGCTCACCGAATACAACTACGACTTCAAACGCCTCGTGCGCGACATCTGCCTGTCCCGCACCTACCAGCTCGAAACCAAGACCAACGAGTCGAACAAATCCGACACCCTGAACTTCGCCCACGCGACGATCCGCCGCATGCGCGCCGAAGTCTTGCTCGACGCACTCAGCCAGGTCACCGACACCAAGAACAAGTTCCAGGGCCTCCCGCTCGGCGCACGCGCCGTGCAGATCGCCGACGGCAATACTAGCAGCTACTTCCTCAAGACCTTCGGCCGCGCCGAGCGACTCAGCGTCTGCAGCTGCGAGGTCAAGGTCGAGCCGAACCTCGGCCAGGCGCTCCACCTGCTCAACGGCGACGCCACCGGCAATCGCCTCAAGCAAGGCAACGTCGTCGGCAAGATGCTCGAGGCCAAGAAGACACCGGAGCAGATCATCGACTCCCTCTACATCCGCGCCTTCAGCCGCCGGCCGACCGGGACCGAAAAGAACCAACTCCTCAGCCACGTCACCGCAGAGACAGAAGCGGCCCAACAGAGGGAAGTCCTCGAGGACATCTTCTGGGCACTCATGAACTCGAAGGAATTTATGTTCAACCACTAGGCTCGAAAGCCCTTAGCCCTTAGCCCAAAAAAGATCTCCCAATTCGCCGAGCAATACGATCCGCCAGATGATCCCTACCGGCTCTGCCTCCAGCTTTCAGATCAGTCGGCACTCCGTGCAACAGCAGTCGCAGTTGAAAAACCAAAGCCCAAGCTGCACAAACCACCCAAAAAAATCCCCCAATTCGCCAAGCAATACGATTCGCCAGATTCGCGGTTGAAAATCCATAGCCCTTAGCCCAGAGCCCAAGCACCCAAGATGCGCAAGCCACTAACATTCCTCCCACTCCTACTGACCCCGATGGCCCTCCAGGCCGCCGACAAGAAGGTCACTTACCAAGACAACGTCCGCACCGTTTTCGAGAACCGCTGCTTCAACTGCCACAACCCTGACAAAGCCAAAGGCGGGCTCGACCTGACCACCTACACCAACACCATGGCTGGCGGTGCCTCCGGGGAGATCATCACGCCAGGCAGCGCTGGCGACTCGCGCCTCTACAAGTCCGTCACCCACAGCGAGGATCCCAAGATGCCGCCGGAGGGCGACAAACTCCCCAAGGCGGAGCTCGAACTCATCGCGACCTGGATCAACACGGGCGTCCTCGAGACTGGCAGCAGCACCGCGCGCAAAGCGAAGAAGCCGGCCTTCGACCTCGCGGTGCAGAACACTGGTGCCGGGAAGCCCGAGGGGCCACCGCCGATGCCCGAGCACCTGCTGCTCGACCCGCCCGTCGTCACTTACCGGCCAAGTGCGCAGGCCGACATCGCGGGCAGCCCCTGGGCACCGCTCGTCGCGCTCACCGGACAGAAACAGGTCCTCCTCTACAACACCGACAGCCACCAGCTCGCCGGCGTGCTCCCCTTCCCTGAGGGCTTCCCTGAGTCGCTGGCCTTCTCTCGCAACGGCAGCTTGCTGCTCGCCGCCGGTGGCCGGGGCGGCAAGTCGGGTCGCGTCGTCGTCTGGGACGTCAAGACTGGCAGACGCGCCATCGAGGTCGGGGACGAATTCGACACGGTGCTCGCCGCAGACATCACCTCAGACAATGCCTTGATCGCCCTCGGCGGCCCCTCACGCCGTATCAAGATCTACAACACCGCGGACGGGAGCGAGCTGATCTCGATCAAGAAGCACACCGATTGGGTAACCGCCGTCTCGTTTAGCCCCGATGGCGTCCTGCTCGCCACTGGCGACCGCAACGGCGGGCTCTTCGTCTGGGAGGCCGCCACCGGCAACCCGTTCTACACGCTGAAGGCGCACAGCAAGGCGATCACCTCGATCACCTGGCGCGCCGACTCGAACATCGTCGCCTCCGCCTCGGAGGACGGCTCGATCCGCCTCTGGGAGATGAACGGGGGGAAACAGGTGAAGAACTGGACCGGGCACGGCGGCGGTGTCACGGACCTGGATTTCACCCGCGACGGACACCTCGTCTCTGTAGGCCGCGACAAGCATGCCAAAATCTGGGATCAGAACGGCACCGCAAAGAAGGACGTCACCGGCTTTGGCGACGTCCCGCTGGTAGCCGCCTTCAGCCACGACGGGAAGAAGTTCATCACCGGCGACTGGCTGGGCAATGTCCACGTCTGGGAGAGCGAGAGCGGACAGGCGATCGCCAACCTCGCCGCCGCACCACCATCGATCGAAACGAGACTCGCAGAAATCAAAAAGCAGATCGACGCCCAAGTGCCGCTGCTAGCCGCCGCGACCAAGGCACACGCCGATATCATCGCCACCATCCCCACAGTCGAGAGCCGTGGCACCGAATCTCGGAAACAGATCAGCGCCCTCAACGAGCAACGCAAAGCCGCCGATGCCGAGTTGCAGAGTGCCCGCAAAGCGATCGCCGAGGCCACCGCCGCCCGCGACCAGGCCGACGCGGCCAGCAAGCCCGCGCACGAGGAACAACTCAAGCAGGCGAATGCCGAACTAGGCGCCGCTACCGGAAAGATCGGCAAGCTCGACGAGGAGATCGCCGCGGCCAACGCCGCCCTCAAGGCGCGCCAGGACGAACTTAAGGCGACTCAGGACGCCGCCGCCAAGGCCAAGGCGGAGATGGATGGCGCCCAGCAGACGCTCGCAGCGGTCGAACATCAGAGACAGTTCTGGCTCGCCGCCCAGATCAATACCCAACGGCTCAACAAGGCAGACGAGCTCGCCAAGCAGAGCTCCGAACTCGATTTCCTCAAGCAGGATCTAGCCGGGGCAGACAAGCTCATCGCTGACGCCCAGACCCAGCTCGCCGCCGCGGAAAAATCCGCCGCCGATGCCCCAGGAATCATCGCCGAAAAACACAGCCTCCTAACCACAGCGCAGAACGCGATCCCCGCGATCGAAAACAAACTGCGCCTCGCCGCCGTCGTCCTCGAGAACAAACGCATCGCGCTCGAGAACCTCAGCCAGGTCGAACCCAAATCCGAAGAACTGAAGCCGCTCCTGGCCACCGCGACCCAAGAGCAGCAGGACGCCCAAGCCCTCCATCAAGCGCAGCAGGAGGCGATGGCCGCCGCCATGAACGCCGCCAGCACCGCCCAGACCGAACTCGAAAAAGCACAACAGGCGCAGGCCGCCGCCCCCGCCACCATCGAATCCGCCAAAGCCACAATCGCCAGCGCCCAGAACCAGAAGTCCGAGATCGAACAATCGATCGCCGCGCAATCCCCCAAACTCACCCAACTCGAGGCCGAAACCAAATCCCTCTGGGAAAGCTACCAATCCACCCTCCCCTAGAGCGTGCAGCTCCCGGCGCCTAGCCAAAAATCCCCCAATTCGCCAAGCAATACGATCCGCCAGATGATCCCTACGGACTCTGCCTCCAGCCTTCAGACCAGCCGGCACTCCGCGCAACAGCAGTCGCAAAACCAAAGCCCAAGCTGCACAAACCACCCAAAAAAATCCCCCAATTCGCCAAGCAATACGATTCGCCAGATTCGCGGTTGAAAATCCAAAGCCCAAGCCCAAGCCCAAGCCCAAGCCCAAGCCCAAGCCCACAGCCCACAGCCCTTAGCCCTTAGCCCTTAGCCCTTAGCCCAAAAGAAATCCCCAATTCGCCAAGCAATACGATTCGCCAGATTATCCCTACGGGCTCTGCCTCCAGCTTTCAGATCAGTCGGCACTCCGTGCAACAGCAGTCGCGG
>Ga0316197_10001448_pt1 | contig 16907 bp, 12 predicted proteins | sample OudBiesiAoxic_MG_FD_204939 | JGI IMG/M metagenome (GOLD analysis project Ga0316197, IMG submission 204939) | Coastal sediment microbial communities from Oude Bieten Haven, Netherlands - site A oxic | ecosystem: Environmental > Aquatic > Marine > Coastal > Sediment | place: Netherlands... | reverse complement strand
ATAATAATATGCAGGTAATTGTGGCAAAAACAGCAAGTTTTTGAACATGCCCCGTAAGCAGTTTCCATCCCGCGACGCACGCAGCCAAATAAATTAAAATAAAGAGCCCATTTGCATAAGCGATCAGTCCTTCTAAATCCAAGCCGGAATAGCGATAATTCAATAACATCACAGCGGTAATGAGAATAGCAGCGAATAACCCCCAATAAGGTACAGAAAAACGATTTGTGTGTGCAAATATAGGGTGTATCTGCTGCTGTTTTGCCATACTTGATAATAATCTTGAAAATCCAATAAAATAGAGGCTGATAGAGATATAACAGGTTAAAAAACCTGCAAAGGATACAAATAGATAACCCTTGCTGCCAAAACTTAGTTTCACTAGGTTGATCACTGAATTAAGGTTTGCAAGCTCATCACCATAAAAATGCATCTGTAGTAGACTCAAACTTATTAAACTATAAACCACTAATGTGATAATAATGCCAATAATAATTGTTAGCGGAAAATCTCTATGCGGATCTTTAAAATCATTCGCTAAATGCGCAATCGCCTCAATGCCTAAAAAACACCATAATATATAAGTTGCACTTAATGCTAACCTTGATAGCTGGAAAGGTGTTTCAGGAAGATGAAAGGGGTGGTTCACTTGAGCGTTAATGGAAACAAAAACTAAACAGCTAACAATACATACACTTAACATGGTTTGGATAATAGCGGCTGTCTTCAACCCGAATAGATTAAACACAAGCAACATGGATAACATAAATATTGCACAGAAAAAAAGTAACTGCTTTGTAGGCTGATCAACCACCCCCATCACAGTTAAACCATTTACTAAGAAATTAGCACCTGTAATAACAATGACAGGTGCACCTAGAGCAACCACCCAAATAAATAACCAGCTAACAAGGCGTGCTGCTTTATCGCCAAAAGCAAGCTGCACAAAATAAGCGGTACCACCTGCATGTGGGTGCTTGTTTCCCAATGCAGCAAAAGTAAACACAATCGGTAAAATGAGTAACCCCATAATCACCCACGCTAATAACGACCAACTACCCGCCACTGACGCTGCGATAGCTGGAATAATAAAGACCCCAGAGCCAAGTAGCGCAGCTACTAACATACCCACTCCATGGGTCACGCTGATCGATTGATTACCAGTAGACAAATTATTCTCCTTCTAAAATGAGCCGCAATAATAACGAGTTAACGGGTAAATTTCATCTTCTTTTGACCTGCAAAAAAGAGCACAAAACAAGGAAAAAAATAATTATTTTTCTTATTTTGTGGTTAACATCAAAAAACACGAGCATTTTCTGAACAGATCGAGTAGAATGCGCCACCCTCGTAATCAGATCTCAATTAGGTCATTACGAAATCTTCAGATTAAACCTACTACTGTGTAATTACATTTAATTAAATTGCACGTGAGAATTATTAAATGGTTTCAACTTATCATGTTGGAACGATTGAGGTGACGTAGGTATAGGCTGAATTACGCGTTATGCATAGCTATAACGCAGAACTTATACGAAATCATGAGGCCTCTATGTCAGAGTCAACTACAACAGAAAACACTATTACTTTTAATGACCTAAACCTACCAGCAGAATTAGTTCAGGTAGTATCAGAGATGGGCTACGAAACACCCTCTCCAATTCAAGCACAAACAATCCCACTATTATTACAAGGCCAAGATGTATTAGGTCTTGCACAGACGGGTACAGGTAAAACAGGTGCCTTTGCATTACCACTTTTAGCTAACATCGATTTAAATGTTAAAAAACCACAAGTTTTGGTTTTAGCACCGACACGTGAATTAGCGATTCAAGTAGCAGAAGCATTCCAAAGCTACTCTCGTCATTTACGTGGTTTCCACGTAATGCCTATTTACGGCGGTCAAAGCTACAACATTCAGTTTAAACAACTAAACCGTGGTCCACAGGTTGTTGTTGGTACGCCTGGTCGTATTATGGATCACCTTAAACGTAAAACATTAGATCTATCAGGTCTAACAACATTAGTGTTAGATGAAGCTGATGAAATGTTACGTATGGGTTTCATTGACGATGTTGAAACGATCATGAAAGATATGCCTGAAAAGCACCAAACAGCGCTTTTCTCTGCAACAATGCCTGATCAAATTAAACGTATTACTAAACGCTACATGAATAACCCAACAGAAGTTAAGATTAAAGCTAAAACTTCTACCGTTGAGAACATCGAGCAGAAATGTTGGATTGTACGTGGTGTTAATAAACTTGACGCGTTAACTCGCATGTTAGAAACAGAAGAGTTTGACGGCGCAATCATCTTTGCTCGTACGAAAACGGCAACGGTTGAATTAGCAGAACGTTTAGAAGCACGTGGTTACCGCGCAGCTGCATTGAACGGTGATATGAATCAACAGACACGTGAGCGTACTATTGCACGCCTTAAGTCTGGTGGTTTAGATATCTTAATCGCGACAGATGTTGCTGCTCGTGGTCTAGACGTTGAACGTTTAAGCCTAGTAGTTAACTACGACATCCCAACTGATACTGAATCTTACGTTCACCGTATTGGGCGTACTGGTCGTGCTGGTCGTAAAGGTAAAGCAATCTTATTTGCTGCACCACGCGAACGTCGTTTATTAAAAGCGATTGAACGTGCGACTCGTCAAGAAATTGAAATCATGGAACTACCGACACGTGATGAAGTAACTAAAACTCGTATTGAAAGTTTCCAAACTCAATTGTTCTCTGTATGCGAAAGTGAAGACCTAACATTCTACCGTAGTTTATTTGAACAAATTGAAAACAACACTGAGATCGATGACTTAGATCTTGCTGCTGCACTTCTATTCTTAGCGCAGAAAGAGAAACCACTTCAACCAGTTGAAGAGAAATTTGTTGAGCCTCGCTCAAATGACCGTGGTTTTGATCGTAACGACCGTGGCGATCGTAATGACCGTAGTCGTGGCCGTCCAGATCGTAACGATCGTGGTAACCGCAATGATCGCGGTGACCGTCCAGATCGTGGTGATCGCAATGAGCGTGGTGGTGATAAGCCGCGCGGTCGTGGTCGTCCAACAGATGTTGAACTAGAAACATACCGTTTAGATGTTGGTCGTTCACACGGTGTTCAAGTTAAAAATATCGTTGGCGCTATCGCGAACGAAGCAAACATCAACAGCCGCTTTATTGGTGACATCAAACTGAATGACGAGCATTCAACGATTGAACTTCCTAAAGGTATGCCAGTTGAAACACTTAAACACCTTGAAAGTGTTTATGTTTGTAAACGCCAGTTAAACATCAAAAAAGATTAATCATTAATCTAATTAGATGCGAGGGGACTTTTAAGTCCCCTTTTTTGTGCCTGAAATAAATTTAAATGCATAAAAAAGCCCAATCTTGATGATCAGGCTACCGTAATAATTGTCACACAATCATTTCTTTGTAGGGCGTTTCCAATCATTCAAGTTGCGTTGCTTGGTACGCGCAACCGATAATGCATTTTCAGGCACATCGGTAACTACCGTTGTACCTGCAGCTGTTGTTGCTCCATCACCGATCGTGACAGGTGCAATAAGTTGACAATCACTACCGATAAAAACATCATTACCAATTTTCGTTTGGAATTTATTCGCACCATCGTAGTTACAAGTGATTACACCAGCACCGATATTAACGCGACGCCCTAACGTTGTATCACCTAAGTAACTTAGGTGGCCACATTTAGAGCCATTACCTAATGTCGATTTTTTAATTTCTACGAAGTTACCGACGTGCACATCTTTTTCGATCACGGTTTCAGGTCGAATACGTGCAAAGGGACCAATGGTGGAGTTATCACCAATACGGCTACCTTCAATAATTGAGTTAGGTTTAATCTCAACATTATTTTCAATATTACAATCGATTAAGATACAGTTCGCACCAATTACAACGCTATCACCGAGGTTTACATTGCCTTTGATAATGACATTGATATCGATATCTACATCTTGTCCACAGGTCAACTGACCACGCAGATCAAAACGCGCAGGATCACGTAGCATCACGCCACGTAGTAATAACTTTTCAGCTTGTTGCAGCTGGAAAGCGCGCTCTAAATTAGAAAGTTGTAAGCGATTATTAACCCCTTCAACTTCAACTGTACTGCTAGGATGAACAGCACGAATAATACGCCCCTCTTGATGCGCCATCTTAATAATATCAGTTACGTAATACTCGCCGGCTGCATTATCGTTGCGCAGAGCAGGTAACCAACGACGAAGGTCACGTGCATTCGCCACGAGAATACCAGTATTTACCTCTTTAATGTCTCGCTGATTTTGCGTTGCATCTTTCTGTTCAACAATCGCACTAACGTCCCCATCGACACGTTCAATACGTCCATAACCGCTTGGATCATCAAGGTGTACGGTTAATAAACCGATTCCTCCTTCAGGTTGAACATCAATCAGTCTTTGTAAGGTGTGCGCACTTAACAGTGGAACATCACCATAAACCATCAATATTTTTTCAGTTTCTCTAAAATGCGGTTGCGCAATCTGCATTGCATGGCCGGTACCTAACTGCTCACTTTGCTTGATCCAATTGAGGCGGCGCTCATCAATCACCTCTTTCATCTGATCACCACCATGGCCATAGATCAGGTGAATATTTTCAGCACCCACACCTTTTACAGTGTCTATAACATGCTGCACCATCGGTTTATCTGCAATTTTATGCAACACTTTTGGTAGGCGTGAACACATGCGTGTCCCTTTACCTGCAGCGAGAATAACAACACTTAAAGCCATAATAATAATTCCGTATATTTTAAAGAAGAGCGCCCATTTTAACGAAGTTTTGAGTTGCTGCGAATAATTAAATAATATTTTTGTCTGTTTATTATTAATTATTTACCTGTTTAACGATAAGATAGGGGGAAATCAGTCACTCTTACAATAGGTCTAGTTTAATGAAACAACAAATATTAAAAGAGATGCATGTTCTAGCTAACATCGATATTGCATCTGAAATTCAAACGCGTATTAATTTCATTAAAAGCAAACTGCAGGAAGCTTATTGCCATACCTTAGTCTTAGGCATCAGCGGTGGTGTTGATTCAAGCACCGCAGGGCGATTATGTCAGTTAGCGGTTGAGCAACTTAATGATTCAGAAAAAACTGAAGAATATCAATTCATTGCAGTTCGCTTACCCTACGCAGTTCAAAAAGATGAAGATGAAGCACAGCTTGCATTGCAATTTATTCAACCTTCTCATAGCGTAGCGGTTAATATTCAATCGGGGGCAGATGGTATTCATAACAGTACTTTATCTGGTCTGCAAGAAAGTACTGTTAAACTTGCCGATAATACCAATTTAGATTTTATAAAAGGCAACGTAAAAGCGCGCATGCGCATGATTGCACAATATGAAATTGCCGGTTTAACAGGTGGTTTAGTTGTTGGTACAGATCACAGTGCAGAAAACATTACCGGTTTTTATACCAAACATGGTGATGGCGCTTGTGATTTAGCACCGTTATTTGGTTTAAGTAAACGCCAAGTACGTGCACTTGCAAAACAGCTTGGCGCGCCTGCTTTATTGGTTGAAAAAGCGCCAACGGCAGATTTAGAAGAAGACAAGCCACAGCTTGAAGATGAGATTGCCTTAGGCATGACCTACGATCAAATTGATGACTTTTTAGAAGGCAGACCGGTTCCACAAGAGATTGAAGATAAATTAATTGCCATCTATCTGCGCACCCAACACAAACGCCAGCCGATCCCAACAATTTACGATTAATACATTTTTATTAATCTTGAAATCAGCGCTATTATCTACAATTCTAGATAGCGCTAGTTTACCTTCCTTTCCAATAACTTCAAATCTCCTACTTTCTCCCACGTTAAATTGATTTAGATCGTTCAAAAAACTAGCCAGAGCAAAGTAGTTAATGGTAAGTTTATAGTCCGGTTATGAAAGACCGAATACTCAATAATTCTATTAAGGAAGTTAGTCTCATGAAAAAAGTTGGTTTAGTTGGTTGGCGCGGTATGGTTGGTTCTGTGCTTATGCAAAGAATGCGTGATGAAAATGATTTTGCAACGATTGAGCCTGTGTTTTTCACCACCTCTCAAGTGGGACTTACATCGCCAGATATTGGTAAACCGACTGATACATTAAAAGATGCCTTTGCCATCGACGATCTACAAAAAATGGATATCATCATTACCTGTCAAGGTGGTGATTACACTAACGAAGTCTACCCAAAACTGCGTGCAAGTGGTTGGAATGGTTACTGGATTGATGCAGCTTCTTCATTACGTATGAAAGATGATGCAATAATTGTATTAGATCCTGTGAATAAAGACGTTGTTAAGCAAGGTATCACAGACGGCGTTAAAACCTATGTTGGTGGTAACTGTACGGTTTCGCTATTGCTAATGGCATTAGGTGGATTATTTGAGGCAGACCTAATTGAATGGGTAACACCGCATACTTACCAAGCGGCTTCTGGTGCAGGCGCTCGTAACATGCGTGAACTAATCAGCCAAATGGGCTCAATTAAAGAGATTGTTGCTGATAAACTAGCAGATCCTGCTTCTGCCATTTTAGAGATCGACCAACAAGTTGCTGAACATCTACGTAGTGATGCACTACCAACGGATCAGTTTGGTGCAGCATTAGCTGGTAGCCTTATTCCTTGGATCGATGTACCAATGCCTTCAGGCCAATCTAAAGAAGAATGGAAAGCGCAGGTTGAGGCCAACAAAATTTTAGGCACAAGTGATAATCAAACACCCATCGATGGATTGTGTGTACGTATTGGTGCAATGCGCTGTCACAGCCAAGCTATTACGATGAAATTGAAAAAAGATGTATCGGTTGCAGAAATTGAGAAGATCTTAGCTGCTCACAATGAGTGGGTAAAAGTGATTCCAAATGAACGAGATGCCACCGTTTCTGAACTTTCTCCAGCGAAAGTAACAGGCACATTAAGCATTCCTGTTGGCCGTATTCGTAAACTTGCTATGGGCCCTGAATACGTAAGTGCATTTACAGTAGGTGACCAACTACTATGGGGGGCTGCAGAGCCACTTCGTCGTATGTTAAATATCTTACAAGAAGCTTAATATTTACAATATGTATAAACGAAGGCCTCTATTGAGGCCTTTTTTATTTCCCCCTAGCGTACGTGAGGAAAGCGATGATTGATTTTGATATGAACCTAATCAAACCTTTTGTGAAGGTTTATGAATTAAACTCGATCACTAAAACAGCAGATCTTCTTAATGTTTCACAACCAGCAATTAGTGGCTCAATTAAACGCCTTGAAGACCATCTAGGCTACCTGCTCTTTATTCGTAGTGGCCGTAATTTAACACCAACAGCAAACGCGCATAGCTTCTACGCTCAAGTTTCCTCTGTCATTGACATTGTTGATAATGCATTAGGAAATAAAGAAAATTTTATTGTTTACGCCCCAGAAAGTATTTTGCTCAAACTAAACTCTGTTCAAAATATTCAATTAATTGCAGCCCATAATAGCGAACAAGAAACCTTAAGTGATTTACGCATGCGTAAGGTTGATTTGGTCATTGACAATATTAGTGAGAAAGACAACAGCTTTTGTTTCGAATTGGTTCATCAAGAACATTTAAAGATTGTATGCCGTAAAGATCACCCAACAATCAGTAATACTATTACCATTGAGCAATACCAAGAAGCGGGTCACATAGCATTAAAGTTAGTACGTAATAATATGCGTCTGATTGAATACCTAGCAAAAACAGCGCTCTTAGCACGCGATATTAAAATACAGGTTTCCAGCCCTGCTAATATGTTATTAGCAGTACAAAATACCGATTACATCGCGGCAATTCCAGAAAGCCTGACTCACCTTGCAGACTCATTAGGGTTAAAAATCGTTGAACTTCCCTTTGAAATCAAACCTATCGACTGGCACTTTGTTTATCATAAACGTTACTTAAATAATAAAAAACATCAAGCATTACGCGCAGAGATTAAAAATAAGTTAACCAGCGACTAAACTCTATTCCTATTACTAAAGCCAACCTAAACACTTGCATAAGCAAGGCTTATGCTAAGTATAACTCCTACCCTGTTTTTTTATTAATCAACAACTTTTATTATAACTTTATTAAAGCAACCTAGCGTTAAGAGACTCTATCACAGTTGCTTATTTAAATAATTTAAGATTAATGAATAACAGGTGACAATATGAAAAAAACAACATTAGCAATAGTTATCTCTTCACTTTCATTCAGCTCAATAGCAGCGGATCATGATCACGCTCATTTCCATAACATTGGACAACAAGGTGGTAAAGACGCGAGCCAAGCGACGATTGAATACAACAATGAATTTGCTAAAACATTAAATTACCAAGATGTACGTGCATTTGAAAATAATAATCGCGGCCTCATCGCTGAATTTGACCAAGCGACCGGCGACATCATTCGTAACAGCTTTAACTTTATTGACCCAAGTGTCGCTAATGCCGATAAAGCACCAGATTCAGTTAACCCATCTTTATGGCGTCAAGCGGTATTAAATCAAGCTGCAACAGGTTTATATGAAGTAGTACCAGAGCAAATTTATCAAGTACGTGGTGCAGATCTTGCTTCGATGTCATTTATCCGAAGTGATAGCGGTTGGATTGTTTACGATGTTTTATTAACCAAAGAATCAGCAGCACAAGCATTGAAATTTTTCCAAGAAAATGTGCCTAATGACGGTAATTTACCAATAGTTGCAATGATTTATTCACATTCACATGCGGATCATTTTGGTGGCTCTCGCGCGATTCAAGAAGCATTTCCGAATGTAAAAGTATACGGTTCAAAAAACATCACTAAAGAGATCGTTGATGAAAATGTGCTTGCAGGTAATGCTATGTCACGCCGCGTAGCATATCAATATGGTGGAACACTGAACCGTCATGAGCACGGCATTGTCGATGCAGCCTTAGCTAAAGGCATGTCAACGGGTGAAATCACTTATGTGCTGCCTGATTACGAGCTAAACCATGATGAGAATATTGAAACACTCGTCATTGATGGCTTAAAAATGAAATTTATGGATGCATCTGGTACTGAAGCAGCCTCTGAAATGGTTACCTTCATTCCTAGCTTGAATGCCCTTTGGACCGGTGAATTAACTTACCAAGGTATGCACAACATCTATACGCTGCGTGGTGCAAAAGTACGTGACTCTTTAAAATGGTCTAAAAAAATTAATGAAATGTTAGTCACATGGGGCAACCAGACAGAGGTTTTATTTGCTTCACATTCAGCACCAATTTGGGGTGGTGAAGAGATTTCTGATTACTTAAAAATGCAACGTGACGCTTATGGTTTTACACATAACCAAACGCTACGTTTAGCGAACGATGGTTATGTAATGCAAGACTTAGGTGACAAAATCTATGAAGTGATGCCAGATAGCATTCAGCAAAGCTGGCATACCAATGGTTACCACGGTACCTATTCGCATAACTCGCGTGCAGTTTATAATATGTACCTAGGTTACTTTGATATGAACCCTGCTAATCTCAACCCACTACCGATCAAGGCAGAGTCTGTTAAATTTGTTGAGTACATGGGTGGCAGTGAAATGGTTGTCAAAAAAGCACAAACCGACTTCGATAATGGTGAGTATCGTTTCGTAGCAACCGCGTTAAACAAAGTAATGCAAGCGGAACCAAATAATGCTGATGCACGTAGGTTATTAGCTGATACTTTTGAGCAACTAGGTTATCAATCAGAAGGCGCTGGTTGGAGAAACACTTACTTAACAGGTGCTCAAGAGTTACGTGTTGGTACATTACCTGGTACGCCAAAATCAGCTTCTATGGATGTATTAGGTGAAATGACAGTAGAAAATTTACTGGACTTCATGGCTGTGAAAGTAGATGCACTAAAAGCACAATATACTCCGTTTACTTTAAACATTGTTTTACCTGATGTAGAGCAGGTTTATTATGTTGAAATGTCAAACGGTAACTTGAATAACATAATAGTTGAAAAAGCGTCACAAGCCGATGCAACATTACTTATTAATCGTGCTGATGTGACTAATCTCATCTTAGAAAAAACGACGCTTAAAGAGTTGTTTGAAACTAAACAGGCAGGTTTAAAAGGTGATCAGGAAGTATTGAACAAACTATTTTCTTCACTGGTTGAGTTTGATGAGATCTTTGAAATTGTACCTCGCCCAGCAAAAGGGCAAGAGATAGATGCAGCACTTTATGAAACACTTACGGACCATAAAACGCATTCACATTAACCTTTTAATGCGCTAATTATTTCACACAGCCCGCTTTTTGCGGGCTTTTTTGTTTAATAGCCCCTCCTAATAGAATAAAACAAACAATTAACAGGGACAATACAACTTAATAACAGTCTTCGAATAGTGATACTAAACAGTATTTTTATGCAAAAATTTAAGTGTAAAGATTACCTCAAAAATACAAATACCCGATCTAGTTCACCATTAATAAGCGCTGATTTATCTCATAGATGAAATTAATACCTAGCATAGATAAAACAAAATAAGCCACCCCATTACGTAACGAAATGTAACAAAAAAAATTTTTATGAGGTATATTCAATAATCAAAAAACAAAAATGTAACCGGTTACAGTAACCGGTTACAATTATTTCATTATCTAATTAGTACTACTTAATGAATATATAGGAGAATAAAGAATGTCTTTTAACAGCCCGACTTTAAATAAAGTATTAAACAAAATTTTGGTGGTGGTGAATTCTAAACCCATCGTAGCCATCAAAGAAGGTTTCATGTTAACCATGCCATTAACTATTATTGGCTCTGTTTTCCTATTATTCGCATTCATACCAGTAGGTGGATATCCAGAATTTATGACTGGTATTTTTGGTGAAGCGTGGCAAACACCGCTTTTCCAAGTAGTCGGTGCGACCTTTGACATTCTCGCCATGGTGGGTGCATTTGGTATCGCTTATACCTACGTTAAATATGAAGGACATAACGGGGTTAATGCCGGCATATTAAGTATTGTTTCATTACTTATCGTCACCAGTGGCTTTGTAGTTGCACCAGATGGCGTAACACAAATTGGCGGCGTGATCCCAAAAGCCTTTTTAGGTGGTAAAGGGATGATAGCAGCTATCTTCATCGGTTTAATCGTCGGTAAAATATACTCACATGTATTAAATAAAGGTTGGGTAATCAAACTACCGGACAGCGTGCCAGAGGGTGTTGCAAATGCCTTCAAATCATTAATTCCTGGCTTTATTATTATTTTATTAGCGTTCTTAACCTACATCTTCTTTGAAGTGGTTTTCCAAGAAACGTTTATCGAAACAATTTATCAATTAATTCAAACACCACTACAGGATATGTCTGACTCATTCTGGGGTGTACTAGCGATTGCTTTCCTTATCTCTTTCTTCTGGTGGTGTGGTGTACACGGACCGGTCATTGTAATGGGTATTATGGGGCCAATCGTGACGGCAAACTCACTACATAATCAAGCATTAGTAAATGCAGGTGAAACATTAATCGCTGGTGAAAATGCTAAAATCGTAACCAATCAATTCATTGACCAATTCATTACTGTTGGCGGCTCAGGTTTAACCTTTGGTTTAGTATGTTGTATGGTGTTATTTGCCCGTTCAATGCAGATGAAACAGCTCGGTCGTCTATCTTTCATCCCTGGTATCTTTAACATCAATGAGCCAGTTATTTTTGCCACCCCAATTATCTTCAACCCAATCATGCTAGCACCGTTTCTTTTAGCGCCAATGCTATCGGTGATAATGGTTTATACATCAATTAACTTAGGCTTTGTTGGCCCGTTCACCGCGGTACAAGTGCCATGGACAACACCCATTGTATTAAGTGGATTCTTAGTGGGAGGCTGGAGTGCAGCACTGCTACAAGTCTGTGTCTTCGCAATGACAGTGTGTGTGTACATGCCGTTCTTTAAATACCAAGACAAGATAACAGCAGCAGAAGAGAAACAAGCGGAAGAAGAAGCACAAAAAGCAGCTCAAACAAACACAGCAGATGATCGTAATCCAAGCCCTATCGGCGGTACGGTAACAGCTTAAATAACCAATAATCAGGGTAGCTACCCCTACCCTTTACTAAACAGAAATTTGGAGAATATTATGACTAAGATTTTATTATTATGCGCAGCAGGTATGTCTACATCAATGGTAGTTAAAAAGATGCAAGCATCAGCAAAAGAGAAAGGTATCGATGTGCATATTGAAGCGCATGGTGTTGAGACAATCCAAGACTACTTAGTAGAATATGATCTATTCCTATTAGGTCCTCAAATTCGTTTCAAGAAAGATGAATTACAAAAATTAGCAGATCCACTTAACAAGCGTGTTGAAGTTATCAATATGATGGATTACGGCATGATGAAAGGCGAAAAAATCCTAGATGACGCGTTGAAAATGCTTTAACCATCCACACTAATTTTTAATATTGAGGAAACACAGATGAAATTTGAAAATGATTTTTTATTCGGCGCGGCAAGTGCAGCTTATCAGGTAGAAGGTGCTTGGGATCAAGATGGTAAAGGCCCAACTAACTGGGATGAATTTACTAAAATTCCAGGAAAAACATTTGAAGGTACGAATGGTGATGTAGCGGTAGATCATTACAACCGTTATAAAGAAGATGTGCGCTTAATGGCTGAGATGGGTCTTGAATCTTACCGCTTCTCTATCTCTTGGGCACGAATTTTCCCGAACGGTACTGGCGAAGTAAATCAGAAAGGGATCGATTTTTACAACAACTTAATCGATGAATGCTTAAAGTATGGCATCGTACCTTTCGTTACGCTTTATCATTGGGATCTTCCACTCTCTTTAGAGAAAAAGGGGGCTTGGTTAAACAAAGACACCGTTGATGCCTATGTTGATTATGCAGTGTTATGTTTTAAAGAATTTGGTGATCGTGTTAAGAACTTTATTACATTCAACGAAACCGTTGTATTTGCAGCATTAGGTTACTTAGCAGGCGCTCATCCTCCAGGTATTGAGAACGACGCAAAAAAATACTTCCAAGTAACGCATAACGTATTTTATGCACATGCACGTGCATTGATTGAATACAAAAAATTAAAGCAATACGGTGAAATTGGCCTAAGCCATGTGTTTAGCCCGGCATTTGGTATTGATGATAGTGAAGCAAATACCTTTGCAGCGATGCATGCAAACCAATATCAGTTCCACTGGTTCTTTGATCCGATTCTACGTGGTCACTATCCAGAATATGTTGTGAAGCAGTTAGAAGAGAAAGGTTTAGCGCCTGATTGGACAGCTGAAGAGCTAGCATTAATTGAGCAAGCAGCACCACTTAATGACTTTATGGGCCTTAACTACTACCAACCTCAACGTGTTGAGAAAATGGAAGAAGCTGTTGAAAAACGTGAAAACACGTTAGAAAACTCAACGGGTGCACCGGGCAATCCAAGTTTTGATAATGTTTATCGTACCGTGCTGATGGCAGATAAACGCTACACAAAATGGAACTGGGAAATTTCACCTGAAGCATTCGTTGATGGCCTAGAAATGATCAAAGAAAACTACGGTCAAATCAAACTTTACATTACTGAAAATGGCTTAGGCGACGAAGATCCGGTTATTGAAGGTGCGGTATGTGATATTCCACGTATCAACTTTATTAATGATCACTTAGTTGCAGTGAAAGAAGCAATTGACCGTGGTGTACATATTAAAGGTTATTACGCTTGGTCTGCGATTGATCTATTAAGTTGGTTAAATGGCTACAAGAAACAGTATGGTTTCATCTATGTTGACCATAAAAATGATCTTAAACGCGATAAAAAAGCATCATTCCACTGGTTCAAAGAAGTCATTGCCACACGTGGTGAAAACCTAAAACGCTAATAAGTATTTAATACTGGCCCCATGCATAATGCGCGGACTGGTATAAGGTAATTCGCGCTTAATCAGCGCGTATTACCCTTTTAAACAATAGACAAAAATTTACTGGAGAGAGCAGAATGATCAGCGGTGAAGAATTAGAAAGCACAGTAATGGAACTTATTATTAACGCAGGTGAATCAAAGTCTTGCGCAATGGAAGCTCTTAATGCAGCAAAAGCGGGTAAGTGGGATGAAGTGGATGGTTTTCTTGCCGCTTCACTTGAAGCCTCTAAACGTGCACACAAAGTTCAAACTGCATTAATTGGGCTTGATGAAGGTGAAGGTAAAGTGCCCGTGAACCTCATTATGGTACATGCACAGGACCATATTATGACCGCAATGTTAGCCAAAGATATGATTGAGGAGATGATTAATATTCATCGCCAGTTAGCGGCTTTACAGAATAAATAACAACCCTATTCAATTTGTATGTGACATTTAGATGTCGCATACTCAAGCATATTAGCATTCACCCTAATTTATCCTTCTAAATTAAAATAATCTTATAATACAAAAGGTTTAAGTTTTAGCAACGATTAATTACTTGTCTATAAAGTCATATTAAATCTTAATTAACCAGTTCTCTAGCCAAAAAAACCAAAAAAATAAATTTATAATATAAATATCAATGACATAAACTCCTTGCTGGGTATTATTGATTGTTCGATTCATAACTTGCACAACCTCCTTTTAGGTAACAAAATGTAACAAAAAAATTATTTATGAACCATACTCCATAATCACACAACAGCAATGTAACCGGTTACCCAAAGGCGCTATTATAATTAAAAATAAAACATTGATATTACTTAATGACAACTAGTGCGTTATCAGAGATAGGGTAGAACAGCTTCCCTTAACCAAACAAAAACGGGAGAGAATCATGAAAAAAATCTTATTATTATGTGCTGCGGGTATGTCGACTTCAATGGTTGTTAAAAAGATGCGTGCATCTGCAACGGATAAAAACATAGATGTGCATATTGAAGCACATGGTGTAGAGACAATCCAAGAGCACTTAACTGAATATGACTTATTCCTTTTAGGCCCTCAAATTCGTTTTAAAAAAGATGAACTACAAAAATTAGCGGATCCGCTTAATAAACGAGTTGAAGTGATCAACATGATGGATTACGGCATGATGAAGGGCGAAAAAATTCTCGATGATGCGCTAAAAATGCTTTAAAAATAGCCGTTCTATGACGTTAATACCGGTTAAAGAGAGAGTCAACCTCAATTAACAACACGTCGAAACAGATAAAAGAATCAATAAAAGTAAATCAGTGTGCGATAAGTTTAACGGATGATTTTACACATCACACACCTTATCCAATAACCAGCTTTATGGAAAAGCAACGGCGACTTGGATAGTAATTTTGTAGCAGGATGCTTCGATTCCCCTTTTGTTAAATTTTTGAATAACCATTCAAATCATGATTGCGTTAAAAATAGTAGTATTTGCGTAATTTTTAATGGTTTTCAGTGAATTTATCGCCAGGGAGATAATTATAAATAGCCAATATCTAGTTCAGTTGGCTCAATTAACTAAAGTGAAGATAGACTATGAAAATGAAATTATTACCGATTAGTGCAGCTATTGCCGCAATTTTATCACCAATGAGTATCTATGCAGACGATCTTAATACCACAGCAGCAGAAGCTGAAAAAGCGGAACAACCGTTGGTTTTAAATGCTGAAACTGAAATTAATACCGATTTAGTATTCTCTGGTTACGCACGTTACGGTTTACACTACTCTGATGACTTTAAAGAATACGTAGGTGCAGAAGGCCAATTATCAGGTGCTTCAGCAGGTCGTTTAGGTAATGAGTCAAATGGTGGCGAGTTCCAATTTACTAAAGCGTTTGTTGCAGACAATGGCGCTATTTGGGATGTTGCAGTAATGCTTGAACACTGGGGCGATAATGTTGGCCTTAAAAAATTCTACGCGGGTGTAACTAACGTATTTGAATCACAGCCAAATGCTTATCTTTGGGCTGGCCGTGATTTCCATCAACGTCCTCAAGAAGGGTTAAACGATTACTTCATGATGGAACATGATGGACAAGGTGCGGGTGTTTATAACCTTGATCTAGCAAACGTTAAATTAGACTTTTCTGTTGTAGCTAAAGCAGGATCAGGTACAGGTGATAGTGAAAACTATGCATTCACCTCTAAATTACACGATATTAACCTCGGCGAGTCGAATAGCTTAAGTTTCCTATTTAACTACGGTTTTGAAAGTGATCAATATGATGACAATGGTGTTCGTGAAAATGATGACAAATTAACCGCTTATCAACTTGCAGCAATGCTTGATACTAACTATTCAAATGGCTCTACAAAATTAACCGTACGTTATGCTGACAACGCAGATAACAGTACTTTTAATAAAACTGAAGACCTAACAACACTTTACGGTAGCTTCCAAGGTAACTTTAAAGTGTCTGAAAAGTGGGATACTGAATTCCTAGTGTCATACCATGATTACAAGAATGATGGTAAAGAGATCGCTGTAGCGGGTAATGATACACGTAGCCGTACAGGTTACAGTACGATTGTTCGCCCAATGTATAACTGGAATGCAGTGCACTCAACTTGGTTAGAAGCGGGTTACTCACTAGTTGATTACGAGAATGACGGTGAAAACTCAGCATGGAAAGTAACACTATCTCAAAATGTTAGCTTTGACATGGGTGGCGCACGTCCAATGTTACGTTTCTATGCAACAGTGGGTGAAGCAGATAATGAAGCAAGTGTTTACTCTTACGATCAAAAACAAGACACTTTAGCATTAGGTGCAATGTTTGAAGCTTGGTGGTAAATCCAGGTTTAAAATAGCGACATAATCGCATAAACAAAAAAGGCGCTTTCAATTATTTGAGAGCGCCTTTTTATTAATAAGATAACTCGAAGCTCATAGCTTTGCCTTACGTTGAAGCACGCACAACAAGTTT
>Ga0316197_10001447_pt1 | contig 16911 bp, 16 predicted proteins | sample OudBiesiAoxic_MG_FD_204939 | JGI IMG/M metagenome (GOLD analysis project Ga0316197, IMG submission 204939) | Coastal sediment microbial communities from Oude Bieten Haven, Netherlands - site A oxic | ecosystem: Environmental > Aquatic > Marine > Coastal > Sediment | place: Netherlands... | reverse complement strand
TTGGATGTTACGTGCCTCGTACCCGCCAAGGCCGAGTTGCGCAATGGCCTGCATGGCGATGCGATGATCTTCGGCGCTTTCCCATTGCCAGTTGTGCAGATGGGGATGCCGTCCCTGCAGCACGGTTTCCACAACGGTTGCGGGGAAGTTGTCTTCATGGTGCTGCAACACAACGCCTAGCTTTTGAGCCACTTTCCGACGGCTGAGTTGGGTCAGTGGCGTAGCGTTTAACTCGATCGATCCAGGCGTGGATGCACGAAGGCCCGCCAGTGTATGTAATAGCGTGGTTTTGCCGACCCCGTTTCTGCCCAGAACGCACCAGCATTGGCCGCTTTCAATCGTGAACTCGAGTCCACGTGTGACGACGACGTTTCCGACATCGATATCGAGGCCGGTACATTTCAGTAATGGTGGCAGGTCAGGCATCGTTTGTGTTGCCGGAGCGATAGAGTAAATACAGAAACAGAGGCACACCCAGCAGCGCTGTCAGGATGCCGACGGGTAACTGGCGTGGCGCAATCACGATACGGGACAGCGCATCGGCAACCAGTAGCAGAGTGCCGCCGAGAAGAATGACGCCCGGAAGCAGTACGCGATGATCGCGTGCACCGGCCAGACGCAGCATATGCGGTGCAATCAGCCCTATGAAACCGACATTACCTGCCTGGGTCACCGCAGTGGCGGTCGCCAGCGATGCAAGGATGTAGATTGTGGCGCGCAGTTTTCCGATGGCCACACCGAGCGAAGCGGCCTTGAGTTCACCACCTGCCAGCAGGTTCAGCGAAGCGGAAAGAAAAAACGCCAGGGGGGCGATCAGTATCAGTACCAGGCTGCCGGCAACGGGGGCGGTTACAGAACTAAGATCACCCATCAGCCAGAACAGCATGCCCTGCACACGGGTGCCGGGACTGGTGGCCAGTAACAGGCTGATCAGCGCGCCCCAGCCTGCGGCCAGTACTACACCGGTAAGCAACAGGCGCGTGGTATCCCAGTTGCCGCGGCCGTGGGCCAGTGAAAAAACCAGCAGGGTAGAGAACAGGGCGCCGGCGAAGGCACTGGACTGAAGTACCAGCGTGCCGGCACCGGCCAGAATGGCGAGCAGGGCGCCGACCGATGCGCCGCCGGAAACGCCGAGGATATAGGGGTCGGCCAGCGGATTGCGTAACAGGACCTGCATCAGGGCACCGGCGATGCCGAGTAGGGCGCCGGTTATAAAAGCCGTTAGCGTGCGCGGTAAGCGCAGTTCCCAGAGTACTTGCGCATTCAGCGTCTGCGGGTGCTGAATGGCATCCCAGACGGCGACAGGCACAGATCCGCTATTGAGACTGAACCAGCCACCCAGCAGGGTGGCGGCAATCAGGGTCAACAGCAGCGGCCTGGTGCGGGTCTGGTGCAAGGAAGCTACCGCAGGCTGATGATCGGCCAGCCCAGCCGGCGGGCATGCGATTTCAGTTTCTCATCGGGGTCAACGGCGACCGGGTGATCAACCTGTTCAAGCAGGGGCAGATCGTTGTGTGAGTCGCTGTAGAACCAGCTGCCGTCCAAAATCTGATGATTCTGTTGTAGCCAGGCGTGCAGACGCTCAACTTTGCCAGCCTGAAAACACGGTGTGCCGGTAACGCCACCCGTGTACTCACCATTGACGATTTCCGGTTCTGTCGCCAGCAGGTGGGGAACACCATATCGCCTGGCTATCGGCTCGGTTATAAACCGGTTGGTCGCGGTGATGATGAGCAGTTCGTCCCCCATGCTGCGGTGCCGGTCCAAAAGATCCCTGGCTTTCGCTAACAATATCGGATCAATTTTTTCCGTCAGGTATTTTTCGCGCCATTGTTCCAGTTGCAAGCAACTGTGGGCTGCGAGTGGTTTTAGCTGGAAGCGCAAAAATTCAAAAATATCCAGGGAGCCTTCCAGGTATTGGTTATAAAAGCGCTGATTTTCAGATGCATAGAATTCGCCATCGACAATCCCGTGCTCCACCAGGAAGCAGCCCCAAAGGTAGTCGCTATCACCATCCAGCAGCGTGTTATCCAGGTCAAAGAGCGCTAAGGCCATGATTTGTGGTCGTTATGGTCAGTTGCCAGACGGGGTGCTCAGGATAGTCGCGTTATTCAAAAAGGTAAATCAGTGTTTGCTGATTTGCGCCTTTTGTTGCCCTGTGTAAAATGGAACGATATTCCCTACTGGGCAAATGAGTTTGCAAGTGATTGATTCAGATGGTTATAGGCCAAATGTTGGCATAATTCTGACGAACTCGGGCGGACAGCTTTTGTGGGCCCGCCGCATCCGTCAGGACGCCTGGCAGTTCCCGCAGGGCGGTATTCGCGCCAGGGAATCGCCGGAGCAGGCGATGTACCGTGAACTCGGCGAAGAGATCGGTCTACAGCCACAGCATGTCAACGTTCTGGGTGCGACCCGTGGCTGGTTGCGTTACCGTTTGCCGGAACGTTTTATCCGTCGACACCAGAAGCCGGTTTGTGTCGGCCAGAAGCAGGTGTGGTTCATGTTACGGCTGGTCAGCCAGGAGAGGTACGTGCGACTGGATCTGAGTGAGAAGCCCGAATTCGACAACTGGCGATGGGTTGACTACTGGCACCCGCTCGACGAAGTGGTGTCTTTCAAGCGCACGGTATATAAAAAGGCGTTGAATGAATTGGCACCCCTGATCTTTCCAGAAGGCGAAATGCCACATTCTGTTGTTCGCTGATCTACACACTCGGGATGCCCGTGGTTCAGTATCACTGTGCTGGACCACTTGTCCCGCTCTGACCGGGATCTGAGATTTGCTGGATATCCTGCGTAGAACCATCCAGGAAGTGAATCGAGCGCCGGATCTGCCGCGCGCACTTTCGATTATTGTCAGCCGCGTCAAACAGGCGATGGTGGTGGATGTCTGTTCGGTTTATCTTCTCGACTCCGAGCTTGACCAGATCGTACTGATGGCGACCGACGGCTACAACTCTGATGCCGTGGGCGAAGTGCGTTTAAGGGCCGGGCAGGGACTGGTCGGTTTGGTAGCACGTCGTGAGGAGACGCTGAATCTTGATAATGCCTCGGATCATCCCGCCTATGTGTTTACCAGCAAAATCGGCGAAGAGCCTTTTCACGGCTTTCTCGGCGTTCCAATTATCCAGCACAGACATGTACTGGGTGTTCTGGTGGTGCGTCAACGCGAACGACGCCGCTTTGCCGAACAGGAAGAAACCTTTCTGTTTACGCTGGCGGCTCAGTTGGCAGGTGCCATCAGTCACGCCGGCGCCAGCGGTGAAATCAATCGTCTGTTGCAGCAATCCGATGAGTCCCGCTATGCCCTCAAAGGCGTATCGGCTACGCCGGGTGCTGCGGTCGGGGTGGCACGGGTCGTGTTTCCAATGGCTAACCTGGAGGCCATTCCGGACCGAGCGGTCGAAGACATCGATGCCGAGATTGCAGAGTTTCGTGCTGCGGTTGCCGCAGTGGAACGGGATATTCGCTCGATCTCGGCGCGTATGGTGGATTCGCTGTCGGTTGAAGACATTGCCCTGTTTGATGCCTTGATCCTGATGTTGGGCAGTGAAAACCTGGTGGGTGGAACCATTGACGGCATCAGAGCGGGTAACTGGGCCTCCGGTGCTTTGCGCAACACTATTGCTAAACACGTAGTCGCTTTTGAGGACATGGACGACCCCTATCTGCGCGAGCGTGCCAGTGATGTGCGTGATCTGGGCAGGCGGATCCTGGAGCACCTGCAAAGCATTCATCCTGTTGCCAGGAAATTCGAGCCAGACACTATACTGGTCGGGGAAGATGTGAGTGCAAGCCAGCTTGCCGAAGTGCCCGTTAATCTGCTAGTTGGTGTGGTTTCGGCACGGGGCTCCAGTGCTTCACACGTAGCCATTATTGCCCGTGCCCTGGGTATTCCTGCGGTAATGGGATTTGATGATCTGCCGGTTGGGCGCCTGGACGGCCAGGAACTGGTTGTCGATGGTTATCAATGCAGACTGTTTGTGCGACCTGCGCAAGCGATCCGCAACGAATTCCTGCGCTTGCAGCGTGAAGAAACTGAACTGTCACAAGAGTTGCAGGGTTTGATCCAGTTGCCATCGGAAACCAGGGATGGTGTGCGACTTCCACTCTATGCAAATACCGGTTTGCTCACTGATATTACCCCGTCGTTGCGTTGTGGTGCTGACGGTGTCGGCCTGTACCGTACCGAAATCCCGTTCCTGATACGCGATCGGTTTCCCGGTGAGGAGGAGCAGCGCCGAACCTACCGGCAGGTGCTTGAAGGTTTTGCGCCGGCGCCCGTTACAGTGCGCACCCTGGATATTGGCGGCGATAAAATGCTGCCATACTTCCCTGTGCAAGAGGACAACCCTTTTCTTGGCTGGCGCGGAATCCGCATTTCCCTGGACCACCCGGAAATTTTTCTCACCCAGGTGCGCGCCATTCTGCGTGCAAATGCAGGACTGAATAATCTTCAGTTGTTGTTGCCCATGGTCAGCAGTGTAGGGGAGATAGACAGCGCGCTTGGCTTGATCAAGCGCGCCCATGCAGAATTGCTGGACGAAGGTGAGGAGCTGGTCTACCCGAAAATCGGGGTTATGATCGAAGTGCCGTCGGCTGTCTATCAGATACCTGCCATGGCGGCGCGGGCGGATTTCTTTTCTGTCGGCTCAAACGATCTGACCCAGTACCTGTTAGCGGTTGATCGAAACAATTCTCAGGTTGCCGGGCTCTACGATGCCTTACACCCGTCAGTACTGCGCGCTATCCAGCACGTTATTCAGGAGGCCCATGCTGTGCAGCGATCGGTCAGTGTGTGCGGTGAAATGGCCGGTGATCCGGTAGCAGCACTGCTGTTGCTGGCTATGGGCGTTGATTCACTCAGTATGAGTGCCGCCAGTCTGCTGCGCGTGAAATGGGTGGTGCGCAGCTTCACCCAGTCGCAGGCCCGGAAGTTGCTTGATGAAGCGTGGAAACTTGAAGAAGGCAGCGCAGTGCGGGCGCTCCTGAACACCAGTCTGCAAGCGGCTGGATTGGGCGGTCTGGTTCACGCCGGTCGTTGAATATGGGTACACTAGCGTCTGCGTTTTAACCAGATCCAGCCGCCGGATAGTGACAGCAGTATGAGTAACACAGCCGCAGCGTCGAAAAGCCACGGGCCCAGCCGGCCGAAAAACCGACCGCTGTGCAGATCAAGGATGACCCGTTCAACAGGTAGCACCTCACCACGATAATGACGCTGCAGTGCGTTTTTGAGTCTTGGCTCAAGCAGACTCGGTGTGGCCCAACGGACGCGGGTAAAGTCCTTGTCAGCTTTTTTCCAGTGAATGAAATCAGCATCAGGCTGATAATAGTCGTGGCTGGTTCGCACGATGACAGCACCGTCCGCATCGATACCGATCTGTTCGATACTTGCCGGAACACCGTCTTTGTCTTGTAGTTGTTCTATGATTTCGCCGCGCGGGGTCAGCAGCAGAACAGTATGGCTCATGGCGACAATAAACGTGTCGTTAAACAGCACGGCTCCGAGCAACTGTCTGTAGCTGCCTTCAATCTCCCTGCGATTGAGGTAAAGGTGTTCACCCATTAAGGTAAGGTGGCGATCACCGGCCAGGAAACTCTGCATGCTGTCCGGTGCCCTGATGCCATACCAGTCCAGCACCCAATCGCTTTTTATATGATCGCTGTCGAACTGAAAGTCTTCGGTATGATTGAGCAACAGTCCGGTAACGGCGACAATCAGCACGAATACAGCTGCGCTGACACCCATGTAGCGGTGCCATACGTAGAAGGAACTCAGTTTGAGGCGTTGTTTCCTACGGTGATGGCGCGACATCTTGTTTTCTCAATTCGGCATCCAGAAACAAGGCAAGTGTAGCCATTTTTCCCATGGCGCGAACCGACAGTGTTGCGCCTGAGATACCGTCGATGCCACGATCGAGTGCATTGTCTTCGTCGAGTCGGGCACCTCTGAACTGATCTGTAAAAAATGGATGACGTATTTCCCAGCCGCGACTCTCGCGAAAAACAAGTACCTTGATCTGTTCAAGCAGGCCATCATTTATAACCAGTCCGATAGTGATGGGAAGGTCCTTGCCAATTTCTTCCAGTACCCAGGCACTGCGTTGATTCCGGCGCCAATAACGTACGCGTAGACTTGGATAGCGGTGTCCGAGTAATTGCCTGGCGAATTCCTTGCGTTCGCCGCTCAGCCATATAACGGCTGGTTCCGGTGCTTTGCCTGAAAACGTTTCATTCAGGAAATCGTCGGGCTGCTGATAAACAGTCTCTGCCAGCAGGGCGGTGCATGCCAGAGCCGGCATCAGTAAAAGAAGAAGTCTTCTGAGCATATTATTCACTAGCAAGGTAACGGAATACGGGGCGCAACTGCGCCCCGTATTGTGCCTGAGCAGGCTTCGGTAAAACAGTTTAGAACTGGTAGCCAACGCCGAGATTCCACCCGTTGTCGTTCTTGCTTTCTCCTTCGTTGTCCTGTTGTTGTACATCGACCTTGAGGACGACATCCGGGTGCGGCCAGAAGTTTACCCCGGCGTTTGCCTGTTTTTTCTCTGAATCGGAATTACCGTCGCCTGCCTGGTTATCCCACTGGTTATAGCGTGCGAAGACACCCCATTTTGGCGTGATTTTATAGGACGGTTCGATATAGAAACCTTCCTGTTCATCAGCACCAACAGACTTGGGGCCGTCGCCGTCAAGATCCCACCTGGCATACAGGGCACGAAGGCCGAACGGACCGCGCTGGATAGCGGCGTGGGTTTCGAACAACCAGGCATGGCTGGCATTCGGGTCTTCGCCCTGGGTAACATCTGACTGATACTGGACGGTGGCGGCCAGTTCAACCCCGGCCACACCGGTCCATTTTATGCGGCCGGTGCTCGCCAGATCATTGGCGTTCGCCTCGCTGGTCTTCTGGCGGCCGTTGCGTACGGCATAGTTTCTGCCGGCGGAGGTTTTCAGACCCTCATGGATACCCAGGTCGTAGCTCCAGCCCGGCGCGATTTCGCCATTCAGTTCAATACCGCCTGCCCACCAGGTTGTGGGGATGATGTTCCTTTCTACCGGGTTGCGTTCCACACCATAAAAAGTCGGTGGTTCGTGTGTCTGGTTCAGAATGCCGACAGGCAGAAGAAATATCCCCCCTTTGACATGCTGGTTTGCAGTCAGGTCGTATTCAATGTAAGCCTGTTCCAGCTGCACGTCACCGTTGCGATCATCACCGGACACGGTGTGCTCGAGTTCGAGCTCGGACCAGAAGCGCAGCCTGTCGGTGAACTGGTGTCCGAAAAACAGCACGAAGCGGTGAAAGTCGATTTCTTTCTTACTGTCCAGGTTGTTGTAGTGTAATTCGCCGTAACCGCCGATCTGGGTGTTTTCGGTCCAACCGGCTGCGCTGGCGGCGGTGTTCCGGCTTTCCTCGGCAACGTCTACAGCTGCCTCCACTTTTTCAGTATTTTCTTTCTGCCCTGATTTCAATGCCTCGATTTCGCGTTGTTGCTGCTGAATGATTTCCCACATTTCTTCCTGGCTGGGCATTTCAGCGGCGGCGGCAGAGCCGGAGATTACCAGCAGTGCGGCGGCCAGCCTGGCGCCGCGGTAGATCCTGGATGTCATGAAATGTTTCCTCTGTAATCAAGCTTGTCTGGCCTGGCAAGATTATAAGAAGAAAGTTACAAATGCAAATCGTTCGTATTTGCGATAGAGGAATGTTGCAGATTCAGCTGTTGTCTCCGCTGATGTATGTATTCTGTCGGGTGAGAAACAAAGAGAAAGATGTCTATCCGCTTCTGCAGGGTGAGCGAGTCAGGTTGGCCGGAGCACGGCAAGTAGCACCACAGCGATCAGTATCAGGGGGGGCAGCATATCCACCACCAGACTGCGAACCTTGTTGAGTTCGAGTTCACCGGTTTGCCGGCGAATGATGCGGCCGTCTGGCGCGATCAAAAAAGACGAGGGTGTGAGGCTGACATTGCCAAAGGCTTTTGCGGCTTCACCCTGTATATCCAGCGCGATGGGGATACTCAGTTCCTTACCTTGCAGAGTGGTGAGGGTGATATCGGGCGCCTGTGTCAGGCGATCCGGAGTCAGCCACCACAAACCGAGGCTACCGATCAGCGACAGGGCGAGTGCAGCAAGCAGGGCGCCTTTCAGTTTCATGATCGCCAAATGATAACGTGTCCTGGTGTAAATAGGGGACCACGTTTTTTCTTTTTGGTTGAATGGCGAAAAAACGTGGTCTGTCCCCTATTTACTCAATGGACAAGCTTTTCACCAGTGAGGAGAATACAGGATTACAGCGAGAGAGGCAGAGCGAGCACAGCTTATGATGAGAGTCGGTATTGTTGGCGGAACAGGTTACACGGGAGTCGAGCTGTTGCGGCTACTGGCCCTGCACCCGAAAGTACAGATCGAAGTGATTACGTCGCGTGGTGAGGCCGGTACCAGGGTTGCTGATCTTTTTCCTAACCTGCGCGGTTATATCGATCTTGAGTTCAGTGAGCCGGATCAAGCTGTGCTGGCCGATTGTGACCTGGTATTTTTTGCGACGCCGAATGGCATTGCCATGGGTATGGCTGAACAACTGCTTGGGCGAGGTGTACGCATTATCGATCTGGCGGCGGATTTCAGATTGAAGGAGGCAGCGGTGTGGCGGGAATGGTACGGTATGGAGCATGCCTGTCCAGAGCTCTTGAAAGAAGCCGTTTACGGCTTGCCCGAAGTCAATCGTTCGCGGATTGCCAAAGCGCGTCTGGTGGCGAATCCGGGCTGTTATCCTACGGCCGTCCAGCTGGGTTTTCTTCCACTGATGGAAGCAGGCTGCGTCGATCATTCCGTTTTGATCGCAGACTGCAAGTCAGGTGTCAGCGGTGCCGGGCGCAAGGCCAGTGTGGGTACCCTGCTTGCAGAAGCATCCGAGAGTTTCAAGGCGTATGCGGTGCCGGGACACCGCCACCTGCCGGAAATCCGTCAGGGTCTGGAGCAGATGACCGGCTCTTCAGTCGGCTTGACCTTTGTTCCGCATCTGACGCCGATGATTCGCGGTATTCACGCCACCCTTTATGCCCGATCGATTGATTCTGCTGTGGATCTGCAGGCGGTGTTTGAAAACCGCTATCAGCAGGAACCCTTTGTCGATGTATTGCCTGCCGGTTCGCACCCTGAAACCCGCGCGGTGAAAGGCGCGAACCAGTGTCGTATTGCCGTGCATCGGGCCCCCAACGTTGACACTGTCGTTGTTTTGTCCGTCATTGATAACCTGGTCAAGGGGGCTGCCGGGCAGGCGGTTCAGAACATGAATATCATGTTTGGGTTTGAAGAAGGCGCCGGTCTGGAATCAATCGGACTCATCCCCTGATTGCGGCACGATAGTTGCTCTAGTTTTTACTGAATTCGATGGAGACTGGTAACCGAAAAATTCTGGTGTATCAGCCAGTGTACGTCTGGCTTGGGATCGCCGTATCAATGGCGCTGCTGCTGACAGCGGCGTATGTGCTGTTCGAACGTGGCAAATTCTATGCAGCTTCGGGGCTGGAAAAACTGACCCGGCAACGTAGCGAGCTGGAACAGCGGGTTGCGGAATTGAAGGAGACGAATCTCAGCCTGCGTGAACAGGCGGCGGTGTCGCAGCGATCCAGCGAAATCGATCGGCGCGCCAGCCTGGAAGTTCGCAGCGAGTTTGCCGGTTTGCAGGATGAGCTGCTGGAATTACGCAAAGAACTGGATTTTTATCGGGGCATTGTTTCTCCGGGCGACGCCAAGCCGGGTATACGGATACAAAGATTTCAGCTGGAGCCCGGCACGGAGTCGGGCAGTGTTTTCTACCGTCTGACCTTGACCCAGGTAAAACGAAATGAGCGATATGTGCGCGGCGTCATAGAAATGGAGGTCGAAGGACTGGAGGATGGAAAACCCAAGGTGCTGTTGTTCAAAAAGCTGGCTGAGGGTAATAGCAAGGCGCTGACTTACAAATTTCGCTATTTTCAGAATGTTGAGGGGGAAATATGGATTCCGCCTCAGTTTGAGCCGGGAAAGGTACGGGTTTTGTTGAAACCTCAGGGCAAAGGGCAGCCGTCAGCAATCGAAGAGGTTATGGATTGGCCCACCTGACCGGGTGGCATTGCATTTAGTCAGGGCCTGTTAACGGGCTAGGGAGGGAAGACATGTTTGGAAGAGGGAAAACATCCACCGGTTCTCGGATAGAGACGGTCATTGGTCCACAAACCGTTCTTGAAGGTGATATCAGTTTCAGCGGTGGATTACACGTCGATGGCAAGGTAAAGGGAAACATTAATGCAGAGTCGGGTAGCAAAGCTGTTCTCACGGTCAGCGAGCAAGGCCGTATTGAGGGCGACGTGCGGGTTCCCAACCTGGTATTGAATGGTGCAGTGCAGGGTAACGTCTACGCCAGCGAGCGTGTTGAACTGGCCAGTCACGCCAAGGTGGCCGGCAACTTGTACTACAGCCTGATTGAGATGGCCATGGGCGCCGAAGTGAATGGCAATCTGGTGCACGAAGATCCACAGCGGCGTGCGGATGATGTCAAGCGGCAACGGAAGAGTGTTGAGGAGACCGGGATTCGCGTTGAGGAACCCGGAATTGGTGTTGAGGAGCCCGGGATTAAGGCGGTAAAGTGAATTCCGGGATTTGTCCAGGAGGCTGGACAATACTTGACTGTAATAGTCGGGAAATGCATACTTAGCGTCATTGTAGAGAGTATTTTTCTGGAGACCGACTGATGACGGAAAACACCGCTGAAGATGTCAAGGTAAGCGATGAGTTGCTGGTATTCACCGATGATGCCGCCTCAAAGGTTAAAGGTTTGATCGAAGAGGAAGGCAATCCCGGTCTGATGCTGCGAGTCTTTGTTACTGGTGGCGGATGCTCGGGTTTCCAGTACGGGTTTACTTTCGATGAGAATATCAATGACGGTGACACCGAAGTGGAAAAGGATGGTGTCAAGCTACTGGTTGATCCAATGAGTTATCAGTATCTGGTGGGTGCCGAGATTGACTACAAGGAAGACCTCGAAGGCGCACGCTTCGTGATCAGAAATCCCAATGCCACAACGACCTGTGGCTGTGGATCTTCTTTTTCGGCCTGAGAGGTTATCAAAACGGAATCTGAAGGGGCGCAACCGCGCCCCTTTTTTCGTGCTCAAAAAAGGGCAGGGTCTGTAGCGCCCCGTAAGCTCTGTGCAAGCTCAGCAATCAGTTATACTGGAAGCTGATTGAAAGTGGCTGCGTTGAATCTTCAGGAGAATGGAATGAGTGAATATTTACCCGGGCTGGAGGGTGTTCCGGCAACCCGGTCCAATATCTCTGACCTGGATGGTTTGGATGGGGTTCTGACCTACCGCGGCTACCGTATTGCAGATCTGGCGGTATACAGTACCTTTGAAGAAACCAGTCTGTTGTTGCTCGACGGTGACTTGCCTACCCACGAGCAACTTGAAGCATTTGATGACCAGCTGCGTTCCAATCGTATTGTGAAATACAACGTACGGGAGATCATGAAATATCTACCCGCTACCGGGCATCCGATGGAAATGCTGCAGACAGCCGTAGCCAGTCTGGGCATGTTTTATCAGGGCGATGAATGCCTCACCGGGAGCGATGTGTGCGAGGACCTGAATTATGTGCACAATATGTCGGTCAAGATCATCGCACGTATGGCGACCATTGTTGCCATGTGGGAGCACGTGCGCAATGGCTACGATCCGTACGCACCACGCAAGGATCTGAACTATGCCGAGAATCTCTTGTACATGTTCAGTGGCGAGGAACCGGATCCGTTCCTGGCGCATATTATGGATGCCAGCCTGATCCTGCATGCTGAACACACCATTAATGCCTCTACTTTTGCGGCGCTGGTCGCCGGTTCGACACTTGCCAGCCCTTTCCTGGTGATAGCTGCGGCAGTGGGCACGCTGGCGGGACCGCTGCACGGCGGCGCCAACCAGCGTGTCGTCGAGATGTTGCAGCAGATCGGGCGTCCGGAGAACGTGAAATCCTGGCTTGACGAAAAACTGGCTGCAAAGGCCAAGATCTGGGGTATGGGGCACCGCGAGTACAAGGTTAAGGATCCGCGGGCCACCATCCTGCAAAAACTGATGCACGAGCTGATGGAACATCGTGGCGGTAATATGGGCGCTATGTTCGAGACAGCACTGGCGCTGGAAGAAGCCTGTGATGAAAAACTCGCGCCCAAAGGCGTATATGCCAATGTCGATTTTTACTCCGGTATTCTATACAAGGAAATGGGTATTCCACCGGATCAGTTTACCTCGATCTTTGCCATTGCCAGGTCAGCGGGCTGGCTGGCGCACTGGCGTGAACAGCTCGGTGATAACCGGATTTTTCGGCCTACCCAGGTTTATGCGGGGGAATCGATACGTGATTATGTGCCGATTGACGAGCGCTAGCCGGTTCTGCTGCTGAGTCCGGAATCACCCGCCCGGGTAGATTGCGCCTCGATAAGCAAGCCACGCCGTTGTGACAGCTCCATTAGCGCGGCATCTGCGTCTACGCTGGTGCCTGGCATAAGGTCGAGGTAATACTACTCAGGCATGGTTCGGCTGTGTTGCAGGTTGTTGTTGCTCAGTCGTCGCCTTGCAGGGCAACGGTCCGGGTATCTTCCCGTTTCAGCTGTGCCAACAGGCTCTCGGTCGCCAGTTTGAAGTCTTCGCGGTATTTTTTCGGTAAGGGTGCGGCATCCGGCAGCTTGACTTTTAGCGGATTGCGATGCACACCGTTAACAAGAAACTCATAGTGCAGGTGGGGACCGGTCGCCAGGCCGGTACTGCCTATATAGCCGACAATCTGCCCCTGCTGAACCCGGCTGCCGTTTTTCAGGCCACGCGAGTAGCTATTCAAGTGAGCATACAGGGTGCTGTAGCGGCTGCCGTGCTGAATGACAACCGTCTTGCCATAGCCGCCTTTTTTAGCCCGCAATACAATTTTACCGGCGCCCGTTGCCTTGACTGGCGTACCACGGGGTGCCGCGTAATCGACACCCTTGTGAGCGCGGATTCTGTTGAGAATCGGGTGTTTCCGGCCCAGGCTGAAGCGTGAGCTGATGCGTGAAAACTCGACCGGTGTGCGCAGGAATGTCTTGCGCATACTGCGGCCGTCTGCTGTGTAATAGTCGGTGCGACCCTGTTTGTCGGTATAGCGTACCGCCTGATGGAGCTTGTCGTCGTTGACGAATTCGGCAGCCAGGATGTTTCCAGTGCCAATACGCTCACCATCAAGGTAAAGGTCTTCGTAGAGTACCGAGAACTGGTCGCCTCGGCGGATATCAAGCGCGAAGTCGATATCCCAACCAAAGATCCCCGCCAGTTCCATGGTGATATTTTCAGGTAAATCCGCTTGTTGGGCCGCCAGGAACAAAGAATTCTCAATTTCTGCAGAGGCTCGCCTGGCCCGGCGTGCCGGTTCACGCGCGATCAGTTGTGGTTCGTAGCCCGACTCGGATCGAATGACCTGCAGCTGATTAAGGGCATCGATTTCGTAAAACAGTTCGAGCAGGCCATCCTCGGGTGAGGTGCGCATACGTAATTTCTGGCCCGGATAGATGCGCGTCAGTTTTTTGGCGGCATCGCCACTGGCGACGATATCATGAAGCTGGCCCGGAGAAATGCCTTGCTTGGAGAAAATTCGCGCCAGGCTGTCACCCGCCTGTACGGTGACCTCATGCCAGGTGCCGGGCTGTTCTTCTTCCACGGCATCGGCTTGTTCGACAGGCTGTGGTGGTGGCTGGCTGAACACCGGCTCGGGGATTTGTATTTTGGCTTCACTGGCTTCATCAGTAGTTGCCGTGGATATTGTGGCTTCCGGCACATTTAGTTGTAGCTCTTTGACCCGCACTGCATTTGCGTTAAACGAGCTAAGCGAAAAAAGCCCGATTGCAAGGCCGGACACGATGCCCAGCAGCGCCCACCGCAAGCCTTTACCCATTTGCCGTGGCGTTCGGCTGTCGTGCCAGCCGGAACCGTAGTCACGCAAGGAAGAGTTGTTATATCGCACCAGAAATCCCTTTTATTTTAGAATACTAAACCTAACTGACAAACCCGCTTGCGGTCAACCATCTTTAACGCAGCCGGCCATTTTCAAACGGAAAATATGCCGGCCTGGTGGTGTAACTTCGCTCCTGTTGCAAACAAAAACAGCAGGTACCGGAGTTGTTTATATATACCTTACAGTAGCTTGTCTGGGGCAGCTTCTATCGAAAGCGCCGCAAGCAGTCAGCTTATCGGCCAAGTTGTGCTAGTCTTTCGCCCCAATTTCAAAGGATCAGGGGTAAATAAATGTCGCAGGCTGAGGCGCTCGAGCAGATAAAGCGGGGAGCGCAGGAAATACTGGTGGAAAGTGCGCTGGTTGAACGCTTGAACGAAGGCCGTTCGTTGCGGATAAAGGCCGGATTTGACCCGACCGCTCCGGATCTTCATCTCGGTCATACCGTCTTGCTTAATAAGCTGCGCCAGTTTCAGGAGCTCGGTCACGAGGCAATATTCCTGATCGGCGATTTTACCGGCATGATCGGTGATCCGACCGGAAAGAATGCCACCCGAAAGCCCCTCAGCAGAGACGAGGTGATTGAAAATGCCGAGACCTACGAGACTCAGATTTTCAAGATTCTGGATCCGGAAAAGACACTGGTGATGTTTAATTCCAGCTGGATGAACAAAATGGATGCGGCGGATCTGATTCAGCTGGCCGCCAGGCATACGGTGGCACGTATGTTGGAAAGGGATGATTTCAGTAAGCGATACAGTTCCGGTCAGCCTATCGCCATTCACGAATTCATTTATCCGCTGGTTCAGGGTTATGACTCGGTGGCGCTGAAGGCGGACGTCGAACTCGGCGGCACCGACCAGAAGTTTAATCTGCTGGTCGGTCGCCAGTTACAGGAAGCCTACGGTCAAAAGCCGCAGGTGGTATTGACCATGCCGATCCTGGAAGGTCTCGACGGCGTTCAGAAGATGTCCAAGTCTTTGAATAACTATATCGGTATTTCGGAGGCGCCGGATGATATGTTCGGCAAGCTGATGTCGATTTCTGATGACCTGATGTGGCGATACTTTGAGCTGCTGAGTTTCCGTTCCATGACAGAGGTCAGAAAGCTGAGGCGGGAGATCGATGGGGGGCGTAATCCGCGTGATATCAAGTTTGAGCTGGGTAGGGAGCTCGTGACCCGCTTCCATTCGCAGAGCGATGCTGATCGTGCCCAGGAAAATTTCATAGCCCGTTTCCAGAAAGGTGCACTTCCGCAGGATATACCCGAGGTCAGCCTGTCAGCGGGTGACAAAGGAATTCAGATCGCCAACGTGCTAAAAGATGCCGGTCTGACCTCCAGTACTTCGGAGGCTATGCGCATGATCAGGCAGGGGGCTGTGCGGATCGACGGAGAGCGAATCGCTGATCCCAAAATCCTTTTGATGGCGGGTTCGAGCTGTGTTTGCCAGGTTGGAAAGCGCCGCTTCGCTCACGTGGTGATAAATTAGCTCTGTTTTTTGATGTACGTTTTGGTGCCCGGCGCCAGGAATATTTTCCATTTAGAGCAAAATATTCGCAATACTGACTATACTTAGTTTGTTTAGGGGCGATTTTATAAGCGGGGGTGTGCGCTGTTGCCTGGTTGAAATTCTTTTGAGAGTTTTTCTCGATAATGGAAAGTAAAACAATACTCTTGGTTGAAGACAACCCTGATGATGAAGCGCTCACACTTCGTGCATTGAAGCGCAACAATATTCTTAACGAGGTGATAGTCGCCCGCGACGGCGCTGAAGCGCTTGATTACCTGTTTGCGCGTGGGCCGCATAGCGGCAGGGATACCAGCAAACAGCCTGAAGTGATCCTGCTCGATTTAAAACTGCCAAAGGTTGACGGCCTGGAAGTGTTACAGCAGATCAAACAGGATGAGAGAATCAGGCGGCTGGTCGTTGTCATTCTGACCTCATCCAATGAGGAGCGAGACATCATTGCCGGTTACGATCTCGGTGCAAACAGTTATATCCGTAAGCCGGTTGATTTTAACCAGTTTATGGAGGCGGTTCGGCAGTTGGGGCTCTACTGGCTGGCGTTGAACGTATCGCCGCCCCACGCCAGGACTTGAGTTCAATACAAGCTTGAAGGAGTCCCTGGTTTTAAAGTGCTTTTTCCCGTCTGAAAATCAAATTTGAATAAAGTCCGGTTTTCCGCTTGACGGCCCTAAAGCGGGCTGTATAATGCGCGCCTCTGCTTCGGGGGACTACTGTCCCGCTACCGGGAAAACTGCAGAAAATATTGACTGGACAGGTAAACGTGTTACATACTTGTCCGTCTTCGCTGGCCGAGCGTCAGCGAGATCTTTAACAATTTAGATCAGGTAATTTGTGTGGGTGCTTACGTCGAACTGGTTGCGTAGCTAAAGCAACATTCGATGGAAGCAAACTCAATGAAATTCCGAGTTTTGTGTACATCGAGCCAAGACTTGTCGCCTCAAGCGACAAAAGTGATTGAACTGAAGAGTTTGATCCTGGCTCAGATTGAACGCTGGCGGCATGCCTAACACATGCAAGTCGAACGGAAACGACAGGAGCTTGCTCCTGGGCGTCGAGTGGCGGACGGGTGAGTAATGCATAGGAATCTGCCCATGTAGTGGGGGACAACCTGGGGAAACTCAGGCTAATACCGCATGAGCCCTTCGGGGGAAAGCAGGGGATCTTCGGACCTTGCGCTATTGGATGAGCCTATGCCTGATTAGCTTGTTGGTGGGGTAACGGCCTACCAAGGCGACGATCAGTAGCTGGTCTGAGAGGACGATCAGCCACACTGGGACTGAGACACGGCCCAGACTCCTACGGGAGGCAGCAGTGGGGAATATTGGACAATGGGCGCAAGCCTGATCCAGCAATGCCGCGTGTGTGAA
>Ga0316197_10001444_pt1 | contig 16937 bp, 12 predicted proteins | sample OudBiesiAoxic_MG_FD_204939 | JGI IMG/M metagenome (GOLD analysis project Ga0316197, IMG submission 204939) | Coastal sediment microbial communities from Oude Bieten Haven, Netherlands - site A oxic | ecosystem: Environmental > Aquatic > Marine > Coastal > Sediment | place: Netherlands... | reverse complement strand
AGGAAGTGCCGCGGCGACCGAATCACGCACCGTGCTTCCGAACGAGTAGTCGGCATCGCGGCAGGTGGCATCGCCGGTGAACCACCGTCGCGTGTACCCGGATGCAATCGAGTCGCCGGCGAGAACAATCATCGGAGCGGGCGGCGTGACGCCCGTCCAGACGGTGCGCCACTCGGATCGCCAACTGTTGAGGTCAACCGCCCGTACCTCGAGCCTTGCATAGGTCTCGGGGACCACCGAGGCGTAGGAAACGGTCGGCTCGGCGGCTGAGGTGGTGAAGACCCCGTCGGGATCAGAACGGTTCCATCGGTACTCGTACTTCAGGATTCCATCGTTGTCGAAGGCCTCGATCTGGAGATCCGCTTCAAGCAGCGCGTTCTTCGGCTGGGGATCAAGAAGTTCAGCCGACATGACGATCGGCCGGGTATCACCGTCGGGCAGCTGTTCGTATGCCGGCGAGAGAGCTGACACCGGAAGCGCCATGTTCATCAGCACACCAAGAACGGTGCCCATCAATACGGCGCGTCGTGACATCAATACAAACCTACTCGTTGCGTGCTGTACAGATATGACGCCGCGTGAACGGATTTGGTTCCCTCGTTGCTGGGAAAGATGTGAGTCGCCGGCCCAAGGTCACGGCGTGAATTGCTCGAGGATCTCGGTGACTTCGCCACCGTTGACGAAGACCCAGACATTGCACGAGGTGGAAGGACAGGGAATGGACGCGCTCGGGTCAACCGGCCATCCGGAGAACGGGACCGTCAGGAACCCGACGGATCCCGCATCGACCTCATACACGGTGGCCGTCGCTGGGACGGGCGTCGTCCGGAGCGTCGGATTGACATTGCGCACGTAGTAGTCGTTGTTGACCTCTTCTCCGTCCGCGGCTCCCTCGGTGTAGGCGATGGCGCCGTAGAAGAAGCAGGCCAGATCGAAGTCGATGGCCGTCGCCGACTTGGCCACCACGTAGCCGAACCAAGCGCCGTCCGGCAACGGTCCCGCCCCTGGGGTACAACCGGACCCTGCTGCACCGCCGCTTCCGGGCAGAGGAGCCAACGGAGCGAACGTGGGAACGCCAACCTCGTACGGTCCGCCCGACGTTGTGGTAGTCGCCGCTGTTGTGGTGGTTGTCGGAGCCGCGGTGGTCGTGGTTGTCGCAGCCGTGGTCGTCGTCGTTGCAGCCGTGGTCGTCGTCGTTGCAGCCGTGGTCGTCGTTGTTGCAGCCGTGGTCGTCGTTGTTGCCGGCGCTTCCGTTGTTGTCTCAGGCGGAACGGAGGTGGAGGAGGCCGCGATGGTCGTATTCGTGCTACTTGAACAGCCACCCAACACGACCAGCACGAGGAGAACAACTGCAGATCTCATTCATCCACTGTACGGCGCAGATTTGGGCGCTCAATAGGGCGTTAGGACCATTGTTCGTTCGTCCGATTCCGGTTGGATTGCCTCGGTTCTTGCCTTGGGAACACGCGACCTCCGTTGACGAGCGGGGCGGCACACGTCGGTCGTTAGGATGCGCGGCGTGGTGAGACGATGGATCGCAGCGAAACCGACATGCCAACCGCGTCCGAGGCACGCGCGTACGGCGGGCTCGGCACGACCGATGCGGAGACTCAGGTGAAGAACGTCGCCTGCGTCGGACTGGCGGTTCTCGACTTCGTATTCGGCATCGACATGCGACCAGATCGAGGCCGCAAGGCGTTCGCCGATTCAATGACGGTGATCGGCGGTGGACCGGCAGCGACGGCAGCCGCAGCCGTGGCTCGGCTCGATGCCAACGCCAGCTTCATAGGGCAGCTCGGCAAAGACGTCATCGGAGATCTGATCGTTGAAGACCTCACCAAGTGGGGCGTCGACACCCGACGTGTGCGACGTCACCCTTCGGCGTCATCTCCCGTTTCCACGATCACGGTCGAGGCCGATGGTGAGCGGACGATCATCAACCACACGGATCCCGAGCTGTTGGAGTCGGCGGATCGAGTCACCGAGGATGACCTCTCGGGAGCCGATGCCGTGCTGGGCGACCTCCTTTGGCCGACGGGAGCATTGTCGGCGATGGAGGCGGCACGGGGACTCAGCATCCCGGCAGTCCTGGACTTCGACCATGTCCGTCCGGGCCCGATCGGTACAGCGCTCACTGCACCAACGCACATCGTCTTCTCGGCGCCGGCGCTTGCGGAGATGAGCGGCCACAACGATCCGTCCACGGGTTTGGAGGCGGTTGCCGCACGAACGGATTCATGGCTCGCCGTCACCCTCGGGGGCGAGGGGGTCCTGTGGATGGACCAAAGCGGCGAAACGCGCAGACTCCCAGCCTTTGAAGTCGACGTCGCGGACACGCTCGGCGCCGGCGATGTCTTCCATGGTTCCTTTGCGCTTGGCCTTGCCGAGGATCGACCAATCGAGGACGTGGTACGTCGCGCCTCTGCCACGGCCGCATTGAAGTGCACCCGATTCGGGGGCCGCGCGGGTATCCCCACCGCAGCGGAAGTGGACGAGTTCTTGCGGCAACGGTCGTAGACGACCGGCAGCGGACACACCGACGGATCGACTTCGGAATCCCGGCGGCTACGGCTGCGCTTAGGGAGGCGGCCACCACGGTGCCAGGTGTGCGTCCACTGCCGCGTACCAGTCGTCCGTCATCGCTCCGAGGGGGTCGATGTGCTCCGCGTAGGCGGACCAGACCAGCGGTTCGTCGATCCAGACCCGAACCGACGTGCGATGGATCCCGCCATCGGCTCGACCGAGGGTGTTTTGTGTTCCGTAGATCGCGACCGGCAGCAGGGGTGCACCACTCATCCATGCCAACCACGCGGCCCCACGCTTCGGTTCGGTCTCGCGCCAGTACTCCACGCGCCGCCCCTCGGGAAAGACGCCGGCGGTACCCCCTGAACGCAAGTACGCGATCGCTTCTTCCAGCGCGTGCAGCGGGACCCCGTCGCGGTCGGTCGGGATCGCTCCGAAGAACCCTGTGACGACATCGAACGCAAGGTGATTCCCGAACAACTCGTCGACGGCGATAAACCGGACAAGGCGTCCCAGGGCGTTGACGACGAGTGGGGGGTCGAGATGGGAGAAGTGATTCGCGGCAACCACAACCGGGCCGCTGCTCGGGATGTTCTCGGTGCCGCTGACTTCGAAGTCAAGTAGGCCGCGAGCGAGGATTCGGATTGGGATGTTCAGGAATCGCGTCGTGGCGGCCGAGGGGATCCGCCGGAAGTCAGGCATCGGCAGCCAGCTCGGCGAACAGGTTGGCGAATGCCAGCTGTGGTCGCTGGTTTGTGGCGAGCGCTTCGACCGCGACCAGGGTTCGTTCAGCTCCGGCAATCGCCCGTCTCGGTGTCATGGACGACAATGCCGAGACGGGGACGTCCGTGTTTCGCACCGGGCTGCCGAATTGGGCCGCCGCCACATCTCGATAGAACGAAGCGAGTATCTCGAGACCCGTCACGTAGAGGGCATCGGTTGCACGCTTCAGCTCGCGGGTTTGCCGATCGCGCAGCGACTTCGGGGCGTCATCGCCAAGCGCGTCGCGTTCTTCCTGCTGACGCTCCTTGAGCGCGGCGAGAAGCGGCTCTGCAGCAGCCATGGTCTCATCGGCAAGCCGGAATGCATCACCAGGATGCTCGCCAAGACGCATCGGAATGCTGAGCCAGACTCTCCGGTAGTCGGCGACCTGAGGCTCCGTCGCGAGTGCAAGAGCGAGTCCCGGGCGGCCGCCGGCGATCCGAGCGGCTTCCGTGGCCTGCTCCTCCTCGATACCGAACTGGATGAGACCTGCGGCGACCTCCTCCTCGGAAACCCGGCCAAGTACAACGGTTCGGCACCGACTCGCGACCGTTTCCGGGAGATCGTCTTCCGTCTCGGCGACGATCACGAACACCGTGGCGGGAGTGGGCTCTTCCAGGGTCTTCAGGAGGGCGTTCGCGGCTTCGTCGTTCATCATGCCCCCTTCCTCGAGCAAGAACACTTTGCGATCCGACTCGAGCGGGGTGCGCGTTGCCTGAGATACCACGGTTCGCGCCTGGTCGACGGTGATCGAGGCACGACCTTCCGGCTCAACGAGAACGAGGTCCGGGTGGACGCCGCCCAAAACGCGGTCGATGCAGGCTTGGTCCTCGCCGCATAGGAGTGCTGCTGCGAACCGCCGGGCGATCGTCGCTTTGCCAACGTTGGACGGACCAACGAAGAGATACGACTGAGCGGGTTCCACGATCTCCCGTTCGAGGAGTTCGATGACCCCCCGATGCCCGATGACGGCGTCGAACCGGGTCACCATCGCGTCCGAATCTCCCGATACGCCGTGTCGACAACGTCGTCGAGCGGCGCATGGGTATTGATGGTGACGAAGCGCTCGGGCTCCGCCTCCGCCAACGCCGTGAACCCCTCCGCGACAGCTTGCTGGAAAGCGACACCTTCGTCACCGATCCGATCCCCAACCTCCTGGCGCGCCAGGCCCTCGTCCGGATCAACGGCCAGGAGTACCACCATGCTGGGCCAGACCCCAAGCAAGCCGGGCTCGTTGGCGTTGCGGACCTCTTCGACACCGAGTTGACGACCCGCTCCCTGATACGCAAGCGATGAATACACCGATCGATCGGACAGGACCCACGCCCCATCATCGAGTGCCGGGCCGACCGCCTCGGCCGCAAGCTGGGCCCGGGCGGCAGCGAACAGGAGAGCCTCGGTCCACGGTTTCGGCGCTAGTTCGTGGCTGAGGAGAATCTGCCGGATCGACTCGCCAACGGTGGTCCCGCCCGGTTCGCGCACACGGACAACGCGCAGACCGTCGGCTTCGAGTCGTTCGCCGACCAGTTGCGCCACGGTCGACTTGCCTGCACCTTCGATGCCCTCGAACGCGATGTAGGGACGGTTCACTCGATCTCGTTCCTCGTACTCGGCGTCACCAGGACAGTTTCGCAGAGTTGGGGGCGACAGGTCCGACGCTAAGACCTCTTCGGCTTCCGCTTCGGAGCTGGACCCTTGGCCCGCCGCTCCGCGAGCAGCTCAACCGCACGATCGAGGGTGATCGTGTCGACGGAGTCCGCAACCCTGAGGGACGCGTTCGTCTCGCCGTCGGTGACGTACGGACCGAACCGTCCGTTCCGGAGCACTACGGGCTTCTCAGTGTTCGGGTCCTCTCCGAGTTCCTTCAACGGAGCAGCCGCCGTCCGGCTGCGCCCCTTCTTCGGCTGGGCGAGCAGGGCGATCGCCGCCTCGAGGTCCACCGTGAATATCTGATCCTCGTCTTCGAGGCTGCGGCTCTCCTTGCCCCACTTCACATAAGGCCCGTAGCGCCCGTTCTGCGCCGTTATCGGCTTGCCGTCCTCAGGATGCTCACCGACGGTCCGAGGCTGTGTGAGGAGCCGGAGCGCGTCGTCAACCGTCACCGTCTCGAGCGACATGGTCTTGAAAAGGGAGGCCGTTTTCGGCTTCGCCTTCGTCTTCGAGTCTGCGTCTCGTTCACCGAGCTGTACATACGGTCCGTAGCGTCCCGCCTTGGCGAACACGGTGAGGCCGGTCTCGGGATCCTCGCCGAGGGCCCGGTCGCCGGACGGAGCCGCGAGCAGTTCCGTTGCACGCTCGACCGTGAGCTCTTCGAGCGGTACGTCCTCGGGTATCGAAGCGCGGGATTCGCCGTGAACGAGGTAGGGGCCGAATTGACCGCAGCGCGCCACGATCGGTTCGCCGTCCGCACCTTCACCGATCGGGAACGCGTTGACCTCGCGCGGATCGATCCCCTCGAGTGCATCGTCGGAAACGAGCGTTCTGAGGCCGGGATGATCGTCGACACCGAAGTAGAACCGTTCCAGATACGGGACCATCTGCTCTTCGCCACCCGCGATCTTGTCGAGGTCCTCCTCCATGAGCGCGGTGAAGTCGTAGTCGACGTAGTCACCGAAGTGCTCCTCAAGCAGGCCAACGACCGCGAAAGCCTTGAGCGTCGGAACAAGCGCCGATCCCTGCTTGCGCACATAGTCGCGGTCTTGGATGGTCGAGATGATCGACGCGTAGGTCGACGGGCGGCCGATTCCCAGTTCCTCCAACCGCTTCACGAGGCTTGCTTCGGTGTAACGGGCAGGGGGCTTTGTCTCGTGGTTCGTCGCCTCCATGGCGAGCGCGGCGAGATCCTGTCCTTCCGTAACGGCCGGCAAGTGCCGCTCCTGGTCGTCGCGGGCAGCATCGGGATCATCGATGTCTTCGACGTAGGCCTTCAGGAATCCGCCGAAGAGGATGGTCCGGCCGGAGGCCGAGAACTCGCACACCCGACCGCTTTCTGGTGCAGTTCCACTGAGTCGAAGTTGGAGGCTCTCCCCTATTGCATCCTTCATCTGGCTCGCAACGGTTCGTTTCCAGATCAAGTCATAGAGCCGCGCCTCATCCGACTTCGATCCGAAGGAACCCCCAACGGTCTTCGGGTCCTGGAAGTGTTCACCGGCTGGACGGATCGCCTCGTGGGCCTCCTGGGCGCCCTTCGCCTTCTTGCCGTAGAAGCGCGGCGAATCGGGGAGGTACTCCTTGCCGAAGCGGTCTGCGACGAGTGAGCGGGCCGCGCTCAGAGCCGTCCCCGACAGGTTGGTCGAGTCAGTCCTCATGTAGGTGATGAACCCACCCTCGTACAGACGTTGCGCAGCCGACATTGTGCGGCGTGCCCCAAACCGGAATTTGCGACCCGCTTCCTGCTGCAGCGTGGCCGTGCGGAATGGCGGATACGGGCGCCGGGTGTACGGCTTGCGCTCGACAGACGTCACTTCGAACGGACTGTCGACCAGTTCGTCTGCAAGGGTGGCTGCGGCCTCGGCATCGAGAATGATACGGTCGGCGCGAGTCTGGCCGGATCGGTCGAAGTCGGATCCAGTCGCAACACGTTCTCCGTCGACGGAGACGAGTTTGGCATCAAACGGGCTCTCCTCGTCACGAGGAGTGAAGGTGCCCGTCACGCCCGAGTATGTGGCTCCGATGAACGCAAGGCGCTCCCGCTCACGATCAACGATGATTCGGGTCGCCGGGGATTGGACACGGCCCGCCGACAGCCCACGCTGGACCTTGCGCCACAACACCGGCGAGACTTCATACCCGAACAGACGGTCGAGAACGCGGCGCGCCTCCTGCGCGGCGACGACCTGCTTGTCGAGCTCCCGCGGATGATCGACCGCTTCCTGGATGGCCTCCGATGTGATCTCGTGGAACACCATCCGGTGGACGGGAACCTTCGGCTTGAGGGTTTCGAGAAGATGCCACGCAATCGCTTCACCTTCTCGATCCTCATCGGTGGCGAGGTAGAGAGAGTCGGCGCCTTTCAGCGCTTTGCGCAGCACGGCGACTTGCTTCTTCGAATTGGGAGTGACCACGTACATCGGCTTGAAGCCGTTGTCGATATCGATGCCGAACCGGGTCTCTCTCCACGCCGTCTTCTTGGCGTCGGAGACCTCGCCGACCTTCGTCGGGATATCGCGAATGTGACCGACCGACGATTCGACGATGAAGTCGTCGCCGAGGTAGCGGCCGATGGTTTTGGCTTTCGCCGGGGACTCGACGATGACAAGGTGTTTGGGCATGGATGAACAGCACTCAGTCGGTTGGGAACGGGGTCAACGATGCGGGAGTATGGCCGCTTTGTCAAGACAATGGGTATTTGGCCCTCGGAACGTGCCTACCGATTGAAGCCTGAGCGGAAGCGCTCAACCACCCTCGGCCACGTGAACACATCCTCGACGTGCTGCCGTCCGGCGAGTCCCATCGCGCGCGCTCTCTCAGGATCCTCGAGCAGCATCTCGAGGCCTTGAACGATGTCATCGGTTGAGTGAACGACGTATCCGGTCTCGCCGGGGATCACCGTCTCTGGAGACCCCCCGGAGTCCCCTGCGAGGACCGGCAGACCGGTCGCAGCTGCCTCGAGAAAGACCAGACCGAGTCCCTCCACTTCCAACCCGCCCCATCGCGATCGGCACGGCATGCAGAACACATCCATCTGTCGGTACAGGCCGGGCAGCTCGGACCACGGCACGTCAACGGCGAAGCGGGTCCGCACGCCGAGCTTGTCGGCGAGCCTGCGGAGACTTCCTTCGGTGCGACCCGTACCGACAAGCAGCACGTCAACAGGGGGCGAGACTCTCGACGCCGCCTCGATCAGGCGATGTTGCCCCTTGCGCGGCACAAAACGGGAGACACATCCGACAACCGGGATCTCGTTGTCACCGTTCGGCGGAGGAGTGAAGGTGGCGATGTCGACGCCGGCTCCAACGAACACGACTTCCTTGCCGGAAAGGCGTTGTACACGGTTCGCCGTGAAGCCGCTGACGGCAAACCGCACGTCTGCATCGCGCAGCGCCTTGGCGACCGCCTGCCGGGTCCCCGGCGCTGCTGCAGGAAGGGTGACTTCTGCCCCGTGACTGAGCACTCCGTAGGGAACACCAAGCCGATCCCTCAATGCCGGTCCGAGGTACGGCAACGGGTGGGGAGCACCAAACAGGATGGCGTCGGGGGCGAAGTCCGCTGCCCGATCCTGGATCCACGCGGCGACCTGAGGGGTCGGCCACATGAACGTCGAATGGTGCCGACTGATGCGCTCATCGGGTTCGGCAGCTGCGTCGGCCGGCGCGATGACATGCCACTCATCTGGATACGCATTGATCACGTTGCCGAGGTACTGCTGGATCCCGCCCGGCTTCGGGGGGTAGTCGTTTGTGACGAGCAGCAGTCGCATCCTCAGTCTCCGAGATGTGCTGCGACGTTGTACGACGAGATGCGAGGACCCGATCCGCCGTAGATGACTTCGGAGTGGGCGGTATTGCGTGGAATTGGAATCACGTTCCGGTCGAGGAATGGGATGCCAAGCAATCGCGCCACGTAGGCCCGTGTGACCCCACCGTGGGTGAAAACGCCAACGGTGCCGGACTCGTCTGCCGCAAGCGCAGCCGCCGCGGCTTCGAACCGTTCCCCCGCGTTGGCGAATGTCTCGCCGGTACCGCCGCGCGGCTCGTCACGTCCCTCTTCGAAGATCCTGCGGAAAGCCTCCGGGTCGGTCGCACGAACCTCGGCGCCGGTGAGCCCCTCCCACTCACCGAAGTGCAACTCCACAAAGTCGTCCACGATCCGGACCGTGTCATCGTCTCTCGTGATGGCAGCGGCCGTGTCGCGAGCGCGCACCGAAGGGGACGACGCGAAGGCGTCGTATGCACCGGAGACGCGCGCGAGTGCGGCGGCTTGGCGCCGTCCCTCATCGGACAGTTGCGACTCCCCTCTCCCCCACCAGCGGTGTTCGAGGTTCGCTTCCGTCTCACCGTGGCGAATGAACCGGAGTCGAGTGCCGGATGGGCGGGCAACGTCACCCTCGAGGTGCAGATCGTCGTTGAGCGAGAACACCTCAACCCGGTCGTCGGACAGACGGATGGTCGTCAGTGAAGCGTTCGAGGGAACAAGCATCGCCGATTGGTCGGCGGTGCCGACAATTGAACCAACGATCGTCTGGATGACCCCGCCGTGAGTCACAGCAATCGCCTCTTCGCCCTCGTCGATCCGCGCCGCGAGCGCATCGAATGCACCGCGTACACGTTCGGTGAAGTCGGAGAATCGTTCACCACCCTCGGGTTGGAAGTCACCGGAGCCGAACCGTTCGCTTGTGATGTCGGGGTACCGGCGACGGATCTCCTCAGGGTGCATGCCGTCCCATGCCCCAAGATCGAATTCTCGCCACTCAGCCAGGGGTTCGCCGCTGCCGATCGAGGCTCCCGTCGCCCGTGTCCGGCCGAGATCCGACGTCACCATCAGGACGGCGTCGCGACCAGCCATACGTCGGCCGAGGCGCTCGACCTGGAGTTGGCCGCGCGTGCTCAGCAGCGAGTCGGATTGGCCCTGCCAACGTCCCGAGACGTTGCTGACGGTCTCGCCATGGCGAACAAGTGTGATGGTGCGAGCCAGAGAGCCCCCTGCGTGGATCGCCCGTAGGGTAGGACGCCACCGCGATTCGGCGGGCCGCACTCCGTTCGGCTCGAACGGAGTGCGGAATACCGCCTAGAACAAGCCGTAGGTCACGAACGCCGATGCAAAGATCAGGGAGACGATCGTCATGACCTTGATGACGATGTTCATCGCCGGACCCGACGTGTCCTTGAACGGATCGCCGACCGTGTCTCCGACGACCGCTGCCTTGTGAGCATCTGAGCCCTTGCCGCCGAAGGCACCGGCTTCGATGAACTTCTTGGCATTGTCCCAGGCACCACCGGCGTTCGCCATGTAGATGGCCAACAGGAAGCCCGAGATCAGTGCCCCGGCAAGCAAGCCACCGAGCATCTCGAGACTGATGAATCCCACAATGAGTGGCAGCGCAACAGCGAGGGCACCAGGCACGATCATCTCTCGGAGGGCTGCCTGGGTCGAGATATCGACGCACTTCTCGTACTCCGGCTTGGCCTCGGGATCCCCTTCACGCAGTCCGGGAATCTCACGGAACTGGCGACGGACTTCCTCGATCATCTGATTGGCGGCGCGGCCGACTGCCTGGATTGTCTGCGCTGCAAACAGGTACGGGAACATCCCGCCGATGAAGAGGCCGACAATCACCCAGATGCTGAGGATGTCGAGGGTATCGATGGTGTCCTTACCGGCTTCAGCCAGCTCGACATTGACCGACTGGATGAACGTGAAGAACAAGGCGAGAGCCGTGACAGCCGCAGAACCAATCGCGAAACCCTTCGCTATTGCGGCGGTGGTGTTGCCGAGCGAATCGAGTGCATCGGTTGTCTCGCGGACCTCCGGTGGCAGATGTGCCATCTCTGCAATCCCGCCTGCGTTGTCTGCGATGGGCCCGTAGGCATCGACCGAAACGGTGATACCGAGCGTCGCAAGCACACCAATAGCGGCGATCGCCACACCGTAGATGCCGCCGCCATCCACAGCCCAGTCACCGGCCCAGTAGGCGGCTCCCATGCCGAAGGCGACCACGATCACCGAGTAGGCGGCGGACTTCATTCCCTCGGAGATGCCCGAAAGCACAACGGTTGCAGGCCCGGTCTGAGCTTGGCGAGCGATCTCCTTGACGACCTTGTGCTCATCCGACGTGAACCACATCGAGATGCGCCCGATGATGATGCCGATTACGAGACCGACGAGGACCGCGAGGAAGAACCCCCAGTAGTTGTTGACACCCTCGACACCGCTGAACATCAGGGGAGTCAGCGCCCCAACCCCGATGACGGTCAATCCGGCAGCAGTCCAGGTCCCACGTTCGAGTGTCGCAGCGAGGCTGGCCTTGCCCGGGCGTACGAGGAACGAACCGATGATGGAAGCGAGCATCCCGATAGAGGCAATCATCAGCGGGTAAAAGACGGCCTGCATTGTGAACGCCTCGCCGGCAACTCCGAACACCAACACGGCGAAAGAAATCGGCGCAACGAGCGATCCGACATACGACTCGAAGAGGTCGGCACCCATTCCTGCGACGTCGCCAACGTTGTCGCCAACGTTGTCGGCGATCGTGGCCGGATTGCGGGGGTCGTCCTCGGGAATCCCGGCTTCAACCTTGCCGACGAGGTCGGCACCAACATCGGCCGCCTTCGTGTAGATCCCACCGCCGACGCGAGAGAACAGAGCGATCGAGGACCCTCCAAGGGCGATTGCCGTCACGACCGCTACCCAGTTGTCGAGTTCAAGGATTTCTTTGAACAGCCACACACCGAGCGAGAATCCGAGGAGTCCGAGGCCGGCCACGGTGAATCCCATGACGGCTCCGCCACGGAACGCGATGGGAAGTGCGACCTTGATACCACCCCGGCGTGCCCCTTCGGCAGTGCGCGCGTTGGCTGCGGTCGCGATCCGCATTCCGATGAAACCGGCCGTCGCCGAGAGTACGGCACCGAACACGTAGGCAATCGCTCCCCATGGACGACCCCAAGGGAGGAAGATGAGGATCAGCGTCGCAAGGATGGCGACGAAGATCGCCACCGCACGGTACTCGCGCTTCATGAACGCCATCGACCCCTTGCGGATGGCTCCCATCAGGTCCACCATCACCTCGTTGCCGGGATCGGCCGACGTCACCTGACGGGCATAGAAGAAGGCAAGGATGAGGGCGGCGATGCCCATAACTACGGCTACATAGAGCCACAGGTCCGGCTGGTCCACAGAAACTCCCAAGATCGGCAATTGGAGTCCCGGATTATAGATTCGTCGAGGAGCGTCCCGATTGCCGAACCGGCTGGGAGCGCCCAAACCCCGCAACGTGGGGAGATACACCACACAATTCGACAATGGGCGTACGATCCTCGACCGTGCGACGACTCCTTCTCACCCTGAGCCTCTTCGTGGTCACCGGCCTCGTCGCGGCGTCATGTTCTCCGAGCGTCGCCGAAACGACGGTGACGACGCTGCCGACCACGACCACAACACAGCCGCCGACCACCACGTCGAGTTCCACAACCTCCACAACGGCACCGGTCAGCAGCGTTCGGGTCGAAGGCGAGCTCCCGGACGAGCTCCTTGCCGTCGTGGCGTCGCTCCTTTCGTGGCAGATCGATGATCGCAACAGACCGCCTGAGATTCCGGAAGGACTCGAAGCGCACCTCGCGGACCACCCGATCGCGACGACCGATGATCTCGAGGTCACCGGCACAACGGCAGAGGTCGAGGGCGGAGCGGTCGGTGTTGTTGTGACCGACGGAGGTGACGTGCTCCTCGCTGCCGACGAGGGAACCAGATGGCAGATTGTCGGGGCGCACCCGGCCAATGGCGTTCCGTGGTACGGCGAGGAGCCCCGCCTTGTCATGGTGATCGGCTCCGACGCTCGTGTGGGAACCAATCAGGAGACACACCGCGCCGACAGCATTCACCTCCTCGCGGCGAACCCGTCTGACGGGACCGGCACGATCCTCGGATTCCCGCGAGACAGTTGGGTCTCGACGAAGCACGGCACCATGAAGTTCTCATCCCTGATGTCGGGCCGCGGACCGCAAGTCATGGTCGACCAGGTAGTGGAAGCCTGGGGCCTGCCGGTCGAGGGGTACGTCGTGACTGGATTCGAAGGATTCGAAGACATGATGAACCAGGTCGGCTATCTCCCGATCGACCTTCCGCGGGCGATCCCCAACCAGGCGTGGTGGGACGGATGGCCGGCCGGAGAACAGACACTCTCTCCACAGCGGGCACTCGAATACTCGAGAACTCGCAAGGGGATTCCGGGCGGCGACCTCACCCGGTCGGCCAACCAGGGCTTGGTCATGCTGGCCGTACTGCAACTCCTTCAGATGAACGACATCGTCGACACCCCGGAGATTGTGAAGGTGCTTCTCGACTACACGTGGACGAGTCTGACACCAACCGACCTCATCCAGCTCGGTGCCGCGGTGCACACGCTCGATCCCGAGTCGATCGACAACGTCGTCGTCCCCGGCACGCCCGGTTGGGCAGGTAAGGCCTCGGTTGTGAGACTCACTCCCGACGTCGACGAGATCCTGGCCGATCTAGGCGACGACGGCCTCTTGAGTGAGGACGATGAATAGACAGAGAATGGCCAGACCTCAGCGGGACATGCCTCTACGGCAAGATTCCAATATCAGTGCCGGTCTCGCCTCGCATATGGATCCAACCTGTTTCCTGTTCCGCATCGACGAGTCCGCTCTCCGACTCCGCCGGCTGGGCTGAACCCTCATGCCACGCGGCAGATGTCGTCTCTCCTCTTAGATCCGGCGCCTTGTCCTCGGTTCGCTCGAGACCTCGGCGTTCCATGGCCCCCCACCGCAGATCGCTTCGCGTCGCCGACACAAGGCCGCGCAACCGCCACCATGTCGACATCTGCCGGTAACCGAAGTTCTCGACGAGGGCGATACCGAGGAGTGCCAGGAGGTCCTCGAAACGCCGGTACCTCCGGAATGAGATCTCCTCGAGAGCGACCGCGGAAACCGAGATTGCCGAACCGAGAAACACCGCCACAGCAAGGAACGCCACGGTGTAGGCGACTGAGGCCTGACCGGTGATGAGCGCCACAGCAAATGCGGCGTAACCCAGCAACTCGACCAACGGACCAAGAAGTTCAAACACGACGTAGTACGGAAGGGCAACGAGTCCTGTGACCCCGTACTTCGGATTCATGACCATTCGACGGTGCCGGCTGATGACCTGTGCCAAACCCCTCTGCCAGCGGTCGCGTTGCCGCCCGAGCTGACGAACACTCTCGGGAGCTTCCGTCCAAGCAACGGGATCGGGGATGAATTCGATTCGATACGGTCGTCCAAGATCGCGACAGTGCCGGTGGAGTCGAACGATGAGTTCCATGTCCTCGCCGACGGTGCTCGTGTCGAAACCGCCGGCGTCTGCCACCACGGAACGCCGGAAGGCACCGAACGCTCCCGAGATGATGAGCGTGGCACCGATTGTGTTCCAACCCACCCGCGCCGACAGGAACGACCGCAGATACTCGAGAACCTGGAATCGAACCAGGATCGAGTTCGGCAGTCTGACGTCGTCAACAGCACCGGCGTCAATGGTGCAACCGTTCGCGATCCGCACGATGCCGCCGACCGCAACCGTCGAGGACTCCTCCAAGAACGGCCGCACAACACGAGCAAGGGCATCGGGCTCTAGGATCGTGTCGGCATCCATTGCGCAGAAAAGCGCACTTCGCGAGTAGTTCAAGCCAACGTTGAGAGCATCGGCCTTCCCGCCGTTCGCCTTGTCGACAACGACCAGGTTCTGATGCTGGACACCCTGGTAGACCGCGTGCACCGCGGCCGAGGAAATGTCGCTCGTAGGCACCCTCACGACTGGTTCGAGGTCGAACGCGTCGAGCAGAACGGCAAGCGTCCGATCAGTCGATCCATCGTTCACAACAACAATCTCATAGTCCGCGTATTGGAGGGTCAACAGCGATCGAAGAGAAGCAACGATCGTTGCTGCTTCATTGAACGCCGGCACCACAAGCGAGATCGGCAGACCGCCGCTCGATGAAAGGAGGTCGTCGATCTGAAGCGACTCGAGTCTGTCGAGGTACCGCCTCAAGCTGCGGAACGCTGTGAGGCTCAGGGTCAGATACGTACCGTTGAGAACTGCGAAGTATCCGAGGATGAAGATGTTGAACGCTGTGAGAAAGTCAATCACGCGGCGCCCCCGTAGAGCGTCTCGATCGCAGCTTCGGCCGGCAACCCACCAGCTTCAACGAGCGCGGCCAACTCGTTCGAGGCGTGCAGGTCGGCAAGAGCATGGGATGCGCGAATGGCGATCCAAGGGGAGTCCGGTTCGATTGCGGCAACGATTGTCTGTGCGTCTTCCGGCGCGCCGAGTTTGCCGAGTACGGAGATGGCGGCCGCTCGGACGAAGAATCGATCGTCGTCGATGAGCGGTCGCACCGCATCAGCCTGCGCTTCAGAGCCGATCGCGGCGAGGAGATGAAGGCAAGCGGTGATGAGTTCCGGGTCACCGCTCGTCATCTGGGCGGCAGCCACCTCCGCAGATTCCACATCCTTGAGGAGGGTGAGAGAACGGGCAACGGCCGCTCGAGCAAACGCGGGCCGCCGGCGATCACCGAGATACTGTCTCATATCGGGAGCAGCCCCTGTGCCGACGGTCGCGAGCATCGACGCTGTGAGGGCCGGGCTCCAGGCTTCATACCGGACGAGGCGATCGAGAACCTCTCGAATCCACTCCGCTCGATTTGGCTGGCACAGTGCGCGAGCAGCCACCACGGATACCAGGGGCGACGGATCATCCAGGAACCCAACGATGGCCGGCTCGTAGACGCGTCCCCCGAGGCAACTGACGATCTGCAGCGCCCGTGCTCGAGTTTCTGGGCGCCTCGCTTCCAGGTCGGGCGTCGTCACGTCGAGAAGAGGCGCGGCAAACCGTTGAATACGAGAGCGATCGCTTCCGCGGAGTCGCCGAGCGACGTCCCAGCAAATCTCGACCACGTCCTCTTGCTCGCTCGGGGCAACGAGTTCACTGAGGCCTTGGGTATCGGAATCGTCGGATATCAGCCCGATGACTCGTGGGTACCATCGTCGGCGTCGCTCGGCGATCCTCGCGACGCGCCGGACGTTGCGAATCCGCAGCAGAACGACGACGGCTGCGAATGTCAAGTTGATGAAAGCGAGCCCGGCGATCGCGAGGACGAGTCCGCTCATGACGCGCTGGTGTGTCGCCGCACCCGAACTGCGAGCTCGGCCGGTGAGAACGGCTTCACGATGTAGTCGGTGGCGCCGAGATCGAACCCTCGTACCACATCCTCTTCGCGGCCACGGCCGGTCAGCATGATGATTGGCAACTCTGCCGTCTGCGGAGACGATCGGAGCCGCCCGAGCACTTCGAACCCGTTCATCTTCGGCATCATCACATCAAGAATCGCCACATCTGGTGGTGATTGCAGCGCGTCGAAAAGAGCGCTCTCACCATCGACCTCATGTCGAATCGTGTAGCCGTCGCGAGCAAGCCGGTCGGACACCAACGCCGCCACCAATTCGTCGTCCTCGGCGAGGAGCACGGTGACCTTCGCAGCGTCCTCATCGGGCGTCGACAGAGGTGCCTGCGGGTCGGGCGCCGTGTTCTTGGGAGGCTCGAGTAGTTCGTCCACAAGGCCGGACAAGGCCAGCGGCTGAAACGGCTTCTCGACGAATGCGGTGGCTCCTGCATCCATCGCGGCCAGCCGAACCGGCTCGCTCCCGGAACCGGAGAGCATCACAACCGGAATACGCGCTGTCTCGGGATTCGCCAAGACATGTCCAAGCAACTGCCGACCGTCGCCGTCTGGGAGAAGCAGATCCAACAGCACGAGGTCGATCGTCGCGTCGATCGATGCTCGCGCCTCTTCAATGGAACCAGCCATGACAAACTGTCGACGGTCGTTGTCGAGCGTCTTGGCGACAATCATCTGAATCAGTGGGTCGTCGTCGACGATAACGATCCGCTGCTGCGGCCGGCCGGTGCCCACGACGTCCTCAAGAGCGGCAATGAGAGGA
>Ga0316197_10001443_pt1 | contig 16948 bp, 15 predicted proteins | sample OudBiesiAoxic_MG_FD_204939 | JGI IMG/M metagenome (GOLD analysis project Ga0316197, IMG submission 204939) | Coastal sediment microbial communities from Oude Bieten Haven, Netherlands - site A oxic | ecosystem: Environmental > Aquatic > Marine > Coastal > Sediment | place: Netherlands... | reverse complement strand
CTGGGCGACTACGAGGGTGCTCTCGGAGCATACGAGAAGGCGATGGAGCAGGACCCGGGCCGCGACGATACGCTCGCCGCCGTGCGGAACCTGGTCCACAAGCCGCAGGTCGCCGCTAGCGCGCTGGACTTGCTCGAGGAGTATTACCGTGGCGCCGGCAATCTCGAAGAGGTCGTTCGGCTTTACGAGCAGCGTGTCGAGCTTGCGGCCACCGATGCCGATCGCGTTGCGCTCCTCACCCAGGCTGCTTCGATTTGGGAAAACGATATCGGCCGCCCCGAGGAGGCGTTGAGCGCTTTGCGAGATGCGGTACGGACGGACCCGAGGGACTTGACGCTCATCGATTCTCTCGAACGCCTCGCCGAGCTGTCAGGACGTTGGGCCGAGCTCGATGGCCTGGTCGACGAGATTGCCGCGCATGGAGACCTCGATCGGCGTGAGATGTATGAGCTCCGTCTGCGATCGGCGGGCTGGTACCGTGACCGCTTGAGCGACCCGACAGCGGCCGAGCGAGCGCTCACCGAAGCGCTCGAGTTCGACCCGGAGCCGCTCGAGGCCCACACCCAACGCGTCGACTTGATTCGAGACCAGGGACGAACAGCGGACTTGGTCAATGCGCTTCGCGCATGGGCACAAGTCGATCCGAGCACCGAGCAGCGCATAGCCCTTCTTCGCGAGGCCGCCGAGCTCGCAGGCCAGGAGCTGTCCGAGCCCGAGCTCGCGGCGGATTGTTATCAAGAGCTGCTGGCCATCGAGCGAGACGATGTCGACGCGCTCCGGGCCCTATCCGAAGTTCGTCGTGCGCAGTCGCGGTGGAACGAGGTCGTCGGGCTACTGGAACGCCAGATGGAAATCGTTGCGGGCGCCGAACGCGCGCAGGTCGCTCAGGCCACGGGCCAAGTGTACCGTGACCAGCTCGACGATCCGCGGGCCGCCATTCGCGCTTACGAAGTCGCCCTCGAGATTGACGAGAACGACCCCAACACGATGGATGCGCTCGAGGCGCTCTATCGCGACAACGACCGCCTCGAGGCGCTTCGCAGCTTGCTCGAACGGCGGACCGATTCGGCTAGTGACGAGGACCGGACCGCCATGCAGCTTCGGCTCGCGCAGCTCTACGAGCATTCGTTCCGTGACCAGAGCGCTGCCATCGACATGTTTCGGAAGGTGCTATTGGCAGACCCGGACAATGAGGTTGCCAACGCCGACCTCGACAGGCTCTTCGAGGCCACGGGCGCATGGGATGATCTGATCGCGCTGCTCCTTTCGAGGGTTGGTCAGGCATCGGACGAGGCACAGCGGGGCCTGCTCGAACGCGTCGCAGACGTGCACGTCAAGGAGCTCAACGACGAAGACGCTGCGATCAAGATCTACGAGCGCATCAACTCGGACCTGGGCGCGGACGAGAAATCACTTCGCGCGCTGGCCGGCCTATACGAACGCAAGGGGAGCTGGACCAGGGTCGCTGACGCACTCGAACGTCTCGTCGGGCGTCTCGACGGTGAAGCCGCCATCGAGCTCTCGCACCGGGTTGCGGACCTTTGGGAGCAGCAGGTTGGTGACGCTGAACAGGCGGGAAGGGCGCTTCGCTCCGCATACGAACGATTCCCCCAGGACGTCGAGACGCGCGAGAGGCTCAAAGCTCACTACGAAGCGCGGGCGGACTACCAGGCCATGGTCGAGGTCATGGACGCGGAGCTTCAGGCTGCGAGCTCGGACGCAGAACGGCTGACGCTGCTGCGGGCGATTTCGGACCTCTACCGCGATCAGCTCGATTCACCTGGGCAGGCGGCAAGCTACCTCGAACGCGCGGTCGAGCTCGACGGCTCGGATCGGGGCGCCTTGGTTCCGCTTTGCGATCTCTACATGGCTGCCGGCCGTCAGCAGGATGCGGTGCCTATCTTGCAACGCATCGTCGAAAGCTACGGTGGGAAGCGCAGCAAGGAGCTTGCGACGCACCAGCACAGGCTCGGCCAGGCGCTGGCGGCGATGGGCGACGCCCAGGGCGCACTCGCGGCGTATGACGCGGCCTTCAAGATCGACCTCACGAACGTTGCCATCCTTCGTGACCTCGGCAAGCTCACCCACGCAACGGGCGACCTCGACCGCGCGCAAAAGAGCTTTCGGGCCTTGCTTCTTCAGAGGCTAGAACCGGACTCGGGCATTCAGAAAGCAGACGTCTACTTCTACCTCGGTGACATCGCGGCAAAGGCCGACGACCGGCGCAAAGCCATCACGATGCTCGAGAGGGCGCTTGCCGAAGATGCGAGCCACGCGCAGGCTGCGAGCCTCCTGGCAGACTTGAAGGGGTGAACCATGGCGACAGGAAAGGTCGCAATCGACGGCAAGGTCGTCGATAGCGACGAAGCACGCGTGTCGGTCTTCGACCGCGGCTTCCTCTACGGCGACAGCGTGTTCGAGGTGTACCGAACCTACGGCGGCGTTCCGTTTGCCGAAACCGAGCACCTGGAACGGCTCGCGCGTTCGGCTGCCCGCCTGATGATTCCGATGCCTGTGTCGCTGGAGACGCTCACATCAGAGGTTCACGCTACCCTCGACGCTGCAGGCGAGGGCGACTGGTATGTTCGCGTCGTTGTCACGCGAGGAACCGGCCCGTTGAGTTACGATCCGTCGACCGCTAACAATCCGCTTCGGGTCATCATCGCTGCCCCCGTGTCGGTGCCGCCTGCCGAGCACTACCGGCGAGGCGTGGCGGTTTCTTTGCTCGAGGCTTCACGCCCGACCGACGACGAGCGGGCGTCCGGTGCGAAGGCGTCGAACTACCTGGCGAACTTGCTCGCCGTCCACGAGGCCAAGCAGAGGGGAGCCCAGGAGGCGCTGATGCTCGGACGCAAGGGCCAGATCCTCGAGGGTGCGTCGAGCAACATCTTCATCGTCAAGGACGGCAAGGTCCGAACCCCCGAAGCCCAGGCAGGGATTCTCATGGGCATCACCCGCGCCACGGTCATCGCCGCAGCCCAGCAAGAAGGCATCGAGGTCGAAGAGGCCGAGGTCCGGCCCGGCGACCTCTACGGCGCCGATGAGGCCTTCATCACGAGCAGCATCCGAGAAGTCATGCCGGTCGTCGCGGCCGACGGACGGACGATCGGCTCTGGAACCCCCGGCACAGTGACCAAGCAGCTCCACGCGGGCTATTTGAGGGCCGTCCACGAGGCAACCGGGGCGGGGGTTTGACGGCTCGGCTCAGGCACAGTAAGCCAGCCGCCAGGACGAGTTGAATGTCGGATACAGGTAAGACAAAAACACGACGGCGCCGCAAGGTCGCCGCTCAGGGCAAGGACCGGAAGAAGAAGCTTGCGAAGCTCGGGACCACACCGAAGTTTCCGCTCGATCCGGAAGAAGCGGCCCAGACCAAGGCCTGAGAGGCTCTGCGCCCTGAGCGGCCCAGAGCAAAGGTTTCACCGGGGTCAGTGTAGGGTGTGTGATTCGCCGTCGTGCTCGACGATCGGAATACTCGTTTCCGAAGCTGCGTTCGTCGGCGCGGGCAGCGCAGGGGGAGGCTCCGATGCGATGCTGAGCGCTTCGAGCTCTTCGCGGTAGGCCATTTGCTGTAGTTTGACGTGGTGGTAGCGGCGCCGCCGGCGGTACGCGAACACCACGAGGAAGGCGGCGGCCACCCAGATGGTAGAGCCCGCGAAAAGGGCCGGGAGGATTCGATACCTGGTTCGCAGGCTATCTCGCCATTGCCGTTCGAGTCCGATGCGCGTCCAGCCGTAGGCCGTTGAGAGTGCCGTATCGAAGGTCTCTCCCGAGCGCAGCGACTGAATCATTCGATGGAATCGCCGCTCGTCGTTGTCGGTTCGTCGCAGGAACCCGACCACGTCTGCGCTTTGGGCATACGCGACGTTCACTTCGTGCGGGCGATTGGGAAAGCGATCGTCGAGCTCGGAGAGCCGGAGCATGGAGCGCTGGGCAGCCGCTCGGAGTAGCGACTCCATTCGGGGCAGCAAGCGCACCTCGGATTGATGGATCGCGACGCCTTCGTTGAACCAGCGTGGCACCGGGTTTCCGAGCACGGCGCGGTACAGCCCCACGTGGGAGAGCTCGTGTACGAGAACCACCTCCAGGTCCGGGGGCTCCCAGGTTTCCGGGGCCGACATCGTCAAGAGGATGACGCCCCACCGCGAGTACGCGACACCGGTCGCGTACTCGGGCGGCGGATGCCCGATGGGGGCAAGCGCGCGCATCTCGCGTGGGTTCCGTGCGACGCGAATGATCAACGCGTCGTCGATGGGGACACCGAAGTTGTCGGCGATCTCCGCCCAATGCTCGTCGAAGCCGTCCATGAGCTTGTGGACACGATCCTGCTGCGCTTCGGGGAAGGTCCAGGTGACGGCGCCAACGCGCTCGCTCGCGTAGCCATCGAGGGCCGCGGGCAACGAGGGTTCGAGCGCTTCCTGAGCAACGGCGCCGACCGAAAAGAAGGTGACGGCGATCGCACACAGAAACACCCTGAGAGAAGCTAGATGGGGTCTACTCTTCACCGGGTGTAAATCTTAGCAGCGGCGGTCCCGCCTCGTTAGTACGACTTCGATCAATGATGAGGTAGGTTACACCTCCGGCGAGGAGCACCCCCGCGACGACATAGGGCCAAGCCTTCTTCCACCTGCGTTTCGCCCTAGATTCGTCCGCTGGCTTCTCTGGGGGGTTCACTTTTGCACCAGTGTCCGCAGGTGCCGGCGGAGGTGGTTCGGACCAACGCAGCTGCGCTTGTTCCGCCCGACTCCGGATGAACTTCAGCCGCTGCTCGGCGCTGCTGTCGTCGAAGTTGAGCGCGCCCTCGTAGAACTGCGACGCGCTCACGTCGAAGACCTCGAGAACGATGGGGCCTTCGCGATGCAGGACGAGTAGGGCATCGGCGCCAGCGATGAGCCCGATGCGCTTGTACGCGCTGAGGTCCTTGCGAGGGTCGAGTCCAAGACCCCGGCGAATCGAGCGCAGGACTTCGAGACCGTCTTCTTCAGCAGTGGGCTCGCCACGCATGGCAGCGCGTAGAGCGGGGTCGGTGGGAGCGCGAAGCCCAGAGAGGGTCGCTTCGGTTTCGATGAAGACGGCGGTCTGCCGGATGGTCTCGTCGGGATCACCGGCGACGACGATGGCGATCTTGGGAGGGGGTTTGTCAGCGTCAGCGTCAGCGTCAGTGCCAGCGTCCCTGCCGGGTTCTGCTCCGGTGCTCTGGCCGTGGCTAAGATTTGGCCAGGCGGTCAGCACAACGATCAGCAATAGGCACCGCATCGGCGCAACGATAGGCAACGCGGCCCATCCGCGCTAGCGTGCGGCGCGATTTACTCATGGGTGAGAAGCCTCAATTCATACACGGTGTCTGCGTCTGCCTCGGGTACGACGGGACGGACTTTCACGGCTGGCAGGCGCAACCCGGGCTTCGGACGGTGCAGGGGGCGCTCGAGAAGGCCATCGATCGGATGGGAATCGAGCACGGTCCCGTGCGGGGATGCAGCCGCACGGACGCGGGCGTTCACGCGTTCGGGCAGATCGCGAGCTTTGCAGTGGGGATCGAGGTGCCAAGAGAAGGCTGGACGAGCGGCCTCAACGCGCGGCTCCCCAAAGACATCGTGGTCCACGACACGCAGCCCTGTTTTCGGCGCTACAACCCGCGCTTCCATGCAGCGCACAAACGCTATCGCTACCTGGTCCGCTGCGGTCAGCAGCGAGACCCGTTGATTCGGAAGCAGGCTTGGCAGCTCGGACCGAAGGGAATGCGGAAGGACGTCGCGCGCCGCGGCGAGCGAATCGAGGACTACCTCGATGTCGAGGCCATGAAGGCAGGCGCAGGCTGCTTCCTAGGCACCCACAATTTTCATGCCTTCCGGCAATCCGGAGACCAGCGCGAAGTCGTCGTGCGCGAGATGTTCGAGGTCAGCGTAATGCCTGGCTGGAACGGACGGCCCGACCTGATGGCACTCGAGGTCGTCGGCAACTCGTTCATGAAGAACATGGTGCGAATCATGGTGGGCACGCTGGTCGACGTGGGACGAGGTTGGCTGTCCGCAAGCGACATTCCCGCCATGCTGCGCGAGGACGCCGATCGATCCAAGGCAGGCCAAACCGCTCCGGCCCACGGCCTCACCCTGGTCGAGATCGAGCTCGCGCGTTTCGATGGTCCGGGGGACGCCTTCGATCGACCTACCGCGGGCGAGCCGCCTCGTAGTCCTTAGAACGTGATGCCGACGCCGCCGGTGAAGTAGAATTTGTCGCCCACGGGGGCGCGGCTGTTCGCGTCCGACCCGGCCACCTCAAAGAAGAGGAACGAGCTGTTGATGCCCCAGTCCTCGTCGAGCGCGTTAGCCCGCCGCTCGTTGATGAAGTTGAGCTCGAGTGCAAGCTGGGCCGCCCAACCGAAGCCGTGGCTGCGACCCGTGCTCTTGCCGACCCCAGCGGTTTCTTTGAAGAAGACGGAGTTGAAACCGACCTTGCCAGTGAAAACGAACGGGACGGCCGTTAGGCGTGCGAGCGCGTCGATGCGCAAGACCACCAGCGCATTCAGGGGAAAGAGGCTGAACTTCGCCTGGTCGCTCGATGGGAGGCACGTGCCAGGCGCGGATGTCTCCTGACAAGCCGTGCCCTTGTAGCCGGCCCAGCCCCCCGCGATCCCAATTCCGATGGGCCCGATGTAGGGGATTCGATAGAGGAAGAAATCGAATTCGGGCAGGATGATCGGCCCGTTGCCACCTGGGTAGACACGGTCGAACGCGTCGCTCCCGGGATCGGGCCGATAGACCCCGACACCCAGTGACAGCAGGTAGCCTTCGGGCGACCAACCTTCTTGGGAGCCGGCGCCCACCGACTCGGCGCGCGCACGCTCCGGCGCGAAGACAACGAGGGCGAGCAGCACTAGCGCCGAAGCGGTTCGTTTCACCGGCGCAGCCTCCAACCGCTGACGAGCGCGAAGATTAGGCCAAGGAGCCAGACCCCGGAGGCGGGTTGACCATTCGCCAGGCTCATCGGCGAGACCGAGCAACCGGAACAGTCCACGCTCGGATCGTCGCAGAACCCGATGGTCCCTACGGCAGTGAAGAGGGTGCCCGTAGCATCGGCGACGTCTCCTTCATTTCCCTGCCCGAGCGTCACGGACGCAAAATCCACGGCGGTGACGAAGACATAGGCCGACTCTCCGTCGGCAAGGTTGAGGGACCCGGAGGTCACTGTCACACTCTTCGCGGTTCCACTGGCCCGGATGCTCGTCAGCGCGGCCGCGCTGCCGTCGTCCGTGTCGCCTTGGTAGACCCTGTACTCCGCGATCTTCGTGGAGTCCGCGGGCGTCGCCCAGGTTATGTTGTAAGTCGAGCCTGGCGCTGGCGTGAGATCGCTCTCGATGACGAGGGGTGCTGGGGGAGTCACGTCCACGATGAATTTGGCGACGCCATATCCGTCCGTCGTCACGTCGTTCCCGCCCGGGTCTTCGCTGCGAAAGGCGTAGATTTCGTAAGGCTGACCTTCGAGCGCCGTATTTGCGCAATCGACGATACCGGTGTCGACGAGCTCCTGCAGGGTGAGGTCGACGATTGTGGCGTTGTCACCCACGTTGACCGGCGTGCTGCTCGCCATTGGTCGGCAAAGCTCTTGCGTGTCGGTCCGCTTGGCGTTCTCGTTGCAGAGCCCGTTTTGCACCCCGGCCCAAAGGTACGCTTGGGTGATGCCGTTGCCGTTCGTCAGGGTCAGGTCGTACAGGGTCGCCGCAGGATCCGCGCAGTTCTGGGCGTTGAAGTACACATCTGCGTTGTCGGAGGTGAGTGTTTCCCCGTTGATCTTCGTGATCGCGTCGATCTGCTCCGTCTGGCCGAACGAGGTGGGGGCGAGCGCCGTAAGCGCCGCTGTGAGGACCGAAAAGAATAAGAAGCCGTTACGCATACCCCATCCTGAGTGCAATCCCTGGGCCAAGCGTGCAAGCCCAAAAGCCGTGTGTTTTCGAGAGGTCGGCGGACAATCTGACATGATCCGCCCTTCTTCTACGCCAAGCCCTGACATTTCGTCACTTTAATAGAACTCTTTCAGCGATTTGGACGGCGTTGAGGGCTGCGCCCTTTCGGAGGTTGTCCGAGACGACCCACATCTGGATGCCTCCCGGATTGCCGACGTCCTCGCGGATGCGGCCGACGTAGACCGGATCCTGTCCGGCCGCATCGATCGGCTGCGGGTACACGCCATTCACGAAATCGTCCACGACGACCACGCCTTCGGCTTGGCTCAGCAGCTCGCGGGCGCGGGCGGCCGAGATCGGCTTGTGGGTTTCGACCGTGATCGCCTCGCTGTGTGCGGTGATCACGGGGACGCGGACCGCGGTCGGCGAGACAGCGATGTCAGGGTCCCCGAAGATTTTGCGGGTCTCGGAGACCATCTTCAGCTCTTCTTCCTGGTAGCCCGTCTCTGCGTCTACAGTCCAGTGCATGAGAAGATTGCGGCTCAACTGTCCGGAAAGCTTGGTCTTGTCGACTGCGACGCCTTTGACGGTTGCCTCTTCCTGCGCCTCAAACGCGGCCACAGCGCTGGCGCCCGATCCGCTGATCGCCTGGTAGGTGGCGACGATCACGCGCTTGAGGCGACCCTCGTCGTGGAGTGGCTTCAGGGCCACGACCATTTGGATGGTCGAGCAATTGGGATTCGCAATGATGCCCTTGGGCCGGTTCGCGGCGGCCGCCGCGTTCACTTCGGGCACGATGAGCGGGCAGTCCGGGTCGGCGCGGAAGGCGGACGAGTTGTCGACCACCAGAGCGCCCTTGCTCGCCGCGATCGGCGACCACTTTCGAGAGGTGCTGCCGCCGGCCGAGAAGAGGGCCAGGTCGACCCCCTCGAAGACCCCGGGTGCGATCTCGACGACCGTGTGCTCCACGCCCTTGAAGGTCACAGTCTTTCCGGCGCTTCGAGCCGATGCCACGGGCACCAACTCGGATACCGGAAAGTCGCGCTGCTCGAGCACGCGCAACATCTCCGCGCCCACCATTCCGGTGGCTCCCACCACCGCAACTTTGAGTCTCTGAGCCATAGGCGACGGCTATAGATTAGCGCCGCAGGGGCGGCAAGCTGGCTCACCGGCTGCTGACGTATCATGCCTTGGGCAAGGAGCACTCATGGCTACTCATCGATTCTCAGTTCTCATTGGCGTCGCGAGCGTCTTCCTCGGTCTGGAAACGGCCCCCGTCCATGCACAGGCACGGCCCGGGGTGGAGTCGGAGATATCGGGGCAAACGCAGGGTTCTCCCTTGGCCGAGCAGAAGGACGACGCCGCGGCGGAGGCCCTTCGCTCGCTCTACGTGGCGGGTGGGTTGACGTCGACTCAAGCGGTTAATCAAATCGTGGCGACCTCGCCGGATCTCGATCGGACCAAGACTCTGTTGCTCGACGCCAAGGGAGGCGCGATGCAAGCGATGTCAGGTCTGGTTCCACGCCTCGAGCTCCTCGGCCGCTATTCGCGACTCAGTCCGGTCGACAACAGTGGCGTCTTCAGCGTCCCGAACCCGGCTGACCCGGGGGAGACTCTGGAGGTGCCATTCGACTTCCCGTCATTGACTCAGCAGCTCGCGAGCGATGCGACGCTCATATACTCGTTCACCGATTCACTAGCCGAAGCTTTGCCCGCCTATCGGGCTGCGAAGAAGAACAAGATCTCCGCGGCTTATCAAATTGAAGCGGAGCGGAACAATGTCGCCTTTGCGGCGAGGCAGGCCTACTACGAGTTCGCACGCGCTGAGGCCGGTCTCGGGGTAGCCAACTTTGCGCTCGAGGCCGCCGAGTCGCAGCGGAAGGAAACCGAATCTCTGGTGCAGGCCGGCTCGGCTGCCCGCGTCGATCTTCTGAGAGTCGAAGCACAACAAGAGGCAGCAAGGGTGGCGGTCGAACGCGCCAATTTTGGTTTGCAGGTTGCCACGCGCTCGCTGCAAGCCCTGATGCACACCGAAGAGCTTCCTACGCTGGGGGAGGACCTCTCCGAACCAGTGGACGGCGTCCCCACCCAGCCGGAGAGTGCTCTCAAGGAACGAGCGTTCCGAGAGCGACCGGATCTGCGTGCGTTGCGCGCCTACGTCGAGGCGAGCAAGCATCAGCTTCGCTCAGCGATCGGGGGTAAGCTCCCTGACTTGCTCATTCGAGGGAGTGCCCAGTACTCGAATCCGAACCTTCGAGTCTTTCCGCAGCAAGAGCGATTCGCGGCGACTTGGGAAGCGGGTGCAGTCATCCGATGGGCGCCGAACGATACCGTCCGTGCGCAGGGGCGTTCCAAGCAACTCCAGGCAGAGCTGGAGAGAGCTCATGCGGACGTCATCGCGCTCCAAGACGCGATCCGCGTCGAGGTCGCCGAAGGCTATCATGGGATGCTCGCTGCGCGGTCGGCGATCGAGTCCGCCAGGCTCGGCCTCAGCGCGGCGCGAGAAGGCTACCGTGTCACACGCGAGCAGCTCCAAGCCGGCATCGTCAATACCACAACACTCCTGCAGGCGCAGTCGGAGCTCATTCGCGCGCAGGTCGACGTGGTCGAGTCCGCGATCGGGCTTCGGATCGCCAAGGCGCAGCTGCTCCGTGCGATCGGGGAGATGCCCTGACGTGCCCAGCGAAGGCAACGCTTTGCATCGCCCACGGGGCGCCGGGCCCATCGTCGTTGCGGCGGCGGTGGTCATTCGGGCCGGCAGGGTGCTTCTCACCCGTCGCGCCGAAGGGCAGCACCTCGCCGGGATGTGGGAGTTCCCGGGCGGAAAGCTCGAGGCCGGGGAGTCGCCCGAGGAGGCGCTGGTTCGCGAGTGCCGGGAGGAGTGCGGGATCGAGGTCGAGGTGAACGACATCCTCGAGGTGACCCACCACAGGTATCCCAAGAAGGAAGTGCTCCTGCTGTTCTATCGATGCGGGCTTCGTGCCGGAGAAGTCCGTCATCTGCAGGTTGCAGACCATGCCTGGGTCGCGCCCCCCGAGCTCGATCGCTATCCGCTTCCACCGGCGGACGAGCGCGTGGTGGCCCGCATCCAGGCCCTCGAGCTTCGAGCCTAGGCTAGCGGCGGCGCGAGCCTCGGACGATGATGCGCCGAACGAGGCTGCTCTCGTCGGCTGGCATCGAAACGGGCTCCGCTAAGATGTCGATCTTCGCGCCGGTCGAGGCAAACGACTGCTCATACAGCATGCCCCTCGGGACCTCGCTCGGCGTCCCGAATGCGTCGGTCATTTGCTGCACGCTGGGCTTGGCCTCGATGAGTGAAAAGGTGACCTGGCTGACTCGACCGCCAGGAGTGACGAAGGCCGCCCGGTACCCGTCGTAGTGTATCAATGCTTGGCTCTTGGTCCGGGCCTTGATCACGCCTTCCATTTCGGCTGCGACCGATTCCACGGTTGCATCTCGTTGCGACATCGCGCGAACCGCAGCGCGGACTTTGCTGATAGCCGCGTCGTCTCCGGCTGTGCCGCTCGATTCCGGTTCCGACTCAGCGATGTCCTCCAGGGAATCGCCGCGTGTGCACGCTGTCGAGGCGAAGAGGATCGAGAGGAACAGTAAGGCGAGGGGAGGGTACTTCAACAGATCAGCTCCTGGCTGATGTTTGTACCGCAAACTGGCGAGGGGCCAAAAAGAACGCCGAGCGCCGCGTCAGTGCTTGCTGAGGGCGTCCGCGACCGAGCCTCTTGCACCGGTGTGGATCCGAACGGCGAAGGGCTCGCGCTCTGTGCCAATTCGCTCCAGTGATGGGGCGGCGCCGAAAAACGCGGTTGAAGACTGCACCAGCGCGGGCTTGTAGGCCTCGTAAGTCGCCTCCGCGTTGGGCGCGTTCAGACGGTCTTGCACTCGGAATAGCAGTTCGTCCGTTGCGAACTCGAGGTCGAGGCTGCTCTCGGCTTCGAGGAGCTGGCACGTTTGGAGCGCGCGTTGAAAGGCGTCGTCGATGCCTGCCTGTAGGTCGCCGTCGAAACCACGTTTGCGGCTGTAGAGCAAGCCAGGCCGGTTGTCGGCCACGTCCAGGTAGTAGTCGGACTGATGGCCGATCAGAACCACGCCGGGCCCCTGCGGCACGTGCGCGTAGTCCGCCACGTCGATCAGGAGCTCGTCGGAGATCTTCTTGTCGCGAATCCACTCGTGGAACACCGGAACGAGCTTCTCGAGCTCGATGTCGCCCGCTTTGGCGTAGACCTTCACTTGAAACTTCGTTGCTTGCATGGGCTTTACTCCGCCGCGGCGGCCGATGCCTGGGTGAGACGCTGGTAGCACGCGTGTGCCGCTTCGAGAAACAACTGCGCCTCGTCGAGGGTGCGGTGGGCGATCTCGTCGGTCGCGTCTTTGTACGACTGGTCTCCGTGCATCTTCAACAGATACGCGGCGAACTTTCCTTTCGCGAAGGGGTCGTGAAAGAGGGTGGTGTCGTCGAGGTGGGTCTTGAAGTTCGCGACCACATCGTCCGCGTCGTCTTTGACCTGGACTTCGAGGTGGCGCACTAGGGCCTTGGCAGCGGTGACCATAGCGGTGAACCCGCCAAGTGCGGCGGTGCCGGCCTGACCCGTTTCGAGGGCGTCCTGCGCATCGTGGAGCTGCTGCTCCGCTTCTTGAAGGCCGAACTCGACAAAGGGGACAATCTCTCCGGCGCACTCACCCACGCCGATGTCGCCGATAGTGTATTCGCGTGGGTTGCCCCAGTCGCTGTAGTAGCTCGGATCTTCCTCGTAAGCGGGCGGCTTCTGAATCGGCGCGAGCACCTTGCGGAACTCCCTCTTACCGACGCGTGCGATGAATGCCTGGAAGCTCTCTTCGCCTTCGCGGTTGGCGAGGTAGTGCTGGGTGATCAGCTCGACTGCCTTGGGGATGTTCTTCGATGGAACCGCACCCACCACGAGGCCGTAGCTCTTGGCGTTCTCCGTCCACTGGCCGCCGAGGACGATGTTGAAGTGAGGAACCTTGCGGCCGCCCACCTGCCGGCTCACGCCGGTGAACCCGATGTCGGCGGCGTGGTGCTGGCCACAGGAGTTGAAGCAGCCACTCGCCTTCATGCGAAGCGCTCTCACGGCCGGGTCGAGGTCTCCTTCGACGACGGTGAGCCGCTTGCGGAGCTCGCCTGTCAGGCCACGCGATGCGGAGATGCCCAGCTTGCAGGTGTCGGTGCCGGGGCAGGAAGTCATGTCGGTGATGGTGCCTGCACCGGCGGCGCCCATCTCGAGTGCGACGAGTCCGTCGTAGAAGGACACGGCATCGGCGCCGCTGAGCCAGCGAAACGTGAGGTTCTGCTCGACCGTGCAGCGAATCGAGTCGCCGGTGTAATTTCGAGCGAGGTCGGCAAGCGCGCGGCCCTGCGTGGCCGTGAAGTCACCGAGCGGCAGCTTGACGATGGCCGAGTAATACCCGTCCTGCGCCTGCGGCTTGAGATTGTGCTCGGCCCAGGCCCGGAACCCAGCCGGAGCGTCGCTCGGAATCGAGCCTGGGTCGCGCACGGGCCTCTCATCGGTGGAGTGAAGGTCGTCCAAGAACGCCGTCCAACGTTCGTCCGGGCGAAGGCCTTCGCGCTCTTCCGCGACCAGCTTCTTGAACTCTTCGATGCCGACTTTCTGCACGAGGAACTTGATGCGAGCGCGGGCTCGGCTCTGCTTCTCACCGAGGCGGGCGAAGACGCGGGATACCGCTTGCGCAAGGGGAAGAAGCTCTTCTTCGGGGCAGAACTCAGCGAGCACCTTAGCCTGGACCGGCACGGCGCCGAGCCCGCCTCCGACGACGACACGGAAGCCGCGCTTGCCATCCCGGATATGCGCTACTGCGCCAAGGTCGTGGAAAGTCACGAGACCGCAGGGATTGTCTTCGCAACCCGAGAATGCGATCTTGAACTTGCGGCCGAAGTCTTGAACGTCGGGGTGCCCCAAGAGGTACTTCGTGATCGCGTCTGCATAGGGCGTGACGTCGAACGCCTGGGTCGTACAGACACCGGCGTACTCACAGGCCGTCACATTGCGAACGCTGTTGCCGCAGGCCTCGCGGGTCGTGATCCCGACGCTGGCGAGTCGGCGCATCATGTCGGGCGCTTCTTCGATGTGAATGAAATGAAGTTGAATGTCCTGCCGCGTCGTCACGTGCAGGATTGAATCGGAGTTCTCTTCAGCGAGCTCGCTCAAGACATCGAGCTGTTCAGCGGTGAGCTTTCCGAACGGTATCTTGATGCGCATCATCCCCGGCGCGTCCCAAACCGTATCGGGCCCTTTGGTCAGGTCGCCGCAGGGGAAGGCGAGTGTCTTCTGGCCGGTGCCGTCGTCGCGAAGGCCGTTGTCGTAGCGCTGCCCGTACACACCTCGGCGAAGCCGTGTCTCGGCAAAGATCTTGTCGTCGAGCTTGCCCTGCTTCTTGAGATCGATCTGACCCTCGAAGAGATCCACCTCGCCCGCGAGTTGCTCCGGAATCCGTTCACCAAGCTGTTCTTTCCACGAAGTCATGATGCTCCTGTCCCCCGACTGCCTAAGACGCCGCCGAAAGGGGAGCCCTCACTATTCCGTAGTTTTCCGCTAGGTCAAGTCAACAATCACGCAATTGCAGAATGGCAGCTGATTTTGTTGGAAAAATTGCGAAAATATACACGAGCGAATCTGTAAAGAATAAGCAGCTTGGCCTGTCGCTTGCTGAGGGAGGTCATGCCGCTATAGTGCCGCCGCTCGACACCCCAACTAAGGTGTCGGGACCATTCGGGGATCGTCTAACGGCAGGACTCCAGTTTCTGGTACTGGCTATCTAGGTTCGAATCCTAGTCCCCGAGCCAGTCCCGTGTTACAGCGCGGGACTCGAAAGCGGCCCCATCGTCTAGTGGTCTAGGACATCGGCCTCTCACGCCGGTAACGCGAGTTCGAACCTCGCTGGGGTCACCAAGCGTTCCTCGTCATCGCAAATCGGATCTATCCAACCGAAAACACTCGCGGTTTCCTGAGTTCGAACTGCCTCTCCATCCCAAGTGACGCCGGAGGGGAACAGAAGTGCCTGAAGCCTCGTCTTTTGCGGGGGTTCAGCGCGGTTCCAACTGCCTGCGAGATCACAGAGCGTTCGCTCGGCAAACGCGAGCACCGCGCCGACGTCCAAGTCTTCGAGCTCGGCGTCGTAGCGTTCCAACTTCGCAGTCGCTTCTTGCTCCCGAAGCCGGTCCATGTGATCGCGAAACGTCTTCGCGTCGATGGTCTGCTCGTGAACGTGCGCCTCGACCAGTCGATCTTTCTTCTTTTGGATGCCGTTCAGGCGCCATGTCAGCCGTGCCTGCTCGTCGGAGGCTTGCTTCTGCGCTTGCTCCCACACGTTCAAGACTTCCTCTTTGAAGATGCGCACCAATTCGGGTGCAGGCTGTAGCTGTTTGAGTAGGCCCAGAAAGCCCTCTTCAAGCGCTTCCGCCCGGACGCTCACGCGGCATCCCCGGCACCGCGGCTGGCTCTGATAGTAGCGATAGCTTTTCTTGGCCCAGGAGGCGGTCAGGGGAACGCCATGGACGCAGCGCACCAATCCCTTCAAGGGAAACTCTGCGCGAGCCGGCTGATATGGCTTCCCCGCGCCAGGGCCCCTGCCATCGAGGACGGCCTGGGCACGCCAGAACGTTTCAGGGTGCACGAGCGGCTCGAAGTCGCCGGTGGTTTCGATGCCCCATTTGTCCACACGAACGACGCCCATGTAGAGCGGATTCCGCAGCATTCGGTTCAGAACTTGTTTGTGGATGTCGAGCCCCCGTGCCTTGGCCCGATCGACCAGGACTGACACGGGGAAGGCTCCCGAGGCGCAGTCATCGAAGAGCTGCCGCACCACCGGGGCCAAGTCCGGGTCGTGGTCCATGCTCGCGGTCTCTCCGCGCACGTATCCGCGAGGCGGCTTCCAACACCATCGCCCGGCTTCCACCGCGGCCTTCATCCCGGCGACGGTGCGGCCTGAGCGCACGTCGTTGTCGAACTGCGCGAAGACCGACAGCATGCCTTCGAGCGCTTTGCCGCTTGGGTCTTCGCTGATCGGCTCCGTCGCGCTCCGGAGCACGATCCCGTAGCCCGCCAGGAGGTTCCGGGTGTGGGTGTGGTAGTAGGTGTCGCGCATGAAGCGATCGATCTTGTGTACCAACACCACGTCGATCACCTCTCGATGCTTGCGACAGTACTCGAGCATCTCCCCGAAGACCGGACGTTGGCTGGTCTTCGCGCTCGATCCGGGTTCGACGAAGAGCCGCTTCAGCGTCCAGCCTTTGTGTTCGCAGTACCGTTCGAGGTCGGCCGTTTGCACGCCCAAGCTGTAGCCCTCGGTCTGGGCAACCGTGGAGACTCGGGCATATGCAACGGCGCAAAGAGTCATCGGTTCACCGCTTCCGCTCCTCGATGACCGTCTGTACCACAGCCCTCGCAAGCCGGTAAACCTCCTCTCGTAGCTTGCGCAATTCGGCGTCCGATTTCGGTGCCGTGTCGCCCAAGATCTCCCGATAGCGTTCGAGGGGGAGGGGAGTCATGCGCCTTCCTTCTCCTCGTTCGATGCCTCCGTTGCCCGTTTGATCCCCCACTGCCAAACCCTGTTATCGGTTTTGCCCCCCGAAAAGTTGCGCGAGCCCATTGCTGGGCGGCCGCGTGACGCAGAGCTTGCTCGGCTCTCCTGACCGCTGGTCCGTTGGCGCTATGTGGCGCGACTTGGCGTTCGCGGTGCACTCGTTGTGCACTCGCGCAGCACTAGTTGGCGCGTGCGCGACACTTCGTGTCACTTCTTGTCATTCTCGCCAGGAAGTGTTGCGGTTGTGACCGAAAGCGACAGGTTGTGACGCACCGGCGACAACCAGCGTCAGTTTGCGACTCGCTACCGGAGGGCAAGGTGGAGTTTTGTTAAACAAAACTGCAAGAGCTGCGCGCGAACTCTTCGCCGTTCGCTGCTCCGCGCTTGATCGACGTGCTCAACGCCTTCGGCTTATTCGCAGCGCGGAGCAGGATTCGCGCTCGACAAGCGTCGAGTGAGACTTACTATCCATGG
>Ga0316197_10001442_pt1 | contig 16956 bp, 13 predicted proteins | sample OudBiesiAoxic_MG_FD_204939 | JGI IMG/M metagenome (GOLD analysis project Ga0316197, IMG submission 204939) | Coastal sediment microbial communities from Oude Bieten Haven, Netherlands - site A oxic | ecosystem: Environmental > Aquatic > Marine > Coastal > Sediment | place: Netherlands... | reverse complement strand
ATCCTGGCGCTTCTGAAAGAGGGCCTGCCGCCGGGCGACGTTTCGGGCGCGATCGTCTACTGCTCAACGCGCGGCGGAGTCGAGAAGGTGGCGGAGTTCCTCACCGCGAGCGGAATGGACGCGGACCACTTCCACGCCGGCCTCAAGCCGGAGAGGAAGAAGGAGGTGCAGGAGCGTTTCCGCGACGGCGGGCTTCGGGTCATCGCCGCGACCAACGCCTTCGGCATGGGGATCGACAAGCCGGACATCCGGCTGGTGATCCATGCCGACATCCCGGGTTCGCTGGAGAACTACGTGCAGGAGGCTGGCCGGGCCGGACGCGACCGCATGCCCGCCCGCTGCGTGCTGCTCTTCTGCGGCGAGGACACCGAACGGCAGTTCATGCTGAGCGCGCGCTCGAAGCTGGAGCGGACGGAGATCTCGGCGATCCTGCGGGCCCTGCGGCGGCTCGAGCGGCGCTCGAAGCGTGACGGCGAGATCGTCGCCACGCCCGGCGAGGTCATCAGGGAGGAGCTCGACCGCGACTTCGTCCGGGACACCGCGACCGACGACACCCGCGTCAAGACCGCCGTTTCCTGGCTCGAGGAGGCGTCGCTGCTACTGCGCGAGGAGAACAGGGTGCAGGTCTATCCCTCCTCGCTGAAGGTGCCCGACCTCGAGGCCGCGGGCACGAGGCTGCGCGAAGCCTCGATCACCGGAGCCTACCGTAAGCAGCTGCTCGACCTCGTGCAGCGCCTGATCGGGGCGGATTCCGACGAGGGGATCAGCACGGACGATCTGAGCGGGGCCTGCGGGCTGACCGGCCGGCGGCTGCGCAAGGCGATGGCCGATCTCGAGGCTCTGGGCATCGCCTCGAACGACACCGCCATCACCATGTTCCTGCATCTGGGCGTGCCGAACGGCTCGCGGCATCGGCTCGCCGCCGCCTGCGATCTTGAGCGGGAACTGATCGGCCGGCTGCGCGAGCTGGCGCCCGACCTCGACGCGCGGGAGCGCGCGCTCCTCAACCTCAAGCTCGCTTCGCAGGAGCTGCGCGACGCCGGGCACGCCTCCGTCAGACCCGACATCGTCGAGCGCCTGATCCGGGGCCTCGCGCGCGACGGCCGCGACGACGGCGAGGGGCTCGGCAGCCTCGCCATCCGCAAGACCGACCGCGAGCAACTCTCGGTCATGCTGCAGCGGCCTTGGGACGCCCTGGCCCGCACCGCCGAGATCCGGCGCGCCGGGGCGGCCCGTCTGCTCGGGTTCCTCGCGGGACGCGCGGACAAGGCGGCGCGCGGAAACGACATCCAGGTCGAGACGACGCTGGGCGCGTTGACCTCGGCGCTCGCCGGCGATCTCGAAATCCTCCCCCATGTCAAAGACGTCACGCGGCTGCTCGACCGGTCCCTGCTCTGGCTGCACGAGCAGGAGGTCCTGACCCTCGGCAAGGGCCTGACCGTGTTCCGGCCGGCGATCACCGTGAAACTGGAACCGGGACGCCGCAAGTTCACGCAGGCCGACTACGAGCCGCTGCGGATGCATTATGACGAGAAGACGCTCCAGATCCACATCATGGCCGAATACGCGCGGCAGGGCCTCGACTCGATCGGCAAGGCCCAGCGGCTGGCGCAGGACTATTTCACGCTGGAGCGCGAGAGCTTCATCGACCGCTGGCTGGCGGCCCGCAGCGCGGAGCTGCGGCGGCAGACCTCGCCGGCGTCTTGGCGGGCGATCGTGGAAGATCTGCGCAATCCGGCCCAGACGCGGATCGTCGCCGACGACCGGGAGATGACCAACGTGCTCGTTCTGGCGGGCCCCGGCTCCGGCAAGACCCGGGTCCTCGTGCACCGCATCGCCTATCTCGTCCGGGTCCGCCGGGAGAACCCGCGGGGCATCCTCGCGCTGGCCTACAACCGGCACGCCGCCCACGAGATCCGCGGCCGGCTCGCCCTGCTTCTCGGCGACGACGCGCGCGGCGTGACGGTGCTCACCTGCCACGGACTGGCGATGCGGATGGTCGGCGCGAGCTTCGCGCGCCGCATGGAGCGTCCCGATTCCGGCCGCTTCGACGAGGTGATGCGGGAGGCGGTCTCATTGTTGAAGGGCGACGGCCTCACCCGCCCGGAGGCGGAGGCGCAGCGGGAGACGCTGCTCGAGGGATACCGCTGGATTCTGGTGGACGAGTATCAGGACGTCGGGCCGGAGGAATACGCGCTCATCGCCGCCGTGGCGGGCCGGTCGATCGAGGACCCCGACAGCCGCCTCAGCCTCATGGCGGTCGGGGACGACGACCAGAACATCTATTCCTTCACCGGCGCGTCCGTGGCGTTCATCCGCCGCTTCGAGGAGGAGTATTCGGCACGCCCGAGCCATCTGGTCGAGAACTACCGCTCGACGGCGAACATAGTCCGCGCCGCCAATCGCGTGATCGCGCCGGCCGCGGAGCGGATGAAGGCGGGGCATGACATCAGAGTGGACAGGGTCCGGCGGGATGCGCCGCCCGGCGGCGCGCTGGAGAAGCTGGACCCGGTCGGACAGGGACGGGTTCAGATCCTGCCGGCGGGAGAGGACCGATTCTCCCAAGCCGCCCTCGCTATGCGGGAGCTGCGGCGGCTGGCGGGCGTCACGCCCGGCTGGGACTGGGCCAAGGCGGCGGTGATCGCGCGCGACTGGCGGTTCCTGATGCCCGTACGCAGTTGCTGCGAGGCGCTCGGGATTCCGGTCCAGACGGCCAATCAGGACGGTCCCAATTTCTGGCGGCTCCGAGAGACGCGGATCTTCCTCGGATGGCTGGAGACGCGGAAGGCCGGGACGGTCACGGCCGGCGAGGTCTCGGGCTGGCTCGACGGGCGTGAAGACGGGAATTGCTGGCGACCGCTGAAAGACGCCTGCGCCGAGTTCGCGGATGAGACCGGTGCCGGCGAGGCGCTGACGAAGGACCTGATCGAATGGCTGGCGGAATGGGGGCGCGACCTGCGCCGGAAGCAGACCGGCCTGCTCCTGCTCACCGCCCATCGCGCCAAGGGCCTCGAGTTCGACCATGTCGCCGTCCTCGACGGCAGCTGGGAGCGGCGCGGAAGCGGCGAGGACCGCGACGCCGCGCGCAGGCTCTACTATGTCGCCATGACCCGGGCGCGGCTCGGGCTGACCCTGATGTGCCGTGATCCCTCGCGGCATGCCGTGCTCGCCGGGAACTCGGACCCGGCGTTCCTGATCCGGCGCGCCGGCCACGATACGCCCGACACCTCCGGCTGCCGCTCGCATTATGAGACCGTGGACCTGAGCCGGATCGATATTTCATGGGCCGGCCGGCTTGGCGCGGGGCATGCATCCCTCAAGGCGATCGGGGGCCTGCGCGTCGGCGACGCGGTCCGCCTGACGCGCGAAAACACCCGGTGGTTCCTGACCGACGGAGCAGGCGTCGCGGTCGCGCGCCTCGCCAAAAGCTGGAGCCCGCCGCCGGACGCCGCTTTCCGCTCCGGCCGCGTCATGGCGATCACGGTGCGCCGACGCGAGGATGGGGAGGCCGGGTACGACCACCTCATCAGACGAGACACTTGGGAAATCGTGATCCCGGAACTTGTCTTTGAAGCCGCCGGTTGAGACGAAGGAGCGCCGCCGCGCGCCCTCAGCCGGTCTCCGGATACGGGCGGACGCCGGAAGGCGGACGAGGAAAAGCGGTGGCGCGACACGGCCGGTTGGGGCAGGTCTCTACTGAGGCTGGCAATCGTGACACGGTATCAGGACAGGGACTTGTACGGCAGGCGATGACGATCGACTCTTCCGAAGAGCTCAAGGCGTTCATTCTCGATCCGCGGCGCATGCGGATGTCGCATGTCTACAAGCCGCTCATGGTGATCGCGGTGCTGCGAAACGGAGGCACGGCCTCGCGGAACGAGATCGCGGCGGAGTTCATCGGACGGGACGTCTTCCAGCTCGAGCACTACCGCCGCAACATCGTCGACCGGATGCCGGGAACGCGGCTGGTGCGCGACGGCGTGCTCGAGCGTGACGGAGACACGTACAGGCTGGCCGGGGCGCTGCGCGGTCTCGGCAGGTCCGAGCGGTTCGAACTGATCGCCGCCTGCGAGAAGCGCATCGAGGACTTCATCGCCAGCCGAGGCGACCCTTACGACGGCCGGAACCTGGAGCCGCTGCCGACAGGCGTCCGCTATGCGGTCCTCAAGCGCGCGGGCGGCAGGTGCGAGCTCTGCGGCGTCTCCCATGAGGAGGTGCCGCTCGACGTGGACCACATCCTGCCGCGGGCGTCAGGCGGCTCGAACGACATCTCCAATCTCCAGATCCTCTGCAGGAGCTGCAACGCCGACAAGCGGCACCTGGACGACACGGACTTCCGCGAGGTGCGCGACGGCTACGACCGTCGCGACCCGGACTGCGTCTTCTGCAAGGCGGAGAGTTCTCCACGGGTGGTGGCGGAGGAGGAGCTGGCCTTCGTCATCGAGGACGGGTTCCCGGTCGCCGAGGGCCATCGGCTCGTCATTCCGCGACGGCACGTGGCGGACTATTTCGAGTTACATCAATCCGAGCGGAACGCTCTGGACAGGCTCCTCCTAGAGCAGCGCGACGCCGCCAAGGCGGAAGACCCCTCGGTCAGCGGATTCAATGTCGGCATCAACATCGGAGCGGACGCCGGGCAGACGGTCTTTCACGTCCACCTGCACCTAATCCCGCGCCGGCACGGCGACACCGAAGATCCCCGGGGCGGCGTCAGGGGCGTCATTCCGGGCAAACGGAAATACTGACCGCGAGGAGTCCACGATGCCACTGTCCGACCTCGCCGATGCGAACGCCGTCACGCTCGCTCTCGTAGAGTTCGATGAGCTCGGCCGCGACGCCTTCCTGAACAAATGGGGCTTCGGGCCGTCACGCGCGAATCCCGTCAAACGCGACGCGCGGACATGTAGCTGATGCAGGTGCCGCCCGCGCCTGAGGTCGTGGTAGCCGGCAGAGGTAGCCGCCCGATGACGCCACGCCTGTAGCGGCAGTCGAGGAGTTTTTTCTGGACCGAGCTTTGGCGGCGTGGCGACCCGAGCGTCCTGCGCATGGCCGGGATGATGGTCGCCGGCCTTGCGCCGCTCCCTGCGCGCCGCCAGATCGCGTGACGAAAGGAGAGTGACATGCTCGATACCGTGACCACGCTGACGACCGTCCGGGCCAAAGGCTTGCCCGACGAGATGGGCCTGCTGCTCGAACGCTATCCGCGCGACACTTGGGACGCGCATCCCGGATTCGGGGACAAGACCCGCCAGTGGCTTGAGGCGCACCGGATGTTTCGTCAATTGGCGGAGCGCATCCGACGCGATGCCGAAGAGTATCTCGACGCGGCGCTTCCGCCCGACGATTACGCTGCGCGCCTGTCCCGTATTGGCGGAATCCTGGTGGGGAACCTGCATGGCCACCACGGCTGGGAGGATCGCATGTACTTCCCCGAGCTTTCGGCGGCCGATTCCCGGTTCGACGCGGGCCTCGCGATTCTGGAAAAGGATCACGCCGATCTCGATGTTGTGCTGGATTCCTTCACTCGCACGGCCAACCGGGCGATCAAGCTGATCCATCTGGATGAAGCGCAGGCGCGGGACGAAATCGGGCGGCTGCACGGGGTGGCCGAGACGATTGAGTCTTTCCTTCAGCGGCATTTGGCGGACGAGGAAGAGCTTGCGGTACCGATCATCCTGCATCACCGGCTACGCGGATAGAGGAAACCGAGGACCAGAAGTTACGGTCGGGCTTCCGTACAGCATGACCGGGAGGATGCGGCCAGTCGCCGCGCGCGGAACTGAACCGTGCGCGGCATTATCGGCGCGATATGATCAGCTCAAGGCTGAGATCGCAGGCGATACCCTGTCAGCCTGATTAACTCAGTCGTTTCCCGACCCTTGCTGCACCCTGCGGCGGAAAGCATCATCCGCCGCGGAAACGGGGCGGGTCGACTGATGATGTTCGGAAGTATTCTGGTGTCGCTGAGGCGACGCAAGGCGATTATCCGCGACGCGGAGAAGCTGGTCGGCGCATTCGGCGCGCGCGGCGTCGCGATGGCTGAAGGCTTCGCCGTCGATCCGAACGTCAGCGCCGAACGGCGGCAGCATTTCGCCACGGTCGCGCATCACGCCCGCCGGAGAAACGACCATCTCTCGAGCCTGGACACCGCCTCGCGCTATCTCGAACTCGGCCGCATGTCGCGAAGGTCGTGAGGCCCGGCGAAGCCGCCGCTTCGACTCATCGGGCGAAGTTCCGACCATCGGCCTCTTGAGGTCCGGGCGGCTGATGAGGCGGAAGGTCCGCCTTTTCCGGTCACGCTTGTTCCTGTAATGTTCTCCTGTATCCTCCGTGCGAAAGGAGCAGAGGATGCCCGTTCCGCACCCGCCGATACGCGCCCATCCGGGCAAACCATTCCGGACGTGGGGCGACGCCGCGCGGGACAGTCAGGTCGTCACCGTCCGCTGCAACCGTTGCAGAAAGTCCGAGAACTTCCTCGCCGAGGATTTCGCGCTGGTGTTCGGGCCCGAGCAGCCGGTCCACATCCCGCCTTTCGCGTGTTCACGCTGCAGGACACGCGATTATCTCGATCTGTCGCTCCGAGTGCCTTCGGCTGAGGATTGCGTTACGCTGACGGTCCGCAGGCCGGTGAAACCTGTCCGACGCTGGATTTGGCAGACGTTCAGGATTGACGAATAGGCCGGCTTCGGAAGGATGTGCGAGGATCGGATGTGCAATCTTTATTCCATCACGACCGCCGTGGAGGCGATGCGCAACCTGTTCGAGGTCTCGGCCGAGAGAGACCACCTCGGCAACGCGGAGCCGCTGGATGCCGTCTGGCCGAAATATCCCGCTCCGGTCGTGCGGCTCACGGAAGGCGGCGCGCGCGAGATGCTGCCGATGAGCTGGGGCTTCCTGACGGCGAAAACGTCGAAGAAGACCGGCAAGCCGATCGCGCCGGCGGCTTGGAACAACGCCCGCGCCGACAAGGTCGCGACCAACGGATTGTGGAAGGACAGCTTCCTGAACCGCCGCTGCCTTGTGCCGGCCTCCTCGTTCTGCGAGGCGAAGGGGCGGAACCCGGCGCGGTACTTCTGGTTCGGGCTCGTGGGCGACGAGCCGCGGCCGCCCTTCGCGTTTGCCGGCCTGTGGCGTGACTTTCAGCCAGGTCTGTCAGAGGATCAGGCGCGCGAGACGACCCACACGATCATCACGACGACGGCGAATGACATCGTACGCCCGGTTCATCCGGACCGGATGCCGGTCATCCTCGACCCCGCCGACTACAAGCAGTGGCTGACCGGCTCTGCGGATGAGGCGAAGGAACTGCTGCGACCCTTTCCGGCCGAGCCCATGCGGATAGTGGCGGAAGGCGTGGGGCTCAGGTCGGATGACGGGACCCGGCAGTAGCGCACCGCGTCCGGGACGTGCGTTCGCCGCCTCGGCCTGTTGCATCGCGGGACCGCATCTGCGCCCGTCAAGCCGCGGACGATGAAACCGCGCGCAAGCAGTGCCGGCTGCGGCCGTTAGACTGCCGCGATCCGCGCGCGGCCCTCGGGCGTCCTCGGCCCGGTGCTCTGTCCATTATGGAACTAGCACCAATGCCGCCGGGTCCGCTCTTGTGGCTGCAGCTGGCACGCTCCCAAGAAACAAGCTCACCGCAATCCGGTCTCCTCCAGGAGCCCCTTGCGTTTGGCCTCGTAGTAGTAACCCCGCCGGTACCAGTCGTAGGCTCGGCCGAAATCCCCGTCCGCCACGATCCAAGCCCCTCGCAGGTAGCGCGTCCCGTATTCGAGGTTCGTCGCCGCGTCGAACAGGCCCGCCCGGTCGCCCCGGAAGCCCATCGTCCGCGCCGTCTGCGGATCGATCTGCATCAGCCCCACGTAGGTTCCGTTGACGGCCTCCGGCCGGTGCCCGCTCTCGATGGACACCACCCGCCGCACCAGTTCCGGCGGCACCCCGTTGCGCGCCGCCGCCACCTCCGCCATCGCCCGCAGCTCCGGCGTCTCGTTGGGATAGGATCCGACCCGCGCCCTCTCGACCTCACCGCCGCCGCAGGCGGCCAACAGCAGCAAGGCGGCGCACAGGATGCCCCGGCGGCGCGAGACCGCCCTCATCCCAGGTCGATCTCCCCCTCGACCACATGCTCCATCCCGTGGCCCTCGATGCTCAGCACCGTGCGGACCTTGAGCCTGCCCGACGTATCGCCGTGCTCCCGCACGTGTTTCTCGATCGCCTGCTGCGAGGTCACCCCGACCTGCTTGAGATACTTCCGCATCGACATGTTGAAGGTCGCCTCGTCCACCGCCGTCTCCTTTCGTAGCCGCCGTCGGTCCATTCTCGCCCGCCTCGCCCGTCCTGCGCAAGCGCGGACCACTCCGGCCGCGCTTCCCATAAGCCCGCCGCGCCGAGGCCGCACCGGGCATCAGCCGGTTCACGGAAAGAAACTCATGATGGGCGGGTCTTCTTGCGCAAAGGGTGTCGCAAGCGTGGCGGGCGGGTGCTCCGAGAGCGGACATTCAGAACGACCCGAAATCGAAGGTCCGTGCCGCGGTGCAATGGTCCGGTCCGAGCCCGAAGCGGACATGATGGACACCTACGCTTCGCGTGTGCACCATTCTGGTCCGAGGTAATGACCTTCCGGGCTTGCCGCAGTACCGCGAGAAAAGCGGTCGTTGGTGTCAGCCGCTGAATGACCGGAGCCCGTTTTACTGATGTCCGGACGTGCGAAAGACATGACGTAAAGATGGTCGAGCAGTGGCCGGAAAACGTCCGCTCGGCCGGGCAGACGCAGGCAGATGTCGAGATGACGCATGAGCGAGATCGTGTGCAGGTCGTGGAGCGCCGTCTCGGACCACTTTCCACCGCCGTCGGAGTAGCCTCCGAGGAACGCGTCCGCCTGTGGTGCTAGCGCGAGCGGATCGCCGAAGCGGCGGATCGCGTATTCACTGAGGTGAGCGAGCATGTTGCCGAGATCGACGTGGGCATCGCCGCGTGCAGCGAGGTCCAAGTCGATCAGCCATAAGCGGTCACCGTCCACGAGCGCCTGGTCAGGGTAGAAGTCGCGGTGGAGCAGCGCCGACCCTGCGTCGAGCCCTACCCGCGGGAACGCTGCTGCGCGCGCTCGGAGGCGGGCGATCCGCTCTGCCGATCCGGGACAACGCTCAGCGGCGGCGTCGAGGGCGCGCAGGGCTACACTCTCCTCATCCGCGAAGCTCCATGTCCGCCCCGGATCGACGTCGCAAGCATGCAGTGCGGCGAGCGCACAACCCGCAGCGCGGAATGATGCGGTGTCCGCGTCGGGTTCCTGCCAATCCGCAAGAGGGCGGCCGGGGACACGCGCAATCAAGCAGATGCGCATCCCCTCCGGCCCTGACCGCATGAGCGGAACGCCGAACGGACTGCCTCGGCGCCCGTCGAACCCCGCAGCGCGCAGGGCGTGGTGAAGCGCGGGCGCGGCATGGTCGGGCCGCTTCGAACGGGTCTTGGCGAGCCATGTCAGCGCACCTTCCTCCCCATGCGCAGCCATCTCGATTAACGCGCGCCGCCCCGGCTTATGCCGCAGCATCCGCGGCGACGTTGCGAGGCGCCCCCCGCCGCAGGCATCCAGCACCGCTTGCGCGCCCGCCGGCGAAAGCAGCGTAGCGAGTTGCGGCAGGGCGGCGTCTGCTATCTCCGGTTCGCACAGCCGGTCCAGCCTCTGCCCGACCTCGGCGACGAGCGCAGCGATCTCGCCCGGCCAGTCAGGCGCCTGCCTTCGGAACGGCTCGGTTGCAAGGCCCGCGAGGTGGGCGAGGCGCTGCACCTCCACTGCCGGAGGGAGGGTCCTCCGTGCGGCGTAGCCATCCAGCAAGGCCTCTGCCGCGGCGCAGGCGGCTGCGGGCAAAAGCCGTCCCGAGATCCGGTCTGCGTCGAGGCGGGCGAGCGCCGAGCCGAGATCGGTGGCCCGATCGCCGGTTCCAGCGCGATCCCAGTCGATCAGGCGGGCCCGGTCCGCATGCATCACCACTTGGTCGGCGCTGAAATCTCCGTGGATCGGGCCGGGATCGGCCGGCGTTCCGGCCAGCGCCTCGGCGAGGCGGCGCAGGAGATCGGCCAGCCAGTCGGCCATGTCGGGCAGGAGCGAGCCTGCGCCGTCGAGCGCGCGCGAGACGGTGGCGATCTCGTCAGCGCGACTGCGTGGAAAGGGCATGGCCGGAGGACCTTGGTGTAGGGTGGCGAGGGCGGCACCGGCCGCGGCGAAGGCCTTCACGGGGCGATCGGCCGACAGGGTCTCGCCCGGCAGCCACCGCGTCACGACGGCCATCTGCCTTGAACAGGCCCGCTCCATTGGAGCGTGGCCCATAAAGGCAGCGGCGAGCGCACCAGCCTGCGCCTGAGCAAACCGGCCCGGCGCGTGGATCTTGAGCAGCGCCGAGCCGTCCGGATGGTCGAGTCGGGCGACGAGGCGTCGGCCCAGCCGGTAGGAGAGAGGAACCATCCGTGCCGTTGCGAGGCGCCCCTCGCCGAAGAGCTTAGCCAATGCAATGCCTCGCGTCCGCTCGGGCCAGAGGCGGCGCAGTCCCGCCACGTCGCGGTCGTCGGCCGGTGTGCCCAACTCGACGCAGGCGGCGGCGAGACGGGCGTGCCCGACGGCCGCCTCTTCGGTGAAGCGCGCGGGCGTCAGCGCACGCAGCCGCAGCCAGCGCCCTTCTTCCGTCACCACGGCGGCGGCGCAGCTCGTGCCCGGCTTGTAGCGCAAGTGGCGCAGCTCCACACGTTGAACCCCCAGCGCGGCGGCGAGCGCCACTGAGTCGAGCAGGAGGCCCAGCCCAGGCAGTGCGACATCGCGCGCCGCGAGCGCCTCATTCGGCGGCGTGAGCACGGCGACCCTCCGACTGCAGCGCCCAGAGCCGGGAATAGGCGCCTCCTTGCGCCAACAGCGCCGCGTGCGCTCCGTCCTCGACAATGCGCCCGTCCGCGAGATGGACCACCCGGTCGGCGCAGGAAGCGAGAGCGAGATCGTGCGTGACGAGCAGCGTCGTCCGTCCCGCCGCGAGCCGCCAGATCGCGGCGGCCACCGTCGCCTCGATCCCGGCGTCGAGACCGGCGGTCGGCTCGTCGAGCACGAGGATCGGCGCGTCGCGCAAAGCCGCCCGCGCGAGCGACAGCCGCTGCCGCTGGCCGGCCGAGAGGGTCGCCCCCCGCTCGGCGAGAACCGTGTCGTAGCCTTCGGGCAGTGCAGCCACGAAGTCGTGCGCCGCGGCGAGGCGGGCGGCCGCCTCGATCCCGGTGCGGCTAACCTCGCGCCCGGCGGCAATGCTGAGGTTTTCGGCCACGGTCGCACGGAACAGAACCGTCTCCTGCGGGACGAAAGCTATGGCGCGGCGCAGGCTGTCGCGCGAGACCTCGCGCAAATCTTGCCTGTCGATGGTCACTCGGCCGGTCTCAGGGTCGGCGAGGCGCAGGGCGAGGCTGATGAGCGTCGACTTTCCCGCACCCGACGCGCCGATCAGAGCAACCGACTGGCCCGCCGGGATGGCCAGGTCGAGCCCGTCGAGAACCGGACGGCGCCCGTGGCCAAAGCTCACCCCCTCCAATGCGAGTGCCCCGCCGCGGAGCGCGAGCGAGGGTGCGCCTGGCCGCTCAGGGCTGTCGGACCGGGTCTCGAGCAGTGTCACGACGCGTTCGCCCGCCGCGGTCGCCTTGGCCAGCCTGGCAGAATATTTGGCGTAATCACGAACGGGGCGGAACGAGCTTTTCAGGTAGGCCAGGAAGACCAACAGATCTCCCGGCGTGATGCGTCCGTCGATGACGAAACGCGCGCCGAAGAACAGCACGAGCGCGCTGGCGCAGGCCACAAGCAGATCCACCAGCCGCTCCAGCCCGGCGGCGAGCTTCTTCGATTTCACTCCCTGCTTCAGAGAGGCGGCATTGGCGCCGCTGAAGGCGCGGTCCATGCCATCCTCGAGACCGAGCGCCTGAACAGTGCGGATGCCGGACAGCGCCTCGGACGCGGTCGCGGCCATCTGCCCCTCGGTCTGGCGCGTCTTGCGACTGACCGACTGGATCTTGCGGCCGAAGCGCAGCGTAGAGAACCACATTACCGGCAGAGGAAGGAGTGCGATCAGGGCCAGCTGCCAGTCGAGCCAGAGCATCGCGCCCACCATTCCCGCCAGCACCAGCGTGTTGACGGCCAGCGGCATGGCTGCGGTGACGGCCGTCTCCTTCAGCATGCCGACATCCGAGATGAGACGGACCGTGAGGTCGCCTGTGCGGGAGCTCTGGTGAAACGACAGGGGCAATGCTTGAAGGTGGCGGAAGAGGTCACCACGCACCTTCGTAAGCACTCGGGCGCCCGCAAGCGCGAAGGCGAGAGTGGCGAGATAATCGAAAAACGCTCGGAGACCGATGGCGAAGACGAGGCCGAGCGCCGCCACGACCAGCAGCGTCTTCGGGTCGAGTGCATCGACCATTGCGATGCCGGAGCCCGTCTGCCCGTCCACCGACACGACGTGGTCGATGACGAATTTGAGCGGCCAAGGTTCGGCGAGCTTGGCCAACACGGCGGCCACCATCGCCGCGGCCCCCCCCGTGATTAGCCCACCTTGTCCTTTGAGGTAAGGCGAAAGCGCTGCGAGCACATGGCGCAGGCCAGGCCATGTCTCGCGCAGACTATCGGCGCGCTTCGCCTTTGCCGCCATCAAGCAGCGCCTCGGGCTTCGAAGGCGGAAAGGCCTTCGAGGATCCGCTCGAGCACGCGGTCCCAGCTGTGGTGGGCGGTGACGTGAGCGCGACCTGCGGCACCGCGGCGCGCGGCGTCTTCCGGAGACCGGGCGAGGTCTGCCAGAGCCGTGGCGAGCGCAGCGGGATCGTCGGGCGGGACGGCCCGGCCCGCGCCTCCCTCCGTGACGAGGCGGGCGAGGTCTCCCACGTCGCTCGCGACAATTGGCAGGCCCGCGGCCATGTATTCATAGAGTTTGAGCGGCGAGAAGTAGAACGGCTCGCCCCCGCGATAGGGCGCGACCCCGGCGTGCATCCGGGCGAGTTGCGCCGGCACCGCTTCGGGTGGAAGCGATCCGGTGAACTCGACCGCGTGCCCCAAATGGAGCTCCTGCGCTGCCAACATCAGCCGCTCACGCTCGGGTCCATCTCCCACGACGAGCAGCCGCGCGTCAGGCACGCGCGACCGCAGGGTCGGCAGCGCGGCGAGGAGCGTTTCGGTGTCGTGCCAAGGCTTCAGAGTGCCGACGAAGCCGGCGGTGAAGGGCTTCTCAAAGCGGGGCACGGTGTCAAAGCGCGTCGGGTCGACCCCGTTCGCCACGACGCGGGGCGCGCGGGCGCCATGGGCGCGGGCGTAGTCCGCCACCGCGTCCGACACCGCGACGACACGCGTCGCGGATCGCATCGCCGCGCGGGTGGCGACCGCGGCCCGGTGTGCGCGGGCGAGGCCGCGGTGGCGCACCTGTTCGTCGATCAGCGGCGCGTTGACCTCGAGGACCGAGGTCAGGTCATGCAGGACTGCGAAACCGGTCGCAGAGGACGCGAAGAGCGCGTGGCGTTCGTAGAGCAGGTCGAAGGGGCCGGCGGCCGCCAGCCGTTCAGGGAGCGCGGCGTCGGCAGCAACCAGCGCTTGGACCCGCGCTTCCGGTGCGCCTTTAGGCGCGGACGGCAGAGATACTATTCGCAGGCCGGCGAGCGATGGCGGTGCCGGACCGGGATCGGGAGCGAAGAGAGTCACCTCGGTTCCCCGCCGCAGGAACGCCCCGAGGATCGCCTGGACGTGGATGGAAGCACCCTTGGAGCCAAAGGCGGAGATGCCGGGATCCGTGGTGACATAGGCCACCCGCATCAAGCCGCCCCGCGGATTTCAGCCTCGGCCGGACCATGCCGCCGCGACGCGGCCGAGGCAGCAAAGATTTCCCGCAGAGCGGCGGCGTTGCGGTGGATGTCGAAGTCCCGCTCCATCAGCGCGCGTCCGGCCACTGACAAACGAGCGCGCAAGGCGGTATCGCCCAACGCCCGTTGCAACGCATCGGCCAGCGCCTGCGAATCGCCAGTGGGCGCGATCAGCCCTGTTTCGCCGTCGCGGACCAGTTCGGGGATGCCGGTGACATCGCTCGCCACCACGGGAAGGCCAAGCGCCATCGCCTCGAGCAGCACGGTGGGCAGGCCGTCGCGGTTGCCATCGCGACCAACCACGCAGGGACAGGCGAGCACCGCCGCCTGTCGCATCGCTTGGGTCACGGCACCCTGCGTTCGCGGCCCCTCGAGCGTGACGTTGGCAGACAGGCCAGACCCCTCGATCTGCGCGGCGAGATGCGCCAGCTCCTCACCCTGCCCGATGATCCGGCAGCGCTGATTCAGCCCGCGGTCGGCCAGGATCAGCAGAGCCTCGATCAGCACATGGAAGCCCTTCTTCTCGACAAGCCTGCCAACGGCGAGGATCTCCCCCGCCTCCGGGTCAGGAGCGCGCCAGCCCAGACGGTCGAGATCGAGCCCGTTATAGATGCGAACAAGCCTTTCGGCAGCCGCCGGGAAGGTCTTGCTCAGATGGACCAGATTATAATCCGATACCGTGACCACCGCATCCGCATCGCGCGTCATCTCGGCCAGCCCCGTGTCCTTGCCATAGTCGTGGTATATGTCCTTGGCGTGCGCGGTGAAGCTGTAGCCGATCCCGGCGACTGTAGCGGCGATCCGCGCGACGGTCGTCGCCACCGTCCCGAAATGGGCATGAAGATGGCCGACGCCACGCGTCCGGCATTCCAGCGCGATGGCGAGCGCCTGACAGACGTCGTCGGCCGACCCGCCCGTCGCGAGCGCACGCGCAGCTGCACCCGGAAAGGCCGCCTCGGCCCTCTCAAGGAGGGCCCAGAGCGTGGCGGGCGTCCGGCTGCGGTCAGGAATATGGCTGACAGGTGCACGGACGCGAGCGATCGACTCTTGAAAATGGGTCTCTTGCACCGGGCGAAGGGCGAAGATCTCCATCTTCAGCCCGGCCTGCTCATTCGCAAGAATCTCGTTGACGACGAACGTCTCGGAGAAACGCGGATATCGTTTCAGGACATAACCAACCTTGAGGGCGGTCGCTGAAAGATCGGGCATGTGAAAGTCCTTTCGGTTCATGCGCTGAGCAAGGCGCGCGGGCCATTCGCGAGGGCGGCGGAGGCGAGAGCCTCGATCCGGTCGAGACCGTCGGTCGCGAGCCGCTCCGGTTCGGGTCGCTTGGCAGGGCTGGCGAGCCATTCACCTATGGCCGCCGCGCTCATCCGGTCAGGATGGAGCATGTCGAGAAGTCCGAGCTCCGCGAACCGTTCGGCGCGCACCAGCTGCTCGCGCCGCGGCCGCACGCGGGGCACGACAAGCGCGGAACGGCCAAGGCGAAGCGCCTCGCAGACCGTGTTGTAACCGCCCATCATGACAACGCGCTCGGCCCCGGCCATCAGCGGCATCAGGTCGGGGACGAAGCGGCGAACTTCCATTTCAGGCCGCGCTGCGGCGGCGGCCTCAAGCGGGGCGCGCGCCGCTGTATCAAGCTGGCTGCCTGTAACGACTACACCGCGCAAACCCGGTGGCAGCGGTGCGGTTAGGAACGCCATGCAAAGCGCCGCTCCGTCGCTGCCGCCGCCAACGGTACACAGAGCGTAGGGCCGCCCGCCCTGCGCGGACTGAAGTGCTGGCGCCGGGCGCAGCAGATAGCCGGTATGGCTCACCTTCTGCCGGATCGCCTCGGCAAGTCCGTATTCCGCCACAGGATCGTGGATTGTCGGATCGCCGTAGACCCAGACATCGGTATAGAAGGCGTTGATCGCCTCCACGTTGCGGTCGCGCGTCCACTGGTCGCGCACTGCGCGACGCTCGTCCAGCACGTCTCGCATGCCGAGGACCCGCCGCCCCTTCCCCATCCGCGCCAGCCAGCGCAGCGCAGGCCCGAGCTCTCCCAGCGCGCCCATCGGCACGTTATCGACGACCAGCAGGTCGGGACGTAGACGTTTTAGCGCCGCGCGGATGACCCCGGCGCGCAGGTCACGCAGCTCTCTCACGTCCATCGATAACCGGCGCGGCACATAGCCGCCGCAGCTCTGCTTGGCGTAAGCCGGCAAAGTCAACAGGTCGACACCTGCGGGCAGGTCGAACGCGCCCGCCTCGCTCGTACCGGAGATCAGGAGAATATCCGGTTCCGGCGACATCTGCTTGAGTCGCGCGGCGAGCATGAGGTTCCGTCTCAGGTGACCGAAGCCCAGCGTATCGTGAGAATAGAGCACTATCCGGCTCTGACCGCGTCTCAAGTTTCCGAGGTCCATTTATTCTCCTGATCTGAACTGTCTTCGCCGTTGGTCGAGCGCCTTGCAGTTCGGACATCAGCAAGCTCGGCTTGGACGGTCTGCCCTCGCAAACGCTTCGTCTTGCCGTGCTCTGATCGAAAGCCAGCGCCAAAGTGTCACAAGAACCTCATGGTCTTAACAAAGCCTTAGAGGGCAAGCGTTGCGTCGCCTGGGGCTACGCATTACTGCTGCGCCCAGTTTCGGCGCACTACCCATCCCTGAGGAAAACCCTTCCGATTCAACCGAAGGGGTGCTGGAGTGAGACGACCGCTCAGGGAAAATTGTGCTGCCCGTCATAGGGTCTGCGCGCCTACGTCATTTGGACCACGCATTAATGCTGTGTCAGCAACAGGCAGGTTTGTCCGCAACTCGAACCTCCTGCGCGTGCGCGGCAAATGACCGGGTTGGATAGAGCCGATCCAAGCCGACGCAAATGTCCCCTATCGGGAAGGTGCGCAGCGGCGCGGCGTGACGGTGGCTGAAAACGCCGGTTTTGGGCGTGGTGTGTGGTCGGCACCTTACTGCGCCTGCACGCGTCCGGTTTGTCCGCACAGCGGTCAATGCCTTGATTCAAGTGCTGCGCCGTGCACGAACGGCAGCTTCGGAGAAGCGCGGTGCAGCATCTTGACGTGCCGCGAAATGCCGGTCCGGGCCGTTCAAGTCACGTGCG
>Ga0316197_10001441_pt1 | contig 16958 bp, 11 predicted proteins | sample OudBiesiAoxic_MG_FD_204939 | JGI IMG/M metagenome (GOLD analysis project Ga0316197, IMG submission 204939) | Coastal sediment microbial communities from Oude Bieten Haven, Netherlands - site A oxic | ecosystem: Environmental > Aquatic > Marine > Coastal > Sediment | place: Netherlands... | reverse complement strand
TTAAGTTCAATAGGCGCTTCAATCTTGAAAAGATGCTTGATCAGCTTATTTACTCAAGTATTCAAACTGCACCGATGCCAGAGCGATTGCTTAAGCTAGCTGAGTCTCGGTGGTAATCAGGTAAATTTTTGACTACTATTTTTTGTTCTATTGGTAGAGTCTTATCCACATAATGCGAAGTTATCTAATGTTCTCAGTATTTGATGACAATCATATGAAGCTATAAGATTATTTTTTACTTAACCATTGTCACAAAGAAGTACTTGAGTCTGTTTGATGAAGAGGGAAAATGCTTGCTTGCAGAGAGAAAGGCATTGTCAGAAGCGTGTTGAATGTATGACCTGAATTAGTTAGCGATTACAGTTTAATATGTTTATTAAAAAAGGGTTAAGGTGCTTTCAATAAGAAGATGCTTAATATAAAGAAGCACTTAACCCTTTTGATTTTTTTATCTATAAGACGCCGTTAATTACGTCTTTAGAATATTAATTAATGGTTGTGATCAGCGTTATCACAGTTTTTAGGCTCATAGCGTTCAGCTAGAACTCTTGGTGTGTTATTTGTTGGCATTGATACTGAACGTACTGCTTCATTGCCCCCTTGTACTGTATATACAGGTTCAAGTTTTGGACTGCTAATTACCGTTGAATTCAGTACTTTTCCATCACAGATAACAGAGGCTGATGTTGGATTTTCAGAACGTGCCACGTTTACATGGAACTTGTTCATATTATCCGCGTTACGACGGTTATTCTTCAGTGCAAACTTCTGAACATCGCCATTTTTCATGCTGACTTCTAATGCACATTCATTTACTGTTAAGTTTGCTGAATCATCAGGATAAACATAACCATAAGAGCCGTGTAGTGCAGGGAAGATATAGCTATCCAGTTTTCCTTGAGGATCGTAGTAACCCACTAATGTTGTAACAGGAATACCAAATGACGTTGGGCGGATCACTCTGTTTTGCTTATATTCGCCATCTTGAATCCATGTTTGACCATCAGATACAAACGTTAAACGACTACCGTAGTTAACGGTAATATGTTCACCATTTATTTCAAGATTAGAGTTGTAACCAGCATCAGAGTTAAAGGTGAATACTTTACCTTTGTTTATTGCTGATGCAGCAGGAACAGACATGTCTCGTGCCCAATGACCATTCCAAGTTGAAAGGTCTACTTTATCGAAATCAGTTAATAGCGTAGCGATATGGCTTGCATTAGCGTCCCATGGGTTAACTGATGTTGTTTCTAAATCATCGATTGAATGTGTGTACTCAACCATGCTCTCTGTTGCTTCATCCCACTTTTTAAAGCCTGTTGATGAGGTTTCATCAAATACAATTTTGCTTTCTAAATTCTTCTGGATAAAGTGCATTGAATACGGCGTGTACAGCGTAAATCGTTGTGCGCCATACATTGCCCAGCCACCCGCCATAGAATCAGAACCAAAGCTGAACATGCCCTTAAATGGTTCAACACATTGACCATCAAGACAGCTTTGACCACCATTGTTTGATGGTGAAAAGTTTGGAATAAATACATCACGTGAAGAATCCCAACCCCATGTAGAGTTAGTCATGTTGGCTGGTTTATGAATAGACCCTTCAAATCCACCAGGGTAGTGGCCTAAACCGTAATTATGACCCACTTCATGACTAAACTCATTACCGATAGAGCTATCAAGTGTCACCATCCCTGCGCCACCAGAGCCACCGTGAGTTTGTACGCCATTGTTGTAGTTACCACGAGTGTTATGAGCAGTTAATTGACCTGCTACATAAGGATTTTCGCTTTCACCAACACCTACGCTTGAGTTAATACCGTAGTTTGCGTTGTTGATACCAATAGAGATTAACTCTTTACCAATACGTTGGCGCATCGTGCCTGAGTGCCAACCACCGTCACTTGGGTCAATATCCGTTAATAAAGTACCATCTGGTAGCATTACTTCAGTAAAGTGTACCGGTTCATATTCACTTACTACCATTTTGCTGATTGGGGCGGTTTCGAAATATTCGCGCTGTGCCGTTTTGTCGGCTTGGAAATGGAAAGCACCACGAGGCTCAACAAGCATACCTACATCAATGGTATGAAGCAGTAACTCAGTTGGAGCGCCTACTTTAATTTGAGCTAATGTGCCTTTTTTACCTTGGTTTTCAAATGACAATTGAAGACCTGTATTAAGCCACTCTTTTGGTAGCTCAGCTGACCAAAAACCATCCGCATAGCCGATTTCATTAAAAATCAAATCGTCTTCTAGTACCCATGCACCATTAACGTTTTTAAACACGGTAGTTGTGCCGCTAACAATTGTTTTAGAACGTTCAGGATAGTAACTTACGTTTGAGTTATAACCTGCGCTTGAAGTAAATACGAAGGTTTTTCCATCTAATTTAGGGTTATTTTGCTCAAGTACAATGTCTCGGATCCAATGACCATTCCATGTGCTTAGTTTTACTACATTGTGATCAGCTAGTGCCGCAGAAATGGCTTCACTTGATACTTCACGCACATTGAATGCAGTAGCGTCATTGTAGCTAAAATCAATATTAGGATCGGTGATTTCAGGGATCGCCATTACATTTTTAGCCAACGCATCAGGACGTTTCATCTCTAACGTACCTAATGTTTTACCATTACTATCCATTGCTGTTAGAGCAACTTCTGCGTATGAAGCAAAGGCTTCTGTTGGCTTAAACATAACTTTTGTTGCACGTTGAGCAACGAGGTGCATGCGTTTTTCTTGTTCAGTCGCTTTTGCTGGAATGATATGTGCCTGAGCAAATAATACACCACCAGAAAGATCGCCAACCAATACATTTTCTAATTGATTGGTGTTGAAGAACATCGCTGGTTTTTCAATAACAGAGGCACATTCTGAAGTGTCGATCTCGGTCGACATATCGCGCTCCCAAATGTAATTGCCTTCGTTGTCTTTAGAACCTCTTGCAGCAGCATAAAGACTGAAGATACATTTCTCTGCAACATCAAAGGTTTCTGGGTAAATATCAAAACCGCCGTCGTACCAATATTTTTCCCATTTAGTCGGAAGAAAATCGAATACGGTTTCAAACTCTGACTCGAAGTCCATTAGGCCAAACATTACATTGCCATCAAAGTTTATTCTTAGTTTCTTGCCTTTGTACTCAAGATATTTTTGGTCGCCATCTTGAGTTACATTTGCGGGATCGCTAGCAAGTACAGCTAATTCGGCCATCTTATTCATAATGTGAACGTTAGCGTCGTTCAGTGGGTTGTTGGCCGCATAAACGTTAGTCGCTAATGTAGCGCCAATAAGCATACCTAAAATTGTCTTTTTCATAGAACTCTCGCTTTTTTTGATTATTGTAGGTTAATAAGTAAGAGTGGTTTGGTCGCCTCTTATTATTCGCGAACCTTATAAATCAAAGTTAAAAATAAGATATTTAATTAATTTTAAAATCAGATACTTATTCCATAATGTAGAGTGAATATAAAAAATATAGGAAGCAATCTCTCTCTTTTATCCTTTAAGATTCTCCATAATAAAATCAGCGGCGGCTCCCTCATTTGGTGTAATAGATACAACTTTGCAAGGATTTCTATAATTTAAAAAATGCAAATATAGATGATAATAATTATTGTTATTAAAAACATAATCTTAAAATTTTAGTGACAAATGTCTTAAATTTAAGATAGTGATAGATTTATTAGTAGTCTAATCTTGAACAGACAATGTAAATAAAGACATATATAAATGGAATTGTTATTGGCTAATCTCACTTATGAGATTAAATTAAATTTATGAAAGAGGCATATTGTTTATGAATGTTAAGTTATTGATATATTGTACTTTATATTGCTTTTCTTTCTTCGCCTTTGCTGATCAGGCATGTGACGATAAAGTTAATGAAATTCAAGTGATCTTTGATTCACCGCCAGTGGATGTTAGTCAAACTAATATCGAAGAGGCTGGAGTTTATTTCAATAAACTGATGGTTGAATGTAATCAAGGAGCTACGTTAGAGGACGTTATTTCTATTTTGGAAAATATTAACCCACTACTTAATCTCGATTGATAATTATTTAAATAAAAGAATAACCTAGTGGGTTTAACACAGGCTTTTCTTTATTTGAGGAAATTCTAATGAAGATAAATATTTTAGCTGTGCTTATGGCTTGTACATTTGGAGCCCAAGCAGGAGAAACATATCAATTTAACACATGCGGAGCGACAGGCCCGATAGGCCCTACCCAGGTACTTTGTGATGGCGCTTATAGTACTTCTAATCTTAATGGTCAAGTTACTATTCTAGGAGGTATTCAATATTGGACAGTCCCTATTTCTGGTACTTATCGTATTGATGGTGTTGGTGCTCAAGGGGCAAACCCTAATGTTGGCCTCGTTGGTGGTAAAGGGGCAAAAGTGAGTGGCGAGTTTGAGTTGGTTGGAGGACAAGTTTTACAAATTGTTGTAGGCCAAAAAGGGGTTGCAGGGCTAGGTGATAGCTCTAACCAAGGTAATGGCGGTGGTGGTGGTGGGAGTTTTATTGTTGATAATGCATCTATAACTCCTTTAGTCGTTGCTGGTGGTGGTGGTGGTACTCGTGCTGCCGTTTCCCAAAATGGCTGTGATGGACGTATCTCAGAAGCTGCTGGGTTCGGTAGTGGAGGGGCTAGTACGAGTAGTTGTGGCGCTAAAGCCGGAGGCATTGGAGAAGGTGGTATCGTGTCATCTTTAAGTTGGGGCTCTGGTGGTGGTGGTTTCAATAGCGATGGCCAAGGTGATGGCAGCGGCTCTTCATGGGGTGGCGTAGGTGGCTCTGCGTTTATAAATGGGGCTGAAGGTGGGCAACCAATTTATGACTGTGGAGGTTATGGTTACGGTGGTTTTGGTAGTGGTGGTGATGGTAACGGTTGCTGGGGCGGCGGCGGCGGCGGCGGTTATTCTGGTGGTGATGGAGGACGAGTTGCTGGTGGTGGTGGCTCATACAATGGTGGTTCAAACCCTGTTGCATTAATGGGTTTTGGTATTGATCACGGTAGCGTGACTATTGAGTCACTTGCGGCAGCTCTCCCTGATACAGATAATGACGGTATAGTTGATAATATTGATAATTGCCCAGTAATTGTTAATCCTAATCAAATTGATGGGGATAATGATGGTATCGGTGATGCTTGTGATGTCTGTCCTATTGATATAGAAAATGATGCAGATGGCGATGGTATTTGTGAAAGTAGTGATAACTGCCCAAGTGTTGCTAACTCAGATCAAGCAGATAGCGATGGTAATGGCGTTGGTAATTTATGTATTGTAGGTGAAGACCTTGATAATGATTTCTGGATCACTGAATTTGATAATTGCCCTGCAATCTTTAATCCTGCTCAAATTGATGAAGATAGTGATGGTATCGGTAGTGTTTGTGATGTATGTCCTATAGATCCTGAGAATGATGCTGATGGTGACGGTATTTGTGAAAGTTACGATAATTGTCCTGTTGATTCAAACTCTAACCAATCTGATATTGATGGCGATGGTATAGGTGATGTGTGTGATCCTGATGATGATAATGATGGATTAATTGATAGCCTTGATAATTGTCCAATGACCCTTGGAGAAGGGGGAGGCCCAGGTAACCCAGACCAATCAGATTTAGACCAAGATGGATATGGTAATCTTTGTGATGACGATCCTGATGGCGATAGCCTTATTGGTGGTGATGACATTTGCCCAGATACACCTTTTGGTGAAGTAGCGGATGCTAATGGTTGTGCGATTGTTCAATTGTGTGAATGCGATAACAATTGGAAAAACCATGGTGCCTATGTTCGATGTGTAGCTCATGCCGCAAACGATTTTGTTGCAGCAGGTTTAATGAGTGATATTGAACACGATGCTGTAGTTACTGAAGCTGGCGAATCTAGCTGTGGACATAAAAAGAAAGGAAAATAAGTCAGTATATTTAAAATTCTATTAAAGGGTGATCTTTGGATCACCCTTTCCTTTAATCCTCGCCACAATAAAATCCACCGCCGCCTTCACTTTTGGTGTCGCATAGGCCAATTTTTGATACAACATATACACACCGAGAGTTTGGTTTTGAGTAATATTTAGAGGCTCATCAAAATGCAATTCAACGAGTTCATCACGTTCAAAATACGGTTGTAAAACCCATCGTGGCATCATTATTATGCCATTACCTTGAACGGCTTTATCTGCTAACCATTGATCATTATTGGTAGTGAGCAAACTCGGGGCTGATACATCTTGCCATTCTCCATTAATTTCACTGAGCCAAGGGGTTGGGCCGTGGGGCGTTTTAAAGAATAACCCCTTATGGTTGGGTAAGTCTTTTGTGCTTTTAGGGTGCCCGTATTGTTCAAGATAAGCAGGTGAGGCGGCAGGAATAAACTGATTATCCATTAGATGAATCGCAACCACACGCTCATCAGGCGCAAAGCCACCACGAATAGCGATATCCACATCGTCTCTATCAAGCTTTGATATTTGATCGTTAAGTTCTACATCCAATACAATATCTGGGTAATGAAGTGAAAATTCATCCAAAATTGGCGCAAGAATACGTTCCCCAAAACCAACCATCGAGCTAATTTTTAGCGTGCCTGTTGGTGTGGTTTGATAATCTTTGACTGCTTTATCACACTGCTCTAATTGTTGAATAAGCGACGTTACTTGAGAGTAATATTGTAAACCAACCTCAGTTAATGAAACCGTTCTAGTGGTTCGTTTTAGTAATTGTGCGCCGAGTGAGGCTTCAAGATCGGCAATGCGACGAGAGATAGAAGAAGAAGGTACATCAAACTTTTTTGCTGCCGCTGAGAAGTTTCCAGCCTCTACCGTTGCTGTAAAATATTTTAACGCTCGTAATTGATCCATAATTTTATTATTGCCTTTTTAACAATAGAGTTTCCCATATTACCCTCTATATCTTGTATAAAATAGAAGTAATACTGTAATCACTTCCACAAACAATGATTAACAATAAAAAGGAAAGATCATGAGCCAATACACTGAAATCCAATTAAGCCAACGTCCTGATGAAAACCCAATCGGTCCACAGCTATTTACAGCGGTTAAAAAAGACATTCCAACCGCAGGTCCGGGACAAATTCTTATCAAGCAAACCTATATGTCACTTGATCCTGCGATGATTGGTTGGATGAGCCCAGATACCAATAGCTACATTCCACGTGTGGAATTGGGCCAAGTAATGCGCTCAAGTGGTTTTGGTGAAGTGGTGGAATCGAACCATCCTGATTTTACCGTTGGTGACTCAGTGATGGGCATGATGGGTTGGACAGAATATCTCGTCACTAATGGCCAAGGCATCAATAAAGTTCAAGCTGGCGTAAGTGCAGAAATGGCATTGGCTGTATTCGCACTTCCGGGTTTAACCGCAACTCAAGGTTTGTTTAATATTGGTAAACCAAAAGCAGGTGAAACACTGGTTGTTACTGGCGCTGCGGGGTCAGTTGGCTCTATTGTTGGGCAACTAGCAAAAGCCGATGGTTTACGAGTGATTGGTGTTGTCGGCAGTGATGAAAAAGCCGATTGGATAGTCAATGAGCTGGGTTTTGATGGCGCTATCAATTACAAAACTGACGATTTAGAAGCGAAATTGGTCGAGCTAACTCCTGATGGGGTCGATGTATTTTTTGAAAATACGGGCGGTCCAATTCAACACCTTATCTTTAATCGCATGAACACGCACGGACGCATTGTTGTGTGTGGCATGATTGCCGATTACACTGCCGTAGAACCGGCATTAGGCCCGAATTGGATTAACTTAATTAAGAAGCGTGTAATGATCCAAGGTTTCGCAATGCCAGATCATTTCGGAGATGTGCCTGCATTATTAGCCAAGTTAACGCCGTATGTGATGCAAGGTAAAGTGAAGTACCGAACTCACCAATTGGATGGATTAGAAAGTGCGATGTCTGGCCTTAATATGTTCTTCACAGGCGAAAACAAAGGTAAGTTGCTAGTTAAGTTGTAATCTCAATTTATCCTTCTTGAATAAAAAATCCGAGAGTATTTATGCTCTCGGATTTTTTATCACTGCGTAAATATAACTAATAAAAGAACAAATGAGATCTAATACAACTAAAAGACAATGGTGTAACAACTAGATGTACCTATTTTTACACCACCATTACAAATGGAAAAAACCTTGTAATTCATAGGGTAAATACTGGTTTCATAAAATGGAAGTGGTAGCATGAACAGGTATATTATTTTAGGAATAGAGAAATGGTTACTACCACTCCAACGCGTTTTAAGGTGAAAGTGAACACTCATAAAGGAAGTTCTTATTGGACACTTAGTGGTTCTACCACCATTTTAGAAGATGCCGCGGTATTTTCTATGGATTCGATGCCGGATTTCTTTAGACAGTCTTTAACTCAGGATTTTATTGAATTGATGCCCGTAGAGTAAAATTATACGAGCATAAATTGAATACTCAGTAACAATGGTTTTATAGTTACTGGCTAATTTAAAGGGCATTTAGCATCTCAGAACATTGCTTTGGCATAATGGGAGCGGATGCTCTTTTTTTCTGTGGTGTTGGATTTAATCGCCAACTCTTTGCCTCATGACCACAACCATCTCCTTCTGGTGGCTCTGCTTGGTTAATGCAATTTTTGTCATCTTGTGGGCAATTAAGGCGCACATGCATATGCGAACTGTGCCCCCACCAAGGACGAACTTTACGCAGCCATTGGCTATCGTTTGTCTCTTGTTCACACAATTTTTCTTTGATAATAGAGTTCACAAAAATGCGTGCCACTCTTTCATCTTGCGCTGCGGCTTTAATTAAATCAAAGTGTTCAGACTGCCAAAATTCATTGCGGATCGAATCAGTAGGTTTATCAACAAGGCTAATAGAGTAGGGCTGTTTAAGTTCTGCTTCTGTTAGTGGTTGGTCTAATAGTCGTAACCAAATATCAACATCTAGGCCTGTTTGATGACTTGAGTGACCGTGAGAGAAACGTCCCCCTTTTGGCAAAGATACATCAGCAATTAAGAGTTGTTTGTTAAAATCTTTTTTAGAGATACGAGCAAGATCTTGAATAAAATTAATGGTCTCAGAGTGTGCAAAATAACGCTTTCGTTCACTTCTAACCACCTGATAGCCAATTCCCGTTAAAGGTAATGCATCTGCACCTTCAAGGCAGCCATTGGCATAACTACCAATAGATTCAATTGATTGTTCCGTTGGAACTTGCATTGATTCCCAAGGAGTAGCATTAACCGCTAAACTAGAACAGCTAAGATATAAAGCAATGAGATGATAACGCATTAATAAGACTCGCTATTATAATATTTAACTAGTGTTTTTGTGATACAAAAGCATGAAATCATCCTTTGTATTCTTGTGATAAACAGCAATGATAATAACGGAAAAATGAGTATATGGTAATACTTGCCCCTATAAATAATAACGGTAAATATACGGATTTGTTAAGTACGAAATCCTGATTTTATAAATAAATTTAAGATTACATACTTAATATGGCATCTGTTTCTCATTCTGAGGGATTAAATTCAGGTAAGTTCGTGTTTCAGGCCGATATAATAATTATGATTGATTAAGAGAAGAAAAAGATGAAGCTTTTTTGGTGGAATTTAAATAATAAAGAAAAGTCACAACGTTCGTTCTTTTTAGCACCATTTTGTTTATTGTTACTATTAAACCCAAGCCCAGAAGGCTTCTTTATTCTTAACAAGTACATAGTATGTAGTTTTGGGATCTTGGTTTTTGTATGCCAAGGTTTTTATTACAAGAATAAATCAAAGAAATAAATCACTAAGGAATAATATTAATTTGAATTATAAGTCTATTATTTGTTTAAATGGTAGTTATATCACAATTTAAATAACATAAATATCAGTTGAAAATAAATTAAATTAAGAGTCGGGTCTCATTATATAAATAGAGGAACCCTTGACTGTTAGGTTTGAGACTTATGTATCAAATAGTGACATAACCAGATGATATAAATGCACAAAATACACTTGCAAAAAGTAGGTGTAATAATGTCATTATGATTCTGGAGTAGTAGTATGCAAGACAGTAATGCACGATTTCCCACGATAGCTAAAATTCTCATTCTTAGACAATTTTTATGGGGCGCAGCCTTCTATGGTGCCTTTGTACTTTTAACTAAGTTTTTCCTTAATGATCTTAATTATAGCGAAGCTGATACGATTATGATGATGGGGGCTTTTGGTGCCGTAGGTCCTGTATTTTCAGCGGTGGGTGGCTTTTTAGCGGATAAATTTATCGGTGCGTTCCGTGCTGTATATATTGGTTATGCGACCTATCTAGTCGGTTTTTTATTGTTAGGTATTGGCGCAAGTCAGCTTAATGTGCCAATGAGTATTTTAGCTATTGCATTGATTGGTTTTGCTCGTGGTTTGTCTGCGACATGCCCAACTGTGTTGTTTGGTAATTCATACTCTGAAACTAACCGCGAAGCTTTCCAACAAGGTCTTACGGTTAACTATTCAATTAATAATCTTGGTTCTTTTTCTGCTAAATACCTTTTTCCTTTTTTAATCACTTATCTAGCATACCAAGGTGTTTTCTTTTTATCTGCATTATTAATGGCGCTCACCTTGATTCTCTTTTATAAGTATCGTAAAGAGTTGGCAAGTGTGGGTAATGATTTAGATAAAGCACCATTATCAGTAAAAACTTGGGTATCATTCTTTGCCGGCTCAGCAGCAATGCTTGGCTTAATATTTTGGATTTTCTCAAACCTTGATACGGGTAAATACATTCTTTATGCATTAGGTTTTGGTGCTATTGGTTACTTCATTTATGAAATCACAAAAGCAACGCGTGCATTCCAATACAAAATGGTAGCAGTGTTGATCACCGTTTGTATCTTAATTGTGTTCTATTTTTTCTATGGTCAAATGTTCACGTCAATGAACATGTACGCAATTAACTTAATGGACGATACCTTACTTGGCTTTATTCCTATTCACCCTGAATCAAATATGGCGTTCAACCCGCTATGGTGTTTTGTGCTTGGTGGGCCAATGATCCAACTTTACGCATGGTTAGATCGTAAAGGTTACTCACCAACTATTCCAACTAAAATTGCAGGGGCATTTATGCTAACTACTATTGCGTTTAGTTTGTTGGGGTTCTCTGCTGGGACGATGGGAGAAAACGGAAAAATCTCAGCGGATTGGATTCTATTTGTTCACTTTTTCCAATCAGGTGCAGAGCTGATTGTTGGCGCACTAGGCGCTGGGTTTATTTTTGAAATGGTACCACGTTATCTTGCTGCATTTTCAATTGGTTTACGCGCTGTCGCTATCTCATTAAGTGGTATTTTAGCGGCGGTAATAGCAACAAAAATCGCTTTACCGAAAGATATCGTATTTACGCCAGAAGTGGTGGAGACGGTATATACCAGTTATTTTTATATGCTAGCGCAAGTAGCTGCATTTATGGCGGTATTGACCTTAGGGTTATCTAAAGTAATTCAAAGATTAATTGCTCGTGGAGAAGAGTTAGAGGCAGAAGAAGTCTTACAAGCAAAAGATGAAGTACCTATGGAGCCAAAAGCTCAAAATTAGTTTAATACCAATTCCAGTAATTCTCTAGTCATTATTACTGGTTAAATCACATAATAGCTTCGTTAAAAATTATTTAAGTAGAATAACGACTTATCAGAATTTTTGCCTTGCTCTTAAGTGGTTTTCCTGCGTAATAAATAGACCATTTAATTAATGGCAATGGTATAAGAGAAGCTAATTAATGTTATAAGTAATACAAAAAAGCAGCACTAATGGTTTATTAGGCTGCTTTTTTAGTATCACAAATTGAATTTTCTATTCAAAAGAAACTTCAATAAATACCATCCCATACTCAGAGCTTAAAGGGATCAAAACGATTTTATCTTTAGATTGATGGCTAATCGTATGATTTTCACCAGAAACAACCATAGGTGTTGCCATATCAAACTCAAAACCTTGTTCGCTTAAAGTTCGCTTTGCTCCACCTGCAACCATGTTGGTGATTTCACCTACCATATCAATTACATCAACATCAATTTCGTGGTGAACCTCGCCAACCATTTTCTTCATTGTCATGAGTGCTAATTTTTTCTCGAAAGTAACAGACAATGAGCCTTTTAAGTCAGGGGTCGTCATACCGATAAGACCAGAGACATCACCTTTTGCAAAGCCTCCTTTTTTTAACATCGGCTTCTGAGGTGTTAATTGAATACTTGACATTGTGCTTAAGACATTAATCAATGCACTTAGAAAAGGGTTTATAAATTCAGCTTTCATTATTATATTTTCATTATTATGAATTAGGGTTTAAAGTTTACCATTTTTTAACATCCAGTACTCTAACTACTTTGTAAATGATTAGTACTTAAAGGAGAAAGGTTTTCAAATTAATCTTATAATTTTGATATTTAATAAATAAATCCTATTCATTCCAAATTTTATTTTCAAAATAATCAGCCAAAAAATCGATTAGAGCCCTTACAGCAGGGGAGAGATGCCTTCGGGAGGGGTACAAAACAAAAATATCCATGGATTGAGGTGTCCAGCTTGGAAGTACTTGTTTTAATGTTCCGTTTTGAATTAGAGGATGAACTAAATAAGTGGGCTGCATTGTAATGCCAGCACCATGCACTGCTGCCTCCATTAAAGCTGTTGCTTCATTTGCTGTTAAACGACACTTTATCTCAACAGAGTGATACTCTTTTTCTTGTCTTAGATGCCAAATATGACGCTCAAAATTTTTATACCCTAAGCAGGAATGATTTAATAGATCTTCTGGTGTCTGAATTTGAGAATTAGTCGTGAGATAATGTTCACTTGCGACTAATACTGAGTGGCATTTTGCAATGGGTTTCCCTATAAGAGTAGGATCAGGTGAAGAAGCAATTCGAATGGCGAGATCAATACGATTTTTAATTAAATCAGTCGCGACATCTTGTATATCGACATCAATACTAACTTTGGAATGAACAGCCATAAACTCAGTAAGTGCTGCCATTAACTGAGAATGCCCAAAAGACATACTTACCGCGAGGCGAATACTGCCGCGAATTTCACCTAAAGGTTGTATTTGGTTAACGATGTTATCAGCTGTTTCTACCCATTGCTGTATTTCTGCTAAGTACTACACCCCGATAGTGGTTAGTGACACTTTTCGGGTTGTTCTATGTAATAGGCGGGTATTAAGCCAAGCCTCCATTGCTTCAACATAACGAGTCACCATAGAACGAGACATCTCAAGACGTTCTGCTGTTGCCGTAAAACTTTCAGAGTGAGCGACATCAATAAATACTTTAGCTGCGGTTACTTTATCCATTCATTTGCTCGATATTTGAAATAATGATGTTCATTATTGGTTATATATTTGAACAGTTTAACTAACTACACTCTTTCTTGTCTCTACTAAATACAGAAATAAGGAATTAATTATGAAAAAATTGGCGTTACTTACTTTATCTATGATGGCAGCAACTTCAGCATTTGCCTCTAATGAAAATCCACTTACTTTTAAAATATATAATGCACCTTCTGATAGTTTTAATGTGAATTCGACTCTAATTTATGGAGAGAAAGAAGCCGTAGTCATCGACGCGGGGTTTACCAAATCAGACGCCCTGAAAATTGCAGCAAATGTATTAGATTCAGGGAAGACATTAACGACAATTTTTATCAGTCAAGCGGATCCTGATTACTATTTTGGTGCAGAAACACTTAAACAACTCTTCCCTGAAGTTAACGTGTTTGCCACTCCAAAAGTGCGTGAAACCATTGAGAAAAAAATGGCAAGAAAAATGACATTTTGGGCTCCTAAAATGGGAGATAATGCCCCAACGTCTCCTATTCTTCCACAGGCCTATTCTAAATCATCTTTTTTTATTGAAGGGCATAAAGTTGAAATCAAAGGCACGACAGGTGTATTGGGTCACCGTCCATATCTTTGGATACCATCAGAAAAAGCGATTGTTGGTAATGTAGGTATTTACAATGATATGCCTGTTTGGATGGCTGATTCACAAACGCAGGAACAGTTAGATGCTTGGTCAGTGCAACTAAGTGAGATGAAAGAACTCAACCCTGTACTTGTTATTCCGGGTCATATGAAAGCGAATTCGAAGACAGATTTAAGTGCAATCAATTATACCGAAGAATATCTAGATGCCTTTAAGCAAGCAAAATCGTCGAGTAAAAACAGTAAGCAACTTATTGATAAAATGATGGTTCATTACCCATCTCCAACAGTATCAACAACTTTAAGCCTTGGTGCTAAGGTGCATATGGGTGAGGTATCATGGTAAAAGTAGCACCCTAGCTATTTATATTGAACAATAAATTTAAGTTTGCAGTGGCCAAAAGGCACTGCAAATATTTGTATTTTAATACTACCGTCATTTAACGATTTTCTGTTATGTGACGATTTATCATATATAAACAGTCCTCACTATAAAAACACTATCAAATCAGTCATTTTCACTAGCCATATAGTGAGAAAGCAACCTTACTTGCGTGATATTATTTAGGTATCGAAGTGTAATAAAGGAAATGTAATGGCTATCACGATTTGTGCTAATGGACTCAGTATTGTACACAAAGATTCTGGTGGCGAAGCTAGTGCGACTTTACCTGATGTATGTCTAACAACCGTAGGTAATGCGGTTGTTCCAATTCCTTATGGAAACAGTGCAAAGTCTTCTGATTTAGTTGATGGTACTACAACGGTATTTGCTGACGGTGGAAATAGCATCGCAATTAAAGGATGTCGATTTTCTAAAAGTACGGGAGATAGCGGTGGTGATAAAAAAGGCATTGCTTCTGGAACAATAGAAGCTGAAGCAAAATTTATCTCAGCTTCACCAACAGTTAAAATTGAAGGCAAAGGCGTGTGTCGTTTATCAGATCAAATGACAATGAATAACGGCAATACTTTATGTTTGGGAGGGCTTCAAGAGAAATCGATAACCATTACACCTGATGAAGAAGGAACATACACTGTTGATATCGAGTATCGATACCCAGATGGCTCTCCAGTGTACATGGCAGACTACAAGCTTATTGATAGCCATGGTGAAGAACATATAGGAAAGCTCGATAAATTCGGCAAAGCTGAAGTAAGTAAGCTTCCTCCTGGGTCTCTTAATTTATTTTTAGGAGAAGACCAACGAGATATCATGCCATCCAATGAACCTAAACCGAACCCACACTATCTAGAATCACCCGGAGCATTTGAGTTACTTGCCTTTGCAGTAAAAGGGCTAATCTTTTATTGGGATGAAATGGAGAGGCCAAGTGATTACTCAAAATGGAGTTGGGGGGCAATTATGGGTGATTTTAATCAAGATAGAACCGCTGGACAAATAGCTTTTGACTCTGTAATTACGGCTTTTCCTTATATTGATCAGGCAGCAGATGGTCGTGATCTAAGTGCTAACCTATATGCCTTTTATAATGCAGATGATATCCGTGATGAAAACGATAAGTACATTGATTTAGTCATTACTATTGTAGGATTTCTCCCAACGACGGGTAGTTTGTTTAAAGGATTATTTAAGGAGCTAAAGTTACTTGGTAAAGTCGCAAGTTTAGATTCAATAGCCGCTTTTCTTCGTAATAATGCCAAAGGAGATGTTGTAAAATGGATGCGAAAGTTGGATATCTTAGCCCTTAAGACGGATATATATAGCCAACTTGATAAGATAATACAGCGCGCAACTATGTTAATGAAAGAGCTTGAACAACAAAGTAGATTAAAAGGCTATTTCGTAGTTGCAGATGCATATAAGGCGTGTTTGGAGCAATTGGATGAGCTTTTTAAGAAAGCGGATGGCCCGATATCTAGGGTATTAAGTGATTTTGATGATCTAGTTGAGATGATTCTACCAGAAGCACCTTTAATGACTTCGAGCAGTGCATTCAATATAACTTCAGGGACAGCGCAAGGAGGCACACAATCGGAGGTCATAAAAACCCGTAAGAAAACAGTAAAGAAAAAAGATAAATGTATATTATGTCACCGAAAAAAAGGAAAAAAGAAGGATGAGTGCGAAGGTGCTAATGTTGGTTCAATGAAAAAAGCAGAGTTTGGTCGAGCTGGACGCTCACAATGGGATCAGTTAGAAAAAAGAAATAATTGGTCAATAGAGGATCATCCTTGGCATCATACAGGCATAACAGGGACATATGGAAACATACAAGCTCACCACCTTTTACCTATAAATGCATTTAAGATTAAACGATTAACTGATGGTAGGGAGAAAACTAGAACAAAAATTTTACTTAGACGGCTTGGTGGGTATTGTAATTATGATATTAACCATCCTAAAAATAGCGTTGTTTTACCATCTAGTCGTCATGCTGCATGTTTTTTAAAAAAGCCAAAACACGCTGGTCAGCATGATATTGGTGATTTTAGTTACACTAATGAATGTCTACTCACTGCGCATAAGACTCTCAAAGATAAAATAAAGAAGCATAAAAAGGACAGTAGTTGTAGTGAAATTACAAATCACACATTGATACGTTTATTTAATAAATCAAGTTCTATCGTTTTTGATAACATCCGTGATTTTACATGGCGGATCGGTTCTGACAGCTTTAATTTTGACCCTACATCGGATCCTTACCAAGGTTGCCAAGGTAGTATAAATATTATAAAACAAGGAGTAGTGACAACTCCTTGTTTTACAAAGCACATATTAATTAATACATTAACCGAGATACAGATTGTAAATTATGATTTAAAAATTGGACAATAACCATGAACGATTACAACAATGATTATTACATTTTAAAATGCGGCAGCCGTAAAGTGCCTTCTCCTTATTGTGCGTGCAGCAAAAGCCATTACTTTATTTATCAAGAACCACTTTCCATGAAAATGGTGGTTTTGGCTGAATCATCAGGGGAGCCTAAAGATAATATTC
>Ga0316197_10001440_pt1 | contig 16959 bp, 18 predicted proteins | sample OudBiesiAoxic_MG_FD_204939 | JGI IMG/M metagenome (GOLD analysis project Ga0316197, IMG submission 204939) | Coastal sediment microbial communities from Oude Bieten Haven, Netherlands - site A oxic | ecosystem: Environmental > Aquatic > Marine > Coastal > Sediment | place: Netherlands... | reverse complement strand
AAAAAGGCTGTTGTGTCCGCCGTTCAAGCGGCGCGGCGCGAAGGGTTCGCAGGTCCGGAGGACCATATCGTCGTGACCGCTGGCGTGCCATTCAATGTGCCGGGCAGCACCAACATTCTGCGCGTCGCCCCTTGTGACGAAAGTTTGATTTTTGCGGCTGACCCAGAGTAAGCTTATAAGAAATCGGAATAGGAGTACGTGCATGGATCCGGATCTTGCTCTGTCTTTGGGCCTTGTGGTTGCGGCCTTTTCGATCCCGTCGATCCTGTCCGCTATCTCAGACAGCCGTGCGCCGCGCGCCTCTGCTTTGACGGTCCTGATCGGCGGTGCGTTGATCCTTTATGCAGTCCAATCAAAGCCTGGCGGCTATGAATTGGGCGAAGTGCCGGATGTTTTTGTGAGTGTTGTAGGGCGCTATTTCCCCTGATTCTCGCGCTCAACCGTCGGCTTCGGATGTGTCTTGACTGAAAATGTTGATCCAGCCGTCTCCGTTACGCTCCCAAATCGAAGACACGTACATCGTTTCATCTGTCGTCCGGCTTGCCCGTCGGAACCGTGCCTTGTAGCTGAGGATCGCATGCTTCTCTCCTAGTGGTTTGGCCTGACACGCGGTGATGTCGTAGGATGTAACGGTTGGACCACTGGCGAGCTGAGCAACATGTTCTGACTTCTGGGCAAAGCCAGTCGGATAGACGCCAAGGAAATCGTCACTCAGCAAACTGGAATCTGCTGCAGGATCGCCAGAGACGAGGGCGTTCCAGACGCGTTTCTCATGGGCGATCAAATCTGCAAGCAGGGGGTTATCAGGACTGGTTTTCATGGTATCTGGTGCCTGCATCAGGAAAATTCCTACTCAGGCTTCAGGACGCAGGGACGAATTGCAAGCCGTCATTGCTGAGATGCGCCATCCCCCCTTGCCAAAGCAAAGGCTTGGCCCTATACGCCAGCTTTCACCCGCGCGACCGGCCGGTATGGCATGCCGAGTCGCGCGTTCACCGACCCAAAGCAGGAGACGGAAATGCCTAAGATGAAGACGAAATCGAGCGCCAAAAAGCGCTTTAAGATCTCGGCGACCGGCAAGGTCATCGGCAGCCAGGCTGGCAAACAGCACGGCATGATCAAACGGACCAACAAGTTCATCCGTAATGCACGCGGCACGCAGGCACTGTCTGAGCCAGATGCAAAGATCATCAAGGGCTTCATGCCCTACGACCGCTGATAGAGGAGAGCTGAGATGTCCCGAGTTAAAGGTGGAACAGTCACCCACGCCCGCCACAAGAAGATCGTCAAAGCCGCAAAGGGCTACTACGGTCGTCGCAAGAATGTCTTTAAGGTCGCCACGCAAGCGGTCGACAAGGCCAACCAATATGCCACACGTGACCGCAAGAACCGCAAGCGGAACTTCCGCGCGCTGTGGATCCAGCGGATCAACGCCGCCGTGCGTTCACACGACGAGGCGCTGACGTACAGCCGTTTCATCAATGGTCTGAACCTTGCAGGTATCGAAGTGGACCGTAAGGTACTGGCGGACCTCGCTGTGCACGAGCCCGAAGCGTTTGGCGCTATCGTCAAGTCCGCACAGGACGCACTGGCAGCCTAAGCCAGAATCAGATTGAATTCTTAAGGCCGCTCCAACCGGGGCGGCCTTTTTTTCGTCTTGAGGATCCCTTCACCGCTGCGGCAGCTTATCGACGCTTTGCACGCCCTCCGCGATTACATGAAATGGCTGCATGTCGCAGGTAAAGATCGCCATTTGTGGTCCCTCGTAGACGCTGACATCATCCAGCGTTCCGACCTTGACCACCACGGCAGGACGGTCTGGCAGGCGCGTGATCATGTGAGTCCCGCAGGTGCCGCAAAACTCTCGCGTGCGCGGATTATCAATGTCATCGCGGGTGAACTGCCTGGGCGTGCCCTCGGTGAAGCTGAAATCATCCGCCGCCACGATCATGAAGTAATTCGGCCCGCCGCCCGAGATATACTGGCATTCGCGGCAATGGCATTGCGCCTGCCATTGGGGCGCGCCGTTAATCTCGTATTTCAGTTCACCACAATAACAGCGTCCCGTCGTCGCCATCTGCATTTCCCCCGATATGATTTCTAAATCAGCATAGACTGCGTCCGGCAGGACGTCATAAGTTTTCAGGCTGCATATCCCCATTGAGGGCATTTGTTCAGCGGCAAAGACAGGCAGATCCCACTTCCTGGAAATATCCCGTGCCGTGAAAGGGCTGTCACAGACTTTTTCGGGAGGGCCTGCCTCCATCGTTAATGCGGCCTCAATTTTTGCCTGGTTTTTCAGATATTCCCGCCAAAGCTTAATCATGCCGTCCTTTCGGGCACGTCCGGCTGAAATCAGAATGAATTTGACCATTATGCCTTGAAAGTGGGGCGATCCTATCTCTCAAGAATCTTTATATTGTAGCTGAATTTCGGTGAACCACATGAATTTGACACGTCTCGTCTAATACAGTTAGCGCAACCCATCAGAGCACCTGGATGTCAAAGAACTGATTGAGACCTGCAAGCGTAACAACGCGCGGTTAAACCTGTCTGGGTCGCTGCACGTCGGCGCATTTTGATGATCTCTTCCGACATGGTTGAACTTATTGTGTCGCTGTCCTGATGAAACCGGTGGCGCGCCAGCAAATAACCAAAGACGCCAGAGACGAGCATCGCTGCCACAACGATCAGGAAGCGAAGCAGGAAGATACTACTTATCACTGATCTCTTCGCAGGCGGAGGACCCGGAAGTCCACCCGGCGATCAACACCATCTTCTTCAGACGATCCTTGTGACAACGGGGCGCGGGCACCAAAGCCCACCGCTTCGACAGCATCAGGATTGACGCCCAGTGCCACAAGGCGGTTCAGCGTCCGATCTGCCCGCTCCCAGCTGAGCGCCATGTTCGTCGCATCATCACCGCTGGTGTCAGCATGACCTGCAACCATAACATAGGCGTCCTCGCAGGTGATGATCTTGTCACTTATCCGCGACAACAGTTCTGCATTCTCAGGCGTAATAACGGTACTTCCAAGGTCGAACTGGACGAAGAGCGGGGCGAGATAGGTGTCCAGACGCGTAACGCAATCGGATGTGGCGACCGGTGCGGCCCCAGCTTGCGGTAGCACAGGGTCTGGTGCAAAATTGAGCGTTGTTGTCTGTTCCGGGGCCTCTTGAACCGTACTTTCCTGTGCAGGGCTGTCCACGTCCTGAGCCATCGCTCTCTTGATCGCCGCGGTCAGCTCATTCTCTGGTTCGGTGAATTCTTGCTCTGCCACGGCCATGGTGGCCGGAGCGGGTGGCGCAATGATGGTCTCAATCGCCTGCGGTTGTGGTGCGACTGTGAGTTGGGTGGGTTGCGCAGCTGGTTCCATCTGTAAAACCAGCGTTGCAATTACGCCCACCAGCATCACACCAACGCCCCCTGCGACGGCGATCACGGTACCACCACTGCGCCGCCCCTGTGCAGCTCGGTCTGCGTGCGCAAGCGATAGTCCGGCAGAGCGGAGCCCCTGCATTTCTTTTTCTTTCGATTCTTCAAATATTCGCATGAATCCCCCCAGGGTCTGCCTATCTTTAGAAAGTAATGAACGTCGCAGTGTCGCTTTGTTCGATCTGAATCTTGATCCCAAGAATTTGAGCCGTTTCCCGGATCATCGCTTCATTCTCAGCCAGTGAGAGGTCCGAATTCTCATCCGTGATGGACAGGGTAAGCCCCAGTTCCCGCACGGTGTGCTGCAAGACAGACTTTAGGCGATGTGAATACATCAGGGGCGGCATGACAACTCCTAGAGGGTGTCGCGAAATATAGCGGGCTGAGCAGAAGGTACTACTCAATATAGTAGAAGGCCAAGTCTTTGGCGGGGTGATCAACAGGAAATGTGGCCCTTTTGCCCGGACTTTCATCTTTGGCGGGCGGTTCCCCGTCATGCGGGTGGGTTGCATTTCAAAGGGGGCGCAAGTAGCAGGGTCCAAGCAGAATTGATGGGTGCCTGATGGACGATCTCAAGCAAAAATACCTGACGCAAATCGCCGACGCGGCGGACGAGTCCACGTTGGAGGATATCCGGCTGGCAGCGGTCGGCAAGAAGGGCGAAGTGGCGCTGAAAATGCGCGAGCTGGGCAAGATGACACCGGAAGAGCGGCAGGTCGCTGGCCCGGCACTGAATGCACTGAAGGATGAGATCAACTCGGCGCTCGCTGCCAAGAAGGCGGCGCTGGGCGATGCCGCGTTGGACGCACGTCTGCGCGAAGAATGGCTGGATGTGACATTGCCAGTGCGCCCGCAACGGCAGGGCACGATCCACCCGGTCAGCCAGGTCACCGAAGAGCTGACGGCCATCTTTGCCGAGATGGGGTTTTCTGTGGCCGAAGGCCCGCGCATCGATACCGATTGGTATAACTTCGATGCGCTGAACATTCCCGGCCATCACCCGGCCCGCGCCGAGATGGACACCTTTTATATGCACCGGGCCGAAGGCGATAACCGCCCGCCCCACGTGCTGCGCACACATACCTCTCCGGTGCAGATCCGCACGATGGAGAAAGAGGGTGCACCGCTGCGCATCATCTGTCCCGGTGGTGTCTACCGCGCGGATTACGACCAGACGCACACGCCGATGTTCCATCAGGTCGAGGGGCTGGCCATCGACAAGGATATCTCGATGGCGAACCTCAAGTGGGTGCTGGAAGAGTTTTTCTCCGCTTTCTTTGAGATTGACGGCATCAAGACGCGTTTCCGCGCCTCCCACTTCCCGTTCACAGAACCATCGGCAGAGGTGGATATTCAGTGTTCGTGGGTCGACGGACAACTGCGCATCGGTGAAGGTGACGGCTGGATGGAGGTGCTGGGCTCTGGCATGGTGCATCCAAAGGTTCTGCAGGCGGGGGGTATTGATCCTGATGTCTGGCAGGGCTTCGCCTTTGGCATGGGAATCGACCGGATCGCGATGCTGAAATACGGCATCCCGGATCTGCGTGCGTTCTTTGACAGCGACCTGCGTTGGTTGCGGCATTACGGTTTCGCGGCGCTGGACCAGCCGAATTTGCATGGTGGCCTTTCACGGTAGAGCGACTGGAGGGTGGACGATACGCCACCTTCCGATTGCAACGTTCGGTTCCTGTCGTAAGGTAAGCGGATCGCCCACCAATACCGGTTTTGCCCATGCTCTCGATTCTGATTGTCGACTCCAATCCAGCAGCTGAAAACGCCCCCTTCATCGAACGTCAAGGCATGACCTTCGGCGAAAACTATGCGCGTGCTTTGGCAGCTTGTCGGGACGATCTGGAGATCACGATCATCGCCCCTTACGACGGCGATGACATGCCGGGGCTGGAGGCATTCGATGGTGTTGTCTTTACCGGCTCTAGCGTGGAATGGAACACGGATGATCCCCGTGCTGAGCCACTTGCGCAAGCGATGAAGAAAGTGTTTTCGCATCGTTTGCCGACGCTTGGCTCTTGTAACGGGATGCAACTGGCGGCCAGCGTGTTGGGTGGCACATCGGAGGCGTCACCGAATGGCCGCGAAGACGGGTTGGCGAAAGGAATTATCCTAACCGCTGCCGGACGTGGTCACCCATTTTTGCACAGCAGACAGGACGGATTTGCCGCCCCCTGCGTGCACCGGGACGAGGTGCGGCGTCTGCCTGAGGGCGCCGTATTGCTGGCCGGGAACGCGCATTCCGGTGTGCAGGCAATGGCCTATGAGCAGGATGGTATTCGGTTCTGGGGCGTACAGTATCACCCTGAAATTGATCCGAAACACCTTGGCCCGAGCATGGCGCGTATGGGGTGGATGGATGACGACGCAGCGCGTGATCTGGCGGTATCGGCGGATGATCCAGAGGCTGCCAAACGCTTGGGCATCCGGGCCGAGGATATGAAGCCAGATGTCCGCATGACGGAATTGCGCAACTGGCTATCCTCGCTCTAAAGCGGCATTGGGGTCGCTTCAAGGTCGGGTCCAACTGTCGGCATGCGCAAGAACAGGACCTTGTCCAGACTGTCGTTGGCCAAATCGTGAAGTGACAAGCCTTCGGCACTGCTGCATTTTTGGGCGCATGTGGATGCGCGTTTTGCTTCTCTTGCTCTCTGTGTTGGCACTGACTGCTGTGGGGCAGGAAAAACAGTGCCACGGCGCAGACCAATGCAACATCGGCGACCGTTCATATCATATCAAACTCCCTGACGACTGGGACGGGATGACGCCGCTGCCCGTGCTGATGCATTTTCACGGTTGGGGGCGGCAGGGCGATCTGATCATCCAGCACCAGCGCATCTCCGGTCACACACGGCGACGCGGTGTGTTGCTGATCGCACCCAACGGGCGGGGCGCCACGTGGGATTTTTGGACCAGCACCAGCCGTGATGTGCCCTTCGCCGCGGCGGTGATCGAAGACGCGGCCAAACGCTTTCCCATCGACCGTGATAAAATTTTTGTCTCAGGCTATTCCTACGGGGCGGCGATGGCATGGCGCTATGCCTGTGAAAACGGTGATGGGGTGGCGGCCTTGCTTGCGATATCCGGTACGTTGGCGCAGACCGAAAGATGTTCGCAAGCGCCGCAGGAAGTGCGGCATGTGCATGGTTTGGCCGATACGGTCATGGATTTCCCGATGGGTCCATCAGAGGATCAGACCTATCCTGTAAAACTCTGGCGCGACATGTTTGGCTGTGATGAGCCAAAAAATGAGGGGGCGTGGCAAGCAGTGAACTGGCTGACGCTGGATCGACACGAATGGGATTGCGCCAAAGGCGCCGTGACCTTGGATATTCACGACGGCGGGCATTTCATTCCCCATGGCTGGATCGGCTGGCAGTTGGATCAGTTGATGGGCCGACCTCCGCAATATCCCTGACCTGCATTGAACCTTGGCGCATTTGGCGCTACCGACTGCGTCCAAGCATATGCACGAGGGATGACCCATGAAATTCACGCTGTCCTGGCTGAAAGACCATCTTGAGACGGACGCCTCTGTCGAGGAAATCTGTGAAACACTGACCGACCTTGGTCTGGAGGTCGAAGGTGTTGAGGATCGCGGGGCCAAGCTGCGCGATTTTACCATCGGCTATGTGAAATCGGCTGAAAAGCATCCCGACGCGGACCGCCTGCGGGTTTGTCAGGTTGAGACCGACGAGGGCGTCAAACAGATCATCTGCGGCGCGCCCAACGCGCGCGAGGGGATTACGGTGGTTGTGGCCAAGCCCGGCGTCTACGTCCCCGGCATCGACACCACCATCGGTGTTGGCAAGATTCGCGGCATCGAGAGCTTTGGCATGATGGCCTCTGAGCGTGAGATGGAGCTTTCCGAAGAGCACGACGGCATTATCGAACTGCCTTCCGGCGAAGTCGGGCAAAGCTTTGTCGATTGGCTGGCAGCGCATGATCCGGCCAAGGTTGACCCGGTCATCGAAATCGCGATTACACCAAACCGACCCGACGCATTGGGCGTACGCGGCATCGCCCGCGATCTGGCCGCACGGGGGCTGGGCAAGCTTAAGGACCGCGATGCCGATCCGGTGACTGGCACGTTCCCCTGTCCGGTATCGGTAAGCATCGATGAAGATACCTTGGATCAATGCCCTGTCTTTTACGGGCGTGTGATCCGTGGCGTCAAAAATGGACCTTCGCCCGCGTGGCTGCAAGACGCGCTGCGGGCCATCGGCCTGCGCCCAATCTCACTTCTGGTCGATGTGACCAATTTCTTCACCTATGACCGAAACCGCCCTTTGCACGTCTTTGACGCGGACAAGATCGCGGGCAATACCCTGCGCGTGCATCGCGCCAAGGGCGGTGAAACGCTCGTCGGTCTGGATGAGAAAGAATATACCTTCGAAGAGGGGATGACCCTGATTTCCGATGCAGAGTCCGTTGAGAGCATCGCGGGCGTGATGGGTGGCCTGCCCACAGGCTGCACCGAAGAGACCACGAATGTCTTTGTCGAAGCGGCATATTTTGATCCGGTCCGCACCGCATATACGGGCCGCGCGCTCAAGATCAATTCTGATGCCCGTTATCGCTTTGAGCGGGGGATCGACCCCGCATGGACGCCGCATGGCATTGAGCACGCGACACGGATGATCCTTGATCACGCGGGCGGTGAGGCGTCCGAGGTTATCGTCGCAGGTGCAATTCCTGACACGTCCCGCGCCTACAAATTGGATACGGACCGGGTGCAGTCATTGGTCGGGATGACAATCCCCGCAGAGACACAGCGCGCAACGCTGGAGGCACTTGGCTTCACGCTGGAGGGCGACATGGCCCACGTTCCAAGCTGGCGTCCTGATGTGCAGGGCGAAGCCGATCTGGTTGAGGAAGTCGCGCGTATCGCCTCCCTTACCAAGCTGGAAGGCAAGCCCCTGCCGCGTTTGTCAGATGGTGTGCCACGCCCGATCCTGTCCCCCATGCAGCGCCGGATGACGGCAGCCCGTCGGGCTGCGGCGGCGCTGGGTTACAATGAATGCGTGACCTACAGCTTCATCGACAAAGCCTCGGCCGCGTTGTTCGGCGGTGGCGACGACGCGACAATGCTGGAAAATCCCATCAGCAGCGACATGAGCCACATGCGCCCCGCGTTGCTGCCGGGCCTCTTGCAGGCTGCGGCCCGCAATCAGGCACGCGGCTTTGCCGATATGGCGCTGTTCGAGGCAGGTCCGTCCTTTCACGGTGGCGAGCCGGAAGAACAGCATACGCTGATCACTGGCCTGCTGGTCGGGCGCACGGGGCCGAAGGATGTGCACGGTGCCTCCCGTCCGGTCGATGTCTACGATGTGAAGGCAGATGCCGAAGCCGTTCTGGCCGCGATGGGCGCACCGACCAAGGTGCAGATCTTGCGTGGTGCTGCGGACTGGTGGCATCCGGGGCGGCACGGAATGATCTGTCTGGGGCCCAAAAAGGTGCTTGGCATCTATGGTGAGGTGCATCCGAAAGTGCTGGCTGCGATGGACGTCAAAGGGCCTGCGATGGCGTTTACGCTTTGGCCTGCAGAAGTGCCTTTGCCGCGCAAATCGGGTGCGACGCGCCCAGCACTCAAGATCAGCGATCTGCAAGCGGTGGAGCGCGACTTTGCCTTCGTCGTCGACGCTGATGTTGAGTCCCTCACTCTGGTCAACGCCGCGATGGGGGCGGACAAAGCGCTGATCGAGGACGTCCGGGTCTTTGACGAATTCATCGGCGGCTCTTTGGGAGAGGGTAAGAAATCCCTCGCCATCACCGTGCGCCTTCAGCCGTCCGAGAAGACGCTGAAGGATGCGGATATCGAGGCGGTTGGCGCCAAGGTGATCGACAAGGTGACTAAGGCCACAGGCGGCACCCTGCGCGGATAATGATGGAAAACAGGTCGGGTGGGCTTACGTCTACTTTACCAACGGTGGGGAACGGACCACCCTGAACGGGAGAGAAGAAATGTTCAACGTTTATTTGTCCGGTGAAATTCACACCGATTGGCGCGAGCAGATCATTGACGGCTCCGAAGGGCTGGATGTGTCCTTTAACAGCCCGGTGACAGATCACGCGGCGAGCGATGATTGCGGCGTGGCGATCCTTGGGGCAGAGGACAACAAGTTCTGGCACGACCGCAAGGGCGCGCAGATGAACGCGATCCGCACCCGCAAGGGGATCGAGGATGCAGACGTCGTGGTGGTGCGTTTCGGTGATCAGTACAAACAATGGAACGCCGCGTTTGACGCAGGATATGCTGCTGCACTTGGCAAGTCGCTGATCATCCTGCACGGACCGGACCACGCACATGCGCTGAAGGAAGTCGATGCCGCGGCACTCGCGGTCGCGTCGGAACCTGCACAGGTCGTACAGATTTTGCGCTACGTCCTGACGGGCAAGCTGCCAGGCTAGGTTCCACTTCCGGTCTTTTCAAACCAAGCATCCCGCGCGTACCCTTCCCCGTAAACGGGAGGGATCAAATGACATTTGACTACGTGATCGTAGGTGGCGGTTCGGCGGGTTGCGTGATGGCCTCGCGGCTGAGCGAGGATCCCAATACTTCCGTTTGCCTCATCGAGGCGGGCGGCAATGGACGCGACCTCCTGATCCGTGCGCCCGCGCTGGTGGCAGCAATGATCTCTGGCCGCCCCAAGATCAACAACTGGGCATTCCAGACAGTCCCGCAGCCAGGCCTTAATGGGCGTCGCGGATTTCAGCCGCGCGGGAAGGCGCTGGGTGGGTCTTCTGCCATCAATGCGATGCTTTACGTGCGCGGTCACCAGAAGGACTATGACGAATGGGCCGATCTGGGTTGCGAAGGCTGGGACTGGGCATCGGTGCTGCCCTACTTCAAGAAGGCCGAAGGAAACGTGCGCGGCGGCGATGATCTGCACGGGAACGATGGCCCCTTGCAGGTTGCGGACCAATCCCAGCCACGCGCCATCACCAAGGCATTCATTGATGCCGCCGGTGAACAGCAGGTGCGCCATAGCCCTGATTTCAATGGACCGGAACTAGAAGGGGCGGGGTATTATCAGGTGACGCAGTTTCATGATGGGCCTGCCAAGGGCGAGCGGTGTTCTGCGGCGGCGGCTTATCTGAACCGCGACGTGCGCCATCGGCCCAACCTCACGATACTGACCAAAGCGCAGGCGCGCCGTGTGGTGATGCAGAATGGTCGTGCGACCGGTGTTGAAGTGCGCCACATCGGACAGATAAAGACCGTCGAGGCAGGCCTCGAAGTAATTTTGAGCGCGGGGGCTTTCGGCTCTCCTCAATTGCTGATGCTCAGCGGAATTGGTCCGCGCGATGAATTGGCCTCTCACGGGATCGCCGTACAGCATGAGAGTGCGGGTGTCGGACAGAACCTGCAAGACCATCTAGACTATGTAATGAGCTATCATTCCAAGCGGAAGGATGTGATCGGGCTGGTCCCTTCGGGGCTGGCCAAACTGTTCAAGGCGGGCCTGCAGTGGCGCAAGGACGGCACGGGCATGTTTGCCACGCCTTTTGCTGAAGGCGGGGCGTTTCTTAAATCCGACCCGTCACAGGACCGGCCTGACCTGCAGTTGCACTTTGTGGTGGGCATCGTCGATGACCATATGCGCAAGATACATTTGCAGTACGGATATTCCTGCCATGTCTGCGTGCTGCGTCCGCATACGCGGGGCACGGTCGGTCTGAATTCAGCCAAGCCCGGTGATGCACCTCGTATTGATCCGCAATATCTATCTGACAAACGCGACCTTGAACTGCTAATGAAAGGGGCGCGGCAGATGGAGCAAATCCTGACTGCCCCGCCGCTTGACCCTTGGCGCGGCAAACAGCTTTACGCTCATGATGGCAGCGACAGTGCGCTGGAGGCGGATATTCGCAAGCGGGCCGATACGATCTATCATCCGACAGGCACGTGCAAGATGGGGACGGACGACATGGCTGTCGTAAACACATCTGCGCGGGTGCACGGCGTTGAGGGGTTGCGGGTTGTTGATGCGTCGGTGATGCCCCGTCTTGTAGGGGGCAACACCAATGCGCCGACGATCATGATCGCGGAGAAGATCGCGGATGAGATGCGGAACAGCTAGCTCAATTCACATTTCCGCCGCGCCTTGAGTCAATCTCGCGGTGGGGTGACCAGACCTTTCTGAACGGCGGGGCGCGCGGTGAAACGGTCAAGGTAGTCCACAAGATTGCTTTGATCTTCCCAACCCACAGCCTCTTTGGCGCCGTAGAAATCCAGCGCGCGCAGCCACGGGACGATGGCAATGTCCGCGATTGAATAGTCTCCCGCGATCCAGTCCTTGCCCGCCAGTTCAAGGTTCAGCACGTTCAGCAGGCGCTTTCCCTCGTCGATGTAGCGCTGCTGAGGGCGCTTGTCTTCCCATTCGGATCCGGCAAATTTATAGAAGAACCCAAGCTGGCCCAGCATTGGCCCCAATCCTCCCATCTGAAACATCAGCCACTGCGTGATCTGCGCCCGGTCTGACGCGCTGTTGCCCAAGAGTTTGCCAGACTTCTCAGCCAGATACAGCAGGATCGCGCCGGATTCGAAGATACCGACAGGCGCGCCATCCGGACCATTCGGATCGATGATCGCCGGGATCTTGTTGTTGGGATTCAGCGACAGGAATTCCGGGCTTTTCACATCCGCGTCGGCCAAGGTGACTTTATGTGCCTCATAGGGAATTTCCATTTCTTCAAGTGCAATCGAGGCTTTCACCCCGTTGGGTGTCGGAAAGGAATACAGCTGCAAAACATCTGAATTCTGCGGGGGCCATTTCTTGGTAATCGGGAATGCGGAAAGATCGGCCATTTTTTGCTCCTGTTAATCTAAGGTGAAGAGATAGGCGATTTTCCCCATAAGAACAGCCTTCCCGATGTACATGAATATGTTAATTATTGTGCAGCGGCGAACGGTAGGGCGTGAACAACGGTCGTGCGTGACTGGAAAAGGGACAGAAAATGATTCAAGAATTCAAGGATTTCATCGCCAAGGGCAATGTCATGGACATGGCTGTTGGTATCATCATCGGCGCGGCGTTCACCGCGATCGTCAGCTCTTTGGTTGCTGACCTTATCAACCCGATCATCGGGCTTTTCACAGGTGGTCTGGACTTTACGAATAACTACGCCGTGCTGAGCGGTGAGGTGCCTGCGGGTGCATCTCTGGAAGCGGCCCGCGAAGCTGGCGCGTCGGTTTTTGCTTACGGTTCTTTCCTGATGGCCGTCGTTAACTTCCTGATCATTGCGTGGGTCGTTTTCATTCTGGTCAAGATGGTGAACCGTGTCAAAGCGGCAGCCGAAAAGCCTGAAGAAGTAGCTCCAGCGGTTGAGACAGGCCCTTCGGAACTGGATGTTTTGCTCGAAATCCGGGACTCGTTGGCAAAGGGGAGCTAAAGCCCTCTTAGCGTTGAGACGTAAGGCCCGCCAGATTGGCGGGCCTTTTTCGTTTGTGCCGTACTATCGAGCCATTGTGCGACAGACCCGACGTTGAAACCCCGTAGGTTACTGCTTGAGGGCAAGACGAGGCGACAGAACATCGATCCCCAATGCCTTGCCCACGGCGTGATACGTCAGTTTGCCAGCGTGCACGTTCAGACCGTTCAGAAGGTGTTCGTCCTCCGCACAGGCGTCGCGCCAGCCCTTGTTTGCCAGATCCAGCATGAATGGCATTGTCGCATTACCCAGTGCGATGGTCGAGGTTCGTGCCACGGCACCGGGCATATTGGCCACGCAATAGTGCATGATGCCGTCAACTTCGTAAATTGGATCCTGATGGGTGGTCGCCTTCGACGTCTCGAAACAGCCACCCTGGTCAATCGCCACGTCTACCAACGCCGCGCCCGGCTTTAGCTCTGCCAACTGCGCCTTGGAGATAAGCTTGGGCGCCGCTGCGCCGGGAATGAGAACTGCGCCGATGATCAGGTCCGCTTCACGCGCCAGTTCGATTGTGTTCTGAGCCGAAGCGTACCGTGTCTTGAACAGACCGCTAAAGGCGTCATCAAGATACCGCATCCGGGTGAGGGAGCGGTCCAGCACTGTCACATCCGCGCCCATGCCAGCGGCGACCCGCGCCGCATGGGTGCCAACGACACCGCCGCCGATCACCATGACATTGGCGGGCCCTACGCCGGGGACACCGCCCATCAATACGCCGCGGCCTCCGTTCGCCTTTTGCAAGGTCCAGGCACCGACCTGCGGTGCAAGCTTGCCCGCAACTTCGGACATGGGCGCCAGCAGTGGCAAACCACCCATGCGGTCAGTCACGGTTTCATATGCGATTGCGGTGCAGCCAGAGTCCATCAGGTCCTTTGTCTGCTCCGGGTCCGGCGCAAGGTGCAGGTAGGTAAACAGCACCTGACCTTCGCGCAGCATCTTGCGCTCCACCGCTTGGGGTTCCTTTACCTTGACGATCATATCAGCGCTGGCAAAGATTTCTTCGGCAGTGTCGATGATCTTGGCACCAGCGGCAGTGTATTGCGCATCATCAAAGCCAGCGCCGATACCCGCACCTTTCTGGATAATGACCTCGTGACCTGCGTTCACTGCTTCCAGTGCTGCACTTGGCGTCACGCCGACGCGAAATTCCTGTGGTTTGATCTCTGTTGGGCAACCGATTTTCATGGTGCTCTCCCTGATGTTCATAGTCTGCCTGCTATTTAGGCAAAACCAACCGCAAAGAGGTGCGAATTATCCCTGTGTTCGATGCTGCGAATGGGATAGTCTTGCGGGAAAGACAAGCTAAACGCGAGAAAGTTGCGTATATGAGCCTTGATGAGATTGATCGGCGTATCCTTCGCGCACTTCAGCGCAATGGACGAATGTCGAATTCAGAGCTGTCTGACGACGTGCATCTGTCCCCCTCCGCCTGTCACCGCCGTGTGCAAAGGATGGAGAAGGAAGGCTACATCCGCGACTATGTTGCGCTTCTGGATGCGCGCAAGTTGTCCGTGCCAACGACGGTGTTCGTGGAAATCACGTTACGTGGTCAAGCCGATGACATTCTGGATGCTTTCGAGAAATCGGTCGCCCGGATACCTGACGTGCTGGAGTGTCACCTGATGGCTGGAACGGCGGACTACCTGCTTAAGGTCGTGGCGGAGAATACGGAAGATTTCGCGCGCATTCACCGGCAGTATCTGGCGCGGTTGCCGGGGGTACAGGGGATGCAATCCAGCTTTGCGTTGCGCACCGTCTTCAAGACAACGGCGCTGCCGGTATGAGCGGGGATTTCGACTATATCGTTGTCGGAGCAGGCAGTGCCGGCTGTGTCGTGGCAAACCGTCTGGCAAATGCAGGCCACCGCGTGCTGGTGTTGGAAGCCGGAGGCAAGGACAATTACCACTGGGTGCATATCCCGATGGGATACCTCTATTGCATCGGCAATCCACGCACCGATTGGATGTACAAGACCGCCGCCGAGGATGGATTGAACGGGCGTTCCTTGCTTTATCCCCGGGGAAAAGTGCTGGGCGGTTGTTCTTCGATCAACGGGATGCTGTACCTGCGCGGACAGGCGGCAGATTACGACGGTTGGCGGCAGATGGGCCTGACGGGGTGGGGTTGGGACGACGTGCTGCCCTATTTCAAGAAATCCGAGGATTACGTTGACGGCCCTTCGGAGATGCACGGCACAGGAGGTGAGTGGCGCGTAGAAAACCAGCGCCTGCATTGGGATGTGCTGGATCACTGGATCGCGGCGGCAGAGGCGTGGGGGCTTCCGCGAGTGTCTGATTTCAATACCGGTGACAATGAGGGTGTTGGGTACTTCCGCGTGAACCAACGCAACGGCTGGCGGATGAATACCGCCAAGGCGTTCTTACGCACGGTGACAGGTCAAGGGCTCAAGGTTGAAACGCAGGCGCATACTCGGCGTATCCTGTTGGAGGGCGGGCGTGCCGTCGGGGTGGAATACGAACGTGGCGGACAGACCTATCAGGCACGCGCCTCAGCGGAGGTAATTCTGTCCGCCGGGGCGGTGAATTCCCCTCAAATCCTGCAGCTTAGCGGGATCGGTCCCGGCGCATTGTTGCAACAACACGGGATAGAGGTTGCAGTAGACGCCCCGCAAGTGGGCGCGAATTTGCAGGATCACCTGCAGTTGCGCTGTGCATGGCGGCTGGAGGGGGCCGTGACACTCAACACGCTGGCAAACTCGTTATGGGGCAAAGCAAAGATTGGCTTGGAATATGCACTGAAACGCAGTGGGCCGATGTCGATGGCCCCAAGTCAGCTGGGCGCATTCTCCAAATCCCGGCCTGATCTGGCGACAGCGGATCTGGAGTATCACGTGCAGCCCTTGTCACTGGAAGCATTCGGCCAGCCGCTTCATGATTTCCCGGCGATCACGGCAAGTGTCTGCAATCTTCGTCCTGAAAGCCGCGGAACGATACAAATTGCTTCGGGCAATCCGCACGACTCACCCGTGATTGCGCCCAATTACCTGAGCACAGCAGGCGACCGGCGCGTTGCGCGGGATGCAATCCGTCAGGCGCGGGAGATCATGGGGCAGGGGCCGATGCAGCGTTACGCCCCGCAAGAGATGAAGCCGGGTATTGAGGCAGAGGATGATGCCGCACTGGATCGCGCGGCAGGGGACATTGGAACAACCATTTTCCATCCAACCTGTACGGTGCGGATGGGCGGTGACGATGCACCCTTGGACCGTGAAATGAAGGTGAGGGGCGTGCAAGCACTACGCGTGGTGGATGCAAGCGCGATGCCCGCCATTACCAGCGGCAACACAAACGCACCGACGATCATGATGGCGGAAAAGGCCAGTGATATGATCTTGGGTTCAGGGTAAGGTGAGCCGGAGCAGATCGAGTAATGATGGATTCGCCGGAATCGTCGGGTGATTTGACTATAGTCACGGACCCATCCGCTGTGATGCGGATCGCCAAACGGCTGTAATGTAACGAGATACAGAAGTTTCCAATGGATCAAGCCACATTCTTTCTGGAAGCGTCTCATGAACTGCGCCGCCTTTTTGATCAGACATTTGTACCGCAACGGCTAAAGGCTGGCGAAACGCTCTTCGAGCAAGAGGATTTCGACGACAGGCTCTATGTTTTGGATGAGGGATTGCTCGAGGTCAGTGTCTATTCGGCATCGGGACGCAAGTTGTCTTTGAATCTGCTCCGCGCGGGAAGTGTGTTTGGTGAGATCGCGATGTTCGATCCCGGCCCGCGCACTGCCCGGATCGCTGCTGTCGAAGACTGCAAGTTGCGATCCATCAGTCAGTCTGCTGTCATCGCAGGGATTGAAACCGCGCCTCACCTTGCAGCGGAATTGCTGAGCTTTGCGGGCAAGCGGATGCGCTGGCTAAGCCAGCAAGTGGAGCATCAGGTGTTTTTGCCCCCGGCAGCAAGGCTGGCCGCGAAAGTCCTGTACCTTGCGGGCGGGGGTAACGAGATCACCATGTCTCAGGCGCAGCTGGCCGATTATGTCGGTGTCACACGCGAGGTTGTGTCCAAGACGCTGGCCGAATGGCAGCGCGAGGGATTTGTGGCGCT
>Ga0316197_10001439_pt1 | contig 16968 bp, 15 predicted proteins | sample OudBiesiAoxic_MG_FD_204939 | JGI IMG/M metagenome (GOLD analysis project Ga0316197, IMG submission 204939) | Coastal sediment microbial communities from Oude Bieten Haven, Netherlands - site A oxic | ecosystem: Environmental > Aquatic > Marine > Coastal > Sediment | place: Netherlands... | reverse complement strand
GACGCCTGGCGCGGCTGAGAGAAGGCAAAGGGCTACGTGTACCACACATGGGCTGGAATGCCCTTACCCGTCAAAATCAGGACCCTTTGACTGATCCGCTTGAAAACCAGTGGTTCTATTTCGTACACTCATTTGCAGCGCCTGTGGGCGACTGGACACTTTCCTCCAGCACCCATGGTCAGGCTTTCAGCGCCATCGTTCGAAAAGATAACTACTATGGCGCACAATTCCACCCGGAGCGCTCCGCCAAGGCGGGCGCTCAACTGCTTCGCGGATTCCTGGAGACTCCACTGTCATGAGCATTCAAATCATTCCGGCCATCGACCTTCTGGACGGCAGTTGCGTACGCCTGCTCCATGGCGACTTCGACAAGTGCAAGGTTTACGAACTGGACGCCATAAAGCTGGCAGCCACCTATGCAAAGGAAGGAGCCAAATGGTTGCACGTGGTAGACCTGGCTGCATCGAGAGATGGCGAGACCGCTGATACGCAACCTTTGATACGCCTGCTTGAAAACACGGATCAACTCGTGCAGACCGGTGGCGGGGTGCGTAATGAAACCGACGTGAGAATTCGCCTGGAGCATGGTGCGGACCGGATTGTGGTCGGCAGCCTGTGCGTGAACGAACCCCAGCGTTTCTCAAGCTGGCTGGATGCATTCGGGAAAGAAGCCCTCGTCGCTGCCCTGGATGTTGAATTCGACGAAGATGGAACGCCGTGGCCGCGCACGCATGGCTGGACCAAGGGATCCTCCAGGACGTTATGGACGCTGCTCGACTACTACGCTGAACGTGGACTCAAGCACCTTTTGTGCACCGATATCAGCAGGGACGGCGCCATGACCGGTCCCAACCTGGATTTGTATACAGAAATCGCCCGGCGCTATCCCGGCCTGAAAGTCCAGGCTTCCGGAGGTGTGAGCGGCCTGAAAGATCTGCAAAAACTCATGGAAACCGGCGCTGATTCCGCAATAACCGGAAAAGCGCTGCTGGAAGGCTGCTTCACCGTTTCCGAAGCCATCAGGGCCGTGAGGTGAATCTCGCCCCGGGCGGTGTCGCCAGACGATTAGTTCCCTGCCTGGATGTTCGCGACGGCCAGGTAGTCAAGGGCGTGCAGTTCCGGGACCACCGCGTGATGGGAGATATCATCGAACTGGCCGCGCGGTACCGTGATGAAGGTGCCGACGAACTGGTTTTCTACGACATCACCGCCAGCCCGGAAGGGCGTAGCGTTGACGTCGACTGGGTCCGTCGTGTATCGGAGACCATCGATATCCCGTTTTGCGTTGCCGGCGGAATTCGCAGCGTTGAAAATGCCGGCCGTGTGCTGGCGCAGGGCGCAGACAAAATTTCAATCAATACGCCGGCGCTGGAAAACCCCGGCCTGATCAACCAGTTGGTCAAAGCCTTTGGCAGTCAGTGTGTGGTAATCGGTGTCGATTCGATTGCCGATGGCGACTCCTATACCGTCAGATCACATACCGGCACACCTGACGCCATGCGGGCGCCCGGCAAACACACGCTGGACTGGTTGAGTGAAGTGGTAGATCGCGGTGCCGGCGAGATCGTTCTCAACTGCATGTCGGCCGATGGTACCCGTGCGGGTTACGACCTGGCACAACTGGGCGCGGCACGAAAAGCCCTGCCCATCCCGCTCGTGGCGTCCGGCGGCGCCGGCGCGGTCGAGCATTTCATCGAAGTGTTCGAGCAGGCGGATGTCGATGCCGCGTTAGCCGCCACCGTATTCCATTCCGGACAAATTCCCATACCGGATCTGAAAAAATCGCTGGCCGATGCCGGCATCGAGGTACGCCCATGCTGATCAAAGACGCACAGGATATTGATTCGCTAGCCTGGCAAAAAATGGATGACCTGATTCCTGCCATCGTTCAGGACGCCTTTGACGGCCGCGTGCTGATGCAGGCCTTCATGAACCGCGAAGCGCTGTACCACAGCATGGAAACAGGTAGTGTCACTTTCTGGAGCCGCAGCAGGCAACAGCTTTGGACCAAGGGCGAAACCTCCGGTAACACGCTTAAACTCGTTGCAGCGCATTCGGACTGTGATAACGACAGCCTGTTGGTGCTTGCGATCCCCGACGGTCCGACATGCCACCGCAATACGGACAGCTGCTATGATGGCGACCGCGCGGTTGAACCTGACCTGGCTTTTCTTGCCCGCCTGGAACGCCTGGTGGCACAAAGGGAGATCGAACGACCTGATGGGAGCTACACCACCCGATTGTTCGAATCAGGCATAAAACGGATGGCCCAGAAAGTCGGCGAAGAAGGGGTAGAAACCGCACTGGCAGCAACAGTGGGCGATCGCGAAGAACTGGTTAACGAAGCCGCCGACCTCTTGTACCACCTGCTGGTACTGCTGCGCGCCAGCAAACTGACGCTCGCTGATGTGACACATATTCTGCAAAATCGCCACGGCGAATAGAAAGCGTACAATAGGTTCTGTGTATACAGAAACCGAGCTACGAACAGAGCGACTGATTCTTCGCCCGATCGAAATGAGCGACAGCGTCGCTTTCTTCGATATTTTCTCCGATGTGCAAACCCTTCAATACTGGGGACGTGAACCGGTAAGAACCCACCAGGAAGCTGAAGCCCTGATCCGGAAAGAGCTGGATTGGGCAGCCTCGGAAAGCTGTTTCAGCTGGGGCATCGCGCTGGCGGATTCCAATCTCCTCATCGGCAAAATTACGTTATTTCAGTTCAACGAGCAAAATCGACGTGCCGAAATAGGCTATGTTCTGGACCGCGGTTACTGGGACAAGGGTTACATGACGGAAGCGCTCACCGCCGTGCTCACATACGCATTCGACGCGCTCCACCTTCGGCGAATCGAAGCAGATACCGACCCTGACAACACCGCCAGCCTGGCCTTGCTTGAAAAATTCGGTTTTCAGCAGGAAGGCCTGTTCCGTAAACGCTGGCTTGTAAACGGCAAATGGGCCGACAGCGTGATGCTCGGCCTGCTCACCGAAGATTTACAAAAACCACTTTAAATTGTATCCCAGCGGTACCGCTCAACCTGGAATGCATCATCGGCCAGTGCTTTGAGCAACTCGTCCTCGTTGTTGTCGATGCGCCGCAAATTGCGCTTGATCCGAACGCGGGCCTCGCGCGTAAATACCCGTAGAATATCGATTTCCCGGGAAGCTTTTTCCACGCCCTGTGCGTCAATCGACGCTTGTACGCGGCTGAGCGTGCAAGCCATCACAAACAGATCAATCATGATTTCCGCCAACCGCTTGGTCGCGAACTGCTTGCCGATGATATTTTTTCCATGCTTACGCAGAATCCGGTCAGTGGCCTGCGCCAGGTAGCGTGTCTGTCTTTCAAAAGCATCTGCCTGGTCCTTGATCGCCTCATCAATATCCTGAAGATTCAGCGCATCTCCCCTGCCGGTTCTCAACTTCGCATGCTTGCGCGCATAATCTGACAGCACACCAAACCCCTTGATCGGGTCGTTCAGAACACCTTTCATCGAACTGGAGAGTTCCTTCAACTGACTCCCCACGTCATTCATGGCCGTCAAAGCGATAAACAGTCGCAAAATCTCGTTGGTGCCTTCAAAAATCCTGTTAATTCGTGAATCACGAACGATCCGCTCATAGGGATACTCGCGCATGAAGCCGTTGCCACCGGCTATCTGCAGAGCCTCATCGGCGGTGCGTGACAGGCATTCGGTCGCATAGACCTTGGAAATGGCTGCCTCCACGGCATATTCCTCGTAACCACCATCGATCAATCCGCCAACCATCGTCACCACGGCTTCGGACGTGTAGCAATCAACGACCATTTGGCCGACTTTCTCCTTGATCAGGCCATAACTGGAAATGGGTTCCCCGAAGGTCTTTCGTTCGTTGGCCTGCCGCGTTGCCAACTCGATCAGGTGCTTCATGCCACCCACCGAACCACCGCCCAGGCCGGTGCGGCCGCTATTGAGAATTTGCATCGCGACTTTGAAACCCCGGCCCACCTCACCCAGTACGTTTTCAGCCGGCACATGCACATCATCAAATAACACGGTAGTCGTCGAACTGGCGCGCAGGCCCATCTTGTCTTCGTGCGGGCCGATACTCACCCCTGCCATGTCCCTGGTGACGATGAATGCCGTCATTTTGCCGTGCCCGTCCTTTGAAGTCGTCCGGGCAAATACCGTGAAGAATTCGGCAAAGCCACCATTGGTGATCCACAGCTTGCTGCCATTGAGCACCCATCCGTCACCGTCTTTCACGGCGGTTGTCTTGATGGCTGCGGCGTCTGACCCCGCACCCGGCTCGGTGAGGCAAAAAGCAGCAATCATCTCCCCAGTGGCCAATTGGGGCATGTAACGGCTTTTCTGTTCTTCGGTACCAAGTAGCAATAGACCGCGCATTCCAATGGAACTGTGTGCACCGATGGTGACAGCAACCGACGCATCGTAGCGGCCCACTTCCTGCAAAGTACGGGAGTAAGCCATATTACCGAGCTCCATACCCCCGTATACTTCAGGAATGATCAGGCCGAATAAGCCGAATTCCTTGAGCTCTTCGATAAATTCTGCAGGCATATCGCCCGCTACATCCCAGGCGTGGAAATCCTCTTCACGCGGGCCCAGCAAGTCACCCAGTGCCCCGGCGATCTCATGCAAGGTTTCTTTCTGATCTGCCGGCAGATCAGGAAAGGGAAACAGGACATCCTGTTCGATCTGCCCCATGCACAGCGAGCGCATGAAGCTGGTGGTGGATTTGTCGGCCATGAAGTTCTCCTGGTGGTGGTAACTCTATCTTATGCCCTTAATCCACCCGAAGCATCTGAACCGTTATAATCTCGTATCACCCTAAACGTGCCAGCGAGAGAATATATGGACCAGGCAAAAGAAGACGCAGGAACCATCGCAGCCCTTATGATCAGATTCAAGGAGTCACGCCTGCCGCGGGCAAAGCGCCTGCTGGAAAAAGTAAACGGAGGGGAAAAGCTGAGCGACACCGATATAGAGTTCCTGCAACGAGTCTATAAGGACAGCAGGAACAGTGCGGCACTGGTGAAGCGTAACCCGGATTACAGCGAGTTGATTTCACACGCCCTGGAGCTTTATACCGAGATCATCACCAGGGGACTCGAGAACGAGAGAAGCTAAGACAGGTTAAGTATATCGCCCGGTTTTGGTAGATGAACTTCAGCGCCGGAGCGCCCGGCCAGGTATTTGCTGAAGGCTTCCTGCGAATCGACTTCTCCGTGCACCAGGTAGACGGGCGGGCGATTTTCCAAGCACTCGTACCACCTCGCCAGGTCGTCCTGGTCGCCGTGCGCAGATAGCCCGCCAACGGTGTGGACGGAGGCGCGCACCGGGATGTTCTGTCCGTGAATGCGCACGGTCGATTCCCGGTTTACCAACCGGCGCCCCAGTGAACCGTTTGCCTGGTAACCGGTGATCAGTACCTGGGTTTCCTCCCGATCCAGGCCGCGTTTCAGGTGATGAATGATACGGCCGCCATTACACATACCACTGCCGGCAATCACAATCGCTCCGGACTTGATCCGGTTGATGGCCATTGAAGATTCCGTATCCCGGCTGAGTGTCAGGTTAGGCAGTAAGGGCATACCCCCGTTTTCAACCCGCAACCGGGTCGCCTCTTCATCGTAAAGGTGCGTGTAACTCCAGTAGACCTTCGATGCCTCGATGGCCATTGGGCTATCGAGGAAGATTTGGAAGCGGTCCATCTCCCAGTCTTTGTAGTGCTTGCCCATCTGGTAAAGGATTTCCTGGCTTCGCCCGATGGAAAAGGCTGGAATCAGTATGTTGCCTTGCCGGCTGCGCGCTGAGGTAAAGATTTCCCCCAGTTCGGTAATGGTCTCTTCACGATCCCGGTGTCGCCGCGCCCCGTAAGTACTTTCCATTAACACCACATCTGCCCGGTCAATGGCTTCAGGGTCTTTCAGGATCGGTGTGTCGTATTGCCCAAGGTCTCCGGAAAAAACAACCTTCTTCCCGGCGCCACCTTCTTCCACCCACAACTCGACGACGCAGGAACCCAGAATATGCCCGGCGTCACGAAAACGTACTTTCACTCCCTTGACCACATTGAACACTTCCCGGTATTTCCGGCTTTGAATCTGCCGAATCACCTGCTCCCCCTCTTCCAGGGTATACAAAGGCTTCACTTTTTTACCGGCCTTACGGCTGCGATATTCGGCATCACGCTCCGCCAGGTGGGCTGCGTCAGCCAGCAAAATGGCCACCAGTTCACAACTCGCTTCCTGTGCATATACCGGGCCGCGGAACCCGCGCTTAACCAGTAAAGGCAACCGCCCGCAGTGGTCCAGGTGCGCGTGGCTCAGAACCACAGCATCAATCTTGCTTGCGTCAAACGGAAAAGGATCGCGGTTTCTATCTTCGTCTTTGCGGCTCCCCTGGATCATGCCGCAATCCAACAAAACCTGCTGTCCGCCAACGTGAAGAATGTGACAGGAACCGGTCACTTCTGCTGCAGCGCCAAAGAATTCGAGTTTCATCAACGTTGTACCAATAGGATGTGATTTCAGTATAACCCGTGTTTGATTCACAGCAGTGAAACACGGACAATCAAGGCACAACAACAAGAGACGCTGATGACCGAAGACCCCCCTGAAATCAAGATTCCATTATGGCTGGCGTTGGTTCCGCTGGTGTTCCTGGTTTCAATGCTGGCCGGTTCTGTCGGTTTGTTTGGCGACAACTCGTCTTACGGCCCGAACCAGATCGGGTTGATGCTGGCAGCCGGCGTTGCAAGCCTGATCGGTCTGCGCCTTGGGTTTGCCTGGAAGGACATGGAACTGGCCATGGTGGAAGGTATCAGCCTGGCCCTGAAGGCTTGCCTGATATTGCTCGCCGTCGGGTCGCTGATCGGCAGCTGGATGCTGGCCGGTACGGCGCCTACCGTTATCTATTTCGGCCTGGGAATTCTTGATCCCTCCTGGTTTTATCCGGCGGCCCTGGTCATATGCGCCCTGGTCGCGATGTCCATCGGAAGTTCATGGACAACGGCGGGAACCATTGGCCTGGCGCTGATGGGGATTGCCCAGATCATGGGCTTGTCCATGCCCATCACGGCCGGAGCGATCATTTCAGGGGCGTATTTCGGCGACAAAATGTCGCCTCTTTCAGACACCACCAACCTGGCGCCCGCGATGGTCGGAGTCGACCTTTTCGTCCACATCAAGCACATGATGTGGACAACCGTTCCCTCGTTCCTGATCGCACTGGTGCTCTTCTTTATTATTGGGTGGGGCAGTGAGACCGTGCAGGCGCCGGCCGGCAGCATTGAAGCCGCCCGCAATCTCCTGAAAGCCAATTACACCATTGCCTGGCCGACGGTCTTGCCACTCGCCCTGCTACTGGCCCTGGCGATGCGGAAAGTCTCCGCTCTGCCGACCATCGGGATCGGTGCTCTGGCCGGCTGTGTTGTCGCAGTCATCTGGCAGCCCGTCTTGCTGCAGTCATTCGGCAGCCCTGACGGCGAATTGTCCGCTTTTGCTGCCAGCGTAAAAGGACTGTTTATGGCCCTGGCCGACGGCTTTCAGATCGAAACCGGGAGTCAAGCCCTTGACTCACTCCTGTCACGTGGCGGCATGTCCAGCATGCTCAACACGATCTGGCTGATCATGTCGGCCATGTGCTTCGGTGGTGTGATGGAACATACCGGCTTGCTTCAACGTATCGTGGATGCCCTTCTCAAGGGTGTTCACGGCACCGGATCGCTGATCACCACAACGGTACTCACCGCCATTGGAATGAACATCATCGCCGCTGACCAATACATTGCCATCGTGCTGCCCGGGCGCATGTACCGTGCCGAGTTTGCGCGCCGCGGGCTTGCCCCGCAAAACCTGTCACGAACACTGGAAGATGCGGGAACCATGACCTCGGCGCTGGTGCCGTGGAACACCTGTGGCGCATTCATGGCCGCCACCCTCGGTGTGCCCACGCTGGCCTACGCGCCCTATGCCTTTGTGAATCTGCTGAACCCGGTGATTGCGATCATCTACGGGCTGACCCATTTCAAAATCGTGCCCCTGGAAGAATCCGTAGAATCCGAACTTCAGGCAGAGGAAGCACAGGCTTGAAAGTTACAGGTGAACTTCAACCGCCCTGGATGCCGGTGAGAAACTGGCTGAGGTTGTCTCCCAGTTCGTCGCAAAGGTAACCCCCTTCCTGAACAATCAACGTGGGCAGGTCAAGCCGGCCCGCAATCATGCCGGCCATTTCGCGAAAACCCCGGGTGGAGATGCTGAGCCCGCCGAATGGGTCACCTTCAAATGCGTCAAGGCCCAGCGCTACGACTAATGCGCCGGGTGAAAAATCTTCAATCCGGTCCAGGGCAATCGACAGCGCCCGTTGAAAAACCCGGTCACCGGACCCCCGCTCCAGCGGCAGGTTCAGATTGAACCCATGTCCACCGCCTTCACCTGTCTCGCTGGCATAACCCCAGAAAAATGGGTAAAACCGCATTGGGTCAGCATGCAGAGATACGGTAAGTACATCGCTCCGTTTATAGAAAATCGATTGTGTACCGTTGCCGTGGTGCAAATCGACATCCAGGATCGCTACCCGGTCAGTGGCCGCCCGTAACCGCTGTGCGCCGATAGCTGAATTATTCAGATAGCAGAATCCACCCGCCATATCTGCAAAAGCATGGTGCCCCGGTGGCCTGCACAGGGCGTACACGCATCCGTCGCCCGCTAAAACCCGGTCTGCGGCCTGAACTGCAGTCCAGGCGCTCCGGCAAATACTTTTCCAACTACCCGCACCGATCGGTGCGGCGGCGTCTGTCATGTGGTAGCCGGCCTGGGCGACGACAGATGCCGGATAACCAACCTGGCGTCGGTCGGGGTGAATATTGGGCGTTACTGCATCGGCTGCGCCTTCTATGTGTTGCCAACGCTCATGGGCCCGCTTGAGAAATTCCAGGTACGCAGAAGTCTGCACCGCCTCAAGAGGGGCCATCTCACAAAAAGAAGTTTTTTCAGTGATACAACCGGCGTCCAGTGCACCTTGTAACAGTCGATCCACCCGTTCCGGTCGTTCCGGGTTGGGCTGGAATCGTCCATTGACCAGGAAATGCTCCGGGTAGTGCAGCTTCTGTTCCGGGTGATAGATAACCTTCACCCGACTGCACCGGGCAAACCAAGTTCAAGCTGCAACGCATCCAGGCTCTGTTCGAGCTTATCCATTATTTCGGCAATGTGTTCCGGCGTGCTGATCATGGGGGGACATATCATGAAGTGGTCACCTTCAGTTCCGTTGCGGGTCCTCCTGGAATAGATGATCAGGCCCCGCTCATAAGCCAGTTCTACCAGGCGTGCATAGGCATTAAGCGATGCCTGTAAAGGTTTCATGGTTTCGCGGTCCTCAACCAGTTCAAAAGCGAGTAAAAGGCCTTTACCACGCACATCGCCGATAAAGCGATAACGATCCATCAACCCCTGCAACTCCTGTTTTAGTAAAGCACCCACAGAACGGGTACGGGACATCAGGTCCTGTTCTAAGATCTCCCGTACGACTGCCAGGCCAGCCGCACATGACAGGGGATTCCCGGCGTAAGTGAAACCATGCTGGAAACCCCCTGAATTAAGCACAGGATCAATGATTCGGTTGTCGGCCACCATCGCTCCCAGTGGTGAGTAACCGGCCGCCAGGCCCTTGGCCAGCGCGATAATATCAGGCTTGATCTGCCAGTGTTCGGCCGCCAGGAAATGTCCGGTTCGGCCTGCCCCACTCATGACCTCATCGTAGATCAACAACACGCCGAATTCGTCACAAATTTCACGGACCCGCGCATAATAACTGTCCGGTGCCACGAGCGCACCGGTTGAAGCGCCACCTACGGGTTCCATTATGAAAGCCAAAACGGTCTCCGGGCCTGCCCCAATGATTGTGTCCCTGAGCTTATCGGCGTAACGGATACCGCGCTCGGATTCACTCAGCGAATCCCGGTCGAGATAACTGCGGGGCGCCGGCACGGTCGGCATGTGGCCGATCATCGGCATGAAGGGGTCGGTGAGGGGCTGGTAGCCGGTAACGGCCAGCGCACCGAGCGTTGAACCGTGGTAACCGGGGCTGCGGGAGATGACTTTCCAGCGTGAAGATTCTCCTGTCGCAAACGCAAACTGCCGGGCCAGCTTGATGCCACTCTCAACAGCCTCGGAACCACCCGACACGAAAAACACCCGTTCGTGCTCCGGTGGGCAAAGGTCGGCTATCTGTGCTGCCAGGCGTTCTGCTGGCTCGTTTTCGAAGTGCAGCCGATAGCCAAACGTGGCGAGATCCATCTGTTGGCGCATTGCCTCCAGGACCCGCGGATTGCTGTGCCCGATGTTCGAGACCATCGCGCCGCTGCAGCCATCCAGGTACCGTTTTCCGCTACGATCCCACAGGTAGACGCCCTCTGCGCGATCAAGCAGTGGCCGGCGCTGACGCGTCTGGTAAAACAGCCGTGAAGGATCGGAAGCGCTCCAGCGTGATTGTTCGGTAGACTGTGGTGGCATATATTCTGATCATAGCAGCAGCGAGCCAGGGACATGAGCACAATCCTTATAAACAAAGCCTCGGCGGATGATGTGCCTGTAATCCATGCATTGCTGACCGAGCTTGAACTGACCCTGGGTGCGGGCGATTCGGTAGTACGAACGGTCGATGACCTGCTCCGCCACGGATTCTGCCCATCGCCGGCCTATCAAGTGCTGCTGGCCTGGCAGGGTGACGCAGCCGTTGGATTGGCGCTGTTCTTCCGGGAGTTCTCCAGCTGGCGGGGATCCCCCGGTGTCTATGTGCAGGACCTTTATGTTTCAGCTGACATGCGCGGCAACGGTCTGGGCAGACAACTCATGGATGCAGTGACAGATACCGCTCGCGACTGGGGTGCAACGTATTGCAAATTGGCTGTATACGGCGACAACCAACCTGCGATAAATTTTTACAAACGACTGGGTTTCAGGCTCTCAAAAGCAGAAAGCGTGTTGGTCCTTGATGATTTGTAACAGCCTGCGCTAACGATTTTTCATCATCTGTGCCCTGACCAGCGGTATGGGCGGACCACCGAAAGACAGAAACGTATCATGGAACTCGCGCCAGGATTCCCGCCCTTCGCGTTGTTGGGTCCAGTCTCTGCGTAAATCCATGATCATCAGTTTGCCCAGCGTGTAGTTCAGGTAGGCTGGATCATAAGTTCCGCGTGCCGCCTGCTGACGGGCTGTGCCCTCGTCCTGGTAGGCTTCTTCGATAAAAAGCTTCTCCGATTCCTCTACCGTCATACCCCGGGTGTGAAGACCAATAGCCGAAAGGAAACGGGCATTGCGCATCAGGGCATTACTCAATTGTCCGATCCGGGTTTCCGCATCTGCCGCCCGCAAGCCGGCTTCGATCATCATTTCCTCGGTATAGTGCGCCCAGCCCTCGGCGAAGGCATAGGTCACGAAGATACGGCCGAACTGGAATTCTGAACGCTTGGCGTGGAGGAAATTGAGGAAATGCCCCGGCCAGACCTCGTGCACAGAAATAAACAACAAGGAGGACTCGCCCAGAATATAAGCCTGCTGAACTTCCTCAGACCATTCCGGGTTAGGCGGGGATATGTAGTAAACCGAAGGCTGATTTTTCTCATACGGCCCGGGGATATTGATATAGGCAGCATTTGAACGCTTATAAGGGGGTGACTCTGCGACCAGGGCCCGTTCATTTCCCGGGATCGTGACAAGGTCCTGCTCGATAAGAAACGCGCGGGTCTCTTCCACCTGCACCCGGGCGGACTCAACCGGACCACCCACCGGCTTACGATTCGCCATGATCGCGAAACAGTTACGGACACTTTGACCCGGGGCAAACTCGGCGCAGGCTTCACCGAGCGCCATCTGGTTACGTTTCATGTCCGCCAGCCCCATCGCCTGGAGTTCATCCAGCGGAATGTCGACGCGCTCGGTGTCGTATATCATTTTTTGGAACAGGTCCGGTCCCAGGGCGAAATCTTCAGTGGCCGTATCAAGGTTGGAGTGCAACCAGTCAGCCAATTCCTGCATGGCCGTTGCCGCCAGGCCATTAGCCTCTGCAAACTCAGATTGAAGTTCCTCGTTTTCGACGGCAGCAAAGACGCCGGGGATATCATTCCTGAAATAGTCTGCCAGCCCGCCGAATGAATCGATTCCATACTGCAGTCGGGTGCGCGCCATCGGCATACGCAAATTGGCCCGGACCTGCCCCGCCGCCCGCACCACGTTGCCGGCATAGGTAATGTAGGATCTCATCCGCTCTTCCAGTGGCGCGTAATCCAGTGTGACATAGGGGCTCGGATCGATTGAATCCGACATCCAGTCGAAATAGAAGGCCGGGTTCACAAAGGGCCATTCCGCGTCATCGAGCCAGAAAAGCGCCCTGTCGATGGACGAGACGAGGTATTCGCGCTGGTATCGGCCCTGGTCACCCAGTTCTTTGTCGTCGAAAGCCAGGGCGTCTTCCCGGACCCGCTTCAGGCGGGCGATCTCACCGGCGATGCCTTCCGCGCTCCAGTCCTGGATCTGCCCGTCGAATTCATGCCGCCCCTGAACAACCGCAAAACCGGGGTGGGTGGCAAAGTAGTCCTCTATGTAGCGGTCAACAAATTCACTCCAGGCAGCTGGCACGCTGTCAGTCTGCTCATGGTCCAAAGATCCGGAAGACGAGGTGTGCTCGGCACTCCCTGCAGCTGCCTCGGTGGCACCATGTTCTTCAGCCGGCTTACAGGAAACGACCGCACATAAAATCGCCGCGAGACAAAGAAGTCTCGCGGCTCTAAGGATTATTTGCATATATTTTTCGCCTGCGACAGCGTGCTTACTTCACACCATGCATCAGTTTATTAATCAACGGGGCTGCCACCAGGTAGACAACACCGAAGGTCAGACCAACCCAGAACAACATCATGTAAGTGTCAGAATACTGGCTGATTGCCGCACCGGCTTCCGGACCGTGTCCGCCACCCGAAGCGATAGCCGCGATGAGGCCGGCTACATACTGGGCCATCGCGATTGAAAGGAACCAGCCGCCCATGGCCATGCCGGTTTCTTTCGCAGCCGCAAGCTTGGTCACCATGGAAAGTCCAATCGGTGACAGGCACAATTCGCCGGTGGTGTGCAGCAGGTAACAAAACGCCAGGAAGAACCAGGGCACCAGGCCCGAAGCCGTCTGGAAATTGGCGATGGCCCAAACCAGGATAAGGAAGCCCAGAGCGACCTGGATCAAGCCCAGGGCGAACTTCCGAGGAATAGACGGGTTGATGCTGCGCTTATCCAGCCACGGCCAGAGAGCAGCAAACAACGGTGCAAACAGCAGGATGTAGAGCGGGTTAAGCGACTGGAAGATTGCAAACCCACCGGCCTCCCAGGTTTCCATACTGCCGAACATTGGCGTCACGAATTCGCGCGCAAAGAAATTCATCGAACTACCGGCCTGCTCAAACAGGGCCCAGAAACAGGCATTGGCTACAAACAGGATAATCATCGCGATGTAGCGCTGGAGCTGAACCTTATCCCCGCTTTTAACGCCGGAGATGATGAAATAGGCAATCAGACCAATCATGATGGCGCCGAGCAACCAGCCGAGTATCTCGCTTTCAGACAGCAGGAAGAAAACACCAACCGCCATGACCAACGCGCCGATTCCAACCAGGAAGAATGCACCCCAGCCTTCCTTGTCTTTGGGTGGAAGCCCTACTGTGCCGAGTGATTTCTTGGCCACCTCCAAAAACAGGGTAGACAAAATCATACCCACCGCAGCTGCGAAGAAACCCCATTTCAGACCCCAGGTCGCTCCGATCCAGGTTGCGGTAACCATCGGCGCGATCAGGGCGCCAAGGTTAATGCCCATGTAGAAAATAGTGAAACCGGAGTCCCGGCGCACATCGCCCGGAGCATACAGTTTACCGATCATCGTCGAGATGTTGGGTTTGAACAAGCCGTTACCGGCAACGATAAGGGCCAGTCCGACCAGGAACCAGGTCAGGTCCTCAACCAACAGAACGCACAAGCCGGCGGCCATGATAATGGCGCCGAGGAGTATCGATCGCTGATAGCCCAACACATGATCGGCCACGTATCCGCCGATGATGCCGGTAGCATAGACCAGGGCCGTGTACCCACCATAAACCAGGCTGGCCTGGGCGTTGGCCTGGTCACCAAGATGACCAAAAAACACAGTTGAAACATAAACGGCCAGAAGAGCACGCATCCCGTAGTAGGAAAAACGCTCCCACATTTCGATATTGGAAAGCTGCCAAAGTGCCTTGGGATGTCCCAGAAATTCTCCTGGTGGAACGCCAGGTTGGTTTGTTGCTTCGGTTTGGGTGCTCACTCGTTCCCTCCGAGTCTTGTTTGAAGTGCCGCAAGCATAACTTAAAAACACGCCGTTCGCATGGCGAGGTGCTAAAACGCATGACATAATCAGTGACCGGTAAAAATTGTCACAGCAAAGGCGGATAAATGGATCATCAATCAGTACAGAAATTTGTCGATGAAGTCTGGACCGACTCCATCGTTCCCGAACTCATTGAGTACATCAAAATTCCGGCCAAGTCGCCGCATTTTGACCCCGACTGGGAAAAGAACGGTTATATCGAGGCCGCCGTTCAGCAGATTTTTGCCTGGTGCGAAAAACAGGACGTCAAGGGAATGGAGTGTGAGATCGTTCGCCTCCCCGGCAGGACACCGCTGATTTTCATGGATATTCCCGGTGACAGCGATGACACGATCCTGATGTACGGGCATCTCGACAAGCAACCGGAAATGACCGGTTGGTCCGAGGGCCTCGGGCCGTGGATCCCGGTGATGAAGGACGGCAAACTCTATGGCCGCGGCGGCGCCGACGATGGTTATGCCGCCTACGCCTCGCTGACCGCGCTGATGGCCCTGCAAAGAGAAGACATGCCGCACGCCCGATGCGTGGTCATCATTGAGGCTTGTGAAGAATCCGGCAGTTACGACCTGCCGCACTATATTGACCACCTCAAAGACCGGATCGGTACACCTTCTCTCGTGGTCTGTCTCGATTCCGGCGCCGGCAATTATGACCAGTTATGGCTCACCGTCTCACTGCGGGGCATGGCGGCAGGCACGCTGCGCGCCGACGTGCTGGAAGAAGGTGTGCATTCCGGTTACGCCTCCGGCGTCGTCCCTTCCAGCTTCAGGGTTCTGCGCCAGTTGATTAGCCGGCTGGAAGACGAAGACAGTGGGAAAGTATTGCCTGACTTTCTGCAGGCGGACATACCAGAGCAGCGCTTACGGCAAAGCCAACGCATGGCTGATGCACTGGGTAACTCGGTGTACGAGGCTTACCCGTTCTGCGACGGCGTAAAGCCCCAGGCCGACAATAACCTGGAGCGTCTGCTCAACCGCACGTGGCGGCCTGCGCTGTCGGTAACCGGTTCAGAAGGGCTGCCTTCACTGGAATCTGCCGGAAACGTTCTGCGCCCCTATACGGCGCTTAAATTGTCCATGCGCCTGCCACCGACTGTCGATGGCGAGCAGGCCACCGATGCATTGAAGGCCACACTGGAAGCCGACCCGCCCGAAAACGCACGGGTCTCTTTCGAACCCGATCACGCCGCGTCCGGTTGGAACGCCCCGGACATCGCACCGTGGCTGCACGAGTCTCTCGACAAGGCCTCACTGGCGGCTTACGGACAGGGCGTGATGTACATGGGAGAAGGCGGGACGATTCCGTTCATGGCCATGCTTGGCGACTTCTTTCCACAGGCGCAATTCATGATTACCGGCGTCCTGGGTCCCAACTCGAACGCACACGGTCCGAATGAATTCATCCATATTCCCTTTGCCCGCAAATTAACTTCTTGCGTCAGCCAGGTGATTGCGGATCACTACAACCGCGAAGACGGATAAGGTTCATGTACAGGGTGATACCGGCTTGCTAAAACGTAACCCACCGCGCCGAATCCTATTTCCAGTAACAAATAGGCAAGCAAAAGTGGATGCGGCATACCGTCCACCAACAGGCTCAGTGTGCGTCCGGCAGCCAGCCCCAGCATGAAAATGGTCAGGCTCCAGAGCGCCTGCGGTCGAAGTGACTTTTTGTACGCACCGACCAACCAGAAAACCACCATTGCCAGGTAGAGACCCATGACCGCTCTGAAGATATGACTGAGTTCGACCGAGTCGACGTTGATAGCGTATAGAAAACTCATACTCTCAACGGGCATCAGCCCATAAGAAAGCGCGATGGGAACCAGGCCGACCGCCGCCAGTAATAGAAAAGCACTTTCTTTTGACATAATGAACCCGCCCTACGTTGTTTTTGCCGTTATTCCTCTGAGATTCTTCGGATTCCTGCGCCTTGCAGTTTGTGCCAGGCTTCACGGAAATCCTCCTGCGACTCTTCGCTGTCATCCCTCAGAACTTTCTCCAGCTGTTCGATATTCTTCCGGATACGCAAACCATAGGCCTGGTCATCACCCCAGACCTCGAAAAGTTTCTGCAGGCCCTCCTCGTCATGCTGCTTGAATGTTCGCATCACGCGATAGGCCTTGGCCGCATCGTAGCCCAGTAATTTGAGCGCTTCTTCCCCCATAATAAGAGCGGAACCAAACGTTTCCCGGGTAATGACATCTGCTCCCGCCTCCATCAGGCGATACGCGTGAGAACGATCGTAGGCTCTTGCCAGGATTCGGAGTTGCGGGAAGTACTGTTTCGCCGCGGTCACCATTTGAACGGCTTTGTCTTTTTCATCAATGGCGATGACCAGCAACTTTGCCTCCTCCGCCCCGGCCGCTGTCAGAAGCTGCACCCGGCTGGCATCACCGTAGAACACCTTGTAGCCAAACCGGCCTGTCAGTTCGATCTGGCTCGAATCATGGTCAAGCAATGTCGTTTCGACGCCATCAGCAGTCAGCAGGCGCGAGACAATCTGCCCGAACCGCCCATAACCGGCAACGATGACCGGGCTGGGCCCTGAA
>Ga0316197_10001438_pt1 | contig 16972 bp, 17 predicted proteins | sample OudBiesiAoxic_MG_FD_204939 | JGI IMG/M metagenome (GOLD analysis project Ga0316197, IMG submission 204939) | Coastal sediment microbial communities from Oude Bieten Haven, Netherlands - site A oxic | ecosystem: Environmental > Aquatic > Marine > Coastal > Sediment | place: Netherlands... | reverse complement strand
TCGATCTCCAGAGTCACCGTTCCGAGGAACAGCACGATGAACCCGTAGTAGATGGCCGAGTGCATCAACCCGGCGTTGCGGTCGCGCATCAGGGTGCGCATCGCCAGTCCCTCGCGCAACTCGTGGAGGCGCTTCTTCATCATCCCGCTGCGGTTTTCCCACGAGCCGCGTTCCCAGCTCTTGGCTCTTTGCGCCATCAGGTAGATCGACACGCCGAGGAAGACTGCGACCGAAACGTAGAACAGGGCGATGATCGGCCCGGGAATGTTGCCGAAGACGTGCCGGCCAACCTCGATCTCGGGTTCGGCGGGGAGCGTGCCCATCCACCACAGCAGCAACGTGCCGACGACGGCGAGCCCGGAAAGCACAAGAAGCGCTCCGCTGGCGGTGATCTTGCGCTGCTTCGGAGCAGCGTCCTCCGGAGCTTCCTGAGTGGCGGTCGTTGCCACGTCTCCTCCTATCCCGTCGGCCTCGCAGCGAGTGTACCCCGGTGCCTTCCCCCGCCGAAGGCGAGGAAACCGGACCTTGCACTACGGGGCTCGCGGCGCACTCCGCCTCGTCGAATACTCCTCGGCACCTCCCCCGCCATGCGGCGAGGGAGGGCACGAAGAGAACGCGGGTCGCGGAGTTCTGCGCCCTCCCCCTGCCGAAGACAGCTCTGCTCAGCCCGCGCTAGTCGCCGCGGGGGCCGCGCCCCCTCCGCCTCGTCGAATACTCCTCGGCACCTCCCCCGCCATACGGCGAGGGAGGACACGGAGAGAACGCGGGTCGCGGAGTTCTGCGCCCTCCCCCGCACGAAGTGCGGGGGAGGTGGTCGCCGGCAACGCCGGCGAGCGGAGGGGGCAGCCCCGCGCAACGGCGTCAGCTCGATAGACGCTCGTCGAGTGGGGAACGAAAGCGCGGCTTGATCCTTGCGTCGCCCAACCACTCCTGGAGACGGGCGGCTTCGGTCTCGATCTCAGCGGCGGCAGCGCCAACGTCCTCGAGCAACTCAATCGCGATTTCCCCGTTGCGGCATTGCGCCCACCCGCCGACGATTCGGCCGTTGCACCAGACGGTCGGTCCGGCATTGCCGTTGCGATCGAACAAGAGCGCTTGGTGATCGCCCAGGTACCAGCCCCTCTCCCTCCAGCCCATCACCGTCGGATCCAGCCCGGGGAGGAGAGCCACCCAATCCCCCGCCGCCGGCTCCGGCTCCAGATCGTCCGGCAGGACCCACCCGGTTCTGGCCTCGAGTGCAACCTCAACCGCATCGAGCGCAGCCAAAGCCGCCTTGGTGTCGCGCATCGTCCATCCGGTCCACCACTTGAGATCGGTGAGCGTTCCCGGGCCGAAGGTCCCGAGCCACCGCCGGAGCAGGTCGGCCTGTGCCACGGCTCGGTCCAGCTCAGGAAGTGCCTCCCCAGCCCAGGCTCCTGTCAGCGCCCAGCGGTATTGGCTCGACAGCCAGGTGCCCCGCGGCCGGCCGCGCACGATCGCACCGGCCGTAGCAAGCAGGAACAGCACTCGGGTTGATACGCCAACCGCGCCACCCCACTTCTTGCCCGCACCGAACATCAGCTTGGTGCCGAGTTCGGGTACATCCTCGGTCAATTCGACCGCGGTCGCCTCACCACGGGCCTCGAGTGCCGACAGGACTCGGGACTCGACGTCGGCCAGCCAAGCCTCCGGATCGGTGGCGATGCCCTGCTCCCCCAGCATCTTGACCAACCGGCGGCGCTGCGGGGGGAGCAGCGCGTTGGTACAGGCCGCCTGCATCACCGCGGCAAGGTCTGGGGGAACCACAAACATCGTGCGCCGCATGCCGAGCATGCGTAACAGAACTCGGTCGTCGTAGAGAGCCGCCTCGAGGTCACCGCGAACAAACCCGGAAACCCGGGCCCGCGCCGAAAGGTAGACCGTGACGGGATCACTCGAGTGCAGACCGACCATGTCGGCCGCGGCCGCAACGACGCCGTCGGCGGGCTGCGCCAACCGGTGACGAACGGCAAGTCGGGCCCTCCGCTCCTCAGTGCTGATCGAAATCACATCGACCAGTCAAGCGCACATTCCCCGCCTAGGGTGGCGGCGATGGCAATCCGTTCGTGCGTGGTTCACGTACGAAAAAGCGCGCCTGAGCCACGCCAGAACAGGATCTGGACCGAGGGTCGCTCCTTTGCCGTTAGCGTGAGGTGCTCATGGCGCTCAAGCAAGACCTGAAAGCACTGCGGCGCTCGGCTCGCCGCTTCGCCCGGGAAAACACGTGGGCGCTGCCGGCGCTCGGCGCCATCGTTGGTGTGCTCTTTGCGCTCATCGTTCGCAACGTCGGAAGCACTCATGCCCCCGGCACGTGGGGCGTCACCGTTGATCGAGCCCGCGACTCGCTCATGGGCGGGCTGGCCATCGTCTTCACCGGGCTCAGCATCGTGCTTGCCCTCACCGCGGTCACGGCGCAGAACGTGGCCAACCGGTTCTCGCTGCGGCTCCTACGCATCCAGCAACGGGGACTGCGGGACAAGTTCGTCATCGCCGTGTTCACGATGGCCACGACGTTCATCATCACCACCCAAGCGGGGCTTCAATCCCGCGAGGCCGACGAGCTCGCCCCCAGCGGAGGGTTGCTGGTTTCCGTGCTTCTAGTTCTCTTCAGCGGAGCTACGATCATCTGGTACATCGGCGCCAGCATGAAGTCGCTCCGGCTCGACCGCACACTGCAGCGGCTGTCAAGGCTGGTCCGGCGCACGGTGCGCAGCGTCCTGCGCGAGCACGACTTGGACACCCCGGCTCCGGCTGCTGCGCTCGAGGCGCCGCCCAATGCCACTCTCATTCAGGCACCCCGGAACGGCTACCTCTCGAACATCGACACCGCGGGTCTGCACAAGCTCGCCGCCGAAACCGGCGCCTGCATGGCGTTCGATATCGTCATCGGAACCTTCCGGATCAAGGGCCAGCCTGTGGGTTGGGTGGCGCCGGGGCCGGGCAACGACCTCCCCTCCTCGACCGCCATCGCCGAGGCCATCGATATCGAACCGGCCAGGGACCCCGAGTACGACATCGCCTACGGAATCAGGATCCTCGTCGACATGGCGATCATGGCGCTCTCGCCTGCCATCAACGACCCATACACCGCAGTCGAGGTCGTCAACGAACTCACCACCGTCCTTGTTGCCCTTGCCGGGCACGAACCGGGACCACGAGGCCGCCAAGGTCCGGTCGGAACATTTGACGTGGTCATCGCCGGCCGCAGTCTCAGCGACTACTTCGATCTCGCCACCGACCAGATTCTGCTCTACGGAAGCACCGACCCCGGCGTCGTTGCGGCGCTCGCCAACCTGGCCGCCACCGTCGAGGCCACGACGGCGTCGGAGGCGGAACGCCGCCACGCAAAGGCCTTCGCCGCCCGCCTCACGTCCGACGGGTGATCACCAGGTCTCAGCCCCTTCGGTCGGCTTCTCGCTCATCGCGGGCCGCGCGCCGTTTCACATCGTCGCGTTCTCGCTCCTCGCGGCGCCGGGCATCGGCTTGCTCTCTCTCGTCGCGGCGGATCTGATCGATCCGCTCACGCTCTGCGCGGCGCTCCCGATCGAAGCGCTCGCGTTCGTCGCGCTGGGCAGAGTCGTTGAGCTCACGACTCGCCTCCCGTTCCACCTCGTGACGGTCACGACTCGCCTCCCGTTCCACCTCGTTGAGGTCACGACTCGCCTCCCGTTCCACCTCGTTGAGGTCACGACTCGCCTCCCGTTCCACCTCGTTGAGGCCACGACTCGCCTCCCGTTCCACCTCGTGACGGTCATGGGAGGCTTCACGCTCGGCCTCGTAGCGGTCGTGCGAGGCCTTTCGCTCTTCTTCATACCGCGCCTGGGCCGCCCGCTCATCGCGTTCGCGATCTTCGCTCGATGGATCGCCATTCATTGTGTTGATTCCTCGCCTCGTCTCGGTGTCACACTAGACCCGAGGCCGTGGTGAAGTGACGGCGCCGGCTTGCCGCGCGACCACACGCCCGAGTACCGTCGATGCGGACCGCAACGGCTCAGCCACGGAGGTTCGGGACAGATGTGTTGTTTCTTCACAAGCTTGGTGTTCCTCGGGCCTCGCGCCGCCATCCTGGTGTGGTGGTTGATCGATACGGCGCGATGGGAAGCGGCGTTCTCCAGCTTCTGGTGGGCATTCCTCGGGTTCCTGTTCGCACCTTGGACCACACTCATGTGGGCATCGGTGGCGCCAGGCGGTGTCACCGGATTCGACTACGTGATTCTCGGTATCGGCATCTTCGCCGACATCGTGTCGTACGCCGGCAGCGGCTACACCAACCGCGACCGGTACATGACCGCCTAGACGGCGAACTGGACGACGCAGCGCCTGGGCCTTCGCCCGGGCGCTTGCGCGCCCTGTCGACACATTCCACCCGATACGGGTGGCGCCTTCTCTCCAGATGTGGGCCATGGTCATAGGTGAACCGCAATCGACGACGGTTCGCCCGGCTCGGAGTATGCCGAATCTGGCAAGTCGGGCTGGGCCATCGTCGGTAGCGTCAAGACGGTCGGCTTAGACACGGAGGTTGGGTACGTATGTGTTGTTTCTTCGCGACGTTGGTGACGCTGGGTCCCCGCGCCGCAATTCTGATCTGGTGGCTCGCTCAACCGGTCCGGTGGGAGACCGCCTTCTCGAGCTTCTGGTGGGCGTTCCTCGGGTTCCTCTTTGCACCATGGACCACGCTCATGTGGGTTTCCGTGGCCGGCAACGGTGTCACCGGGTTTGACTACGTGATCATTGGCCTCGGCGTCGTCGCCGACATCGCCTCATACTCGGCAAGCGCTTACGAGGGTCGCGAACGGTACGCCGCCTGATCCAATCGGCAGAACAACTGATCTAGAATGACCGAGCGAGGAGGTCCGGCATGGCCGGTGTGATTCTCTACGTTTCCATCTGCGTGCTCGGCTTCGCGCTGGTCCAGAAGAAGCTGGCGACCACCCCCATCACGGGACCAATCATCTTCGTGGCCCTTGGATTGCTCGCTGGGTCGAGTGCGCTCGGGATCCTCGAGGTCGGCACCACCGACGATGTGGTCACGGTGGTCGATGTGCTGTTTCAGGCCACGTTGGTCCTACTGCTGTTCACCGATGCCGCCGCGCTGCATTTCTCCTCTTGGAAGAAGGATGCAGCCCTGCCCGGTCGACTGCTCGGCATTGGTCTGCCACTAGCCATCCTGCTGGGCGCCGTCTTTGCCGCGTGGCTGTTCCCCGATCTCGATATCTGGGAGGCGGCCATCATCGGGGCGATCATCGCCCCAACCGACGCAGCGCTGGGGCAAGCGGTGATCTCCAACCCCAGGGTTCCCGAACGGATTCGTCAAGCCTTGGACGTCGAGTCCGGCCTCAACGACGGTGTCAGCCTTCCGTTTGTGCTGATCTTCATCGGTCTCGCCGAGCAGGAAGCCGGCACCGGCGTGGCAGAGACGTTTCTGCGGGAGATCGGGGTGGCTGTGGGCGTCGGCATCGTCGTCGGGTTGCTCGGCGGCTGGCTCCTGGTGCAGGCTTCGAAGGCGGGGTGGATGGGGCGGGCCTGGAGCAGCATTGCAGTGATCGCGCTCGCCGTTGCGGCGTTCGTCGCAGCCAACACCAGCGGTGGTAGCGGATTCATCGCGGCGTTTGTTGCGGGCCTCTCATACGGTTATGCCACCCAGGGCAAGATCAAGCCCAACGAAGTCGTGGCTGCCGACCTGGGCCTCGTCATGGTGCAGATCAGCTTCCTGGCGTTTGGGGCACTGGTGCTGGACCGCGCCTTCGACGTGATGACGTGGCAAATCGTCCTGATGGCGGTGCTCGCCCTGACAGTGGCCCGAATCGGACCGGTAGCCCTGTCGATGGTTGGGACCAAGCTGGCCGGACCGACCCTGCTCTACATGGGGTGGTTCGGTCCCCGGGGACTGGCCACGATCGTCTTCGCCGCTCTCGTGGTGACGGAGGCCGATCTCGCCGGTCAAGCCACGATCACTGCGGTTGCCACCATCACGGTGGGTATGAGTGTGCTCCTCCACGGCCTCACCGCGTACCCGGGTTCGGAGCGATACGGTGACTGGTTCGCAACCCACAAGGACACCGACAAACTGCCGGAGGCAAAACCACTCAAGCAGCACCACCCAGGGCCCCGGATGCGGCTCTCCCCCCATACCGAAGCGACCGCCCCATACACCGACACGTCGGAAGCGCCGGCGCCCCCCGCCACGTAGGACCAACCGACCGACGTACCATGTTGCTCCGAACAGCTGAGGAGGAAAGGCACGATGGCGACTGGTAGCGACTACCAGTCGCCTGAAATAGCTCCTGCCGGTGCCGTGTATGTGCACGTGCAGACGGCACAGAGCCTCGGGATCAATCTCAACGGCAGAATCACGCTCCACAGCGTGGCGGCGACCACACTGCAGTTCTCCACCCGCCCCTACCGACTGACCGGCTCCATCAAGACCACCGACTTCGTGTCGACTTGGGGTGAAGGCGACGACACGTTTGCGGAGAACCCGCCGAATGCCCTGCTCTCGGTGGCCGACGGCAGCAACGTCAGCAACGCTATCGTTGTCGTCAGTGACCCCCAGGTGTCGGATGGACACCCCAGCTACACAATCGACCTTTCGGACGGCTCACTCACACCGGCAGATGGACCGGTCGCTGTGGTCATCGCATGATCACGTTCTCACGCAACAAGGTTTCCGTCACAGCACAGCTGGACGGGGAGACAGGAAGACTCGTGTCAGAGAAAGGACACATACATGTCAGAAGGTGACAATCTCGTTCTGTATGTAGCTGCATACAGTGACGCAACGTCCGCGCAGTCGGATTTCCAGCAGCTCAAGGACGCCGAAGGCGACGACTTCAAGGTCGAAGGCGCAGTGGTGATGAGCCGCGACGCCGACGGCAACGTCGATGTGCTCGAAAAGGGCGCTGCCAACGAAGACACCGCGGCTGGTGCGTGGATCGGCGGCGGGATTGGCCTCGTTGTTGGCCTGTTCGCTCCGCCGTTGCTTGCCGCCACCGCAATTGGTGCCGGCATTGGTGCCTTGCTTGGACACCTGAGCAAGAAGCATGAAGAGAAAGAACTCGGCGTTGAACTCGACGAGTACTTCCCGCCGAACTCATCCGCGGTGGTTGTCGTTGTTGACGACAAGTACCTCGACCGGGTCGAAGGCGCGCTGACCGACGCCGACAAGCGGGTCAACAAGGCGATCAGCCAGGACGACTACGACCAGCTGCAGAAGGCCGTCTCGAAGTCCGACGACGAGATCGCCGACGCCGTCGACTCCTAGAGTCGGCGCGTCGACTCCTAGGGAAGGTGCTGGACAAGCGCCGTGGGAATTGCGGTCGCGGGTAAACGCCTGGTCGTGAACCTCGCGGCGAGCCCAAGCTGGCGTTGTCAACAGCCTCCTAACCGCCATCCGCCGCTGATCCGGCCGGCGGCCCTCCCTTGGGCCGCCGGCCGAACGCGGCGCACCTCCAACGCCGGCCGTCGACGCCGCGACCAGCAAACCGTCTTCCAAGTCGGGATCTGCCGACTCGACGCCCGACTAGTTGTGACGACCGGGGACGTTGTCCCTGGCGGTGTGGTGTGGTTGGTGTCGTGATTGATTGAGCCCTCCGAGCGAGAATGTGGGTGTGAAAGCTCACGTCTCGACAAGGAGGGCTCATGTCATACGCTAGGTCGCTGCACCCGAACGCGCCGCTCACGCCGGAGGGTCGACGCCGGATGGTGTCGTGTGTGATTGATGAGGGTTGGACAGTCACCGCCACGGCGGAGCGGTTCCAGGTGGATGCCAAGACGGTGCGCAAGTGGCGCGACCGGTTCCTCGCTGAGGGGGTTGGTGGGTTGGTGGATCGGTCGTCTGTGCCGTTGCGGTCACCGAACCGGACTCCGAAGCGGATACGGCGTCGGGTGTTGGTGTTGCGCCGTAAGCGGCGCTGGGGCGCGAACCATATTGCCCATGAGACCGGCCTGGCGCCCTCAACGGTGCAGAACATCTTGAACCGTGCCGGGGTGGGTCGCCTCGATCAAGGCGACCGCGCCACCAACACGGTTGAAGGTGGCGGCTCGAAGCCGTTGCGGTATCAACGCGACACGCCGGGTGAGTTGATCCATGTCGATATCAAAAAGATTGCAGGGATCCCCGACGGGGGCGGGTGGCGAACCAGGGGACGCGGCTACCGGGGTGAGTCCTCCAAGGCCCGGTACGCCGGGTACCGCTACATCCACACCGCCATCGACGACCGGACCCGCATCGCGTACTCCGAGATCCTCAACGACGAGAAAGCCGTCACCGCCGCAGGATTCTGGAAACGAGCCGCCGCGTTCTACCAAACGCTCGGGATTCAGTGCCAAGCCGTCATCACCGACAACGGAGGCTGCTACAAATCCGGGCTCTGGCACCGTGCCTGTGCAACCACCGGCACCAAAGTAACCAAGACCCGACCCCGCCGGCCCCAAACCAACGGGAAAGTCGAACGCTTCCACCGCATCCTGCTCGAAGAATGGGCCTACATCCGTCCCTGGACCTCAGAGCACCAACGCCACAACGGCTACCACGGGTTCATCCACTTCTACAATCACCACCGATCCCACGGATCGCTCGGCTGGGCCACCCCAACCAGCACCCTCAAGGACAACCTCCCAAAGAGCACACCTAGCAGCCTGCTGAGCAATGTCAGTTTGGGTTCACAACGAAGCCGGTGGCCAGGCAGTCCGTGGCCGAGGCGAGCCCGCACGCCAATTGATCAGCAGCCTCCCAGGACTACTTGGTCCTACGACGTTGCAGCCGATGCCTTCTCGGCACGCTTGCCCAACTCGCCGCCGATTGGGATGAAGAGGCCCAGGCCGATGAGCGCAATGACAATCACATACGTCAATGCTTCGGACGAGAAGTTTTGAGCGCCTACCACCAGTGCCGCCGACAGGTTGCGCTGTGCAGTACCGAGGCCGAGAACTGAACGGGTGGCGGGGTCCGAGCCCCCCGAGACGTATCCCAGACCGAGCGCGACCAGCAGGAAGACCACGGCTGCGAGAAGGCCGCCGGTCCCGACCAGGTCAACGATGTCGCTCCACGCCAGGATGACGCCGCCGACAACGAGGAACAGAATCGCAAACGTGGAGGCCTGCGACATGTGCGGCTGCAAGGTATCGGCCGTTCCCGACCAGCGAGCCTTCATCAACAGTCCGATCGCCAACGGCAACAGCATGGTGGTTATCAGTGAACTGGCGATGTCCCAGGCGCTGACCGCGACGTCGGAGAGGAACAGCGGCAACACCAGCGGCATGTAGAACACGGTCAACACCATCAGCATGGTCATCATCCCGACGGAGAACGCCACGTTGCCCTTCGCTACTTGCGCCAGTTTCGGAAGGAACGGGGCCCCCGCCGCCGTCGCCACCAACACCAAACCGGTGTAGAGGTCCTGATCGAGGTTCATGACGGCCTGGATCCCCCACGCCAGGAGCGGCACAGCAATGAAGTTCAGGGCCAGTGCCACGAGCACGAGTCGCAGGTTCTTGAGTGGAGCGATGATTTCAGGGATGGTCAGGCTGAGCCCCATCGCCAACATCGACGACAACACAAACACCAACGCCGACACCTGCACCAGGGTGGCCAACACTTCACTCATTCCCGAACGCTCCTTCGATTGTTTCCGTCATATCTTGGCAGTTGCAGTCGCCCCATGCTCTCCCCGAGCAACCGCGCCCGGCCCAGATCGCCGCCTCGTCGCCCGCTGCAATCAACACCTCGCTCAGAGCCCGGTAGTGCTCGTCATCGACGGCCCGGCAGGCGACCGTGCGAGCACGGAGCAAGGCACCATCAACCCGGTGAATGTCCCTGCGAGCGGCGACGAGCACCACAACCGCAGACTCGGGCGGGAAGTAGTCGTCTAGGTCAACGCCCATGCGCCCCTCGTCGTGGACCCAGATCAGTGATGACAACGCCGAGCCTGCTTTGCCATCGACCAGCGCCAGCAACAGCTCGGGGGCGAATAGACCAACAACAATGCCGGTCGAGCCCCTAAAGCCAGTCGGTCTCTTCCGCTCCAGCCTCTTCCGAAGCCACCAGAACATCGACCTTGCCGTCGTGGTGACGGCACATAACAACCGCCCCTAGAACCTCTACGTCCTCATCCGCGGCAAGAGCCTCGAGCGATCGGAAGTCTCGCAGCGCTGAACGCGGCTCGTCGTACGTGGCCACATAGAGGTCTGAGTGTCCGAGATCCGTCAATACTGCCGCCCTCTCGTCGCCTCCCGATCGTTGCTCGTTGTGAGGTGATTGCCTTCTGCAGGGCCGCTAGACCATGGACCGTTCTGCGATTTCGACGTCGCTGGGACGGGCGATGAAGTAGATCAACATGCCGAGGATCGGCAGGAACAGGATCAAAAGCAGCCAGAGAAACTTGGTGATGCCGCTCTCGTCGGGGCGGCGGAAGATGTCGATTGCGGTGTATACCCACGCAATCATCATCGGGATGAAGATAAAGAAGAGGAAGAACCAGTTCCAGAAGACCATGCGTTTGCCTCCCCGGCAGTAGCGGGACGTCGAGCGAAGACCGTCGATTCACCGCCGACCGAATCTCAGCCGGCCTACCAAGCGTAGGTCGGGCGGGGGTTTGCAGCTAGCCAATAACGGCACAATTCTCACCGCCGGTAGGCGCTCTGTGGGACGGCCGGCCGATCTCAACGATCATCTGCGGAGAGCTGTTTGGGCCGCGCGGAGGCTCACCACCAACGGCCCTCTGGTGCCACCGCGCCATTCCGCGACGGCTCCCGCACAGCCTTGCCGCATCTGGATAGTGCCCCCCGGTTTGCCGACGCCTCCTTGGCTCAGCGATCCCGATAACCTGCAGCGAGGACGAGGACCCCAGGAGGACAATGTGCTGACGATGCAGGGCGGACCGCCGGCGTATCACGTGCTGGCCAAGCCGACCGGGCCGATCTGCAATCTCGACTGCGAGTACTGCTTCTTCCTCTCCAAAGAGATGCTGTACCCCGGCGATCGGTTCCGCATGGCCGACGAGATGCTGGAGACCTACCTGCGTCAGCTGCTCGAATCGCACCGCACCCCCGAGGTCACCATCGCTTGGCAGGGTGGGGAACCCACGATGATGGGTCTCGACTTCTTCCGCCGCTCGGTGGAACTGGTCGGCGAACTCAAGCGGCCTAACCAGCGGATCGCCTACACCATCCAGACCAACGGCGTTCTGATCGACGAGCGCTGGGCAGCCTTCTTCAAGGAGAACAACTTCCTCGTGGGGGTCTCGGTCGACGGACCCCGAGAGTTGCACGACCGCTACCGCGTCGACAAGCGAGGCAACGGCTCCTTCGATCGGGTGATGGCCGGCTACGAGCACCTCCGTGCCGCCGATGTCGACGTCAACGTCCTCTGCACTATCCACGCCGGCAACCAGGATCATCCGGGCGAGATCTACCGCTTCTTTCGTGACGACATGGGGGTCCGGTTCATCCAATTCATCCCGATTGTCGAGCGCGCCACCGAGACGCTGCTGCCGCTGGCGAACCTCGGCTGGAGCACGGAACGGAAGGATAAGCGTCCGCTCTACGTGCAGGCCGGTGGTTATGTCACCGACCGCAGCGTCAGCCCGGAAGGCTTTGGTCGCTTCCTCACCGCCGTGTTCGACGAATGGATACAGGGCGACGTTGGCGAGGTCTACGTCCAGCACTTCGACACGGCGCTGGCTAACTGGCACGGCGAACCGCCGGGGGTGTGCGTGTTCTCGGAGACGTGCGGACTTGCCGTGGCCCTGGAGCACAACGGCGATTTGTACTCGTGTGACCACTACGTCGAACCGGACTACCTGTTGGGCAACATCAACGAGACCCCGATGGTCGACCTCGTCGGCTCCGATCAGCAGCGCCAGTTCGGCCTCGACAAGCGAGACACGCTTCCGCCTTTCTGCCAGGGCTGCGAGGTCCGGTTCGCCTGCCACGGTGGATGTCCCAAGAACCGCTTCACCACGACCCCCGAGGGCGACGCCGGCCTCAACTACCTCTGTGCGGGATACAAGACCTTCTTCAACCACATCGACCATCCGATGCGGATCATGTCGTCGCTATTGCGCCAGAACCGTGCCCCCGCAGACGTGACCGCCGTGCTCGAAGCAGAGGAAGCCCAGCGCTACGCCGACGTCGGACGCAACGACCCATGCCCCTGTGGGAGCGGCCGCAAATTCAAGATGTGCCACGGCGCGGCAACGCCTGGCTAGTGCTTCGACCAGCAACCTGCGGTTTCTGGTCACAGCACGAGTCGGATCGGAGTATTCAGATGGGTCCGCAACGATCCCGTCACGTGCCGGAAGCGGATAGCGACCCCGTCGAGCGTGCGATAGGTTGAATAGAGCCCGGAAAACGGGCCAATAGGCGAAAGGGAACGCCAATGATCCAGACCATGGAGCAACGCTCCGACACGGCGATCGGCTACACGGTCATCGGCGAAGTTGGGCAAGCCGACTTCCAGACGCTCGTCCCCGCCGTGCAGGCCGCGATCGACAAGAACGGCACCATCAACCTGCTCCTCGACCTCACCCAATTCAAGTGGGAGAAGTTGAGCTCCTGGAAGTCCGACCTCGACTTCGGCCAGACGTATAAGAACAAGATCGAGAAGATGGCCCTCGTCGGCGATGCAAAGTGGGGGAGGCATCTGGCCAAGCTTGCCCAACCGTTCGGTGCCCAGGAGAGCAAGTACTTGGAGAACGACGACGACGCTTGGGACTGGCTCGGGAACGCTTAGGGTCGAAAGGAGCGGTTGCGGTCTCTGAGGCATCACGGCCATTGTGTGCGGTCTGCCGTTCCGTCCAGGCAAGCTACACAAGAGAGCTCCGTGATGATCAGTGAATGGGAATTCCTCGGGCGGGTAGCCGTCGCCGCGCTTCTCGGCGGCATGCTCGGCTTCGACCGCGAGCTGAGACGCGCCGCTGCCGGCGTCCGCACCTACGCACTGGTCGGCATGGGCTCAGCGGCCTTCATTGCCGCGGCGATCCTGATCGCCCAAGCGGCGGATGCGGACCCAAGCACCTTCAACGACAACCAGTCGCGCATGGCGGCGGGCGTCGTCGCAGGTGTCGGCTTCCTGGGCGCCGGCGCGATCCTCAGGACCAACGAGCGCGTTCACGGCATCACCACCGCGGCCGGTATCTGGGTCACCGCGGCAGTCGGATTGCTGATCGGCACCGGCTCCTGGATTCTCGGCGTCGGAGTGACCATCCTCGCCTTGATCATCATCGCCGGGCTGCGACCACTTCACGAATCTATCGAGAAACCTGAAGACGACTCCGGCGACTCCGGGCCTGGATGGTTGTGAATCGCCAAGGAGGCGACTGGTGACGAGAGGTCACCGGGCGTCCTGATCTCCCTCACACCAGAGCGGCCAAACCTGCCCTTGCGCCCTACTCGCCGGTGGTCGCCTGGATCTTGCCCGACTTGATGGCTGCCACAAACGCCTTGTAGTCCTTGTCGTTCTGATCGGCGTAGTCGAAGGCGAAGTCTTTGACCGCATGGTCGAACACCTCCCCGGATCCGAGATAGCCGGCAATCGCGATCGGATCTCCTGACCGGGCATGAGCGTGGGCGAGCGTCGAACCGCACAACCCCGCATACGATGCCAGCTGCTGCGGGTTCATCGCGGCAACGTCGAAAGAGCCCTTCATGTCGTGGAACTGGCGCCAGTAGTAGTGCCACTCGGAGTCGAGATGGACCGTCCATCCGAGGAAGATATCGCTCGACGCCTGCATGAGACGTTGCCCAGCCACCACCCGGTGCCCGTGCTCCTGGTACCGGCTCTTTGGAAGGTGGTCCTCCAAGACCGAGTCGGTCGCCTCCTTGATCTGGAGAAAGAGCGGATCCTCGTCGTCGCGTCCCTGAAAGAGCACGATCATGCATCGAGTCCCCACGCTGCCGACACCGACCACCTTGAGCGCGATATCGACCAGGGTGAACCGATCGAAGAGCACTCTCCGGTTGTCCGGAAGTGTCGCCCTGTAGCTCGACAAGCTGTCGTCGACCTGGGCCCTCATATCGTCCGGATTCTGTGATCCGGCCAACTCGCGCAACGGCAATAGCAGCGGCGGCTCGCTCTTTATCCGATACACCCCGTTCACCTTCTCGGCGAGCTTCGACTGCGCCTTCAGGCTGTCCTTGGAGCGAGCCTTCTTGGCGCCCTTCTTCAACGCCTTCTGATCCTGCTTGGTCGGCATGGCCTCCATGATCTGCTCGAGCGACAGCTGCCAATACCAGATGTCGAGGGTCCGCTCCTCGGCAAACTTCGCCATGGCCTCCCGATAGCCGGCAACCGCCTGCAGCGTGGCCGGTTTGATATCGCCTTCATCGAACTCGTTGTCGCGGCCCGCCAACACAACGCTGGCCGCCAGACGTTTCAGGTCCCACTCCCACGGTCCGGGCAGGGTTTCGTCGAAGTCGTTGACGTCGAATACCTGGCGCCGATCAGGCGAGGCATACGAGCCGAAGTTGGCCAGGTGACCGTCGCCACAGATCTGAGTATTCAGGCCGTTCTTGGGCGTGCGCGAGAGGTCGGCAGCCATGATCTTCGCCGCGCCGCGGTAGAACGAGAACGGCGATTCGGACATCCGACCATGTCGGATCGGAACCAGCCACTGGACCCGGTTCGTGTCCTGGCTCGTGATCACATCGACAGGATCTTGCCGGTCGGCGGGCGGCGACCATTCGCCGTGGCTGGAACGCGGCACCGTCTTGCGGATGGACTTCCCCTTGGCCTTGCGGTCCTGCGGGCTGACGGCCTTGTCGAGCTGTGGGCTTCTCTTGGTGGACATGCCTCCCCCTTCGCTGATCCGAACGCCGTTGTGAAGCTAGAGGCTTCAGCGCGGCCGCGCCAGCCCGAATCGGCACGACAGTCGCAGCGCCTTTCAGGGGACCAAGCCCGGACTAAGGCGCTAGCCGGTCGACCGCAGCGTGGTCGACGGAGACTCCCCGTACAACGCCTTGTAGCGAACCGAGAAGCGACCGAGGTGAGCGAACCCGAGGTCCAGCGCGACTCGGGTCACCGTGCCCTGGATCGGCGCGCAACTCCTGAGTACGCGGCGGGCCCGGTCCAAGCCCCAGGTTCGGAAGAAGGAGGCCGGTGAGGTCTCATACTCCTCATTGAACGCGCGCCGCAGGCGACGCTCCGACACATGGGCCACCAGACACATCTCACTGATCGAAGGCATCCTCCCGGCGGCCTGGGCATATTCGATGCACACGTTCGCGATCCGGCGGCTGTCGAGTCGGCGCTCGGCACCAACACGGTGAAGGCGCCGACCCGTCGACAACGCTCCAATCATGGCGTCTAGCAGGGGCTCGTCGCCACCGTGCGTTTGCCTGGTACCGGCGACAGAGGCCTCAACCCAGCCAACAACCGAGTGCGCCAGCACGCTTGCCCGCGGCTCCGGCGGCAGAACGTGAACCTGACCTCGCGGCGGCGGAGATATCGATGCGCCCAGCAATTCAGACCTCTCGGCAAGAGCCTCCTGGGTCGTGGCGGCAAAGCTGAAACTCACCCCGGCGGGGTTGACTGCGGTGTGCTCGGCGCCCGGGCCGTAGATGAGCAGGGTGCCCGCATCGAGATCGATCCCGCACCACCGACAGCCGGGCGGGGCTGAGGTGATGCAGGCGGCGACAACGACATCGTCGCCCATGGTGCTGCGCGACGCCATCGGGAATCCGATCGAGGTCGACGTCGCGACAACGCTGCCGCTACGAACCGTGCTGACAGTCGTCGGGCCGTCACCGCGTCCGGTGCGGATCACCTTGATGTCGACGCCTTTCACGGCTCGGCTGTAGTCCTCGGCGTCCTCCGCCGATCGTGATCGCAACCGGATCGGAGGCTTCGGCGGGCGCGGCTGAATCCCGCCGGGCTGCATTGGGGATGACAGGAATAGCCGCCATTTGGTCCTCTGGTCGGCTGCAGGTCTCGGTAAAAAGTGCGCCGCATCAAGAACCTACTTTGGTGCTCAGCGACTGCGCAAACCCCTATCAGACGGCATTGGTGTAGTCGAACGACCGGCCGTGGGTTGCCGAAGAGGCCGCCAGTGGATAGCGGCCGCACCCGATATCTCTTGGCCTTCTCCGCGAAGCCACTTGATCAGCTCGAGGACGAACTGTGAACAGAGAACCAAGCGGATGGGCGGTGGGTTGGACCGCCTTCGCCGGAGTGATGATGGCCCTGCTGGGCATCTGGTGGATCATGGCCGGACTCGTCGCCATCTTCAACCACGACTTCTACGTCGTTGGCGGGGACTGCCCCCTCCGACCCGGCCCCCTTCGGGCGCCGGCCCACCTCCCCCACACTCCGTGCGAGGGAGGGCACACGCAGCGCGGCTCGTGCAGTCCAGCGCCCTCCCCCAGCTCGCTGGGGGAGGTGCCTGAGGAGTCCTCGGACGGCGCTTCGCCGCGAAGCCGGAGGGGGCAACGCCCACCGCAAGAGCTACCCCCACCGAGCCTCACCAGCACTTCGTGTGAGGGAGGGCACACTTAGCGCGCCTCACAGGTGAGGGGGCTCGCTCTACGGAACGGGGCTCGTGTAGCTGGCGAGGACCCGCATGTAGTTGGAGCGGATGAAGCCGTCGGGGTTGGGGGCCGAGGCCATCGACATCGAACCCTTCATCTGCTCGACCGAATCGTATTCGTGTTCCTCGAGCCACGCCGTCAGCCCGCCTATCACTGCAGCGGCGTGATAGGGGCCCTCCTGGAGCAGCGCTGAGGCCATCATCACGGCGTCTGCACCCACCAGCAGTGACTTGAGCACATCATCGGAGCTGTGCACGCCGCCGGTGACCGCCATATCGGCCCGCAGCTTGCCGTGGAGAATCGCCAGCCAGCGCAGTGGAAGCCGCAGTTCCGCCGATGTGCTCAGCTGGATATTGGGCAGCACCCTCAGGTCTTCGAGGTCGATGTCGGGTTGGTAGAACCGGTTGAACAGCACCAGCCCGGCCGCCCCGGC
>Ga0316197_10001437_pt1 | contig 16981 bp, 14 predicted proteins | sample OudBiesiAoxic_MG_FD_204939 | JGI IMG/M metagenome (GOLD analysis project Ga0316197, IMG submission 204939) | Coastal sediment microbial communities from Oude Bieten Haven, Netherlands - site A oxic | ecosystem: Environmental > Aquatic > Marine > Coastal > Sediment | place: Netherlands... | reverse complement strand
CTTCCTGGAAAGGGAAATCCGGTCCCGGCTGGGACAGCTTCTTGAAATTCTTACGCCCGAAGACCCGGCCCGCCGGGGTTGCCAGTTGTCGATCAGGGTTCGCGCCGGACGAAAGAGCGGTCGGCAGCTCTTTCTTTACCTGGAAAAACGCGGAATACTCACGGACTGGCGGGAGCCCGACGTCATTCGCGTGGCTCCCGTTCCCCTGTATAACCGCTTTGAGGACTGCTTCCTGCTATTGCAGGAGCTGTCCTCATGGAAAAGCACTACTGGCAGTCGAAACGGTCTGTCAGCTTGATAGTCTGATCCGTACGTTCAGCCGAACCACTCAATGGTGGCTGCAAGAGGTAATCGAGCGTCCAGCTTCCCGAAGTCTCGCTGGTGAATGAACGTCCCAGTACACCAACGGTTGAAAATGACACCCCACTGGCCTGACACACAGCACAATAGCCGCTGAACTGGAGCAGGGGCATTTCAGGACTGGTCGGCGCAGAATCATCTAAACCCTGGGCTACCAGCCATCGCGGCAAGCCTGCGTCATCAAACAGGTAGTGAATTTGTGACTGTGTCGCCGCATTCACCAGGACACTGGCGCCGCCCAGGCCATCAGCACCCCGATACCACAAACCGGTGTAGCTTTGGGTAGAGCCGCCAATCTGCGGGCAGGTCGGCGGGCTGAGCGGCTGCATCCGTTCGGAACCCGACAGTCCATACAACGTATAGGAAAACATCTGGTCATTATTGCCCAGGCGGGTAATCATTATCCGCCCCACCGGCACCGAATGCTGACTGGCGCCATCATTAGTGAACCGGAGCAGGTCGGAGGACCAGCTGTTATTGCCGGTAACCGCGGCAGCCGATATGAACCAGGCAGGTGTACCCGCTTCATCATAGGTGTACCAGATCACGGCCCGACTTGGGCCACCATTGTTGTATTCGTAACCCTGGCCGAGGCCGGGACGTGAATTGGGCTCCCAGAGACCGGGCTGAGCATTTTCCGGATCACCCGAAAAATCAAGCACGGCCTGGACTTTGATCGCACTCGGCGAGTCGTTCGAATTACGCAACACCGGATACCAGCGACCAGCCTCAACACCGATCACGGTAATGGAAGGCCCAACACCACCCACACCGGTCGCAGAAACCAGGGTCGGGGCCGAGCCCGCTGCCGCGGCAAAAGGTGGCTCACTGAAGGCCTGGTCAAAATTCAGCCTCTTCAGTTCCAGGGTCAAAGCGTCGTTCTGTCCTCCATTAGCACCGCCTGCAGATACCGTCATACTGCTGACTCCGGGCGGAACATCGATAAACGCCCGGTCGTGCATGTCATTGGCATCCAGCGCCAACTGGTGGATAACACCGTTAGCCAGCGGGAACGTTTCCGCATCAGCAATGGCCGTTCGATTGAACCGAACGGGGACCACGCCGACGTTGTTTGGCCTGTTCCGGTTAGTGCCGATGCCCACGGCGCCAAAATACTGTTCACCCGGTAAAGCGTTGACATTGTCCCAGCTGAGACGAACCGGGACGATCGATTCTTCCCCGATAATACCGGGGCCGGTCGCTGCGAAGTTACCGTCACCGCCAGGAGCAACGGCAGCATGCACCAGGGTGACCTCGTCGCCCTCTGCCAGAGTGCCCGTCCAGTTCTGAACAATAATCCAGTACTGACCAGGGGGCAGGTCGTAAAGGTTGCATAGCTCCAGTTCATCAGGAGACGTACTGGTGCACAGCTCTTCGGAATCTTCGGCAAAGCCATTCCCGTTGTCGTCACGTCCAACAAACAGGTCGAGGTCTTCGGAGGTTGAAGCCAGTGTTTCCGCGTACAACCAGAGCGCACCCTGTGGCAACGAATGCCAGGTCGTCAATATGCCCGAACCCCCGTCGTAAGGATCCTCGAAGCTGGGGTCTTCAACCAGTACGGCCGACTCCTCTGTCGGTTTTACCAGGCCGCCACTGATGAAAGTGGCATCAGGCAGTCCTACCAGGCCACTTAACTGGACTTCCTTCCAACCGCCGTTGCGGTTGTCATCGATAACCCAGGAACCTGGCAGGTCACCGCCGTAGGAGTATACAGACGCAGTCAGGAACTGGTCCGGCGACCCTGACGCGCTGAGCTTGACCTTCCCGGAGAGCCAGTCTCCAACGACGCCGGATCCCGTGACATCGATTTTGATTTCCAGGTTGCGGGTCTGACCACTGCCCAGGGTGAAGCTTGATGGGCTAACGGTTACGTTAACCCCTGCAGGAAACTCCATCGGTGTTGCAGTCCAGCTGCCGCCGCCCATCTGGTCTGTCACTTTCCTCACAAAAGTACATTCAGACTTGCAGGCTGAATCAACCAGCCCGGGTAAATTCAGATCGCGTGGATTGCCACCTTTGGCCGGGTTAGCCACCAGGAACTGACCCTGGGTAACATCCAGGAACAGCCCGGCATTGGCGGCTTCACCCAATTGCGGGCGTCCCGCGCCACGCTGGTGCGGGTCAGCGGCCTCGATTCCCCGGTCTGTCGCCAACTCAGCCGTTGCGGTCGTCTCAAGAGCCGAAGCAATCTGGCTGGGGGTCCAGTCCGGATGCAGTGCTTTGAGCAACGCAGCGGCGCCTGCAACGTGTGGCGATGACATGGAGGTTCCCGACAGCGGCCTGAAAGCCTGCCCTACGTCAGAAGCTGCATAAATGGAGGTACCCGGTGCAATCAGGTTGGGCTTGAGGGTATCGGCTACCGGCGGCTCCGCAGGTCCGCGTGAACTGCTGATGCTGAGCTGGTCGCCAAAGCTGTCACTCTCAACCAGACCGTATCCGCTGATTGCGCCCTGGTGGCCGGTGCCACTGGCCAGCCAATCACGCAAAATGTCTCCATCATCTTTTCCGATATGTGTTGCCGGCAGGCAGTGATCGTCAGCAACCACAGACTCACCCTGGTCAGTGGCATTGGCTAGGATATACCCTCCCGCTCCGGCCAAAAGTACGTTCTTGCCTTTCTCTACCCGGCCATAAGTTCCGCGGTCACAAACTACAATCTCACCATTAAATGGGGTTTCGCCGGCCCAGGGGTTGCTCTGACCGGTGTTTCCCGCGCAGCTTGGGGCAAGTTCTGCCTCACCCGTACCGCACAAAGCATTCCCATAATCCTTTGCGTGGACGATTTTTCTGACACCGATACCTTCAGTAAGACTCGCCCCGGCGAGATCATCCGGCGCATTGACGCCTCCCGTCATGCCGGTGACAGCACTTCCGAAAATCACGTTATGTGTTGCATTACCCACGGCGGACACCCACGGGGCATTGGCCGGTGAACCGATCGTGCTCTCGTTCGGGCCCGCATTACCAGCGGAGGTAGCAACAAAAACACCCGAAGCCCGGGCGTTCAGGTAGGCCAGCGCGATACTACCGACTCTCCACGGGTCACTGGCACCGGAGCCTACGGAATAATTGATCACATCGACACCATCGATGACTGCCTGGTCGATCGCAGATAAAATAGCCGAGCCCATGCAACCGCCGCTATCGGGCCCCAATGGTTCCCCGATATAGCAGACCCGATAACTGATCAGGTTCGCCCTTGGGGCGACACCGGACACGTTGACGTTCACGCCACTCCGGAATGTATTGACCGGGTTACCCACCGCAGTGGATGCCGTGTGGCTTCCATGACCATCGTTATCCCTGCCGTTGGTGTTTTCCTCGACAACATCCGGCGTATCCGGATCATCCTGGACAAAGTCATAGACCCCGATCACTTTTCCGTTACAAAAGACGCCCGAAGTGGGATCCGCGCACAAGCCGCGGTAATCGTCCAGCGGATTGTCGTGGTTGTAGCCATCAAGTGATGGGTTGGCGAATGAAGGATGATCAAAGTTGATGCCGGAATCGATCACCCCGACGATGACACCTTCACCCCGGCTTGCGGGAAGGCCAATGTCACCGTTCCAGATCAGACCTGCACCGATCCATTCCGGGCCGGCATAGGTTTCCAGTTGGTGGCGAATGTCCTGTGCGATGGATTTTACCAGTGGTGACTTCGACAACAGGGCCGCTTCAGCTGGCGTCAGATCCATTGCCAATCCATTGGTGGCTACCTGGTACTGATGGACCGGAGCCAGGTCTCGTCCTAAAGTAAAGGAGGCTTCCTGGCGAAACTCTTCATGTCTTTCTGCGATAAACCCCAGGTAGGCCACCGCCTCGGCAGAACGCGTGTTCAGCCGGCTGTCGCCGGTTTTGAAAGCGGCCGTAGCCGCCAGGCGATCTTTACCGTTACCTGCCGCAACCGAAAGTTGCTGCCCTTCGTATACGGCCAGCGGCGGGTCCTGTAATTCAATGATGTATCGCTGCGACCGGGCCTTGGGATCAGATCCTGAACGGGCTTCGCTGCTTGACGGCACCAGTAATAGAGTTAACAGTACCAGCGCGCTTGCAATAATCGTCTTCGGTGTCATCCATGGCTCCTGGCTGGATTTCTCATCGTGACTAATTCTTCTGCCGCCGTCGGGTGGATCCCGATGGTGCAATCGAAACGTTCCTTCGTCAGGCCTGATTTTACAGCGACCGCAAAGCCCTGCACAATTTCAGGCGCATCCATTCCTACAACATGTATACCGACCACTTTTTGGCTCTCGCGTTCAACGATCAGTTTCATCAGGGTCTTTTCATCCCTGCCCGATAACGTATGTTTCATCGGGGTGAATTCCGACAGGTATACATCAATCGGGCCGACATGCAGGATGGCGTCTTCTTCGCTGTACCCGACGGTACCGACCGGCGGCTGGGAAAAGACGGCCGATGGCACGTATTCATGGTTCACGGGGCGCGACATGCCGCCGAAAACCGTATCGGCAAAAGAATGCCCTTCGTACAGGGCCACCGGCGTCAGGTTAACCCGGCTGGTGACGTCGCCAACGGCATAAATGTGGTCAATACTGGTTTGCGAGAATTCATCGACGGCGATGCGGCCGTCGGCCTGCATTTCCAGCCCGATTTCGCGCACGCCCAGGCCGCGGACATTCGGTACCCGCCCGGTTGCGTACATCACTTGATCAACTTCGAGTTTATCGCCATTACGCAAGGTCAGTTCCAGGCCGGAATCGGTCTTCAGGATACTTGCGACCTCGGACTCCAGGCGCAGGTCAATGCCTTTCTTGACCAACTCAGACCCGACCACTCGCCTCACATCTGCATCGAACCCGCGCAATACAGCGTCACCGCGGTAAAGTTGCGTGACCTTCCCGCCCAGTCCGTTGAATATGCCTGCGAATTCACAGGCAATAAAGCCACCGCCAACCACGGCAACGCGCTCAGGCAATTTTTCGAGGTGAAACGCTTCGTTCGAAGTAATGGCATGCTCAATGCCCGGAATGTCGGGCGCCCAGGGGATACCGCCGGTAGCGATCAGAATATGCGCGGCACTGACCGTTTCATCACCCACCTGAATATGGTGCTCGTCAACAAGAGTCCCCCGCCCGTCGAGCAGCTTGACGCCGGAGTCAGACAGCAAACGCAGGTAGACGGCATTCAGCCGGTCGATTTCAATATCCTTGGCCCGGATCAGGTCTGACCAGCTGAAGCTTGCCGGACCGATGTCCCAGCCGTAACCGCGGGCGTCTTCCAGATCCTCGGCATAATGTGATGCGTAAACCAGTAATTTCTTGGGTACGCAGCCGCGTATGACACAGGTTCCACCCACCCGGCTTTCTTCGCAGATTCCTACCCGCGCACCATGCGCCGCCGCAATTCTAGCCGCACGCACACCGCCGGAGCCGGCACCAATAACAAAAAGATCAAAATCAAACTGGCTCATCTGTTTCCTACTCTTTCGAAATGCAGGCGCACTATACCTTTTCTCCGTATCTGTTGCTTGACACTAGCAGACCGTGAATTGACGAGAAAAATTTCGAAAAAGATGTATTGATCTGAATCATTTAGGTATCTAGAATCTCTTGGACTTGCTCACGTGGTTTACGTAGCATGGCGCCACAACGATTAAATACGATCTGGAGCTTCATGCTTTCTGTTTCTGACATTGTTTTCGAACGCTATTTTCAACCCGTTTTCCAGCCCGTCAGTTTCGAACTGAAAGGGTCTGAATTACTGCTGGTAACGGGTGCAAATGGCTGTGGTAAAACAACCCTCATACGTGTCCTGGCCGGCATCCTTCATCCTTCGGCGGGAAAGATAGGTGACCTGACAGGAGGTATGGCGTATGTGGGCCACTACCTCGGCATCAAGGACGACCTGAGTGTATTGGAAAATCTGCGATTCATCCGTGACTTCCTGGGCACATCCAACCGCAGTTGTTCAGAACTGATCAGGCACGTGGGCCTGACCCGCGTAGCGGAGCAGCAGGCACGCACCCTATCTGCCGGACAACGCAAGCGCTGCGCATTGGCACGGTTACTCGTGAGCGAAGCAAAGCTCTGGCTGCTCGATGAGCCTTACTCCAATCTCGACCAGGAAGGCGTTGAACTGGTGGACAGAATGCTGAGCGACCACCTGGGCGCCGGCGGTGCATGTGTGCTGGCCACGCATGGCGCTCACCGCCCCGACTGGGCCGGAACGATTGATTACCACCTGGTCTCGGGAGCTGCCACATGAAGGCTGAACCCGTGAGCGGCAGCCTTTCCAGGGCTTTCTTTGCGTTACTCAGGCGCGACCTGCTACTGGCCTTCCGGCGCCGCACCGAATTGTTATTTCCGGTTATTTTCCTGCTTGTGGTTGTTAGCCTGTTTCCGCTGGGCATTGGCCCGGGGCCGCAGTTACTGGCCCGAATAGCCCCTGGTGTGATCTGGATTGCGGCATTGCTGGCCACCGTCATTTCACTGGACGGCCTTTTCCGTTCGGATTTCGAAGATGGCACCATGGAACAATTCGTGATCAGCGGCCATCCGCTGACCCTGATATCCCTGGCTAAAATCGTCGCCCACTGGCTGGTAGCCGGGCTCCCCATCGTATTACTCTCACCGCTACTGGCGCTTTGGATGAACCTGCCCACGGAATCCCTGGGTGTGATGATGCTGACCCTGGTGCTGGGCACGCCCATCCTGAGCCTGATCGGTTCTATCGGCGTGGGGCTGACGATCAGCCTGAAAAGAGGCGGCCAATTGCTTTCATTACTGGTTTTTCCGCTATATGTCCCCATCTTGATCATCGCGACCGCCGCAGTTATGGCTTCCTCGGATGCACTGCCTTACACGCAGTTTCTGGGCCTGCTGCTGGCTGGCCTGATAACATCGCTGACTCTTGCGCCCTTTGCGGCCGCTGCGGCTCTGAAAATTAGTCTGTCTTAAAACTATGAACACTACGAAAACAGTAAAGCCGAGAAAAAACCCCGTCGTGATGTTTATTCACAAAATGGGCTCACCCCCGTGGTTTTATAAATTCACCGGCAAATTCATCCCGTGGTTCTGGCTTATTTTCGGCGTTCTGACCGTCTGGGGCCTGTATCTTGGCCTGGTCAAAGCGCCGGCTGATTACCTCCAGGGCGAAAGTTTTCGCATCATGTACCTGCACGTGCCGGCCGCATGGATGTCGATGTTGATTTATTCCATGATGGCCGTGATGGGTTTCATCGCGCTGGTCTGGCGTATCAGGATCGTGGAAATACTGGCCATGGCCAGTGCGCCGATCGGGGCTGCGTTCACGATCGTGACACTCACCGCCGGTTCACTCTGGGGCCGCCCCACCTGGGGAACCTACTGGGTATGGGATGCACGTTTGACCAGCGAACTGGTGCTGCTGTTTCTGTACCTTGGCGTAATTGGTCTCTACAACTCGATTGATGAACCACGCAAGGCAGCGCGCGCCGCTTGCCTGCTGGCGCTGGTAGGTGCAGTCAACCTGCCGATCATCCACTACTCCGTAAAGTGGTGGAACACGTTACACCAGGGCAGCAGCATCAGCCTGACCGGCGGCAGCAGTATTGACGCCAGCATGTTGTGGCCGTTACTGATCATGGCCATCGCGACCAAGTTCTATTATGCCGCCAATCTATTGACCCGCACCCGGGTCTCCCTGCTCGAACAGGACATTCGCAAAAGCTGGGTTCGCGAAGTGCTGAAGGAGAAAAGCTGATGAGCCATACGCCTTTCATCTGGGCCGCCTATTCCATCGGTGCCGTTGTTCTGGTTTGGTGCGCTGTTGCGCCGCTGGTAAAAAGGAAATCCCTTGCAAAAGATATTCGACGCATGATTCAAATTGAGGAACGCTCCATTGACTCCGACTCGTAAAAGAAGACTTATCGCAGTATTACTGATCGTTGCCGGCGTAAGCGTCGCCAGCGGTGTCGCATTCTATTCGCTGCAGGAAAACATGCTTTATTTCCAGAGCCCCAGTGAACTGGCGACCCAGCCGATGCCACCCGGTAGACAATTTCGCCTGGGCGGACTGGTCAAACCCGGAAGTGTCGAAAAAATCGGTGACGGGCTTACCACCCACTTCGTGGTAACAGACGGGCCGGAAGAAGTCATGGTCGCTTACGTGGGCAGTCTTCCTGACCTGTTTCGCGAAGGCCAGGGCGTAATCGCACGTGGGTCGCTGGATGGAGGCGGTACGTTTTCAGCCAGCGAAGTGCTGGCCAAGCACGATGAGAACTACATGCCGCCTGAAGTCGCTGACGCGCTGGAAAAATCAGGTCACGTTTCTGCAACCCCTGAAGAAAGTTAAGGAGCCGGTATGATTCCTGAAATCGGACAAGTCACCCTGATGGGCGCATTGCTGATCTCCCTGGCCATGGGTATTCTGCCGTTGATCGGGGCGTATACCGGCAATCAACGGTTGATGAAAGTCGGCCAGACAGGCGCCATCGCCCAGGTTTTCCTGGTCGGAGGGGCCTTCATCATGCTCACCTGGGCATTCGTAGTTCAGGACTTTTCCGTGGAGTACGTTGCGCGTAACAGCAGTGCGGCGCTGCCCCTGATCTATCGTTACACGGCCGTCTGGGGTTCCCATGAAGGGTCGTTTCTGCTTTGGGAGCTGGTCCTGTGCCTGTGGACGGTCGCGGTGGCACTGCTGAGTAGCAAATTACCGGATAATTTCCGCGCCCGCACACTTGGTGTGCTCGGCCTGCTCTCCTCCGGTTTCCTGATGTTCATCATATTCACCTCCAACCCGTTTACACGACTGATTCCCTCGGCCGTTGACGGTCTGGACCTGAACCCCCTGCTACAAGACCCCGGGATGATTATTCATCCACCGATTCTATACATCGGCTATGTCGGTTTTGCGGTGTCGTTTGCATTCGCCGTGGCGGCCCTGCTGGGTCAGCGCGTTGACCGTGAATGGGTACGCTGGTCGCGTCCCTGGACCCATATCGCCTGGGCCTTCCTGACGCTGGGCATCGCGTTGGGCAGCTGGTGGGCCTATTACGAACTGGGCTGGGGCGGCTGGTGGTTCTGGGATCCGGTTGAAAATGCTTCATTCATGCCCTGGATTGTCGCTACTGCCCTGATTCATTCGCAGGCAGTGACTGAAAAACGTGGTGCGTTCCAGAACTGGACGCTGATCCTGGCCATCACCACCTTCTCACTATGCCTGCTCGGAACCTTCCTGGTGCGTTCCGGCGTTCTGACTTCGGTTCACGCTTTTGCTGCAGACCCGACCCGAGGTGTATTTATCCTCACCTACCTGTTTGTCGTGGTTGGCGGCACCTTACTGCTGTTCGCCATTCGGGCGCCCGCCATGGTCAGGGGAAGCGACTTCGCCGGAATGTCACGGGAAACCTTGATCCTGGTGAATAACCTGCTGCTGGTGGTGATGGCGGCGATGGTACTGACCGGCACGTTGTACCCCCTGTTGCTGGACGCATTGAACGCCGGAAAAATCTCGGTCGGACCTCCTTATTTCGGCACGCTGTTTGCGATGCTGCTGGTACCCATCGCATTGCTTCTGCCGCTGGGTTTCCACGCACGTTGGCAGGCCGATAAACTGAAAAGACTGGCGGGCGAACTGGCCTTGCCTGCAGTCGTTGCCGTTGTTGGCGGCATCGTAACCGCGGTGTTCCTGCCCTCTGCAGGTCTCTGGGGTATTTTCGGTGTTGCCGGGGCATTCTGGATCATGGCGAGTTGCCTGGTTTACTACCGCAACCGGTTGGCGGCACGTACCGGCAACAGGCCATCTCGAAGTGAAACAGGCATGATCCTCGCCCATTTCGGCGTGGGCCTGTTCATGGTTGGCGCATCCCTGACGAACCCGACCAGCGAGGAAAAACACCTGCGCATGGAAGCCGGTGACTCTTTTGAGCTGTCCGGATACAACTTCATTTTCGAAGGAACGCGCATGGTCCGCGGACCCAATTACGTCGCCGATGAAGGCGAACTCCTGGTTTACAAAAATGGTGAACGCGTAGCCAGCATGTATCCGCAGAAAAGGCGGTACAACAATGGCCAGGTGATGACCGAAGCGGCGCTTGACGCAGGACTCACACGTGACCTCTACGTCGGGCTTGGCGAACCACTGGACGAAACAGGCACCGCCTGGGCGATCCGGCTGTACCACAAACCCTTTATCCGGTTTATCTGGATTGGCGCCCTGTTAATGATGGCAGGCGGCTTCCTGGCAGCCAGTGATAAGCGCTACCGCCGGGCCATTGCAAAGCAACCCGCCAGGAATTCAGGCATGGCGGAGGCGCCGGCATGATTGGTCGACTGTTACCGGTCATTATTTTCCTGGGGCTGGGCATTCTGCTCGCCGCTGGCCTGAAAATTGCGGACCACAAAACCGAACTCCCCTCGCCGTTGATCGGAAAGCAGATGCCTGAATTCGCACTACCGATACTTGGAAGGGAAGAAACCATCGTAACCAATGAAGACCTGGTCGGCGAACCCTTCCTTTTGAACGCCTGGGCCAGCTGGTGTCCGACCTGCCGGGTCGAACACCCGGTCATCACCGACCTGGCCCGTTCCGGAAAGATCCGCGTGGTGGGGCTGAATTACAAAGATGAAAAAGCCGATGCGCAGGCCTGGCTTGCCCGTTTTGGCGATCCCTACGACTTGACGATTACCGATATCAGCGGGCGCACCGCGATTGATTTCGGCGTTTATGCAGCCCCGGAATCCTTCCTGATCGATTCAAATGGCACCATCGTGTTCAAGCAGATCGGAATGATGACACCCGAGGTTATCGAAACTGAAATCCTGCCGCGGCTGGAACAGTGGAGTAAATCACCATGATGCGACGTGCGATGAGCCTGGCAGTCCTGCTGATCCTGTTCGCCCTGCCGTTACTGGCTATGGCACAGGCACAGGAACCACCCGAATTTGATAACACTGAACAGGAACAGCGTTATAAAGAACTGACGACCGAACTGCGTTGCGTCGTTTGCCAGAACCAGAACCTCGCGGATTCCGATGCGCAACTGGCACAGGACCTGCGAAAAGAAATCCTCGGCATGTTGAAAGATGGGCAGAGTGACGATCAGATAACGGGTTTCCTGGTAGATCGCTACGGCGACTTCGTATTGTACCGCCCGGCCATCGGCGGCAATACGCTGGCGCTCTGGCTGATTCCCGGCGTCCTGCTGGGTGGCGGTGCGATTGCGGTATTTGTCACTGTACGTAACCGCAACCGCAGACTCGCGGAACAGCAACAAAAAGGATCAAGCTAGTGTTTTGGAGCATTGCCGCAGCGGTACTTTTCGCAGCCGCTATAATCACCTTCCTTCCCCTTCTGCGCGACAGATCATTATGGAAACCTGTAGCCCTGGCGATGGTTTTTATTGTTCCTGTTGCATCCCTGTGGATGTACCAGCAGCTTGGGACGCCCGAAGGCATTGATGTCACAGGATCCCCGGATCGCACCGCCAGCAGAAATACAGGGCAGGACCCCAACGCTGCCCACTCTGCACAGTCGCAGGAACTGGATGCAATGATCACCAGCATGCAGGAACGTCTGACCGAAACGGAGCCGGATCTTGAAGGCTGGGTGCTACTGGGCCGCACACTCATTTCCGTACAACGTTTCCCGGAAGCCGTGGACGCGCTGGAAACGGCAGACCGTATTTCTCCGGAAAACCCGCAGGTCATGGTCGACCTGGTCGAGGCACGTGTCTACAACTCTGCCAATGGACGCATCAGCACTGAAATGGTCGCGATGCTGCAACGTGCACTGCAACTGCAGCCCGGCATGCAAAAAGCACTTTGGCTAATGGGTATCGCAGAATCACAGGTCGGAAATTTTGCCGGCGCAATCAGTAGCTGGGAAGCCCTGCTCGCTCAGCTTGAACCGGGTAGTTCAGTAGCCCAGTCGGTACAGGCGCAGATCGATGACGCCAATGTCCGAATGACCGCAACCGGCGGTGAACCGACGGCCATGGCCCGGGCAGCCCAACCCATGGCGGCAGCAGAGCCAGAACCCGCACCGGCCGAAGAAGTTGAAGAAGTGCCGGAAGGTATCAAGGTAATGGTCCGGGCCGGCGACGCCAACCAGTCAAGCATTCCCTCCGGTGGTGTACTTTATGTCGTCATCCGGGCGGCCGGACCCGCGATGGGCCCTCCGCTGGGCGTACGTCGGGTTATCGATCCGGTATTGCCGCTTGAAATCGTGATCAGCGACGCAGACAGCATGTTGAAAGAACGCCTGATTTCATCGGAAAAAGAAGTCATGCTGCAGGCGAGAATCTCACTGACCGGCTCACCGGCGGCCCGCAGCGGCGACTGGCAGAGTGTAGCCACGGCGGCACCGATGTATTCACCGGAAACCGTGGAGTTGGTGATCGATCAACGGGTAGAATGACCTCCAGCATTATTGGAGGTCATCATGCAAAAAATCCGGAATCACCTGGTTTCAACCGGCGCGATCATTGCGCTGGCACTGAGTTTTACCCCCCTGGCCTGTGCCCAGGACAAGCCCGTTGAATATATTCCCACGACGCTGTCGCCCACGATAACGATGATCAAAGGCAGGGGCGGCAATATCGCCGTGTCCGCCGGTGAAGACGGGGTATTCATCATTGACGACCAGTTGCAGCCGCTGACCGATCAGCTGCTTGCCAGCATCAAGACCGTCAGCGACCAGCCCATCCGTTTCGTGATCAACACGCACTACCACGGCGACCACGTGGGTGGAAACGAGACCATCGGCAAAGCGGGTGCTGTCATCATCGCCCACGACAACATTCGTCAACGGATGACAACCGATCAATTCAGCCATTTCTGGGGTGAAACCACGCCGGCCTGGCCCAAAGAGGCGCTTCCCGTTGTGACCTTCAACGACCGTGTCACGCTGCATCTCAATGGCGAAGCGGTATCCGTTGTACACGTGCCGCGCGGGCATACCGACGGTGACAGCATCGTTCATTTCCCGGAAAGCAACGTGCTGCACATGGGGGATATCTGGTTCAACGGTCTCTATCCTTTCATCGACCTGGACGGCGGTGGAACCATACAAGGCACCATTTCAGCGGTCGAACTGGGGCTTGAGATGTCCGATGAAAAAACGAAAATCATCGCGGGTCACGGACCGCTGGGCGACCGGGCCAAGCTGGCCGGATACCTGGAGTTCCTGACCGCCGCTCGTGATAACGTCCAGGCCCTGATTGACCAGGGAATGACGCTACAACAGGCGATAGCCGCCAGGCCCACCGCACAGTGGGACGAAGCACTGGGTAAAGTCTGGATCACACCTGCGCAACTGGTGACCTTTATCTATAACAGCCTCACCGGTGTGGATCATTTCACCGCACCACCCGGGCAGGAAACAACCACCGAGTAAAGATCGTGGCCACTGTTGCGGTATTTGCTTTCAAACGGGGTCATCACCGGCAGCTCCGGAGGTGACGCCGGCTTGACCTGCACACCCAGCGCCCGGTTCATGGCAGCGGCGAATTCAAGCGCGTAGATTTCCCAATTGGTGCGCATTTCAAGCCGCCCGCCCAGCTTGAGCAACTCCGGGAACACCGGGTGCGCGTGCCAACGCCGTTGCAGGGCGCCGGGCTTCGGCCAGGGGTTCGGGTAGAGAAGGTAGTGACGTTCCAGTTGCCATCCCGCCTCGACCGCCAGCCTCCAGAACGTGGAAAGCTCTGCTCTCAGCCAGACGGCATTTTTTTCCCGGTGGGGGTAGGACGTTACGCCGGTGCGTGAAAGTCGGGCAGAAGACTTGTCGATTCCAATAACCGTGCATTCCGGCAGCTGTTTCGCGAGCTCGCGCGTGCTATCGCCGGTACCACAACCTGAATCGAGCACGAGTCGGTCAACCCGGTCCTCCAGCAGGGATTGTAGCGCCTGGAATGCCTCGACCGTGGGCCGGTGGAACGGTTGAGCCCAGCGGCTTGACAGATGACGGTCCAGCACTTCCCCGAGGCGAGGATGGACACCTTCCTGCGAACTGAAAACCTCACGGGACCTGTCTTGCGGTCTCATCACACGCCCTCATATGCTTATGCTCTAAAATTACAACTATAGGAAAGCGTTTCGCCTGCCCGCAATGTATCATTACACACCATGAGCGAGTCACTTAAAACAAGAACAGAACAACGCGGCGCGACCTGGTTCCTGCAAATCGAAGAACCTTTTCGTTTCGCCAGCGGGGGCCAGATCCCCCGTCTCGATATCGCCTACGAAACCTGGGGCACGCTAAACGCAGATCACTCCAACGCGATGTTGATTCTGACCGGCCTTTCCCCCAATGCACATGCCGCCAGCAACGAAAAGAACCCCGAAGCGGGTTGGTGGGAGCCCATGATCGGGTCCGGCAAACCCATAGACACCGACCGCAATTTTGTCATTTGCATTAACTCCATGGGCAGTTGTAAGGGCTCGACCGGACCGGCAAGTATTAATCCGGTCACCGGAAAGCAGTACCGTCTTTCATTTCCGGACCTGTGCATCCAGGACATTGCGTCCACCGCACAACTGGTGCTGAAAAGCCTGGGCATCAAGCAGTTGCGTGCGTTGATCGGCCCCTCCATGGGCGGAATGAGTTGTTTCGCGCTGATGAAGCAAATCCCGGATATCACGCGACACTTCCTCGCCATATCAACCGCTGCCCGGGCCGAGCCTTATGCGATAGCCATACGCTCGTTGCAGCGTGAAATGATTGTGCGCGATCCGCATTGGAACGACGGCGCCTACACCGATGACGACTGGCCGGTGACCGGCATGCGCCTGGCCCGTAAACTCGGCATGATCTCCTACCGTTCCGAACCCGAATGGCGTGAACGTTTCGGGCGCCAGTTGCAGGACCGCTATGACGAACGGTTGTTCGGCATGCACTTCGCGGTTGAGTCTTACCTGGAGTCTGCCGCGAGAAAGTTTATCCGCAATTTTGACCCCTGCTGCTACCTGTACCTTTCCCGAGCGATGGACTGGTATGACATCAGCGAAGGTTATGTCGACATGGAAGCAGCTTTTGCCGATATAAAGATAGATTCAGTCAAAGTGATCGGTGTCGAAACCGATGCGCTATGGCCAAAGCACCAGCAACATGAGATCTGCAAAATGTTTTCAGGACGCGGCGTGAATTGCCACCTGGAGATGCTGCCATCCATCCAGGGGCACGACTCCTTCATGGTGGATTACGACCGCTTCTGCCCCGCCGTTGATGTATACCTGAGGAACCTTCAATAAGGGCTGGCTCAAATGAACCAGCGAGGCTATACTTTGCAGCCTCAAATTTGCCCACATCATGCCGAAGTGGCGGAACTGGTAGACGCGCCGGATTCAAAATCCGGTTCTGGAAACAGAGTGAGAGTTCGAGTCTCTCCTTCGGCACCATCTTATAGTCAAGTATTGCTTCCGACGCGCTGTTACGGTCATATTAGGCGTGTCTCATTTCATCTATCTTCCCTTGGGCCATTAGTAACGCCATGATCGAATCGTTTAATAAATTGACAGGTCACATTAAGGAGGCCGTCTCACTACCAACGGACGATTCCAGCGTTCGTTTGCGTAAAACAGCACTTGTTATTTTCCTTTTATTCAATGTGATCGTTGTCTTTTTTTCGCTGGTTAGCGAATTGGCCGAGGGACGCATTACAAACGGTATTATCGCTGGTATTTTTACCGTTTTTGGCATAATAATCGCAGTCTATCTATTTCGGACCAAACGTTTTACACCCTTTTTTTACATGTGGTTAGCTTGGTCTCTTGTGCTGCCAGTCACAATTCAGATTCTAAACGGCGGTTTCTCGCTCGCGAACATCATGCCCTGGGGAATGATCGTTCCTTTGTCGGCTGCAATTTTTCTTGATGTTCGGCAAACCATTTATTGGTATGTCGCATTTGTCATCATGCTCATTTCAGTTGCACTTCTAGACCCATTCATTATCAAATTTGCGTTACCTCAGCATCAGTTACTGCTGCCTTCAACCGTTTTCAATCTATCCCTGGTAACAGCGATTTTGGTAATTGTTATCAGATACTTGACTATTGAATTAGAGAAGGAGCGCGCACGTGCAGAGAATTTATTGTTAAACATCCTGCCTGCACCCATTGCTTCCCGCCTCAAAAAAAGCGATGAAACTATTGCGGATAGTTACCCGGAAGTGACCGTACTGTTTGCAGATATCGTTGATTTTACCCGGCTGTCATCAGATGTAGATCCTGCAGATGTAGTCAACACGCTCAACCTTGTTTTTTCAGATTTTGACTATTTGACTGAGCAATTCGGCCTGGAGAAAATCAAAACAATCGGAGATGCCTATATGGTTGCAGGGGGACTTCCGAATCCTAGCGAAAACCATTGTGAAATGATCGTTGAATTTGCTTTTGCAATGCTTGATGCCGTTGGGAAGCGCGATGCATGGAATGGTGAGCCCATTAAGCTCAGAATCGGGATCCACACGGGCCCGGTGGTTGCGGGGGTCATTGGAAAACGCAAATTCATTTACGATTTGTGGGGAGATACTGTAAATATCGCTTCGCGCATGGAGTCGAATGGCATGACCAATGCCATTCACGTGACAGAAGCGGTTCGTGAGAAGTTGAAGAACCAATTCAATTTTGAACAGAGGGAGCCAATCGATATCAAAGGCAAGGGAAAAATGCTCTCATATTTGGTG
>Ga0316197_10001436_pt1 | contig 16985 bp, 13 predicted proteins | sample OudBiesiAoxic_MG_FD_204939 | JGI IMG/M metagenome (GOLD analysis project Ga0316197, IMG submission 204939) | Coastal sediment microbial communities from Oude Bieten Haven, Netherlands - site A oxic | ecosystem: Environmental > Aquatic > Marine > Coastal > Sediment | place: Netherlands... | reverse complement strand
GCTGGGGCCTTCTTCGCTGGGGCCTTCTTCGCCGGAGCCTTCTTCGCCGGAGCCTTCTTCGCCGGAGCCTTCTTCGCCGGAGCCTTCTTCGCCGGAGCCTTCTTCGCTGCGGGCTTCTTCGCCGGAGCCTTCTTGGCCGGAGCCTTCTTCGCGGCGCGTTTGTCGGCCGAACTCGTCTTCTTCGCTGTTGCCATGTGCGGTCCTCCGGGGCCTCGTGAGCGCCGGACTCTACCGGACGGATCGGGCGACGACGATGACCGGCTCGGCGGCGGCCTCACCCTGTTCCAGGGTGCCGACGACGCTGGTGGCCAGCGTCTCGGATGCGACCAGTGCTTCGTGCACCGCCAATGCCTCGATCCACGGCTCGGATGCCCTGACCTCCAGCGAGATCCGATCGGACACATCGAGGTCTGCGTCGCGACGTGCCTGTTGGACGAGACGGACCAGGTCTCGGGCGCGGCCCTCCACCTCGAGTTCGGGGGTGACCTCGATGTCGAGCGCCACGACACCGGCACCACCCGGCAGGCCGGCGCTCGCACGGTCGTCGGACGCGACGAGCTCGAGGACGTATTCGCCGTCGAGCAACTCTCGGCCGCCCACGACGACCTGCCCGTCGACGATCGACCAGTCGCCGGACTTGTGGGCCCGAATCACGTCCTGGACCTCCTTCCCGAGGCGGGGTCCGAGCTTGGCGGGAACCAGTTGCAGCCGCTCGGTCGCCACGGATGCCACGTCGTCGGTCAGGTCGACCTGGCGAACGTTGACCTCATCGGCGATCACGTCGGCGAAGTCGGCGAGGCGTGCAGCATCGGCAGTTGCGATCGTCACGGCGCTCAGTGGCAACCGGACGCGGCGCTGGTTGGCCTTGCGCACCGACAGCGTCGCCGAACACACGTCGCGAACGAGATCCATGGTCTGCACCAGCTCGAGGTCGTCGGGCAGCTCGTCGGCCGACGGCCAGTCGGTCAGGTGCACACTCGTCGGCGGCTCTCCGACGGCGGAGTGCAGACCTTCGTAGATCACTTCGGAAATCATCGGCAGCAGCGGCGCCGTCATACGCATCAGGATCGACATCGATGTGTGCATCGTGTCGATCGCGTCAGCGTCACCCGACCAGAACCGGTCTCGGCTGCGGCGCACGTACCAGTTGGTCAACACGTCGAGGTGATCGCGGACGTGCTGGCACGCCCCGAACAGATCGTAGGCGTCCATCGACGCCGTCATGTCGACGACCAGCTCGCGCGTCTTGGCGAGCAGATACCGGTCGAGCACATTGGTCGAGTCGGTCCTGACCGCGCCCTGATGGTCTGCCGCGTTCGCGTACAACGTGAGGAAGTACCACGAGTTCCACAGCGGCAGCAGCACGTGGCGCACCGTGTCGCGCATCCCCTCCTCGGTGACCATCGCGTCGTTGCCCCGCAGGACCGACGACGACAACAGGTACCAGCGCATCGCGTCGGCGCCGTGGGTGTCGAACATGGCTCGGGGGTCCGGATAGTTGTCGAGGCTCTTCGACATCTTCTGCCCGTCGTCACCCAACACGATGCCGTGGCTCACGCAGCTGGAGAATGCCGGACGGTCGAACAGTGCGGTGGCGAGTACGTGCAACGTGTAGAACCAGCCGCGCGTCTGGCCGATGTACTCCACGATGAAGTCGCCCGGATAATGATGCTCGAACCAGTCGGCGTTCTCGAACGGGTAGTGGACCTGAGCGAACGGCATCGAACCCGACTCGAACCAGCAGTCGAGCACCTCGGGCACGCGCCGCATCATCGACGCGCCGGTCGGGTCGTCGGGGTTCGGACGGACCAACAGATCGACCTCCGGTCGGTGCAGGTCGTCGACCGAGACCCCGAAGTCGGCTTCCAACTCGGCGATCGAGCCGTAGACATCGGTCCGCGGATACGCGGGGTCGTCCGACTGCCACACGGGAATCGGAGACCCCCAGAATCGGTTGCGGCTGATCGACCAGTCGCGGGCGTTCTCGAGCCACTTGCCGAAACTGCCCTCCTTCAGGTGAGCAGGCTGCCAGGTGATGTCCTGATTGAGCTCGACCATACGGTCGCGGAATTCGGTGACCTTGACGAACCATGACGAGATCGCCCGATACACCAGAGGCTGCGCGCAGCGCCAGCAATGTGGGTAGGGGTGGTCGTAGGTCGCGTGCCGCACGACCACGCCTCGATCCTTCAGTTCGCGGATCACAGCGGGGTTGGCGTCGAAGACGTGTTCACCTGCCCACAGTGTGACCTCCGCGGTGTACCGGCCGTGCTCGTCCATCGGGCACAGCGTCGGGATGCCGGCCTCGTTCGCCACCAACTGGTCGTCCTCGCCGAAACCAGGAGCCAGATGCACGACACCGGTGCCGTCCTCGGTCGAGACGAAGTCGGCCGCCAACACCCGGAACGCATTCGGCGTGTCGGCGAAGAAGTCGAACAACGGTGTGTAGCTCCGGCCGACGAGTTCGGCGCCTCGCAGCGTGCCGACACGCGCGGCCTCGCCCAACTCGGCGTCGTACGAACCGACCAGGTCAGCGGCCAGGATGTACCGGACGCCGTCGAGCTCGAGCACTGCGTACTCGACGTCGGCGCCGACGGCGAGCGCCAGGTTCGACGGCAGCGTCCATGGGGTCGTCGTCCACGCCAGGATCCGCTCTCCGCTGTCGAGTTCGAACCCGACGGTGAGTGCGGGGTCCTGCCGGTCGCGGTACACGTCGTCCATCCGCGTCTCGGTGTTGCTCAGCGGCGTCTCGCACCGCCAGCAGTACGCGAGAACCCGGAACCCCTCGTAGATCAGCCCCTTGTCCCACAGCGCCTTGAACGCCCACATGACGCTCTCCATGTACGACAGGTCGAGCGTCTTGTAGTCGTTGTCGAAGTCGACCCAGCGCGCCTGTCGGGTGACGTAGTCACGCCAGTCGGCCGTGTACTGCAGCACACTCGTGCGGCAGGCGTCGTTGAAGCGGTCGATGCCGTACTCGGTGATCTCGGGGTGGCCGGAGATGCCCAGCTCCTGTTCGGCCTTGACCTCGGCCGGCAAACCGTGGCAATCCCACCCGAAACGTCGTTCCACCCTGTGTCCCCGCATGGTCTGATATCGCGGCACGGCGTCCTTGACATACCCGGTCAGGAGGTGGCCATAGTGCGGCAGACCATTGGCGAACGGTGGCCCGTCGTAGAACACGAATTCGTTGCTGCCGTGCTCGCCGGCAGCGCGAAGGTCGATCGAGGCCTGGAAGGTGTCGTCCTTGTCCCAGCGCGCGAGGACATCCTCCTCGAGTCGGGGGAAGTTCGGCCGTGGATCGACGTCGGGGTAGGGCACGCCTCGATGCTACCGACGACCCGGCGGCGACCTCAGCTGCGTTCTTCGTCGAACGAGAAGCGGAATTCCTCGCTGTCATCGGCAGCTGCCGGGTCGGCAGCCGTGACGGGCACCGTCGTCGTCGCCTCGTCGCCAACGACATCATCGACATCATCGACATCATCATCGGCGTCATCGTCGGCGAGCGGCCACGGGTCGCCGCCAGTCGATGTGTCGGAGTCCAGGGTTTCGATCGCTTGGGTGTCGTCGGCCGATCCGGCGTCGTCGTCGGTCACCGATTCGTCCACGATCTCGGGGCCGTCGTCCGCGGCCGACAACAGCGGCGCACGAACCTCGCCCAACCCTCCCGGCACACGCTCGGCGATGTCGGTCAGCGCCGACGCTGCCTCTCGCAGACGGGTCCGCTGGTCGACGAGGAACGTCTCGAGGTGCGTCACGTCCGCCTCGAGGAAGTCGCGCCGGGCCTTGAGCGCTTCGACCTCGCCGGCGATCGCCACGCGTTCGGCCTCACCCGTGCTTCGTGCCTCGGCGCGCGCTTCGTCGAGCATCGACGCCGCCATCTCGCGGGTCGAGTCGAGCGTGCGAGCTGCCTCACCCTTGGCGTCGGCGAGGACACGTTCGGCCTCTGCCTTCGCCTCGGCGACAGCCGTGTCGGCCGTGCGCTGGGCGAGCAACAACGTCCTGCTGATCGTCTCGCTCTCGTCGACCGAGGCAGAGACCTTCGGTGCGGGGGCCTGCTCCGGCTCCGCAACGGCGCCGCCCGTGGTTCCTCCGTCGGACAGCTCCTGGAGACGCGCAACGGCTGCCCGAGCGCGCGCCTCCATCGCAGTGGACTGGTTCTGGGCTCGCTCGAGCTCGTCCGCGACGTCGTTCAGGAAGACCTGAACCTCCTCGGGGTCGGCACCCTTGCGAACGATCTTGAACTCGGCGCTCCGTACGCGCTGCGGGCTGATGTCCATCGAACTGCCTCCGGTGCTCACTCGTCGTAGTCGTCGTACTGCGGCTGCCTGGACGGCGGCTTCAGCAGGTAGACCCCGGTCGCCACTTTCTCCATCGAACCGTCGAGGGCATAGCAGATGCCGCTGCCGAAATCGATCAGGCGGCGAGCGACATCGCGCTCGGTGCCCTCGAGGTTCATGATGACCGGTTGGCCATCTTTGAACTTGTCGGCGACCTCCTGAGCCTGGTCGAAACGACGCGGCCGGACGGTGTGCGGCTCCATGGACCCTCCTGGGATGGCGCGCAGTGCGGGTTGCTGCTGTTGCGACGGGCTGGGACGGATCTGTACGCCAGAGTCGTCCTGACGGCCCTGGCCACCGCCGTTCGGGCCTCGACGCGACGCCGATGCATCGAAGTCGCGCGACGGGAAGCTCGGACGTGCCGACACGGGGCGCACGGTGGGCTCCTCCTCGGCGTCCCAGCGAGGGTCCGGTTCACGTTGACCTCGCGGGGCACGCGACGGTTGACGCGCCGGGGGCTCCGGCTCGTCGTAGTCGTCGTAGTCGTCGTACGCATCGTCGGGACCCAGACCCAGGTAGTCCATGGTCCTTTTCCACATTGACATGCAATCCTCCTGCCGTCCGCAGGCTAGTCCAGCACATGCGCTGCGAGGTGGACAGCGACGTCAGACACGCGGCGGCCGGGGTCCGAACAACGCGGTACCGACGCGGATCTGCGTCGCTCCCTCCTCCACCGCAACGCTTGCGTCGGCTGACATCCCCATCGAACAGGTCTCGAGGCCGAGCGAGTCGGCGAGCGCTCGCACGACGTGGAACCCCGGCCGGGCTGCCTCGGGCGGTGCTCCGGTCGGACCGACCGCCATCAACCCGACCGGCACGAGGCCGGCGCCACGAGCCGCCGACACCAGACCCGGAACCTCCGCAGGCGCGCAACCACCCTTGCCGGGCTGCTCGGTCGTGTCGACCTGGACCAGGATCCGGGCGCCGGGTACACGCTTGGCGAGTTCGTCGACCAACGACGGCCGGTCGACCGTCTCCCACACGTCGATCAACCCGGCGATCTGACGCACCTTGTTCGTCTGCAGTTGTCCGATGAAGTGCACCTCGGGCCGGAGCCGTTCGATCACGTCGCGCTTCGCCAACACCTCCTGCGCGTAGTTCTCGCCGATCGCGTCGCATCCGGCGGCGACGGCCGACTCGATCGCCCATGGACCGAAGCCTTTCGTCACGGCGACGATCTCGACGTCGCCGAACCGTTCGCGGAGAGCGCCGAGCCGTGCTCCGACGACTTCCGGAGAGGGCTGATCGGCGTCAGCCATCAGCACCGCCGTCGGGCTCGGCCCACACCACGACGGCATGACGGCCCGACTCGCCGCGCGCGCGATGGGAGAACCAGCGCTCGTCGCACCCGGTGCACGGCCCCGACACGTCGAGGCCCACGCCCCGCCGCACGAGCGCGGCGGCAACCGCTGCAGGTACGTCGAGTCGCAGCGTGTCGCCCGCGGTGTCGGTGACCTCGCCGGTGGACGCGCCGACACCCGCGGCAACCGCTGCGGCATCGGCCTCCCCGAACTCGTAGCAGCAGGACCGCACGACCGGGCCGAGCACGGCATGCCGGACGCGCTCGCCGGTCCGTTCGACCCGATCGACGCCCACATCGAGCACCCCCGCTGCGAGACCGCGCCACCCGGCGTGCACCGCCACACGGGCACCCCGATCACCCACGAGCACGATCGGAGCGCAGTCGGCGGCCCAGACCGCGAGTGCCGGTTCGATCCCCGATGCGACGAGCACGTCACCTCGGCCGGAGACGCCCGTCGGCGGCGGCATCGACGGCACCTCGATCGACTCGACGCCGTGGACCTGGTCGAGCATCGCCCAGTTCCGGCCCGTTGCGGTTCGCTGACGGGCTGCGAGCACGTCAGCGTTCACGAACAGGGGGTGCATGTCACCATCGGAGCGCTCGCTGGCCGCCACGACGACGGTGACGTCATCGACGTGGGTTCGAGACAGTTCGAGCAACGACGGCGTCGGCGCTACTTGAGGAACGACGGGACGTCGAACTCGTCGTCGTCGTCGTCCGCGAGCGGGTCCTCGTCGCTGTCGTCGCCGAACAGTTCCGTGATCCGGGTCGGGGTGGTGCGCGGTCCGGCATCGTCGCCCGCTGCGCGGTTCGTGCCCTGGTCGCCGTCGAGGCGATCGAAACCGGCAGCGATGACCGTGATGCGCACTTCGTCGCCCATCTCGTCGTCGATCACGGTACCGAAGATGATGTTGGCGTCCTGATGTGCCACGCCGTGGATGATCTCGGCAGCGGCGTTCATCTCGAACAGCCCCATACCGGACGGTCCGGTGATGTTGAGCAACACGCCGCGGGCACCATCGATCGCCGACTCGAGCAGCGGGCTGGAGATCGCGGCCTTCGCTGCGGAGACCGCCCGCTCGTCGCCGCTCGCCTGGCCGATACCCATCAGCGCCGAACCGGCGTTGGACAGGACCATCTTGACGTCGGCGAAGTCGGTGTTGATGAGACCCGGCGTGGTGATCAGGCCGGTGATGCCCGAGACACCCTGCAGCAGCACCTCGTCGGCCATCTTGAACGCGTTGAGCACGCTCGTCTTGTCGTTGGCGACCGTCAGCAGTCGATCGTTCGGGATGACGATCAGCGTGTCGACCTTCTCCTTCAGACGCTGCACGCCGCTGTCGGCCTGTACGGCACGACGACGACCCTCGAACGAGAACGGACGGGTCACGACCCCGATGGTCAGCGAGCCGGCTTCACGGGCGATCTCTGCGATCACCGGCGCCGCACCGGTTCCGGTTCCTCCGCCTTCACCCGCTGTGATGAAGACCATGTCCGCGCCGCGGACCATCTCCTCGATCTCGTCGTGATGCGACTCGGCAGCGGATCGGCCGACTTCGGGATCGCTGCCGGCGCCGAGGCCACGGGTCAGGTCACGGCCGATGTCGAGCTTGACGTCGGCATCGCTCATCAGCAGGGCCTGGGCATCGGTGTTCACCGCGATGAACTCGACCCCCTTCAGGCCGGCGTCGATCATGCGGTTGACGGCGTTGACGCCGCCACCGCCGACGCCGACGACCTTGATCACGGCGAGATAGTTCTGCGGAGCGCCGACCATCAGTGGGTCCTCCCGTTGGTGTGGTTCATGAATCGATTCGTTTCGGCCGTCTGACTGTGGACGTGCATTCGTGCACGTACTGGCGAACATCCTGCCAGGTCTGCGGGAGTGGAACAGGGACGCTATTGGCAGAACTCACCGGACCGTCACTTCCGAGGTCGACACGTCGATGACCGTGACCGGCTCGTCACCGATGTCGTCGAGCTGTCGTTCGAGCCGAACGAGCTTCTCGATCTGTGCGTTGTCGCCGATCGCCGAACCGAACCGGACCTCGATCGGACCGCTCGGACTGGTGAGGATCAGGACGAGATCGCTGCCGTCCGGCGTCACCAGCATCGAGTCGAGACGACTGCGGATCGTCGGCGTCAGCTTCGTGACGAGCGACGCTGCCGACGAATACCCGATCGGTGCGAATTCGCCGGGCGTGAGATCGAGCGTGCCCGGACCACTGATCCACACCAGTGCAACCGGCTGCCCCTCGATCACGTCGAGGACCCGACCATCGACGTCGAGGACGCGCGACAGCCCGTCGACCCCGAGCATCGCCACCAGCGGTGTCCGCTCGCGCAGCTCGATCGACGCGCGGTTCGGCATCGACGCCGTCACCCGCGCGTCGGCGACCCACGGCACCTCCTCGAGTCGACGTTCGGCCTCGGCCGTGTCGACGAGCAGGACGGGCGTGCCCTCGATGTCGGCGACGACAGCAGCGAGCTCGTCCGGATCCGTGTAGACGTTGCCCGTCACGGTCACCCGATCGACAGCGAACAGGGACGAGCCCAGGACTGCGAGCACGCCACCGACCACGACGATGATCCCCAGCGCAACAGCAACCCACTGCAGTCGGCGGCGACTGGCAGCTCGGTTGACACCGATCCGCCGCTGCCGGAGCCTCGGCTCGATACCGGGCGACGTGGCATCCTGCGGCAGGATCGCGTCGCTGCTGCCGTCGTCCTCGATGAACACCGTGCCGGCCCCGGAGTCGTCACGTGCCAGTTCCTCGTCGAGATACACCGCGTCGGGGAGGTCGTCGTCGGCCCCGATCGTGATCGTCGGGCGTGACGATTCCTGTTCGCCGAAGGCGGTGGCGAGTTCGTCGAGCACCGTGTCCGGTGCGACCGGCTCCTCACCCACGTCCGACTGCGGCGTCTCGGGGGCAGCGCGGCGACGCCAGGCCATCATCGACCGTCGAATCCGATCAGGCGGATCTCACTGCGCAACGACCAGCCGGTCGCGGCCTCGACTCGGTCGCGAACGAGCTGCATCAGCGCATGGACGTCGGCGGCGGTGCCGTCCTCGTCTGCCTGGATGAAGTTGGCGTGCTTCTCCGACACGTGGGCCGAGCCGACGCGCAACCCGCGCAGCCCCGACTCGTCGATCAACTGACCGGCACTCAGCTCGCCGGGGACCGGGTTCACGAACACCGAGCCGGCGTTCTGACCGCCCGGCTGATTCATCCTCCGCCACGCCACGATCTCGGAGATCTCCCGCTCGGATCGAGCACGATCACCAGGCGCCAGCTGCAGACGCGCCTCGACGACCACACAGCTCGCCGGCAGCGCGCTCGAACGGAACGCCAACCCGAGATCGTCAGCGGTCAGCAGCCGCTCGATGCCGTCGTCCTCCATGTCGATCACCGTGGCGTCGACGAGAGCCGCCGCGATGTCCGATCCGTGACCTCCGGCGTTCATGCGAACGGCGCCACCGAGCGAGCCGGGAACGCCGACCGCCCACTCGAACCCGGTGAGGCCTGCCGCGGCGGTACGACGAGCCAGGACCGGCAGTGAGATCCCCGCAGAGGCCGTGACGACCGATGTCGACCCGTCGATCTCCAGACGTTCCGGCAGCTCGACCATGGACACTGCGATGCCCGGGAAGCCGCTGTCGGCGACGAGCATGTTCGAGCCTCGCCCCACTGCGAGCACGGGAAGGCCCGACACCCGGCTCGCCTCGGCGACGACGCGGAGGTCGTCGAGCGAGCGTGCCCGCACGAGGACAGCAGCGGCACCGCCCACGCGATAGGTGGTCATCGGCCCGAGCGGGACGTCGCGCTCGGCCAGGTCGCCGAGGACGCCGAGCGCGGCCGTCAGCGAGTCAGGTACCACGCCGCGCATCGAGCACCTCGGCGGGCAGAGTCGCGATGTCGCCACACCCCATCGACACCCAGACGTCCCCCGGGCGAGCCTCTCGCGCCACGAATGCCACGAGGTCGTCACGGCGAGGAAGCCACACCACCCGCTGCTCGGGATGCGCCTCGGTGACGGCGTTGACGATCAGCTTCCCGGTGACACCGGGGATCGGCGTCGTCCCCGACGGATAGATGTCGGTGAGCACGACCATGTCGGCATCGACGAACGCGCTGTGATACTCGGGCCACAGCTCGGCGATGCGGTTGTATCGGTTGGGTTGAAAGACTGCGACCACACGCTCCCAACCATCACCGCTCCCCCGAGCTGCCGCGATGACCGCCGCGATCTCCGACGGCAAGTGGGCGTAGTCGTCGACGAACGTCGCACCGTCGTCTGCGCCGCGGACGTCGAACCGTCGCGCGACCCCACCGAAGCGCCCGAGGGAGGCGGCGATGTCGTCGAACGCCACGCCGATCTCGAGGGCCATCGCCACGGCGCCGGTGGCGTTGACGACGTTGTGCACACCGCGCAGCGGCAAGCGGATCTCGCCGAGCCGCTCGCTTCCTCGTTGCACGCCGAAGTGGAAGGTGCCCTCCTCCGCGACCACGTCGACCGCCTGCACGTCGGCGTGGGATGCGAGGCCGTAGGTGACCGCCCCGTGGCGGGCGGCCAGCTCGGCGGTGACGGGGTCGTCGGCGCAGACGACCTTCGGACCCTCGATCTGCGCCAGGTATCGGTCGAAGGAATCGACGATGCTCTCGAACGACCCGTAGTGGTCGAGGTGGTCCATTTCGACGTTGGTCAGGATGGTGCCGTACAGCGGCAGTTCGAGATGTGTGCCGTCGCTCTCGTCCGCTTCGACGACCAGCCACTCCCCCTTGGTCCACTGCGCTCCCGTGCCGACGTCGGTGACGTCGCCACCGACGACGAAGCTCGGTCGCAGGCCGGCCTGGGCGAGGATCAACATCAACATCGACGTCGTCGTGGTCTTGCCGTGGGTGCCCGCGACAGCGAGCGACCGCGCCTGCCCGCAGATCGACGCCAGCATCCCGGCTCGGGTGAGCACGGCAACTCCGGTCGATCGCGCTTCGTCGAGTTCGATGTTGTGTGTCGGGATCGCCGTCGAGGCCGTGACGGCGTCCATCCCGTGGACGAGTGATCGCTCGTGCCCGATGTGCACGTCGACACCAGCAGCGCGCACCCGCTCCAGCACCGGGTGCTCGCGGAGGTCACTGCCGGAGACGTCGTGGCCCATCTCCGCGAGCGCGATCGCCACGGCTGACATCCCCGGTCCGCCGACACCCACCACGTGGAGGCGATGCGGGATGGAGAGGTCGAGCGGAGCGTTCGGCGCGGGCAGTCTCATCGATGGTCGGTTGGTCAACGTCGTCACGATGCCGACGATGTTACGGCCACGCGTTCGATCAAACCGGCCAAGGCCTCCGATCGGTGGATCGACCCTCGTTCGGCAGCAGCACGGGCGAGCGCTGCCCGCTCAGCACTCTCGGCGCGAAGTCGGTCGACGACGTCGCCGAGCGACGCCAACTCCGACTCGGGGAGCAGCACGGCGCCCCCCACCTCACTCAGCCAGCGCACGTTGTCGCTCTGGTGGTCGTCGGCCGACTGTGCCCATGGAACGAGGATGGCCGGTGTGCCGGTGGCAGCCACCTCGTGCACCGTGCTGGCCCCGCCCCGTCCGATCAGCAGGTCGCAGGCGGCGTAGACGGCGGGCATGTCGGTTTCGTAGCCGACCACCTGATGTTGCACGCCGTCCGCGTCGGGCGATGCGCTCCCGAACGAGGTGATGCCGGCGACGAAGCGTTCGCCGGCGACCTGGCGAACCGTCAACTCGGAATCGGCGACGTGGTCGCGGAGGTAGTCCTCGACCGCGGCGTTCAGGACGCCCGATCCGAGCGAGCCCCCCATCACCGCGATCAGGAATCGATCGTCGTCGACCCCGAGACGACGGCGACCCTCGGCTCGACCCTCGACACCACGGTCGACCTCCAGTATCGATCTCCTCACCGGGGCCCCGGTCAGTTCGGCCCGCGGCAGCGGGGACCCCTCGAAGCTGACGGCAGAAGCCGCGGCCCGACGTGCCGCCAGTTGGCTGGCGCGCCCAGGGGTTCGATCGTAGGACACCACCACGACCGGAATTCCCAACCGGCCGGCGGCGAACACGGCAGGCATGCTCGCGTAGCCACCGACCGAGACCACGACCGATGGCCGGTCGGTCCGGAACATCGCAACGACCCGGCGCGTTGCGGTCAGCATCTTCGGGACGAACCCGAGGTTGCGTCGCGTGAGCGCACGCTGGAAGCCGACGACGTCGAGGAACGTCGCGCGGTACGGCGTGTCCGGCAGGAGCCGGGTCTCGATCCCCCGTTCGGTGCCGATGTACCGGATCGTCGCGGGCGGGTGCCCGGCGTCGACCAGCGCCTCGGCGACGGCGAGCGCCGGCAGGACGTGGCCCGACGTGCCACCACCGGTGACGACGGCGAACGTGTCCTGCGCCATCACCGACGCGCCGGGCGACTCGACTGACCGGGCTGCGCAGGAGCGGGCCGAGCGTTGAGGCGCCGGGCGACGCTCAGCAGCAGCCCTGCAGCGACCATGCTGACGAACAGCGAGCTACCGCCGGCGGAGAAGAACGGAAGGGTGAGGCCCGTCACCGGCATCAGGCCTGTCACGCCGCCGAGATTGACGATCGCTTGGACGCCGAACCAGCTGGCGATGCCTCCGGCGAGCAACATCCCGAACCGGTCAGGTGCTGCGATGGCGGTCTGGATGCCGAACCACACGAGCATGAGGAAGCCACCGATGACGGCGACGGCGCCGATCATTCCGAGCTCGTCGGCGATCACGGCGAAGATGAAGTCGCTGTGCGCGTACGGGAGGTAGCCCAGCTTGCCGTTGCTGCCGCCGATCCCCGACCCGGTGAGACCGCCGGAGGCCATGCTCAAGAACCCCTGATAGGTCTGGTAGGCGAGGTGGTCCTTCTCCTCCGACACGTTGAGGAACGCCGTGAAACGATCGAGACGTCGAGGACTCGACATCACGAACAGCATGGTTGCTGCGAGGGCGCCCGATCCCATCACCGTCAGCGGGATCAGCGGCACCCCGGCGACCCATGCGACGCTGAGCACGATGGCGCCGAGCACGATGGCCGAGCCGAGGTCGCCCTGCGCCAGGCAGAGGCCGGCGCCGACGGCTGCCAAGATCCCGACCGGAACGAGCGTGCGGTTCCGGTCTGCCAGTTCGCCTTGGCGCCGCGTGAGCAGGTCGGCCGCGAGCACCACGACGGCCAGCTTCAGGAACTCCGACGGTTGGACGCTGAAACCGCCGACACGGATCCAGGAGCGGGCACCGTTCACGCTCGCACCGATACCGGGGGCGAACGGAGCGACCATCGCCAGCACACCGAGCACGCCGAGCGGAATGACCAGCTTGCGCCAGATTCGGTACGGCATCTTGGCTGCGACGATCAGCCCGACGAGCCCGAGGCCCGCCCAGATGGCCTGACGGCCGAACACCCGGTAGGGCGAGTTCCCGAGATTGGCCTCGGTGACCGCAGATGCCGAAAGCACCATCACCAGACCGAGCATCACGAACACCGCGACGACTGCAGCGATCGCGTAGAACGTCACCGGAGGCGGACCGAGCACCTCGGCCGTCACGGGTTCGGCCGGCCGCTGCGCCTGTCGCGCACGTGCCGCGGATCGCACCTTGTCGGCGGTTCGGCGCCGCGTCGGTCGCTCGCCGTCGGTCACCGGTGGGGACCCACCGTGCAGACGCTCGAGCGTGGCGCGGCGACGATCGGAGACGGTCAACGCAGAGGTCATGGAGTTGCTCCTGGTGTGTGTGCGTCGTGATTGGCAACGTCGTCGAGAACCAGACGGCGGAAGTGGTCGCCGCGCTGTTCGAAGCTCTCGTAGTGGTCGAAGCTGGCGCAGCCCGGCGACAACAACACCGTGCTGCCGGGGCGAGCGAGTCGGTCGGCGACGACGACGGCCTCCGCCATGTCTGCCACCTCGACGACGTGGCCGACGTCCTGGAATGCGGCCACGATCGACGGCGCTGTGTCACCCAGTGCGATCACCGCCTCGACCCGGCCGACGTCAGCGGCCATCGGCTGCAGATCGACGCCCTTGTCGTAGCCCCCGGCGATGAGGATCAGCCGGTCGAACGAGCGCACCGCCGCAGCCGCAGCGTGCGGTGTGGTGGCCTTGGAGTCGTTGAACCAGGCGACGTCGTTCCACGTACCGACGTGCTCCAGTCGATGGGACGGCCCGACGAATTCGGACAACGCCGTGGCGACCGCGGCGGCATCGGCGAGCCCCGCCTCCATGACCATCGCGGAGGCAGCCAAGGCGTTGGTCAGGTCGTGTGGGAGCGCTCGGCGCATGGCTGACACCGCGGTGATCGCGCCCGCCGGCCCCACCAGTTCGGCGTCGGGTGTGCCCACACGTTCGACGCGGTAGTCCGAGTTGGAGACACCGAATGTTCGGTGTCTCCCCCGGGCCTGGTCGAGGCGGCGCATGACCACCCGATCGTCGACGAACCCGATCGCGGCGTCGGTCGGGCGTTGGTTGGCCCAGATCTGTGCCTTGGCAGCCTCGTAGCTGTCCATCGACGCGTGCCAGTTGAGGTGGTCCGGGGCGAGGTTGAGCCAGGCCGCCGCCTCGGTACGGAACGTCGGTGTGTAGGCGAGTCGAAAGCTCGTGCACTCGACGACGACGGCATCGATCTCCAGGTCGATCGCGTCGACGAGCGGCGTGTCGGTGTTCCCTGCATCGACGGTTCGCAGGCCGGCGGCGCGGAGCATCGCTGCCGCCATCAACGTGGTGGTCGTCTTGCCATCGGTTCCGGTGACGGCGACCATCGGTCGGGCGCCGGCCGGGCGCTCCTGCTCCCAGCGATAGGCCAGTTCGATCTCCGATGCCAGCTCCACGTCGTGCTCACGGGCCAGGCCGATGAGCGGGTGGTGCTCCGGTACGCCCGGCGACGGCACGACGAGAGCGGACGATGCCACCAACCGGCTCAGCGCGTCGGTGTCCGGCCGTTCGACCAGGTCGATCCCGAGCTCGTCGGCGACCAGGACGCGATCGGGCGTGAGCTCGTCGTCGACGGCGACGACGTCGTAGCCGCGCCGAACCAGCGCGCGGGCGGTCGACGCTCCGGCGACGGCCAGTCCGTAGACGAGCACGCTCACGGGCCGGTCACCGCAACGCCGGCCGAGATGTCGGTGAAGTCGGCGATGAAGATGCCGAGTGCTGCTGCCACGCAGATCGCAGCGATCAACCAGAACCTGATGATCACCGTGGTCTCGGGCCACCCGATCAGCTCGAAGTGATGGTGGATCGGCGACATCCGGAACAGCCGTTTCTTGCGTCCCGACGCCTTGAAGACACCCATCTGGATCGCCACCGAGCCGGCTTCCATCACGTTGATCCCGCAGATCAACACCAACAGCAACGTCGTGTTCAGGGTGAGTGCACAGAACGCGAGCGCGGCGCCGATCGCGAGCGCTCCGACGTCTCCCATGAAGATCCGTGCCGGTGCGGCATTCCACCACAGGAAGCCGAGACAACCGCCCGCGAACGCCGCTGCGAACACACCCATGTCGAGTGGGTTCACGACCGACGAGTAGATGTCGGGGTTGCGGAACAGCCAGTAGGAGATGATGGTGAACGCGCCGAAGCCCATGAGCGCCGAACCGGAGGCCAGCCCGTCGAGCCCGTCGGTCACGTTGACGGCATTCGTCGTCGCCCAGATGATCATCCCGGCCCAGAGCACCCAGACCGCTGTGGGCACCTCGAGCCCCACATCTCCTCGTGTGACGTTGATCGTCTCGGAGATTCCGGTCCCGACGACGAGCCACCATGCCATGCCGATGCTCGCCACCATCGTGATGTAGTTCTTCTGCTTCCAGAAGATGCCCCGGTTGTGCCGTTTGCGGACCTTGATGTAGTCGTCGAGGAATCCCATCGCGGCCATGAACAGCACGCCGACCCACACGATCATCGTCTGGTCGGAGAACGCCAGTCCTCGTCGGAGATGGGCGATCAACCAGCCGACGAGTGCGGCCCCGACGATGGCGAGGCCACCCATGGTCGGTGTGCCCTGCTTGACCATGTGGTGTTCCGGCCCATGGTCCTCCTTGCCGAGGATCGGCTGGCCTTGGCCGTGCGTGCGGAAGAAGATGATCAGCCACCGGGTGCCGAACAACGACACCAACGTCGAGCTGGCACCGGCGAGCATGATCGCAATCACGTCAGGTCCTCCAGGAATTCGCGAGCCACTGCCCGATCGTCGAAGTCGACCACCTTGTCACCCAGATCCTGCGTTCGCTCGTGACCCTTGCCGGCGATCACGATCACATCGCCCGCTCGGCCGGTCGACACCGCGTGGTGAATCGCCTCGCGACGGTCGATCAGCACGGTGACGGTGGCGGACTCACCGGTGCCCGCCAGGATCTGAGTCACGATCGCCATCGGGTCTTCGCGGCGAGGGTTGTCCGAGGTCAGGATGACCCGGTCGGCCCCCGACACCGCCACGGCGCCCATCTCGGCACGCTTGTCCGCATCACGCTCTCCGCCGCAGCCGAACACGGCGATCACCTGGCCGCCACCGCCGGTGAGGCCCGCCGAGGTCGCCAGGAGTTCGGCGAGACCGTCGGGGGTGTGGGCGTAGTCGACGATCACGGTGAAGGGGCCGTCCATGCCAGGTGACGTGATCACCTCGAAGCGTCCCGGGATCGGCGACACGCGGGCGAGACCCTCCCGGGCAACGTCGGGGTCGATGCCGATCTCGACCGCGGTCGTGACCGCCGCAAGCGAGTTGGAGACGTTGAAGCGGCCTCCGAGCGGCACGTCGAAGACCATGCTGCGCCACGTGAAACGATGACGGTCGGCCTCGACCACGACGTCGCTCAGGTCCTCGACCGAGAACGGCACCACCCGGAAGGGGCGAGCCGGATCCGACGATGCGGCGGCGTCGGCGAGGACACGACCATGGGGGTCGTCGACGTTGATCACGCCCAGCGACGCGAATGATGGATCGAACAGTCGCGCCTTCGCCCGGAAGTACTCCTCGGACGTACCGTGAAGGTCGAGGTGGTCCCGGCCCAGGTTGGTGAACACGACTGCGTCGAACTCGGTGCCGTCGGCGCGATGCAGTGCGAGTGCGTGCGACGACACTTCGAGCACCGCGGCTGTTCGCCCCTCGTCGACGAAGCCGGCCAACGTCGACTGCAGCTCGGGCGCCTCGGGCGTCGTCCTGGCGCCCGCCAGCGTGCCCACGATGCCGGTGGGTCGGCCGTCGGCCTCGAGAATCGCTGCCAGCAGGTGTGCCGTGGTCGTCTTGCCGTTGGTTCCGGTCACCCCGATCGTCGTCAGCGTGCGACTCGGGTGGCCGGCGACTTCGGCGGCGATCGGTCC
>Ga0316197_10001435_pt1 | contig 16985 bp, 15 predicted proteins | sample OudBiesiAoxic_MG_FD_204939 | JGI IMG/M metagenome (GOLD analysis project Ga0316197, IMG submission 204939) | Coastal sediment microbial communities from Oude Bieten Haven, Netherlands - site A oxic | ecosystem: Environmental > Aquatic > Marine > Coastal > Sediment | place: Netherlands... | reverse complement strand
TGAGCAATGTAAGCATTTTACAGAGCAAGTATCATTGCGCTTTCCACAGGCAGTATTACCTAACCCTATAGCTTATCCAACAAGAGAGCTTGAGGAACCGCTGCGCGTCGAATTTAGTTTGACCAGTCAAGTGGTTAAAGGAAGCCCTCTGTTTATCGGTCGCTTATCTTTCTTTTATGGTGAGTTACGTTTAGACCCGGTCGTACTTGAAGAATTAACACGCAATCAGTTTATGTTTAAAAATGAGATTGTCACTATTAAGCGAGATATTGAAGCAGAGACTTTTGCATTAAATGAATACGAACAACTGTGTTTATTATGTCTTTTTTCCTATGACGACAAACAGCCTAAATCTACTCATTTATTGGGTATTCTACCCCCAGAGTTGGGTGGCTCCCAACAGTTCCAATGGTTATCATTTTTAACTGCGCATAAAGCGCGATTGGAAGTCCTAGGCTGGGAATTTAATATTGCTAGCGATTTAGTATTAGAGAGTGAGCAGATCAACAGTATTGATATTGCCATTGCAGAGCAGGGAAACTGGTTTGATTTGGGCGTTTCAATTGAGGTTGAAGGCAAACGCATAGAGTTACTACCGCTACTCTTAGAGTGGTTGCGTAGTAACGAAAATTGGCAACAGAATAATTTTGATATTCTATTGGCACAAGCTAATGGGCGTCCATTACGTGTAAAACGCAGTTCTATTCAGCCAATCCTGTCTATTTTACAAGAGCTCGGGGAGGTTAATAATGATAATATTAAGCTGCCACAAAGCCAAGCGGCTCTGCTTGCGCAACTACCTGAAATCAATAAATGGGTTGGTGGTGAGCATCTCAAAATGCTCGCTGACAAACTAACTAATTTTACCGGTATTGAAGCAGTAGAAGTGCCTAGTGAGTTGAAAGCGACGCTACGTGATTACCAGTTAGCGGGGTTAAATTGGTTGGTCTTTTTGAGTGAATATGGTTTTTCAGGCGTATTAGCTGACGATATGGGATTGGGTAAAACGATTCAAACTTTGGCTTATTTACTTTATAAAAAACAACAGGGGCAATTAACTCAACCTGCGATTGTTATTTGTCCCACGTCATTGGTCGGTAACTGGCTCAATGAAGCAACTAAGTTTACTCCCGATCTAAAAGTCTTAGTACTACATGGTGCTGACCGACATCAGTATTTTTCTACTATTTTAGATTATGATTTAGTGATTACCACCTATCCCCTTGTTGGGCGTGATTTCACACAGCTTGAGCCATTACAATTTACTGATCTTATTTTGGATGAAGCGCAAACGATTAAAAATCCACTGGCAAAAATGACTAAAAGCATTAAACAATTAAATGCTAAGCAGCGCTTATGTTTAACAGGTACGCCAATGGAGAATCATCTTGGTGAATTATGGTCACTATTTGATTTCTTAATGCCTGGTTTTTTAGGGACACATACTACATTCAATCGGTTCTACCGCAAAGGGATCGAAGGTGAAGGAAATCAGCAGGTACAAGATTGGCTGATTCAAAAAACCCAGCCTTTCTTGATGCGCCGCACTAAGGATGAAGTCGCAAAAGAACTGCCCGCTAAAACCGAGATAGTGCATAAAGTTATCCTGCCAAATGATCAGCGTACTTTATATGAGAGCATTCGTATCACGATGGAAGCGAAAGTACGTGATCTTCTCAAGGAAAAAGGGATGGCGCGCAGCCGCATTGAATTTTTAGATGCACTTTTGAAATTACGCCAAGCTTGTTGTGATCCGCGCTTAGTCAAATTGGAACATGCACGGGACATTAAAAGTTCAGCTAAGTTAGACTTTTTAATGGAGATTGTACCTGAGATGATTGAAGAGGGCAGACGTATCTTAATTTTCTCTCAGTTTGCCACTATGCTTGGATTGATTGGCGAAGAGTTAGAAAGCCAAGGTATTAATTATGTGAAATTAACGGGACAAACACGTAATCGCACAGAGATAATTGATAAATTCCAAGCGGGAGAGGTACCTGTTTTTCTTATTTCATTAAAAGCGGGTGGGGTAGGCTTAAACCTAACGGCTGCTGATACAGTTATACATTATGATCCATGGTGGAATCCTGCTGTTGAAAACCAAGCAACGGATCGCGCTTATCGTATTGGCCAAGATAAACCCGTATTTGTTTATAAATTGATTTGTGAGCAAACTGTAGAGGAGCGTGTTTTGGCTTTGCAGGCCCGTAAGCAACAACTTGCAGACAGTGTTTATGGTAAGGAGCAAGAGGATAAATTTGCACCCGATAGTAGTGATGCATTATTGAAACTATTTGAACGTTATTAACAGGCTTAGTCTTAATTAAGCGCAATAACTAAAAAAGCGAAGGTTCACCTTCGCTTTTTTGTTTCATCTTTAATTTCATATGGGGTTAATCTGTAATCGCACCCTGCTTAATGAGGCGCATAAATAGTGGCCCAGCCTCTTTAAAACCTTTCTCCATTTTTATCATTTTACTGTTCTTATTGAATCTACCAACCGCTTTCATTGCGGGCCGAAAGATAAGAATAAAATGTTTTTTATCTTCTTCAAGGCAAAACTCATCTTCAGGAAAGTCAGTATGTTTTTTAACATCATAGGTGTTAAATATATCAACTAATGCCCCCATCGTGGGCCCTGATACAGTATGTTGACTTAATGTCATGCCTGCTGCATTGGAGATAATGACTTCAAAAGGATTAGATCGATAAGCGAGGGTGGTATAAATTTTTCGTAATTGAATTGAGGTTGGTTTTACAGCTGTGTGTATACGACCATCAATACAGAACCTAATGAGTTTTTCTTTTGCCATGAATGCGATCATATCGGTATCAATAATGGAATGCTCTTGCCCTAAAAAATCGGGTAAGAGTTTTAATACATCCAAGTGGTTTTTACGTTTAAAACTATTACTGCGATTAAGATGCAATAAACGCCCGTCAGGTAATATATAACCCGCTTCATGGATATCGTTGGTTAAGCCAAGTACTTCAATGAGTTTGTCGGTATCACTTAATGGGATTTCTGAATCTTTTTGCTCTAATTCAATTTCCATGAAAACCCTTATTATTAATGGTCTATAGTAATATCAGAAAGAGGGATGCAGCTACAGGCTAGTATATAACCTTGTGCTAACTCTTCGTTGCTTAGTGCTTCATTATTAAGCGTAGCTACTTCACCCTCGAGTAGTTTAACTTTACAACGGCCACATTTACCACCTCGGCATGAGTATGGAATAGCGACCCCTGCATGTTGCGCTTGATCTAATAGTAGCTGTTGATTATCACCTGTCACGCTAATAGCAATACCCTGGTAATGTATTTGTAGCAATTCTTTGTTGTCGCTCAAGGGTTCTGTTTGTGATGCGTATTTAATGGGCTTTTGTGTCGCGAGCACTTGCACTTCATCCCCCGCTCTAATCATGCCACTGCTGAGTGGAATAAGGTTTTGCCCGAAATCGATATCCCCTTGGTGATAACGAAATTGAGCGAGTGTTGCTAAAGGCTCATTTTCAGTCGCAACCCCAGTTTTAGGATCAACATTAGTGAATAGGCAGCGAGAGCAGGGTTTACTGACTTCAAATTCTACATCCCCTATTTTTATACGTGACCAGCTATCTTCGATAAAGGGCACATCACCCTTAATGACAATATTGGGGCGAAAATGTAACGCACTAACAGGGCTCTGTAACTTTCTGTTCAGTAAATCTACAGAGGTTTGATTAATCAATAATAGGGGATAACCATCAGCAAATGCGACTGGCGTATTTCGATTTTTTACACAACGTAGACTATCATCAGAGAAAAATACGAGTTGGCAAGGTTGCTTTATATATTCACAAAACCAGTTGTCGTAATCTTGATGGCAATGTAATGCATTTACTTCATCTGACCATATTTCAGCGTTTAATTGCTTTGTTGAGAATTTCTCTGGGTCAATTGTTAATTGTGGCATGTTAGGCGTATTTAACAGTAATTTGTTCTGTGAAAACTGCACATCTATCTGTGTTAATACTGGGTGTGTACGCCCAGTAATAAACTTTCCATCGAGATCTATCAACATATAGCGACGATCAAACTTTAACCCTTGTTGTTCAACTAATGCAGCGGGTTGACTAATCGCTTTAACAGACTTAATAGGGTAGATATAGATATCAGTTAATGTTGGCATCTATTTAGTTCGCTCTGCTAAGTAACCTTTGTAATCGGGGATGCGAGTTTGATAGGTTTCATTTATATGTATTGAGTCCATAATAAAATCAGCGGTTGCGATATTGGTAGCAACAGGAATATTCCAGACCGCAGCGAGGCGCAATAATGCTTTAACATCAGGATCATGGGGCGCCGCGTTCATCGGATCCCAAAAGAAGATTAGTACATCTATTTCACCTTCTGATATTTTCGCCCCTAGCTGCTGGTCGCCGCCCATTGGACCTGAAAAAAGGCAGGTGATAGGTAAAGAGAGTTGCTTTGATAGTAGAGACCCCGTTGTACCTGTTGCATAGAGGTGATGTAGCTTAAGGGCATCTATACGTTGTTCAGACCACTTTAATAGTTGTTCTTTCATATGATCATGCGCGACTAATGCAATACGCTTATGTTTCATTAATTCACGTGTCGTGTAATTCATTTTGAATCCTTTCTTGAGCTTGTAAAGTAGAGTTTATAGATTAAGCTAATAGTGCAACAAACTTAAATCATTATATGGAGTTTTTATGTCAAATGGTGATCACTTACCACTTTATTCTGCTTCGCAATTATCTGCGTCATTAACGCTTGACTCAAGTTGTAAATTTGTTGCTTTAAAAATAAAGCGCGAAGGGCAGAATACCGCGTTACATGCTATCTATATTGAACAGCAGGCACAACCATCGGATTTTCCATTTGTTGCATTAGTCACGGTGACTGAATGGGATGGGAAAAGTGAGCGAGAAGAGTTTTTTATTGAGGCTGAGAGTGCCGAATTGCTCATGGAAAAACTGCAACGCTTTGATGAAATCAATAATTTTGTTTTCATTGAGGCACCTAGCTCTTCCAATATTGATATGGTGACAATGCAACCACAAGCGTTATGCTGCATGCTGTTTCCTGAATTAGGCACATTTGATAAAGCAGCGTCAGAAGATGCTCTCGCCTCTTTAAAAAGCCGCACATTAATATTTTTACGTGAGCTTGAAGGTATTGCTGAATAAAAACAAACTAGCACTATTACTTAGGGCTAGTTTGTTGGGCTTTATGCACTGTAATTTTTATCACCAAACATCCATTTATACATCAGCCAAATGCCTAATATTAAGGTAATTGCAATGGATATAAAGTTAGACCCTAACTCCGGGTAAAGTGCCCCTGTGAATGCCGAATAGGAAAAAATCCCCATAAAAAATGTCGCCCATGCGGGCTTGATGCTGACTTCGTTATTTGCCTCTTTAATATAAAAACCATAAAAGTAGTTTACTGCAAAAAATAGCGTTAAAAAGGGAAAAACAGAGAACCCCACTGGTGAGAGAGTGAAAATAGAGAGGCAAGCATTAAGGGATAATCCGATTATAAACGTATATAAAAGCCATTTTACTGACATAGAATTTGTGCTCATAGATAAACCTTTAAAAAAGTAAGTTGTAGCTTAAAAATAACACGAAGTTTGCTATTTTTCCCCTTTTTTTTATTTGTTAAATATTTATCAATAGTATTGCTCACGATTTGTTACATATGGTATGTGAAAATTTGTAAACAATTGTTAATATAATGTTTTATTTTTCATCCTTTAAAGGTTGCACATGTCTAAATCAAAGAGTAGCACCACTAACCCCGTAAGTTATGATTTCGATGCCATTGTTATTGGCACTGGTCCTGGGGGTGAAGGCGCAGCAATGAAACTGGCTAAAGGTGGTTTATCCGTTGCTGTTATCGAAAAATATAAAGATATTGGTGGTGGGTGCACCCATTGGGGAACCATTCCTTCAAAGGCACTTAGACATAGCGTAAGTCAATTAATCGAACTCAAACATAATGCTTTATTTGTAAATAGTTATCCACAAAAAGCGGTTTTTACGTTTGCTGATGTTTTACGCCATACAGAACGCGTGATCAGTAAACAAGTACGTATGCGCAGTAGTTTCTATGATCGTAATAATTGTAAGCTAATTTTTGGTAAAGCTTCTTTTATCGACAAACATACTGTTGCAGTAAAAAATAGAGATGGCTCAATTGACACTATTACAGCTAAAAATATCGTCATTGCTACAGGTTCCCGCCCCTACCATCCGGATGATATTAATTTTGACGCCGAGAATATTTACGATAGTGATACGATTCTTTCATTAGATTATCAACCTCAGCATATTGCTATTTATGGTGCAGGTGTAATTGGCTCTGAGTATGCTTCTATTTTTAGAGGTCTAGGTGTTAAAACCGATCTGATTAATACTCGCGATCGCTTACTCTCGTTTTTAGATGCAGAGATGTCCGATGCACTCTCTTACCATTTTAGACATTCAGGTATTATTTTACGCCATGATGAAGAGTATGAAAAAGTGGAAAGTACTAAAGATGGTGTTGTAATTCACTTTAAATCCGGTAAGAAGATGAAAGCGGGTTGTCTTTTATATGCTAATGGGCGAACCGGTAATACTGATAAGTTAAACCTTCCAGCTGTTGGATTAAAAGCAGATAGTAGGGGGCAATTAGCGGTGAATGAACATTATCAAACTGAGGCTAATAATATTTATGCGATTGGTGATGTTATAGGTTATCCAAGTCTTGCAAGTGCCGCCTATGATCAAGGGCGAATTGCTGCACATATGATCCTCACTAAAGGGGGACAAAAAAAACTTATCAAGGATATCCCTACTGGTATTTACACTATTCCAGAAATTAGCTCTGTCGGTAAAACGGAACAGATGTTAACCCAGCAGAAAGTTCCCTATGAAGTGGGGCGGGCACAGTTTAAAGATCTCGCTCGCTCACAGATTTTAGGGTCGGATGTCGGCAGCTTAAAAATTCTTTTCCACCGTGAGACAAAAGAGATATTAGGCATTCATTGTTTTGGTGAGCGTGCCGCTGAAATTATTCACATTGGCCAAGCAATTATGGAGCAGGAGGGCGAAGCCAACACCATCGAGTATTTTGTGAATACCACCTTTAACTACCCAACGATGGCAGAAGCTTACCGTGTAGCTGCTTTAAATGGCTTAAATAGACTATTCTAAAGTATTGATGGCTAAAAGAAGCGCGGCAATACTACGTGCTTCTTGAAAATCATCGCGTGCAAGCAGTTCATCGAGTTTGTCGATTGGCCACTTAATAACTTCTAGTGGCTCTGGTTCATCGCCCTCTAGTTTTTCAGGGTACAGGTCAAAAGCCATGAAAAGATGCATTTCACTACTAAAATAACTAGGTGCCATGGTCACTGTTTTAAGTTTTTGTAAGCGCTTAGCACCAAAACCAACCTCCTCTTTTAGCTCTCTATTTGCTGCTATTTCAGGTAGCTCGCCTTTATCGATAACACCTTTAGGGAAACCTAAACTATAACTGTGTGTACCGGCGCCATATTCACGAATTAAGAGTAATGTTTTTTCATCAAAAAAGGGAACAACCAAAACTGCGCCTTGGTTATAACCTTGCATTCTTTCAAATTCACGTTGCTCACCATTACTGAATTTAAGCTGTACCGCTTCAATATTAAAAAAGCGGCTACTCGCTACTAAAGTGCGCTTTAATATTTCAGGTAATTGTTTCATGTTATCCCTTTTCTAGCATTGGTATCATGATATCTTATACCAACTACGTTAATTATGTGATCAACTATTTGCCTATAAGTTATGGAGCTATTATGTTTTTCGAAGCTGACATCGACGCCGTGCTACTTGATATGGATGGCACACTGCTAGATCTACATTATGACAACCATTTTTGGTTAGAGTTTGTGCCGCGGCAGTATGCGCTTAAGCATCAACTCTCATTGCAACAAGCAAAGCACCATGTTTATGCACAATGTGATAAGGTAACTGGCAGCCTAAATTGGTACTGTCATGACTACTGGAGTGAAACGTTAGGGCTTGATATTCATGCTCTGCAATATAAAACCAAACATAAAATTCAGTTACGTAATGATACATTATGGTTTTTAGAAAAGCTTAAACAGCTCAATATCCCTGCTTATATTTTAACGAATGCACATCGTAGTGGTGTTGGCCTAAAAATGCAGCAGACTGATTTGACGCCTTACTTTAAAAAAATAATTTCTAGCCATGATTTCAATATGCCCAAGGAGAACCCGCGTTTTTGGAAAGGTGTTGAGGAGGAATTACAGGTTGATTTATCACGCTGTTTGTTTGTTGATGATAGTGAAAAAATATTAGCCGTTGCAGAACAATCAGGTGTTGGTTTTTTACGAGGTATCGCCACACCAGATAGTGAAAAGCCTGCACAAATTATGCAGGCTTTTGAGACAATTAAACAATTTTCAGAGTTGTTTAAGCGTATTTAGTTATATCAATGGAATTTAATAGGTGATCAGAGTTTGCGTAGGAAAAATTATTACTAATAAGGCGTGAGTTGAAGCCTTTCGAGAGATTAACTGCGTTAATCCTCTCTCGGAGAATTAAATTAAAGACTTTAATTCTTTAATCGTTGTTCTCACTTCAAAACTCACAACGCAGTTAGGGATAATTTTAACCAGCAAGAATGATCACTTTATTAATTCCTTTGGTTTTATTAGCGGTTTTGACGTTTCATTTGCATTTCAGCAAATTCAGCTTTTTGCTCATCCGTTAGCAATTGATACATTTCATGTTTTGCTTTCATTTTTGCGAGTCGTTGCTCTGTATTTTTAGCTTGTTTATTTTCGATTAACTCTTTTGCTTTTGCTTCATCGAAAGTTTCTGCTTGCATTAGAGCTTGCATTTCAGCGCGTTGAGCTAAACGTTCAGCATCGGTTTTTCTGTCTTTTCTTTCAGTTTTCTGAGCCGACATAATTGTTTTCATGTCTTCTTTTTGTTGATCAGTTAGGTTTAGTTTTTCAAAGCCCATATCTCTTTTTTTGCCTTTATGATGTTTTCCGCCTTTATTTTTTCCTTTACCATCTTCTTGCATCATGGTGCAATTTTGTCCATTTTGCATACCATCTTGATTACCTGCAACTGCGTAAGATAAACCACCTAAAGAAAGTGTAGTGGCTAGAATTAGTGTACCGATAGTTTTAGTTTTCATGATTGACTCCTGGGTTTTAGGTTATTAACTGTGTTTTTGTATGCTTCTATTAAAGCAGTTAGTTTTGTCAGGAGTTTGTCTAAAATAGATTAATTTGTAATAGTTTGTGGCGGTTTGACCATTTGACAAACTTTGACACAATTAGGCGCTAAAATAGCGTAATCTTGCATCTATTAAGAATTATTGTAAGGGAATAAAATGCAAATGCCTCATTTACTGATCGTTGATGATCATCGTGAAATCCGGGAGTTATTGCAACGTTTTTTTATACAGCATAATTATCGTGTTACCGTTGCTAAGGATGGTAAAGAGATGAAACTGCGTTTAAAAGATACGCAAATAGACTTGATTGTACTTGATCTCATGTTGCCCGGTGAAGATGGATTAACATTATGCCGTGATCTACGAGTCTCCTCTAATATACCTATTGTAATGCTGACGGCGATGGGTGATGAGATGGATAAAATTATTGGTCTCGAGATGGGAGCTGATGATTACTTAGCTAAACCTTTTAACCCGCGAGAATTACTTGCGCGTATAAAAGCTGTCTTGCGACGTGTAAATACACTGAGCACACCGGTTTCAGATATTAATCAATATCGATTTGCGCAATGGTCGGTTGATGTTCATAAGCGAGAACTAACGGATAAAGAGGGGGTAATGGTTATTTTAAGTAGCGCTGAGTTTGATCTATTACGTGTTTTTATTGAACATCCTCAACGAGTATTGAGCCGTGATCAATTATTAGAATTAAGTAAAGGACGAGATGGCGGGGTTTATGATCGTGCAATTGATACCTTAATTAGCCGTTTACGCAAAAAATTAGAAATTGATGCAAAGCATCCCGAGTTAATCAAAACAATTTGGGGCGGAGGTTATCAATTTACCTGCGAGGTAACCCATGATAACTAAAATCTTACCAAAAAGTTTGATCGGACAAATTAGCTTGATCATGCTATTGGGGGTCTTGCTTATTTTATCGGTCACATTGCAATTTTTTTCAGACGATCGTCAGCGTGCACTGAACTATGTGTCGAGTGACAGTACCCTAGATCGTGTTAGCTCATTGATAACTATACTCAACAGTACACCTATTGCACTACATGATGAAATTCTTAGCGCTAGTCAAGGAAGAGGCTTTCGTCTTTCATTAGATAGCAGGGCTGCTGTTACTGAGCCAGGCTCGGCAGAACTATCTGAAAAGCTAAGCACCTTACTATTAATCTCTGATGTTAAAGATATCCGTATTGTTGCTGCAAATATAAACCTGCCGGATAGAAAAAGAGAGCCTAAGTATGTACATGATAAAAAACGTTTAGATCGAAAACTAAAGGATAGATTTAAGAGTAAATTATCGGGTTCAATTTTATTGTCGGAAGATCACTGGTTAAATTTTCGTTCAGCTATTGATGAAGATGTCTCGCGCGTACCAGTACAAACTATTTTCTGGGTGGTGTTATTCACACTACTTATATTAATGACCATGGCATGGATCATTAAGCGTGCATTGAAACCTATTGAAACGTTAGCAATTGTCGCTAAAAAAGTAGGCACTGAGCGAGATTTTAAAACAATCCCTGAAGAGGGGCCAAGTGAAGTGATACCGGCGATAACAGCGTTTAATCAGATGCAAACTAGCCTTTCTGATTTTATTGATGATCGTAGTAAAATGCTCGCTGCTATTTCACATGACCTGCGCACGCCGATCACTAGTTTAAGGTTACGCTTAGAGTTTATTGAGCCGGGGGAAGACCAAAGTCGAATGTTAGAAACCGTCCATCAAATGGAGAAAATGTTAAAAGCAACTCTCGATTTTGCTAAAGATGATGCCCATAAAGAAGCTAAGCAGGAGCTTGAAGTAGTAAGTCTACTGACCACGATTTGTGATGACTACCGTGATCGGGGTGTTAATATCAATTTAACGAGTGACGATAAACTTATTTTCCGATTATGGCCGGTTGCATTTAGACGTGTGGTTGAAAATATTATTAATAATAGCCTCGCGTATGGTAAAGACTGTGCTGGAGATGTGCATATTTCAGTCGATGTGAATTTATATAATGAAAACCTTATTGTGGTAATTAGTGATACCGGTGAAGGGATTGATGAGTCTCTATTTGATGAAGTGATCAAACCTTTCGTTCGCTTGGATAAAGCGCGCGATACGGAAGATTCAAGTGTTGGACTAGGGCTTGCAATCAGTCATGGCATCATTCAGGCTCATGCAGGACGTATGGTATTTAAAAACCAACCTGCTGGTGGCTTCAGTGTAGAGATCACATTGCCTAAAAATTAATACCAATCTAACTAGGTACTGTTGACCTTTGCCGTTTGAATTTTGTTCAATCCGAAGGGCAACATTTGTGGACTCTTTTTACTGCGTGTTCGACTATTTATGTGGAATAACCACACTATATAGGTTCAACTTTGTATAAATGTCCAACAAATTGCTGAAAAAAAACTTGAATGATCAACAGCCCAAATACTTGGTCATTATTGCTGGTTAAACTCCTTTCTAACTTAGTGCTCATTTTGCAATTAGGATAACCAGTTAACTGCAATTGACGCCTTGTTATAAATGAATTTTCCTGCGCAATTTTATGACCAATTACTTATCCATACAAGTTATATAGCGTCATTATTGCAATGTCTAATTCAAAATATTCAGCTAGTGTTTTTATACTAGCTGAATATTTATGGGTACAGCTTAAAACAATTCTTCATCAACCCTATCGTCATTAATGTTGTCATTTGCTTTATCGGTATTGTTAGTTTCATAGCGTTCAGGCTGTTCAATGTACTCTGTTGGCATTGTACCTGCTTCAAAGTATTCAAATAAGCTGCTATGGTCAGTCTGACGCGTTAATAAGCCGGTTACCCTGTCAATTCTTGCGGTCGAGATAGATGTCGGAGTTACTTTTCTTAGTATCGGTTGCGACAGTGCTGTTTGTTGCATAAAATCATTCCATGCAGGCAGTGCTGTTCGAGCCCCGAATTCCCCTCCTGATACCTGGTCTTTATCAAGATTTTCATTAATACTCGCTTTACCTAAATGACGGTTAAAGTTATCGAAACCAACCCATGATGTTGCTACAACATTGCCTACATAGCCCGAAAACCAAGCATCTTTAGAATCATTGGTTGTTCCTGTTTTACCGCCGATATCATGTCGTTTCAGAGTGCGCGCAGCACGCCAAGCTGTCCCGTTCCAACCGGTTTTGTGCTGCCAGCTTCCTCCCCCCCAAACTGCGCTGTAAAGCATCTCTCGCAACAGAAACGCGGTTTCTTCGCTGATTGCAACCGGTGCAACTTGATCTTCACTAATAGGTGCAATAACGCATCTATCAACACCTGCATATTTATCAATATCTGAACGCTCATCCATGCTTTGTTGTTTATAAAGCTTTTCACAATCAGTACAAACAATTTTAGGCGCCGCCTGATAAATGATAGATCCATATGCATCTTCAATACGCTCTATAACATAAGGCTCAATAGCGTAGCCACCATTCGCAATTATTGCGTAACCTGTTGCCAATTTAAGTGGCGAAAGAGAGGCAGAACCAAGTGCGATGGTATTGTTATGTGGGATTTTTTCGATATCAAACCCAAATTTCCCTAATTGCTCTATGACTTTTTCGGTACCTAAGTCTTGTACAAGGCGGACAGAAACAACATTTTTAGACTGTGCTAAGGCACGTCGAAGGCGAATCGGACCATTGTAGATGGCAGGCGAGTTTTTAGGTCGCCAAGCTGAACCGCCTGTCCATTGATTAATAGGCGCATCATTGACTAATGTCGCTAATGTATAGCCGTTTTCAAGCGCGGCTGAATAGATAAAAGGTTTGATATTAGAGCCGACTTGTCTTTCTGCTTGAGTTGCTCGATTAAATTTACTTTGTACAAAACTAAAGCCTCCAACTAATGAAGTGATTGCTCCATCATTAGGATTTAAGGAAACGAAAGCTGCGCTTGCATCTGGGTATTGTGATAACTGCAACTGGTCATCAACCTGACGTATCCAGATTAGCTGCCCTACGGCAACAATATCACTTGCTACTTTTGGTGCTTTGCCTTGCTTGGTATCACTAATATAAGGGCGAGCCCATTTCAGTCCATCCCAATTAATTTGTTGTGTATTTTCTCCACCACTTTTACTTAACACCTTGATTGATTGCTCTTCAACTTCAATCACAACAGCAGGTTCGAGATCGGAGAAATTAGGCTGTTTTTTTAGTTTTTGTACAATTACTTCAGTTGACCAATTGTCATCACCTACTTCCCATAAAATCGCTGTTGCACCTCGATAACCATGACGCATATCATAATTATGAAGATTAGTGATGACAGCTTGATTTGCTGATTCTTGGTCTTGTTTATTAATCGTAGTATAAACATTGAAACCTTCATTATACGCGCGCTCAGTTCCATACAATTCAATCAGTTTTTGATGTGCCATTTCAGCAACATAATGAGCAGATAAGGTGATTTCCGCCCCGTGGTGCTTGCCTGTAATCGGTGCTTGCCTCGCTTCATCGTATTGTGCCTGAGAAATATGTTTCTCTTCAAACATACGCATTAGGACAACATTTCGTCGAGCCTTAGCGTTAGCTGGTGAGTAGATGGGGTTATTGCTTGATGGTGCTTTAGGCAACCCTGCAATAACGGCCATCTCTGGTAATGTTAATTGATCAACCGTTTTACCATAATAAACTTGTGCTGCCGCCCCGATACCAAATGAACGATGTCCTAATGAAATTTTATTTAAATAAAGCATTAGAATTTCATCTTTGGTTAATAATTGTTCAATTTGAACCGCGATAAAAATTTCTTTTATTTTACGAACAAAAGTTTTTTCACGGGTTAAAAAGACATTACGAGCAACTTGCTGAGTGATGGTACTTGCTCCCTGTTTAGCTTGCCCCGTTGAGGCATAAACAAGAGCAGCACGAGCAATACCTATTGGATCAATGCCAAAATGTTGATAATAACGGCTATCCTCTGTTGCTAAAAAAGCATTAATGAGTTGCTCTGGTACTTCATCACGTTGAAGAGGGATGCGGCGCTTTTCACCAAATTGAGAAATTAATTCTCCATCAATACTAAATATTTTCATTGGAACTTGTAGTTTGATATCTTGAATCGTAGCAACATCAGGCAAATCAGATTTTAGGTGATAATAGATACCAACTACAGACCCTAAACCTAATAAAATAATCAACGCCGATGCAATAAATAAGCGTTTAATCCATTTTTTCATTTTTATTTACCTTTATTTTCTTTTGATAGCTAACTATCATCTATTTTAACAGTATATAGCGATAACAAATCAGATATAAGAGGGAAGTGTGACTTATCAACTTGGAAGTTATGCAATTTAGCCTTATTATTAGGTATAATACTAACATTTCTCTCAACTTATAAAATAACCAAGTTCAATACAATTTAACCATTAAAATAATAGCAAGGAAGTTATGTTTTCAGGTCTTAAAAACAACTCAAATGCCCTAATAGGCATCGACTTTGGGTCAAACTCAATAAAGGCTGTTGCTATCTCAAAAGGCAAGGGCACATTTCAAATTGATGCTGTTGCAGAGGCTCCGGTTCCTAAAGGGCTGATTGTTGATGGCCATTTTGAAAATATTGATAAACTCACCCAAATAATTAAGCAGCTTCGAAAGAACTTTCCTGCGGCATATAAAAATGTTGCCATTGCGGTAAGCGGTGCGGATGTTATTACTAAAGTTATTTCAATGAACGCAGATCTTAATGAGCTAGAGTTAGAAGCTCAGGTTGAGATGGAGGCTGAAAATAACATTCCTTTTCCTCTGGACGAAATATTTTTAGACTTTGAAGTTATTAGTCCCAATGCTACCGATAAATCACTCAATGACATATTGCTCAGCGCTGCTCGCAAAGAGACAGTAGTTGCACAAGTTGACTGTGTAGAGGATGCGGGATTAGTGACAAAAGTAGTTGATGTTGCTAGCCATGCTCAAGCCCGATCTTGTGAATTTCTTTTTGATCGAGCTGATTATGACCGAGGGATCGCGATTGTAGATATTGGTGCATCACAAATGATGCTTAATATTGTTCATCAAGGTAATGTTATCTTCTCCCGCTCAAAAAATCATGGCGGAGCTACCTGTACTCAAATGATGGCTGATCACTACAGTATGAAATTTGTAGAGGCTGAAAAAGCCAAAATAGATCATGACTGGCCTACTGATTGTGATGTTGATGTCATTGCTCCTTTTATTAATATGACTGTAAATCACCTACGCTTCGATCTACGTATGTTCACTAATGCACCTAATAACATCCAAGTTGAAAAAGTGATTTTGATTGGCGGTTGTCAGCTAATGCCTGCCTTAGTTGCTCAGCTTGAAGAGGAGCTTGATCTTGATATTGAAGTAGCTAATCCATTTATCGGATTTGAATATAAAAATGAATCAGATAAGGATTTACTTCATAAGGTCGGCCCTAAGTATATGATGGCTTTAGGTCTTGCATTGAGGGGTGTTCAATAATGTCAAATATTAATTTATTACCCTGGCGAGAAGAGTATAAAAAGAAAAAGAAAAATACTTTTTTTGTTGTATTACTTCTTAGCTCTTTAGTTATTATTGGGGTGTCCTACGTTGGTAAAATGTATATAGATTCGATGATTAGTGCACAAAGCCAGCGTAATCAATACCTACAAACACAAACTATCATTCTTGACCGTCGTATTGCTGAAATTAGAAATATTAAAAAACAGAAAAAGCAGTTGGAGCGACGCATTAATCTAATTCAAAAGCTCGAAGAGAAACGCAATTACGCAACGCACTTATTTAATACGCTTGCAGAGACGGTACCTGATGGTGTTTATCTGAGAACGGCGACCTTTAATAAAGAAAAGGTCATTGTGAAAGGCGCAGCAGAGTCCAGTAACCGTGTTACCAGGATGATGCGAAATGTCGATGGCTCTGGTTGGTTAGGAGATGCTTACTTGAGCAATATTAAAGAAGGGGCAAGAAAGCCGATTAAATTGTATAACTTTGATATGGATTTTAAAGTTGTTTCCGAAGCAAAGGAGGCTAAATAATGGATCTTAATGAGTTGGATTTTGAAAATGTCGGTAGTTGGCCTGCATTATATCGCGGTATTTTTATTGCATTTGTTGCTGTTATTTTTGCTGGCGCTTTTTATTATTATGTCACTATTCCGCAGCTGGAACAGTTAAAGGCCGTTGAAGTAAAAGAGCAAAAATTGAAACAACAGTTTACAACAAAAGCAGCCCTTTCATCGAACCTTGAAGCTTACAAAGCTCAACTTGTTGAAATAAATGTTATTTTTGAAGGGTTAATAAATAAACTTCCGAGTCGAAAAGAGATTGCCAGTTTATTAGATGATATTAGTTTTATAGGTGGTGATAACGGTTTACAAATTAAAAGTATTAATTGGGGGGCTAAAAAAGATGGTGAGCTTTCGATTGAAGTGCCTATTAGTATTCAAGTGATCGGCACTTATGACCAGTTGGGAGATTTTGCCGCTGATATCGCGGCATTACCACGTATTGTTATTTTAGATAATTTGCGCTTATCAAAAGGTAAAGGCGATCAGCTTACCCTAAACGTTATCGCGAAAACTTATCGATATAAAGGGGATAATAAATGAGAGTTTTAATCACATTATTATTATCCTTTACTCTTTTTTCATGTGTTGAAGTTAAGCTTGATGATCTTAATAAATTTGTAGCTGAAGCGAAAGCCAGTGTCTACCCGATTAACGAT